>Ga0247844_1005290_pt1 | contig 16553 bp, 13 predicted proteins | sample LaCtaG_FD_192421 | JGI IMG/M metagenome (GOLD analysis project Ga0247844, IMG submission 192421) | Freshwater microbial communities from meromictic Lake La Cruz, Castile-La Mancha, Spain - LaCruzMarch201714.5m_1 | ecosystem: Environmental > Aquatic > Freshwater > Lake | place: Spain: Castile-La... | reverse complement strand
AGCTTGCCAATACGAACACGATCACGGCCAAAACCTTCGAGATCGGCAGTGGAGCAACCGCTTCTGGCTTCACCCTCGGCCGTCTCGACCTCGGTGCGAGCAACACGTTCAACGTCGATGCGATCAACGTCGGCAGCGGCTTCCAAGGCCAGGGCGGGATTATGTTTGCGTCTTCCGGCACGGTCACGATCCGCGGCAGCGCCGGCGGCTCGTCAACGGCCGTGCTGAACGAGTCGTTTGGCGCGACTTCGAGCTCCAACTACACCAACCAGGTCGATTTCACGGGCGGCGTGCTCGATGCGAAGTTCGGGGCCTCCACAGTCGGACAGGATTCCGGCAACGCGAACTCGCACTCCTCCGTTCTGGCCATCGGGCAGACGGCCGGTGCCGGCGCGGATTTCACCGGCGGCACGCTGACGATCGGAAAGTTGACCGGGGTGGGACTGGCCACCACCAATGTTCCGGGCATGGTGTATATCGGCACGGCCACCGGGACGGCGACGATGACGGCGGGCGCGATCAAGCTGGCCGATAGCAGCACGGGCACCACGGGTGGCGCCGGTTCCTACGTCTCGGGCATCCTCACGATCGGGCAGAATGCCTCCCTGACGGCAACGAGCATCCAGCTGGGCAATGCCGCCAACCTAATCACAACGACGAACGCCGCCGTGAACCTCAATAACGGGGGCACGCTCACGATCGGGGCCGGCGGCCTCACGACGGCCAAAACCGGAGCCACTGCCGCCGCCAGCACGCTCAGTTTCGACGGCGGCGTGCTGAAGGCGTCGAGCGCGGGCAGCCTCGTGGGCAGCGGTGCTGGCACCCTGGCGAATGTGACCGTCCTTGCCGGCGGCGGGACGATCGACAGCAACGGCTACAACGTCTCCATTGACCAGGCCATCACGGCGGGCGTTGGCAACGGGATCTCCACGCTCACTGTCAACGCCACCGGCAGCGGGTATATTGTGGCGCCCTACGTGCAGATCACCGATGCGACCGGAACCGGCGCAAGCGCGTTCGCCAAGATCAACAGCGCCGGACAGGTCACGAGCATCGTCGTCACCAATGCCGGCCAGAACTATTCTGCCACCCCGACCATCTCGCTTCTGGCAGGCGGTGGCTCCGCCGCCACGGCAAACTACACGCTCGCATCGGCCACCGGCGGCGGCCTCACCAAAACCGGCAACGGCACGCTTACCCTCTCGGCCGCGAACACCTACATGGGCACGACTACCGTTTCGTCAGGCACCCTTCTGATCAACGGCAATCAGTCCTCGGCGACCGGCAACGTGACAGTCCTCTCGGGCGCAATCCTTGGTGGTAACGGAACGGTCGGCGGCGCGACCACAATCGCCGCAAATGCCGCCCTCTCGCCTGGCAACAGTCCCGGCAACCTGACATTCAACAACGGGCTTACACTCGCCGGGGCCTACAAGTGGGAACTCGCCGCGCTTTCGACTTCCAGCCCCGGCACGAACTTCGACACAGTCACCGTCACCGCTGGCAATGTCAATATCACCGGTGCTTCCATGAACCTCACGCTCGGCGGATTTGCGCCGTCGTCCGATGTCTTCTGGACCAGCAACCAGACATGGACGGGCATCCTTAACAATACCGGCGCGGGAAGCCTCACAGGATCATTTGCAGCGATTGACAACTCGTCATGGTCGGCATTCGGAGCCTTTACGACCAGCAACGTCGGCAACGATGTGAACCTGGTCTGGACAGCCGTCCCCGAGCCCGCGACCTGGGGGCTCCTGGCCTTCAGCCTGACAACAGTCATGGTCCTCCGCCGCCGTCGGAATTCCTAATTCAACATTCCAAATTCCTAACAGTTGGGGGGAGGCGGGCGATGTCTTGGGGGGCATCGCCCGCCTCATTTTGTGCCTACGCACCGACCCCTGTAGCCACGGCGCTGTGTCGCCGTGTTCGTTTGAGATGCGCGCCAGCGCGCTGGAATATTTGGCGGCTGCGCCGCGAACCACGCCCCGGCACAGCGGGGCGGCTACATCGGGCGCAAAGCGCGGCCGGGAGGCCGGCCCTGTAGCCACGGCGCTGTGCCGCCGTGTTCGTTTGAGATCCGCGCGCCAGCGCGCTGGAATGCCCCCGCGCTTAATACTCGATGCGAACGACCTCCCCCTGCCAGGGCCACTGGTCGGGAGAATTGCAGAGCCCGGCACGGACAGGATTCTGACGGACATATTCCCATTTTTCCGCATAGCTCTCGCCGCTCCTCAAAACGTGATCAAAAAAGCCCTCCTGCCAATGCGGACGCGTTTGCCCGCACGCGTTCAACGTCTTTCCCAGTGCATTTTTCAGCGATTGCATCCACCGCGTCAACCGGATGCCCGCGTCGGGAAGCGCGACGAACAGGTGGACATGATCGGGCATCAAAACATAGCGGCCCACCGCGACGTCGTGCTCGCCATGCGCCCTCGCACAGAAGACGGTGAACGTCTCGTGAACCGGCCCATTGTCCAAAACGCGGCCCCTGTTCCGGGCATTGAATGTGACGAAGTAAAACGGGCGGATGTTTTGAAAGAGTTCGATCCGGGGAGGACGTCTGGGAAGCGGGTCGCTCATCAGGAAAAGCATAGGGCTCGCGCATCCCGCCGGACAAATGTTTTCGTTCGCCAGCGCGCTGGAATGCTTGGCGGCTGCGCCGCGAGCACGCCCCGGCACGGCGGGGCGGCTACATCGAACGCCCAGCGCGACCGGGACGCCTGCCCTGTAGCCACGGCGCTGTGCCGCCGTGTTCGTTTGAGATCCGCGCCAGCGCGCTGGAATGCTTGGCGGCTGCGCCGCGAGCACGCCCCGGCACGGCGGGGCGGCTACATCGAACGCCCAGCGCGACCGGGACGCCTGCCCTGTAGCCACGGCGCTGTGTCGCCGTGTTCGTTTGAGATCCGCGCGCCAGCGCGCTGGAAGAGTGGCACAAAATGCGATGGCATGGCACAAATCAGCCTCTTGCGAGTTCGGGAGAAATAGTGGATTCTCCCAATGTCGGCAGTAATTCCCACAAGATGATTTCCCACGAACAACAGATCCAGGCTCGCCAGGTTCAACGGGTCCGCGCCGGGCGGTTCGGCTCCGGGGGGTTCAGTCTTGTGGAGGTGGTCATGGCGATTGGCATCCTATCGTTTGCGATGGTGCCGCTGGTCGGGATGTTGCCGACCGGATTGAACACCTTCCGCAATTCGATCGACCGGTCGGTTTCGACGCAGATCGCACAGCGGATCATCAGCGAAGCTCGACAGACAGGGTTCACGAATCTGTCGTCGTTGCAAGTCAACCGGTATTTCACTGACGAGGGGGATGCGACGACCGAGATGAGCCCGAACAGGATCTACGTGGCGAGGACCGATGTCATCACCCAGGTCGCCGTGCCGGGCACGGGCACAACGTTCTCGAACGCGAGCCTCGCGCAAGTCCGCGTGCGGGTCGCGAACAGCCCGGCCGGCAGCGGGGCGACCGCGATCAACGCAGGGCCCGGTGTGCACGATTTCACCGCCTATATCCCGAAGATGTAAGCCTCGCCCATGGAACTCCCAAAAGCGCGCGAACTGGATGCGGTAGGCTGCAACTCAATTAATCTTTTTCCTGGCAAGCACCAAGCCACATTCGAAGGGAGGCGGCGCGGTCCGTCAAGCCGGGCGTTCACGCTGGTCGAGATTCTTGTATCGTGTGCGGTGCTGGCGATTTTGCTGGTTTTCATGGCGTCCATCACCGGCATGGTGCAGACGACCTACCGGTGCACGCAGGGGAAAGCGGAGCAGTTCCGCGAGGCGCGCGTGGCATTCGAAGCGATCACCCGTCGGCTCGCGCAGGCGACGCTGAACACGTATTGGGACTACCATTATCCAAACAATGACCTCACCCAACCTCCCGATACCTATATCCGGCAGTCCGAGCTGCGGTTCCGGTGCGGCCAGGCATCGTCGCTTCTGCCTGCCGGAATCCAATCAAACACCCAGGCGGTCTTCTTCCAGGCACCGTTCGGGTTCACGTCCGACGCTGGCAACTATGGCGGCTTGGAATCGATGCTCAACACCTGGGGCTACTTTATCGAGTTCGGAGACGATACGGGCCTGCGTCCGGATGTTGTCAATAATGCCGGCGTGGCCACACGGAACCGGTTCCGCCTTTATGAAATGATGGAGCCGGGCGAGAGCCTCAGCGTTTACAAGCACACCTCGAGCAACGCGACCTACAGCGGTGCCGAATGGTTCCTGGATCCTCTGGGAAAAACGAACCGCTCGGCCCGCTTCCTCGCGGCGAATATTGTGGCACTGGTTTTTCTGGTGAGGGATCCCGAGAACGCTTTGCTGACGACCGACTACGGGTATGATTCTTCGCCCGACGGGAATTTCCCCCAGAGCCTCCCCGTGCACCAGCTTCCGCCGAACATCCAGGTCACCATGGTGGCCATTGACGAGGCCTCCGCCTCCCGGCTGGATACCGGAGCGACCCCGCCCGACCTCGGCCTCGCCGGATTGTTCACGACCGTCGGCGATGTCACCAACGAGGTGAATCCCGGCTACGCAAAGGACCTGAAGACGCTTCGGGACCAGCTCGCAGCGAAGCGGATTAACTACCGCGTCTTCACGACCACCGTCTCGGTGCGCGGAGCAAAATGGAGCCGGAACTGATATGAAAGCCCTCCCCACTTCGCATTCCCCATTTCGCATTCCCCAGTCTGAAGGCGGCATGGCGCTGGTGATCGTGCTGGCAATGCTCGTGCTTCTGACCGGCCTTGTGGTGGCCTTTTTCAGCGCTGTGACCGGCGACTCGGGCAGTTCGGCTGTTTACTCTAACGACGAGCGCTCCAAGCAGCTTTCGGAATCGGCCGTCAACCTCGTGATGGGCCAGATCATCGAGGCGACAAAGGGATTCAAGACCAGCGGAGGAGCTCCGGACTACACCCAGCCGCTGGCTTGGGCGTCCCAGCCGGGCGCAATCCGCACGTTCGATAATAGCGGAACGGCAGGGAACGTCTTCAAGCTCTACTCCGCCCAAAGCCTCGTGGAGAGCGGCAGCGGCAACTTCACCACTGACGTGCCCTCGACATGGGCGGCCGACAACGCCACCTTCACCGACCTCAACGCGCCTGTGCAGAATGCGGCAGGGGCTGCCATTTACCCGATCGTGGATCCCACCGCGCTGGGGTCCGTCGAGGGATTCAGCATCACCAATGCGCCGACCACCGGCACCACCAACGCCGCCCCGATGCCCGTTCGGTGGCTCTATCAGCTCAAGGATGGCACGCTGGCGGCCTCCACCGGAAACGGCACCACAGCGAGCGTTCCCACCGCCACCTCAGACAACCCGATCGTCGGGCGCATCGCGTTCTGGACCGACGACGAGACCTGCAAGGTCAACATCAATACGGCGAGCGATGGCACCTATTGGGACACGCCGCGGTTTGGCACTGGCGGCAATTATTGTCCTTTTGAGACGGCCCTTGCTCTAGCCCAGCCCGTCAGATACGAATTCCAGCGCTACCCCGGCCATCCGGCCATGACCTCGCTGGCACCTGTGTTTTTTGCCACGTCCGCAACCGCTACCGGGAACCTGACTCTGGCGCAGCGCAACGCGTTCTACAAGGTCGCTCCCCGCATTCAAAGCGGGGGCTCGGATGGAGGTTCGACGACCACCACGAGCGCGTATGCCGGCGGAATGATCCCGCTCAAAAATGACCGCCTCTACGCCTCGGTGGACGAGCTCAGGTTTTCGTGGGCGCGATACAACCAGGACTCGAACGCCGGGATCACCACCGACTCGATCCGTAAGCGCGCATTTTTCCTCACCGCCAGCAGCCGCGCCCCGGAGGTCACGCTCTTCAATACCCCCCGCGTTTCCATCTGGCCCACCAGCTACGCCGCGAAAGATTCCCTCAGCCGCCCGTTGAGGACAGCTTTTGATAATGTCATCCGATTTTGCTCGTCGCTCGGAGTTGATTCCGCCGGCAATCCGTTGCTTTATGGTTTCCAGCGGCTCGACAGCAAAAGCTCGACGGCTGATTGGACGAATATCCCGCGCAACCAACAGATCCTGCTCTATCTGCAGCGCCTGACCGCGGCCAGCAACCCGATCCCGGGATTCGGCGGATCGTTCGAGACCAAGCTCACGGGCAAAGATCGCGATCAGCTGCTGGTCGAGATCCTCGACTATGTCCGCTGCACGAATCTTTACGACGATAATCTCACTCCCAATACCTACGCGACAGCGGCCCTCCCCGTGGTTCAGTTCACCTCCGGACGCCAGGTGCCCCCTGCCATCTCTGTCTACCAGGGTCACTCGTTTGTCACCCCCCTGCGCGTGCCGTCGGACTTCGGCAACTCGGTTCCCGCCTCCACCGCTGCCGCACCGGACAAGACTTCGTTCATGGGGTTCGGGCGCTACAACACGATCACCGAGGCCGGGCTCCTCTTTATTTGCAACGCGGATGGCTCGGCCGGCACGACGGCCGCGCCAATCGACTCGCCAAGCAAGGCGGACGGTTACGACCCGATCCGACGGCTCAGCAATCAGGCTGCCGACGTCGCTGCCGTTCCTCCGGCCCCGGCACTCGTCAAAAACAAAGTGCTGAATGGCACGACGCTCACTCCGACACAAAAGCGCGTCCAGGCGATGCTTCTATTCAAGTTGTTTTCTCCAGCGGCGGGATATTTTCAGATGGCCTCGGATTTCTTTATCGAAATTGAACAAGTTGGCGGCAGCTTTACCGTGCAGGGGCAAGACTTGGGAATTCCCAGCGGACCTCTCGATACCAATGTCAGTAATAATGGCAGTGCTGGACTCACCTTTGGTGGTGTGGCCAGCTATAGAAAGACCACCTTGTATAAGTCTTTGCCTGCCCGTGGATGCTTGCCGGCGGACTCCCCTGTGGGCCTTCAAGGAACCTATGAGTTTGTCGGTGCCCCAGTGACGGTCGACACGACTCTGCCGATGGCTTTTACCGGGCCGACCAAGTTGGTTGTCAGGCTCTTCCGGGGCACAAAATCAAATCCCGGGGACTTGATGCAAACGATCGAAATGAACTTTCCCAGCACCGACTTCCCGATTCCCGACTTGGTAACGGTCGGCACGGCCAATGGTAGTGCAAATGCAGATGGCACTCCTCATACTTATGTTGCTACAGATCCCAAGGCTTGGTGGAGCTTCCATGTTGGCGGGGCGGTTGCGGGCTTTCCTGGAAGGATGAACTACCAAGTAAACGAATCCGGCTTCACCGTGTGCTCGCCCTCAAGGGTTCTGGAAGGAAATCTGATCCGGCCGGAGGATACCCTGCGCACATTGGTGCCGTATCATGGCGATTACCGGCTTCTTGCCGGGTCGCAATTCGTTCCGCTCGGTGTCTTCCAGCCTTCCATTTACTATTTCAACAGCAGCAACGACCGCTCGGGTAACCCCAAAGCACTTCCTCCAGTTCCTTACTTAAACGTAACCAGGAGCCCCGATTTTTGGACCGGAACCGCAAGCACTCAAACCGGATCCAATATGGCAAACAATGATCTGTTTGGCACCAGTGTTGTCAGCGCCTCTGCCGGCAATTGGGGGTTTTACTTTCCTCCGGCCAGCCAGCGCCTGGTCCCCGGGGCGAATTACATCACTACAGCTTATCAATTCCCGGACGTTCCAGTTTTCACATTGAACGGCTCATCAGTCGTCGCCGCCGCGACCTACCAGATCTATGGTGATTTTGACAACCCTGTGGCGAATCTTGCGGATGGCCCATATATTAACAAACCCGATGAAGGGAATACAAATGGGTTCACTCCCTACTATAACTCACCGGGCACTTCGATGGTGATGGCGCCGACATTCTTTTCGCCCGCCCGGATCATGCCCGGCCCCGGGATGCTAGGTTCGTTGCCTGTCAAGCTCTGGAGCGGCAACCAAGCCTACGTTGCAACCAACCCCGGCGCATGGCGCACATTGCTCTTTCGGCCGCAAGCAGGCCATCCCGGCGCGGCTGCACCGGCCGACCATCTGTTGCTGGACCTTTTTTGGATGCCTGTGGTCGAGCCCTACGCAATCAGCGATCCGCTCTCGACCGCCGGGAAGATCAACATGAACTACGCGATGGCTCCCTTCTCCTATATCCGAAGAGCGACCGGGATCGTTTCGGCGCTTCGATCGGAACGGGTCGTCGTCGTCCCCCTTGCGAAAGCGAATGCTTATAAAGGAAACGGGAGTGCCAGTGCCGCAACACCCACCTACCGCCAGCCCATCGATGAGAACGAAACGCTCAAGGGGTTTGATGCGCGCTTTGCAGCAGCCTCCGGTCCCAATATCTTCCTTTCGCCATCCGAGATCTGTACCCTGGACCTGATCCCCGCCGGCTCGACGTATCCGCTGTCCTCGACTTTCTGGTCCACGACGAATTCCTTGACCGGGGATAATTCCCGCGAGCGGACCTACACGACGCTGCAGCCCCGCCTCACCACAAAATCCAACACGTTCACGGTGCATTACCGTGTGCAGGTCTTGAAGAAGGTGCCCGGCACTTCCGCCAATCAATGGGTCGAGGGCAAGGACATCGTGGCCAGCGAGGCGCGAGGATCCACGCTCATCGAGCGCTATGTTGACCCGAACGATCCCGACATCCCCGACTTCGCCACCCGGACTGGCGGCAACTCGTCGCGGTTTCCCAACCTCAATGATCGTATGAACATCGACAACTACTACCGGTTCCGCGTCGTCCAGAGCCGGAAGTTCGCGCCGTAGCCCAGGAAACTGCTTGGATCCAAATAGCCCTAGATGAACGCAGATTTTCACAGATTAAAAACCGACATAAGTCAGGTTGTGGCTAAGGGCTTTCCCGCTGCATATTTGCTGGCGCGAAAGTCATGTAGCCACGGCGCTGTGCCGCCGTGTTCGTTTGCGATCCGCGCGCCGGCGCGCTGGAATATTTGGCGGCTGCGCTGCATCCCCGCCCCGACACAGCGGGGTGGCTACAACGAACGCGGGCGACGGCATTCCGGTTTCTTCTGCCGCGCGTTCTCGCTGATCGAGCTGCTGGTGGTGGTCGCGCTCATCGCCCTTCTGGCCACGTTTGCCGTGCCGGCTGTCGGCAGTCTGAACCGGTCGAACGCGGTCACTCGCGCCCAGCAACTCATCGAACAGCAGCTCGTCTTCGCCCGCCAGACCGCACTCGCCCGCAACCGCCGGGTCGAGGTGCGATTCTACAAATTCACGGAGCCGGGTGCGATTGGGAACGCTCAAACCTTTCGCGCAGTGCAGGCATTCTTGATCGACGAAAACAACAAGGCCGCCCCGGTTGGACGCATGGCCAAGCTGCCCGACTCGGTGCTCCTCAACGAGGTGGCCGCCAACTCGAGCCTGCTCGGTTTGGCTGACAAGACATGGGATGCCTCCAACGACCCGCAAGTCAGCTTGCCCGGCGTGGGGACATCCTACACGGCCAAGGCGTTCCAGTTCCGCCCCGACGGCTCAACCGGCCTCACGGCCACGAACATGTGGTTTGTCACGATCCACTCAGCAATAAACGGCGCGACAGCAGCCACGCCACCGTCAAACTTCGCCACCGTCCAGGTCGACCCCGTGAGCGGTGCCGTGCGATCCTACCGGCCGTAGCCTGCCGCTACCTGGCCCCGTCCACGCCGACGCCCATCCAGGTTTTTTTCATCGGGGCACACGCGGCATTTTCAACATTCGGGCGGCTTCCGTTCAGGTGGCGCATGGCGTTTGAGACAGAGGCGTCGAGTCCGGGCAGCGCCGGTTTTCCTGGCCAGCTCCAAAAGTCCCCCCGGAAGAGGGAGGCGCAGTCCGAGCCGGTAAGTTGCAGAGCGCGGTAGGTCTCCCATGCCGCCTGGTATTTCTCATGAAGCTCTCGGAGCCGGACGGTGTCGGCCGTGCGGCCGTGGCTGGCGGCGAAATCGATGGAGAGGATATCCCAGCCGATCGCGATGATTTCAAAGAGGGCGGCCCCATAGCGGAAGGAGGTGTCCAGCGCTTCGCGCAGGCCAGGGTCCGGGATCTCCACGGCTTGGAATTCGCACAGCGCCTGCTTCCAGAGGCGCACGGATTCCCATTTCTCGTAGAGGGCGCCGGCGGTTTTTCCCTGCTCGTCGAGATAGCGGAAGACCGGTTCGAGCTGATCCATGCCGCCGAGGCGGTCGTCCCGCATCCAGAGTTCGGTGGGGATCGTTGCCTCCTCCCATTGCTCGTCGTAGGCAGCGCAATACCGCCCCAGCAAAACCGCCTGCGCGCTGAGCAGGCAGGCCCTGCGAAACGCGGCGGCCGAGGCGCCGGACATCCCTATTTCGTGCCGGCAGAAATCCGCGAAGATCGCGGCTTCGGATTTCCCTGGCTCCCTCGCCAGAGCGCTGATGACATGGACATTCAGGCGGGGCCAAAACTCGTTTTTGAGATACGGCCCGAACCACCCGCCGCCGCGTGACCAGGTGAAGACTCCACGGGAGTTTGGCATCTGCAGGAGCGTGTCCAGCCCGACCGGCTTTTTGTTTTCGGGCGCCCCCTCGGCCAGCAGGTGACCGATGTAGCTGGGGAAGGCGCCCTTCCCCTCGTATTCCCGCTGGCATTGCACCTCGATGATCTGCTGGTGCCCGCCGAGCCCGATGCAGGGATTGACCTTGACCCGTCGGAAGAAGTCCAGCGCGGTGTGCTTGATGGAAAACAGAAGGTTCGGGTGGGGCGGGACGGCTTCGGTCACGGCGAGATAAAACTCCGGGTTCGCGTGGAACCTGTTGTTGTAGATGTCCCAGGTTCGCGGGATGAGGATCTTTCCGTGCCGCACGCAGATTTCCTCGCGAAGAAACATGATGAGTTTGGCGTATTGGCGCTGGCTCCATGCGGGATCGACGCCTTCGTCATGGACCGGCACGCCGGAGTTGCCGCAGTGGTGGGGCGAGTCAAAAAGATACGTCTCGCCAACCCGGACGATCAGGCCGTCGATCTGCGGAAAATCGCGGAACATCTCGTCGAAAAGCGCACGGTGGATCTCCAGCGTCCGCCCGCTGTCGAGAGAGATTTTCCCCGCACCATTGCAGATTTTCTCGCGCTCATCAGCCACCAGAGCGGTCGGCAGGACAAAGAGATCGACATGGTAAAAGACTTGCAGTCCGGCCGCTTTCGCCGCCTCGATCTGTCCGGCGATCTCCCGGCGCGTCGCCTGCATCCACTCACCGGCCGGGGTGCCGGGCTCAAAGTCCCTGCGCCCAAGCGTGTCCAGTCGCACCGCGCAGTTCACATGCTTGAAGACCTGCCCGGTATAACCGAGTTCACCAAGCCGCCGGGGGTCGAGAAACCTTGTGTCGACGGGAGGCTCACCCGGATTGTGATGAACCATATCGAGAAGCATTGCCATGGGCGAATCCTAGCATGCGCCCACTGCGGCGAGGGCATGGCGTTTTGTGCCAACCCGGCAGCAATTTGTGCCAAAATCCCAGCGCGGAGGGAGTATGCCAGTGAGGGAGGAGCATTGACTTTACCAACCTCATGCCTAGATTTCCCGCACATGAATCCCGAGCTGCAGAAATTACTCCAGAACGCGGGCCTGTGGGAAGCGGAGCGGAATCCTTAGCCATGTCAGCCAAAACCAAACGCCGGATTGCCCTCATCGGTTTGCCGATCACTTCCCAAGAGGATGAAAGCATCTTTGATGGCCTTGTCCGGTATGCCGGAACAAGCGGGGCATGGCAGTATGTTTTGTCTGCCGAGTCCACGGTGGATGCCTTCCGGTTCCTGCGAAAAGCGAACTGCGACGGGGCCATCGTCCGCGTTCTCAACAAGGAAATGGCCCGGGAGGCAAAAAAACTTCCTTTTCCGGCGATCAATGTCTCCTCCTGGCTGGAAAAACCGGGCATCCCCACGGTCTGCCGGGATGATGCCATGATCGGCCGGCTTGCTGCGGAGCATTTGCTCCAGGCCGGGTTCCGACGGTTTGCCTGCGTCATTTGTCCCGGCGGTTTTTATGTGAGGGCCCGTGCGGAGGGATTTCAAAAGACCGTGGAGAAAGCGGGGTTTCCGTGCGCCATTCATACCATGAAGGCGCACTACGGCGACATCGCGCATCCCCAGCGCATCACGCCAGCGGATCTCTCGGGCTTGCAAGCATGGCTTGCGCAGCTCCAGATGCCAGTCGGTCTTTTTTGGACCGAGGACCACCTCGGCGAACAACTGCTCCGTTCCTGCCAAAAGTCCGGACTCCGCGTTCCGCAGGACATGGCGGTGGTGAGCGCGCCAAACCGGATGAGCCTCTGCGAGGCTTCCGCCCCGCCGATGAGCAGCGTCAATTCCCCCGAGGAGGAAGTCGGCTTCCTTGCCGCCAACTGGCTCGACCGCTTGATGGCCGGCGAAAAGATGCCAGCCTCCCACCATAAGGTGCCGCCAACTCATGTGGAGGCGAGAAAATCCTCGGATACTTTTGCGGTGGACGACCCAATAGTCGCGAGGGCTCTGGGCCATATTTTCAAACATGTCGGAGAGGGTCTTAACGCCTCCGAGTTGATCGGAAACCTGAATCTTCCCCGCCGCACGTTTTACCGGATGTTCGAGGCCGCCACCGGTCAATCCCCACAGGGATTTATTCAGAAGCGACGGGTTCAAATCACCCTTGATCTGCTGAGCAAGGACGTGGACCTCAGTCTCAAGGAAGTGGCCATGCGATGTGGGTTCCGGGACCGCAACCGCATGAATCTCACCCTCCTGAAAATCACTGGAAAATCCGCGCAAGCCTGGCGCGAGGAGCGCATGGCCGAAATAAATACCCCGACGGGCCGGGTGCCGTCCCGCACGGCTTTGCCCCTCGGGGCTTTTCGCCCACTCGCCTATCCGTCCCGGGAACAAGGAACGCGCTGATAGGTTTGTTTAGCAAATCCGGCATCTCTTTGGCGTGAACCCGGAAACCGCCCACAGCCGCATCGCTGGGCTCGATTTTCTCTGGGACATCGAAATGGCGCTCGAGGCAGGCAAGCTCTTCCATATCCACCTCAACTCGCAGGACGGCCAGCGCTACGACCAGGATCTCCCGTTCGGCTACACTCAGTCGGTTTTAGAAACCTCTCCCTCTCACTCTTCCGCTGAGCCGCCCTTCCCGAGCTTCGTCTTCACGCTCGCCGCGACAGGCACAACTTTATCGATCTCCATATTCTCCTCCGCAGAATACATCGTGTGGCGAGCGGTGTGGAACTCCTTTGTCGGTTTGAACACCGCCTTCGCACTGAGCGCTGCCCCGGCGTTGTGGCGGGCGAACAGGGCTTGGAGTTCGCCGATGATCTCCTCGGCGGCGGCTTCCGGGATCAGGTCGCCTTTGATTTTCAACTCGAAACTCTGCTTGAAGAACGCGGCTCCCTTTTCGCTGGTCACGCGCAGGATGGCGGCATCGTCGGTCGTGCCCCGGTAGGAATTCGAGAACCCGACCCGCTCGTGCAGGTTCAGATGCCCTCCGGATAAGGAAGATCATCCGCATACGGAATGATTTTCTTGCGAGGTTTCGAGGATGCCCAGTCTTGACAAGGCATTTTCTATATTCCTGAAAACTCTGCGCGCAGATCGGAGTTACGCCCAGTTGGCCAAAGAACTGGGCATTGCCGAATCCACGCTCTATCGCCTCATTAACGGGAAACAGTCCGCCACACTGCGTGGCGTGGAAAACATCATGCAGAAGCTCGGGCTATCACCTGCGGATGTTTTCGGCGAAGCGATTCACCGCAAAAGAGGCCGACGAGGCTGACAACATGAACGCTGCCGATTCTCATGGCTCGCACGGAAGGGTTCCCGGCGGAATCTGGGATCGCGTTCCGCTTTTCTGGCGCTTCCAATTGGGAGGCTGGCTGGCGTTCACGATTTTTTCGTTTCCATCGAAATGGGTGATGCTGGAAACTATTCCGGCCTCAGTTATGGTTTCGCTCTATCGCGACGGCTTGGGATTCCTGATCACAATCGGCATGAGGGAAATCTACCGGAGGTGCTACAGCGAAAAGATGACCAAGGCGGCATTGGTCGGATTGGTGGGCGGGGTTTCTCTGGTGAGCGGGTTGATTCTGACTCTCTTCAGTTTGGGATTCCACGAATTTCTGGATTTTGACGCCGAGAAGACATTCACGCCGCCGATTATTTTTGGGATCTTCTATTTCCGCACCGGGCTGTGCCTGGGATGGAGCCTCCTCTATTTCGGGATAAAGCTCCTGATGGAACGACTGGATCGGGAGCGAGCTCTCGCTGTTGCTCTGGCTGCCGGGAAGGAGGCGGAACTCCAGATGCTTCGCGCGCAGATGAATCCCCATTTCCTGTTCAACGCGCTCACCACAATCCAAGCGGGATTGACGAGAGCACCGGAGTCCCTTCGCCCGGTTGTTCAGGCCCTTTCGGATTACCTCGGCTTTTCACTGTCCCATCGCGACCAAAACTTCATCCCGGTCGGAGATGAATATGACGCCCTTGTCGCCTATCTGGCGGTAGAAAAAGCGCGTTTCCGGGATGATATCGAGGTTGAGTGCATAATCGATCCCGCCGCCAGGGAATTCCCCGTGCCGGGCATTCTGCTTCAACCCCTACTGGAGAATGCCTTCGGGTATGGTCGCAAAACCTCTCCGAAACCGTTGCGGCTGCGAATGCATGTGTCACAGCTTCCCACTGGTTCACTGATGATTGAGGTCGCCAACACAGGAACTTGGGTCGAGGAGGAGGACCCACGAAAGTTTGGTGGCATTGGCCTCGGGAATCTCCGCAAACGCATGGCACTGATTTATCCCGGACGACATCACATCAACGTGAAAACCCACAACGGCTGGGTAGCAGTGAGCATTGAAATTGTCCCATGAGTGTTCTGAAATTGCGGACTATGATTGTCGATGACGAAGCACCCGCACGGGAGTTTCTTGGCGATCTTCTTTCTGCCCATCCCCACGTAAAAATCGTCGGCGAAGCCAATTCTGTTGCAACCGCGGCTTCGCTGTATGCCGATCTCCGCCCAGACCTGATTTTTCTGGATGTCCAGATGCCAGATGGTGACGGTTTTTCTCTGCTGCCCAGACTCGACCCGCTCCCAGCAATCATTTTTGTCACGGCATTCGACGCCTTTGCCATCAGGGCATTCGACGTGAATGCCATCGACTATCTTCTCAAACCAGTGCGCCCGGATCGGCTGGCCCACGCCTTAGAACGAATCGTTCACAAGCCGCCGCCAACCAATCCCAAGCAACTTCGGGAGGACGATCAGATTGTGATGAAATCCGACTCGCGGATGCATGTGGCATTCGTCACACAGATCAGTGGGATTGAAGCGGAAGAAAACTACACCCGTGTTATTCTGGCGGACGGTTCATCCGAGTTTCTTCGCCGAAGCATGAATGAATGGGAGGGATTGCTTCCGAACACGCTTTTCCTTCGCATCAGTAGATCACTGATTCTCAATCTGAATGCCGTTGGCAAACTCGTCGCCGAAGATCGTGATAATTCTGTGGTTGAAGTGAGAGGATTCTCTGACCCGATTCCTCTGGGACGCAAGGCCGCAACCCGTTTGCGGAGCGCGCTTCGCCTCAGGAATCAGGTGTGACGAAGGGCTGGAAAAGCCCGCTTCGTCACCGACTTTGGCTGGTTCGTCACAGGCTCCCTGAACGCGCGAAATGCCGCTGCATGGTCACAGGCCATGAAGCATTTCAATGTCATCGGACCCCAGGTTCGCAGGCTGCGCAACCAACGGGCATGGTCGCAAAACGACTTTGCCATCAAACTCCAACTCCTCGGGATGGAGAATGCCACCCGTACGAAAATCTCCAAAATCGAATCCCGTCTCGTATGGATTTCCGATGATGACCTGATCTTTCTTTCCCGCGCCCTTGGCGTGGCGATGGAGGAGCTTTATCCGGATTTCATCCGGACCGCGAAACGGCTCTACGAGGCCATCAGTATGTCGAAAGCCTCTCGTTACGGGGCCTTCATTTTCGGGTTGATAAGTTGCTCCCAACTGGGAGCAGGGGTCTTTCATTTTGCAACTACCGTCGCTGGCGTATGAAAACACTACTCCTCGCAGCAGGTTCACTGGACGGCGCACTTTCCGAAGGTCTCGGAATCATTGCAAAGTTCCTCTTCATCATCGCGGTCGTCGTCATCGCCCACGGCGGATGGCAGGTCCGCACCGGCAACGCGGACATGGGCAAGATGTCGATTGTCGGCGGGCTTCTCCTCGGGCTCGCCGTCCTGATCGCCGAAGCTCTCTTCACCGCAGGCGGAATGCCAACCATCAGCGTTTCCCGATAATGATCCCCACGCACGCCGGAGACGACAGCGATGGCAAAATCTGGGGGATCGAGGGTGTGAACATCCTGTTCATGCTCGCGGGACTCCTCCTCAGCATCGGGCTTGCCATGATGCTTTCGCCCCACCATGCGCCGACGTTCAGCGTTGGTGCCGGTGCGGTGCCGTTCGCTTTGATCACCGGATACGTCTTCACCCTCCGGCAGGGCAAACCGAAGTCCTTTGACACGGATTTGCTCGAAACCCTCGCCAACGGCACCGGCTGGATGCCGCCCGCCCAACAACCTCGCAATCCTTTATCCCATGCA
>Ga0247844_1005289_pt1 | contig 16561 bp, 17 predicted proteins | sample LaCtaG_FD_192421 | JGI IMG/M metagenome (GOLD analysis project Ga0247844, IMG submission 192421) | Freshwater microbial communities from meromictic Lake La Cruz, Castile-La Mancha, Spain - LaCruzMarch201714.5m_1 | ecosystem: Environmental > Aquatic > Freshwater > Lake | place: Spain: Castile-La... | reverse complement strand
CGACGCCATAGATCCTCAGTAATCACAATGGATGCCTCTAGGGTAAAGGCGTCTTCTTTAAGCATTTGATAAAGAGTCTCTTGCTCGAGGAGTTGGATTTCCATTACCTCACCGTCCCGGTTTTTGGGGGTGACATGATCGGCCAGGACACATTCGCAGGTGAGAACGGCTTCTGTTTGAAAACCTTCGGGCAGTTGACGCCGCATGTGTGCGATGGTTCTTAAGGGTGTGCGCGCCACGATGTCGGGCGCATCCAGTCCGGCTTCTTCGTCAGACTCGCGAACGAGCGCAAAGTCTGCGTCCTCGAGATTGCCGACAAGTCCGCCCACTAGCGTATCCCACATCCCAGGGTCTGTGGCTTTGGTCAGGGATCTTCGGGCAACCCAAAGCCGGTTATCTGTGGACCAACCGCTAAGATGGACTGCGCGTGTGGTGAGCCCTAGAGGGCGCATGACGCCACGTTCGATCGCGCCAACCCGGTTTGCGGGGACGTTGTCCTGTCCGGTAGGCGCGGACCAGACGTCCAGCAGCTCGTTACGCCAGCCTGGTGTACAACCGGCTTTTTTTAGGGTGAGCGCGATGTCGGCGAGGCAGGCGTCAAGCGGGGCACCCGGCGCGAGGTTTTCCCCAAAATAGGCTGCAGTTGCGGTGAGTCTCACGGTTTTAACGTTCGAGAGAGCTTGTGCTGCGCCCGGAAAAAGCCAGCCACAGCGTTGCCCCCCGATCACTAAGGGTAGAGAGCCCGCGATGGGCTCTTGGGTGGCGCGCCCTAAAAAACCATTTAAAAGGTTATCAAGGTTAGAACGATTGAAAAAAAACTCTGACTTTTGCATGTTGAGCATACGCCTGATAGGGTAAAGGGATTGTAGTGCAGCAGGGAAGCCAAGCCTGCGCTACAATCACCTCCGTTTCTTTGCGATACGCGCTAACCCTTGGTAGAAAACTTTGCCTATGGTTAGCCATACAATAATTCTGCGCAAGGTGGTCGTTCAATACAGGCATTGCCTAGTATTTGATCTGATACATCTACGTGCGTTGTGTTTTAGAGGTCAGCATGAAGAAGTTGAGAGGGTTACTGGGCGCCTGTGCCATGCTTTTCGCAGGCATCGCGAATGCGCAAGTACAAGACATGCCCGGCGGGCCGCGCGTCAATCAGCTCAATCTCCCTGAGGGAGTGAACCAGATCGCGCGTGATGTGGTTTGGCTGCACTGGTTTATGTTGATCGTCTGTTTGGTGATCTTCGTGGCAGTGTTCGGCGTCATGTTTTACTCGATCTGGGCTCACCGTAAGTCACGCGGCGCTAAGCCAGCAACTTTTCATGAACATATGGGCGTTGAGGTTGCTTGGACCGTTATCCCTTTTATTATTGTGATCGCCATGGCTTTGCCAGCGACGCGTACCGTTGTGGCGATGAAGGACACGAGTGGCGCGGATATGACTGTTAAGGTCACTGGCTACCAGTGGAAGTGGGGCTATGAGTACATGGACGGTCCTGCGACGGGCGTCAAAATCCTCTCCAATTTGTCAACGCCTCGCGCCCAGATCGAGAACAAAGAGCCCAAAGGACCTTTTTACTTGATGGAAGTGGATAACCCACTGGTTGTTCCTGTTGGTAAAAAAATCCGCGTGGCTGTGACGGCTGCCGACGTAATCCATTCCTGGATGGTGCCTGACTTGGCCGTTAAACAGGATGCTATCCCTGGATTTGTGCGTAACACGTGGTTTCGCGCTGACAAGATCGGTGAGTATCGTGGTCAGTGCACCGAGTTGTGCGGTAAAGATCACGCCTTTATGCCCATTGTTGTGAAAGTGGTGTCAGAAGAGGATTACGCCAAATGGGCCGCTGAGCAAAAGAAACTCTTGCTGGCAGCTGCTGACGATCCAAAGAAAGAATGGACGGCGCCTGAATTGATTGCACGTGGCGAGAAGGTCTATGCCTCTAATTGCGTAGCTTGTCATCAAGGTAGCGGTAAAGGCGTCGTGGGCGCTTTCCCAGCCTTGGATGCAAGTGCACTGGTCATGGGTCCCAAGGCCGCCAACATCGACATTTTGTTGAAAGGCAAGCCTGGTACGGCAATGGCTTCCTTTGCACAGCTCAATGACGTTGAAATTGCATCGGTTATTACATACACGCGAGCCTCCTGGACGAATGCAGGCAAGGGGAAAGACCCCGTGATTACGCCTGCTGAGATCAAAGCGGCTCGTTAAGTGTTTAGTTGAGTGGGTTGTATTGGTTCAGTTAATTAGATCAATTCTTACAGATCGCTGCTCTCACCTACAAAGAGAGAGTGGCTCAAGCAGGATAGGAGTTCGCCATGAGTAGCATTCCAGCAGATCACACTGGTGGCCACGGCCACGGTCATGACCACGATCATGCGCACGACCACGACCATCATCATGGTCCATCGTTGCATGGGTGGCGTCGTTGGTTGTATGCAACCAACCACAAAGACATCGGGACGATGTATTTGATTTTTTCTTTCGTGATGTTGCTCGAGGGTGGTGCTTTGGCACTGCTGCTGCGCACTGAGTTGTTCGAGCCAGGTATTCAGTTTTTCCGTCCAGAGCTTTTTAACCAGTTCACGACGATGCATGGCTTGATCATGGTGTTTGGCGCGATCATGCCGGCCTTTGTGGGCTTTGCCAACTGGATGGTGCCTCTGCAAATTGGCGCTTCCGACATGGCGTTCGCTCGTATGAACAACTTTAGTTTCTGGTTGTTACCGGTTGCGGCGTTTCTATTGACGGCTTCCTTTTTTGTACCTGGTGGCGCTACGGCGGCGGGTTGGACGCTTTACGCGCCCCTCACCGCACAGATGGGACCCGGCATGGATCTCGCGATTTTTGCGATCCACATCATGGGTGCTTCATCGATCATGGGCGCAATCAACATCGTTGTCACGATTTTGAACATGCGCGCGCCCGGCATGACATTGATGAAGATGCCCTTGTTTTGCTGGACCTGGTTGATTACCGCCTACCTGCTGATCGCCGTCATGCCCGTGTTGGCGGCTGCGATCACGATGGTGCTGACCGACCGTCACTTCGGCACGGGCTTCTTTAATGCCGCAGTGGGTGGTGACCCGGTCTTGTACCAGCATATTTTCTGGTTCTTCGGACACCCCGAGGTGTACATCATGATTTTGCCGGCCTTCGGCATTGTCTCTGCCATTATTCCTGCTTTTGCTCGCAAGCAACTGTTTGGCTATGCCTCGATGGTTTACGCCACGGCCTCGATCGCCATCTTGTCTTTCATCGTTTGGGCGCACCATATGTTTGCCACAGGTATGCCTGTGACGGCTCAGCTGTACTTCATGTATGCAACGATGTTGATTTCGATCCCAACGGGCGTCAAAGTGTTTAACTGGGTTGCGACGATGTGGCGCGGTTCCATGACGTTCGAAACGCCCATGTTGTTCGCGATTGGCTTTATTTTTGTGTTTACGATTGGTGGCTTCACGGGCTTGATCTTGTCTATGGCACCGATTGATATTCAGGTGCATGACACGTATTACGTGGTGGCCCACTTCCATTATGTGTTGGTAGCAGGTTCCTTGTTCGCTTTGTTTGCGGGCACCTACTACTGGCTGCCTAAGTGGTCGGGCTATATGTATGACGAGCGCTTGGGTAAGTGGCATTTCTGGATGAGCATGATCTCTTTCAACATTACCTTCTTCCCGATGCACTTTATGGGTTTGGCAGGTATGCCACGTCGCTACGCAGACTATGCGGCTCAGTTCACTGACTTCCACCAGATTGCGACGCTTGGCGCATTTTGGTTTGGTTTTTCACAGTTGCTGTTCCTCTACATCATCTTGAAAGCCTATGCTGGCAAGGGCGAGCGCGCACCGGCCAAGCCATGGGAAGGCGCTGAGGGACTGGAGTGGACGGTTCCTTCACCTGCTCCGTTCCATACATTTGAGACCCCACCACAGGTCAAATAGGATTTTTGATGACCCCAGAACAACGTCGCAAGAATAAGCGGGCCGGACTGATTTTTCTGGTGCTTGTCCTTGTGATGTTTGGATGGACAATTGGCCGGCAGTTTTACATGCATTACTTTTCCTAAATCAGGTGAGGCGGTAGGCACGTGAGTCAGGATCTTAAAGAGTTATCGCAGCGCAAGCTGAACTTTCTACAGACGCTCAAAGCTATTTCTTGGGCCATGTTCGGAGTCAGAAAAGGCAAGGGGTATGAAGAAGATATCGCCAAGCTCAATCCAGTACATCTCATTGTGGCTGGATTATTGTTTGGAGTGATATTTGTGGTGAGTCTTGTGTTGATTGTCCAAGTGGCCGTCGCAAGTCTCAGCTAGTAAAACTTTATTATTTGTAGTCTGGAGAACAATATGAGTGCATCCCACTCTGCTCACGTTAAAGAGGCACCCTACTATTACGTGCCCGCGGATTCTTCGCACCCCGTTAGTGCCAGTATTGCTATGCTCGTTGTCATGCTGGGTGCTTCGTCTTGGGTCAATGGCATACAAGCCGGCATGTGGGCTGTCTTTGCTGGTTTACTGGGCCTGTTCGTGGTGTTGTATAAGTGGTTTGGGGATGCGATTCGGGAGTCCGAAGCAGGCTTGAATAGCAAGCGCATCGACGCCTCTTATCGCTGGAGCATGAGCTGGTTTATTTTCTCCGAAATCATGTTCTTTGCAGCGTTTTTTGGCGCGCTTTGGTATACGCGTGTTGTGACGATGCCATGGCTTGGCGACTTGGATCACAAGCAATTGTTGTGGCCCGAGTTTAATGCGGTCTGGCCAAATCTCGGTCCAGCTGGCGTGGTTGAAGCGTTCGAAACCATGGGTCCTTTCTGGTTGCCGACGATCAACACGGCGCTGTTGTTGGCTTCAGGTGTCACGCTGACGATTTCGCATCATGCGTTGCGTGAAAATCATCGCAGCAAATCTATATTCTGGTTGTTTGCCACGATTGTTCTTGGTTTTGTCTTTGTGGCCTGTCAGGCGTACGAATACTTTTATGCCTACTCTTCACTGAATCTTCGTTTTGACTCAGGCGCATACGGTTCGCTGTTTTACATGTTGACGGGCTTTCACGGCTTTCACGTGTTGCTGGGTGCCACAATGCTGGCGGTCATTTGGATTCGTATGTTGAAGGGACACTTCACAGCCGACAATCATTTTGGGTTTGAAGGTGCTGCATGGTACTGGCACTTTGTCGACGTGGTTTGGCTTGGACTGTATATCTTTGTGTATTGGTTCTAAGGCATTCCTCTCGCGCCATATAAGTTGTTGCACAGTAAAAAAAGGGCCAGCATGAAGCTGGCCCGATTTTTTTAAAGTGAGGTTTTAGCGTTTAAATCCTGTTGTTTCAATCCAGCCCATCCAATGGGAGAACAATAGGAACAGAAAAAGCGCAACGGAAAGCCCGATACGGACAGTCAGCGCATTAACAGTTTTATTTGATGTCCCTTTGTCGCGCATGAGGTAGAACAGCGCAGAGCCTAAGCTGCCTAAAATGCCAACAAACGCAATAATCACTAAATAACGCATGACAGCCCTCACTGAAAGTAGAGATTATCGCAGACATGAAGCACGCTACCTCAAATAGACTGACTTGGATTGCCTTAGTACTCTTAGGGGTAGTCGCTGTGGTCTGCATGATGTTAGGGCGATGGCAGCTTGAGCGTGCGGAGCAACGCAGAGAAGTGGCTGCCACGCTCGAGGCAGGCAGACGTGCGCCTCCTATTAGGTTAGTGCCTGAAATCGCACAGTCTGAATTGCGCGCGTGGAGACCCGCCCAAGCCGAAGGTCGCTGGCGCAGCGAATGGAGTGTTTTGCTCGATAATCGAAATCTTGAGGGTCGGCCTGGCCTATGGCTAGCGATGCCGCTGATGTTGGACCAGAATACAGCGGTCCTTGTCTTGAGGGGATGGCTTGAAAGACCTCTCGCGAACCGCCCAGTGTCGAATATTCCAACGACAACCTTGCCCGTCAAAATCGAAGGTGAGTTGGCCGTTCGGGTGCCTAGACTCTTTGAGCTTTGGACAAGCCAAGCGAATGCGGTAGTGAATCTACCGCAAGGGTGGACGGGGACCCTACAACCCCTTCCGAACGAAATTGACCCTACGTTGCTACCACGATTGCAAAATCTCGATTTAGCAACGTATGCGCAGTTAACAGGGATTCAGTTTTTGCCGACGGTACTGATGCAGACCGCAGGCGGTGATTCGGATGGTTTAAAGAGAGTTTGGCCAGAGCCTTCTGTTGATGCAGATAAAAACGTGGGCTATGCAACGCAGTGGTTTGGCTTTGCGGGCATTGTGCTCATCGCATTTTTGGTGGTGGTTTGGCGGCGTCTCAGGCGTCCTCAATCACCGTAATCTTGTGCTGATATTCTTGCCCCTCTTAGGATTCGCTGTAAAGTGCTGCATAGATAACCGTAGATGACTGAAAGATGGGATTGCTGTGACTGAATCGTCCTCCAACATAAAAACAGGCATCCAAGAGGGTGCTGAACAAAAGAAGCATCGTTCCAAGACGCCACTCATCATCATCCTGCTGATGAGCTTGGCTCCATTAGTTGCGGCACTTATTGTGTATTTCATTCCGGAATTGCGGCCAGAAGGCAGCGCAGCGTATGGCGAGCTCGTGCAGCCTCAGCGACCCATGCCGAATGCGAAAGACTTGCCTTTAACGACGCTGGATGGCAAGCCCTTTGATTTAGGTTCTCTCAAGGGTAAATGGATCATGATGGCTGCCGATGGCGCAGCTTGTCCTGAAGCATGCGCGCGAAAGCTCTACATCATAAGAAATACACATGCGAGTCAAGGCAAGCATGTCGAGCGTCTGGCGCGCGTATGGTTTATCACCGATGACGCACCCGTCCCAGAAAAAGTGCTCGAGGCATACAAGGGGGCTGTCATGGTTCGCGTGAACCCTGTCGTGCTCCAACAGTTCTTGTTGGGTGGCGCGGCTGGATCGGTGACGCCTGAGCAGGCCCGTCAAGGCCTCTCGACACCGATCTGGGTGATCGACCCCTTAGGGAATTTGATGTTGCAATACCCGGCTGTGGCGGATCCAGAAATGTTCCGCAAGGATATTCGTATGCTCATCAAGAGTTCGAGGATTGGATAAATGAAGCAGGTTGCAATGCCCAGAAGCCGATATCGAAAGCTCATTTTTTTGACATGGTTTTTGACATTGGATCTCATCATGTTTGGCGCGTTTGTGCGCTTGACTGACTCGGGACTAGGGTGCCCAGACTGGCCCGGCTGTTATGGCAGTGTGACGCCGATTGGCGCCATTGAGTCCATTAGACAAGCTGTGCAAGTCATGCCTGACGGACCGGTGACTTTACCGAAGGCGTGGATTGAAATGATCCATCGCTATGTGGGCGCGTTACTCGGTTTTCTGATTATTATGATTTCTTGGATGGCGTGGCGTCACCGAGAAAAGTTTGAGTATTCGCCTAAGCTGGCGATTTTCACCCTAGCTGCGGTGTGCTTGCAGGGTGCGTTCGGCGCATGGACCGTGACAATGAAGCTTATGCCCCTAATCGTGACAGCGCACCTATTGGGAGGTGTGTCGCTTTTGGCGCTCATGACCTGGCTGGCGGCGCGTGAGCGTCCTTACCCGGCCATCAATCCAACATCGCTGCGCTTCAAACCCTGGATTGCCGCAGGTCTTGCATTATTGTTCGTGCAGATTGCGCTGGGCGGGTGGGTGAGTACTAACTACGCAGCCCTGGCTTGTATGGACTTCCCTAAATGCAATGGCAGTTGGTATCCCCCCATGGATCTGAAGAGTGGGTTTTCGCTGGTACGGGGCTTGGGAGAAATGCCCGGTGGAGAAATGATTTCTCAAACTGCGTTGACGGGTATTCACTGGGTGCATCGCAACTTTGCCTTTGTGATTTTTGCTTTTATGGGCCTGTTGAGCTGGAGACTGATGTCTGATCCTGGGCTCAAGGGTCCTTCGCAGCTTGTTTTATTGTTGTTGATTGCACAGCTATTTACCGGTCTGACAACGATTTTCTTCCAGTGGCCCTTGCTGATCGCTGTTTTGCATAATGGTGGCGCGGCGGGTCTGGTGTTGGCGACGGTGACACTGTTATTTCGACTCGGACATACCGCCCGATCCTCTGCGACGATGCAGACTCAGTTCGTTAGGTAGATTGGCGGGCGAATCGACGCCCGCCTCTTAGGCGAGCTTGCCATTACAATGATGCACGTTTCCTTTAAATAGTAACCATGTCTAGTTTGACTGCTACATCCCCGAGCCTTTTGCGACAGTATCTCGTGCTGACGAAACCGCGCGTGACGCAGCTCGCCGTTTTTTGCGCTGTGATCGGCATGTTTTTGGCAACACCGACCTTGCCCGATATGCAAAAGGTGATTGCCGGCACCATTGGTATCTGGTTGTTGGCGGCAGCCGCTTTTGCCGTCAATTGTCTGATTGAGCAACGCGTTGATGCACGGATGTTGCGGACTGCTCGCCGTGCGACAGCGACGGGGTCGATTTCATCTGCGCAGGTGATGCTTTTTTCGGGCGCCTTAGGCGGGATCGGGATGTTTGTGCTCTATCGCTGGGTCAATCCGCTCACGATGTGGCTGACCTTTGCGACTTTTGTCGGATATGCCGTCATTTACACCGTCATCCTCAAGCCGCGTACGCCGCAGAACATTGTGATCGGTGGATTGTCGGGTGCAATGCCTCCCGCTTTAGGTTGGGCGGCTATCGCGGATGCCGTGCCTGCAGAAGCCTGGTTGCTCGTCCTGATTATTTTTATCTGGACACCTCCGCACTTTTGGGCGCTCGCGTTGTACAGGACGCGTGATTACGAAAACTCCGGTCTGCCCATGTTGCCCGTGACGCATGGTCAGCAGTTTACGCGGCTACATATTTTGCTCTACAGCATTGCCTTGATGGCGACGACGGCTTTGCCCTTTGTGATCGGAATGAGCGGCTGGCTTTATTTTTTATGTGCCATGGTGCTAGGCGCAATGTTTGTTTGGTACTCATGGAAACTCTATCGTCACTACAGCGACGAGTTATCCCGCAAGCTCTTTCGGTTTTCGATTTTGTATCTTTCCCTGTTGTTTGCCGCCTTGCTCATCGACCACTGGCTGATCGTGGTCGCGCGCTAAATGAGAGTCGCTCTGTTTGCCTTGTGCTTGTGGTTGCTAACGGCGTGCGGTGATAGCGCAGGGGTCAAATTCAAAGGCAGTGATATCACCGGAACCAAACTTGGCCAGAACTGGACGTTGGTCGGCATGGATGGCAAAACCTATACGCCTGCGAGCTTTCAAGGCAAAGTCACCTTGGTGTTTTTTGGTTTTGCGCAGTGTCCAGACGTCTGCCCAACAGCGTTGGCTGAACTGACCCAGGTGATGAAGCTGTTGGGCGATCGCGCCTCACAGGTACAAGTATTGATGATTTCTGTGGATCCCGAACGTGATACGCCAGATGTCCTGAGTGCCTACATCACTGGTTTTGATCCACGGTTTCTTGGGTTGACAGGATCGCCCGAACAGATCAAGGTAGCGGCGGGGTCCTTTAAAGCCTATTACGCTAAGGCCGCTGGCCCCAAAGGGTCTTACTCGATGGACCACAGCTCATCGTTTTACTTGCTCGATAAAAAAGGCGATGCGCGCGTGATGCTCAACAGCACGGTCGGTGCAGCGGCGGTGGCGCATGACATCGAGGCGCTCTTGCGCTAAGTCTTTTTTGGCTGTCCCGAGAGAGAGGTGTGCCAGGCAAGCAGCGCGTTTTGGGCTTTGTCGGAGAGCTGCGAGACCTCGAGTTGGGTTCGCCTCTCGATAATCATCAGGGCGTAGGGCGTCGCGAGGCTTGAAGCTTCTTGGCAGAGCCGCAGCTCTTCACCTACAGAAGGGCTGCGTTGTCGCCAAAAGTTGATGGCGGCTTCTATTTCGGGGAGGGTAATGAAACTTTGCATCTTGGTATTGTCCCAGAATATCGATTGGACTTCCAAAGAAAACCTAAAATTAATCCGACTGCGTCAAGCCTGTCCGATGTGTCGGGATGCGAGTAATATGACAGGGTTCTCCCTCACATTGGGCTCTTGATGACAGCGAATCCTAATAATCCTTTTGTGCTACCAGGTCTGGGTCAGACTGGGGAGATGGGGTCCAATCCGTTGTTCGCGAGTCTTGAAATGATGCGCCAGACTTTTAGCGCACTGTCGGGGACGAATGGATTGACTAAAGGGCTTGCGATGCAAGCGACGCTTGATCCAGCCGAGCTTGAAAAGAAAATTAATGAGCTCAAGTCCGTTGAGAGTTGGCTCAAGTTGAACTTATCGATGTTGAGTAGCACGATCCAAGGGATGGAAGTTCAACTCGCAACCATCACGACCTTGCAGCAGTTTATGGCGACCAATCAAGGTATGGCGAAACAGGCGACTGACGCTGCTGCCGAATCACAAGCAGCACCCGCAGCGCAGGCAAGTACCGAAGCCGCACAGGCATGGTGGAATATGTTGACCCAACAGTTTGGACAATTGGCTGCTGCGACAACCGCTGCGACTACACCAACTCCGGCTACTCCAGTTACTCCGGCAGCGTCGGCGCCAATAAAAAAATCTCGTGCACGTGCGGCTCCGAAGAAATCATCTTAAATTGCACACTATTGTTCAGTGGAATTCGCTTTCGTTTTAAATAAAAAATATGCTTAACATTGTGATACTCGCTGCCGGTCAAGGCAAGCGCATGCAGTCCAGTCTACCTAAAGTACTTCATCCCATCGCCGGTCGAGCAATGTTGTCACATGTGCTTGATGCTGCTGAGTCACTCGGCGCACGAGGGATTGTTGTGGTCGTTGGGCACGGCGCGGAGCAAGTGCAAAAAGTCTATGCTCAACATCCTGGCTTGCAGTTTGCTTTGCAGCAACCCCAACTCGGGACAGGTCATGCGGTTTTACAGGCCGTGCCCTTTTTACAAGAAGATGGCAACGAAGATGTCACCATTGTTCTCTATGGCGATGTGCCCATGGTGCAGCCTGATACGTTAAGAGCATTGCTCGCGGCGCGCGCAGAGGGCTTGGCGGTCTTGACTGAGGTCTTGGCAGATCCGACAGGTTATGGACGGATCGTGCGCGATGCCAACGGACATGTATGCGCGATTGTCGAGCACAAGGATGCAAATACTACGCAAAAAGCAATCAAAGAAGTCAATACGGGGATTGTCGCCGCACCGACCGCGATGCTCAAGTCCTGGCTTGCGCGCCTGACGAACAACAACGCGCAAGGCGAGTATTACTTGACGGATATTATTGGGATGGCGGTTGCAGATGGCTTGTCTGTCAGTGTGGCGCATCCTGCTGCGGCGTATGAAACACTCGGTGTCAATAGTCGCGCGCAGCAAGCACAGTTGGAGCGACTCTGGCAGTCCGAGCTTGCCCGGCGCCAACTTGAGGCCGGTGTGACCCTTGCAGATCCTACGCGTTTCGATTTGCGCGGCTCGTTGACCTGTGGCCAAGACGTCTTTATTGACGTTGGCTGCGTCTTTGAGGGCGCGGTGACGTTGGGCGATGGCGTACGGATCGGTCCACACTGTGTGCTGAGAAACGTGACCTTGGGTGCACGCACGCGCATTGAGGCGTTTAGTCATTTAGACCAGACACAGGTCGGTGCCGACGCACAGATCGGTCCTTACGCACGCTTGCGCCCAGGTGCAGTATTGTCGGATCACACGCATGTCGGCAATTTTGTTGAAATTAAAAATTCAGTGATCGGGCGTGACAGTAAAGCAAACCACCTTGCATATGTCGGTGACGCCGATGTGGGTGAGCGTGTGAATATCGGTGCCGGAACAATCACGTGTAATTACGATGGTGCGAATAAACATCGCACGATTATTGAAGATGACGCGTTCATCGGTTCGGATACCCAACTCGTCGCGCCGGTTCGCGTGGGTCGTGGCGCGACGCTCGGTGCGGGTACGACGTTGACGCGCGATGCGCCTGCGCATCAGTTGACGGTCACGCGCACCAAGCAGACCTCGCTTGAGGGTTGGACGCGTCCGGTTAAAAAAGCAAAAGGATGAGCGAGACCAAAGCAGACAAACCTGGCGAACCGATCGAGGGCTTGCCGCCAGGGCGGCGTGGTATGGCAGCTTTAGCACTGGCACTTGGCCTGATGTTGGCAGTGCTGGATGCCACGATGATCAACGTAGGTCTGCCCTCGATCGCCGAGAGCCTGAACGAGTCTGCATCGACCGTTGTTTGGGTGGTCAACGCATATAGCTTGACGGTAGCGATGACTTTATTGCCGATGGCCGCGATCGGTGAGCGAATCGGCTTTAAGCGGTTGTTTCGCTATGGTTTGATCACGTTTGTGTTGGCCGCGCTTGCGAGTGCTCTGGCGCCTAATCTACCTTCATTATTGATTAGCCGAATTTTTCAGGGACTGGGTGGTTCGGCCATCATGTGTTTGTTTGGCGCCTTGGTGCGGCATATTTATCCGCCGAGTTTGATTGGGCGAGGCATTGGCTTAAATGCGTTGACGGTTGCTGTTTCGTCCGTGATGGGACCCTCGATTGGTTCGTTTATTCTCTCCATCACGACGTGGCACTGGATCTTTTTCTTTAGCGTGCCGATGGGCTTGCTGACCTTATTAGGTGTCCGTTATCTACCGGATGTCGCACCACTAAAGTCGCGGTTTGATTGGCAGGCCGCGATGTTGAGTATGTCGACCATCGGATTGTTTATTGTCGGTATTGATTATTTGATCGGCGCGACTTGGCATGGCATCGCGTTGATCGTCATCGCGGGACTCATCGGCATCGCATTGGTGCGCCGCTCAAGCAAGCAGGCGGCACCCTTGGTGCCCGTAGATTTGTTTCGCATCCCTGCGATGCGTTATGCCTTGGCCGCCTCTGCGAGTACGTTCGCTGGCCAAATGGCAACGCTGGTGTCACTGCCCTTTTATTTGCAGATTACGCTCGAGCGCTCGCAACTCTCTGTTGGAATTTTGATGGCAGGTTGGCCTGCTGGCGCGGCGGTCATTGCCTTGATTGCGGGTCGCTTATCAGACCGGTTTTCCGTTGCATTATTGTGCGCGATTGGTGCTGGGTCGATGGCGCTAGGTTTATTGAGTGTTGTGCTGATGCCTGCATCGATCTCGGATGCGTGGTTGTTTGCGGCGATGTTGTTATCGGGCATCGGTTTTGGATTTTTTCAAACACCGAATAATCGTGTGTTAATTGGCTCAGCGCCTCGCCATCGCGCCGGTGCCCTGGGCGGCTTGCAGGCAACGACCCGAGTTTTTAGTCAGACTTTTGGTGCAGCAGTTGTGTCGCTGGTGTTTGGTCTTGGATTGACATCAGGCCCGATGCTTGGGCTGATCGTTGCGATCTTCTTTTCGCTGATTGCGGTGACGGTGAATATTGTTCGGCATTATCTTGTGCCGCACAGCAAGCTTGGCTAATGGAGTTCGAGCGGGGTCTGTGAAGGCCAAGGATCAGCGAGTTGGATGATCAAGAGCAATCCGCGTATCGAATTTGCTCCGATGCACGGAAAAAAAAGTCCTTACATTGCGCACGTTAGCGTCGGCAGTCAGTGCACGATGCACAAGCGCATGATAGGCAGGCATATCGACTACTTGAGCGATCAAAACAAAATCCGGTCCGGTAGACACACGGTAGCACTGCAAAATGGAGGCTTCGTGTTGCACGGCTTCTTCGAATGCGTGCAGACGCTCCGCAGACTGAACATCCAGCGTGACTTCGATGATCGCGGTGAGTGTGTGGCCGAGTTTGGTGGCGTCGAGAATAGCGACTTGTTTGGCAATGATGCCGAGCGTGGTGAGTCGACGAACACGGCGTAAACAGGTCGGTGGTGATGCGTGCACTTGTTGCGCAAGCGCATAATTGGTCAAACTCGCATTGCGTTGAAGTTGTTCAAGGATGCGTCGATCGAGATCGTCCAGGGTGTCGAGAGTCATGATAAGTCGCTCAAGCTGCACGGAACAGAATTATTTTTCAATATTGATGAAATTATATTTCATAAGTATCTTAATATAAATAATAATTTCAAAAATAAGTATTTAATGAAATAAAATTTCTAATCAAATTGGGCACAATAGAAGAATCTTAGGAGAAAGTCTATGTGCGGCATCGTTGGCGCCGTCGCTTCGCGCGACATCACCCCTATTTTGGTTGAGGGACTCAAACGCCTCGAGTACCGAGGCTATGACTCCTGTGGCGTTGCCGTCTATGAAAATGGTGGCTTGCGACGCGCACGAAGCACCGAGCGCGTTGCTGAGTTGGCCGCTGATATCGAGCGCAACCATATTGCAGGTTTTACAGGCATCGCACACACGCGGTGGGCGACGCACGGAGCACCCTTCACGCGTAACGCGCACCCACATTTCTCCGCAGTCGGCAAAGAAGAGGCGAGTATCGCCCTCGTGCATAACGGCATCATTGAAAACCACGAAGAGTTACGCGCCGAATTGCAGGCGGTCGGTTATGTTTTTGAAAGTCAGACAGATACAGAAGTCATCGCGCATCTGGTTCGCCATCTTTACGCGGGTGATCTGCTTGAAGCAGTGCAGCAGACCGTGCGTCGTTTGCATGGCGCGTATGCGATCGCGGTATTTTGTCGCGATGAGCCACATCGTATTGTCGCTGCACGTCAAGGCTCGCCACTTGTCATTGGACGCGGTAAAGGTGAAAACTTTTTAGCCTCAGATGCGCTCGCGCTTGCAGGGACGACGGACCAAATTATTTATCTCGAAGACGGAGATGTCGCCGATCTGCAATTAGGCAACGTCTGGATCATGGATCAGCAGGGAAAGTCTGTCGTGAGACAGATCAATACCGTGCACGTACATACGGGTGCGGCTGAGCTAGGTCCATATCGACACTACATGCAAAAAGAAATCTTTGAGCAGCCGCGCGCGGTCGCGGACACGCTTGAAGATGTAGAGTCGATCACCCCCGAGCTCTTTGGAGATCAGGCCTACAAGGTTTTTAAAGATATTGATCGTGTGCTAATCCTCGCGTGCGGAACGAGTTATTACGCAGGATCGACGGCGAAATATTGGATCGAGTCGGTTGCAAAAATTCCTGTCTCAGTCGAGATCGCGAGCGAGTATCGATATCGCGATAGCGTACCGCATCCTAAAACGCTCGTCGTGACGATCTCGCAATCAGGCGAAACGGCCGATACTCTTGCGGCCTTGAAGCATGCCCGTAGTCTAGGTATGGAACAAACCTTAACAATCTGCAATGTCTCAACGAGCGCGATGGTGCGTGAATGTAAGCTCGCCTACATTACGCGAGCTGGAGTAGAAATCGGTGTGGCATCGACCAAAGCCTTTACAACTCAGCTGACAGCACTATTTATGTTGACCCTCGCTTTGGCGCAAGTTCACGGGCAGCTCACAGAGGAACAAGAGGCGCAGCATGTCAAAGCGTTGCGACATTTGCCTGTCGCAATCGGTGCAGTACTCGCACTCGAACCACAAATCATGGCGTGGGCAGATCGCTTCGCGACGAAAGAAAACGCCTTGTTTCTTGGACGTGGGATGCACTACCCGATCGCGCTCGAAGGCGCGCTCAAGCTTAAAGAGATCAGCTATATTCATGCAGAGGCTTATCCTGCGGGAGAGCTCAAGCACGGGCCCTTGGCGCTGGTGACGGATCAAATGCCGGTTGTGACGATCGCCCCTAATGATGCTTTGCTGGAAAAGTTGAAATCAAATATCCAGGAAGTACGCGCGCGGGGTGGAGAGTTGTATGTGTTTGCGGACGCGGATACAAAGCTCGTCAGCAGTGAGGGCTTGTACGTGATCCGTATGCCTGAGCATTATGGACAGTTATCGCCGATATTGCATACGGTGCCGCTGCAGTTGCTGGCGTATCACACGGCGTGTTCGCGGGGTACGGATGTAGATAAACCACGAAATCTGGCTAAGAGTGTGACGGTGGAGTAATTGAGAAAGGACCTCTCTCGCAGAGGTCCTGTGAAAGTCTCCAGAACACCCCCTGTGTTCGTATCGGACCCCTCACTTTCAACGTTCGTCCGCTGAGCCCATACCAAGAGTCTTTAATTGCAACCATTCTTCGGCTGAGATCCGAGGGATGGCTGGATCATCACATCGCCAAACACTTCAATGATTCGGGTTACCTGACACCAAGAGGTTGCAGTTGGGTTTCTCAGAGTGTGTTCTCGATTCGTAGGAAGTATCAGCGGAGATTAGCGAGACTTGGTGAGATGGAAGGATAACGACTACATTGCTCTATTTCTGACTCACACTATAAAAAATCCGAACTAATTTGTGATTGGCTAGAAATCGATACATATTCTGAGGACAAGAAGAAATTATCTACAACTTCAATCCTTGTCATACCCGATTGGAGACTGCTGCTCCAATACTGTAGACCACTGCTGTCATTAGTGCGACCTAAAATATCGTGATACAACGAATCCAGAAAATCTGACGAGTTAATATGTTGATTAAAACAATTGGTATTGATTTGGCAAAAAATGTTTTTCAAATTCATGGCATTGATGCCAATGGTAAATCTGTACTTAAAAAACAATTACGGCGCAACCAGATGGCAACTTACTTTGTG
>Ga0247844_1005288_pt1 | contig 16562 bp, 18 predicted proteins | sample LaCtaG_FD_192421 | JGI IMG/M metagenome (GOLD analysis project Ga0247844, IMG submission 192421) | Freshwater microbial communities from meromictic Lake La Cruz, Castile-La Mancha, Spain - LaCruzMarch201714.5m_1 | ecosystem: Environmental > Aquatic > Freshwater > Lake | place: Spain: Castile-La... | reverse complement strand
GCGCTTGCGTTGGCGCAAATGAGTGGTTAGTAGTGCCACTTCGTGCACTCGTAGCTCAGCTGGATAGAGCATCAGACTACGAATCTGAGGGTCAGGAGTTCGAATCTCTTCGAGTGCGCCACTTTCCTTCCCCAATGAATACGGGCTATGTAGGGCGAAAATGCTCCCCCGGTTGGGTGTGATACTCCGATCACAGACATCGATTTTTGCAGACTGTTTGCAGACTGGCGACCGAATTGCTTAGGCAACCGGCCTACGTAGTCGGCCCGCGCTTCTGCGGTCATCCGTTGTAACAAGCCAACCCGGCATAGAACGCGAACTGCTCTGCGTTGGCTGACGCTTGGTTCTGGGGAGTTTTCCACAGTTCAATAAAAACGCCTTGGAGCTGATTCTTGCTTTTTCGTATGGCTGGTGCCATATTGATTCTATTCACTCCCAGCAGGTGCGCCTGTTGGATAGGCCGTGGCGCGAGCCACGGCCTTTCGTTTTTGATATACTGGTCGCATGACCCGAATCATTGCCTACGTCGATGGCTTCAACCTTTACCATGCCATCCATGACCTCAAGCGGCCGGCCCTGAAATGGCTCGACCTCCAAGCGCTCATCACTTCGCTGGCGCGCGAAGGTGAAAGTGTGACGGAAGTGAACTATTTCTCAGCGTACGCCACTTGGCGACCCGATGCCTATCAAAGGCACATCGAGTATGTGAAAGCGTTAGAATACGTTGGTGTGAACTGCGTATTGGGTCACTTCAAGTCCAAGCGGAAGTCCTGCCGGTCGTGCGGCGATCAGTGGGTCCAGCACGAAGAAAAAGAGACTGACGTTCATATCGCGGCGAGGATCGTCGTTGACGCTTGCGAGAACCGGTATGATCGAGCTGTTCTCATCACAGCGGATAGTGATCTTGTCCCGGCTCTCGATATTGTCAAGTCGCGATATCCGCTTAAGCAAGTGTTTGTCGCTACGCCGCCAAAGCGGTTCGGACATGCGCGCGGGTTGAAGCCTTCGATGGAATTGACTCCCGGGAGGCTTGCGAAATGTCCGCTGCCGGTGACCGCGATTGATCCTTTGACGGGTCGGGTGCTTTTTGCTCGCCCCGAGTCCTACGTCTGAGGGCTTCGGTGGACGGTGAGTTTGGTCATCCTCGTAAGATCACTGGCCCAATTCATGCCGCCTTGTGCCCGTCCTGGGCTGAATACCGCAGGCGGGTATAACGACAAAAACAATAATCCCCTGCTGGTTTTGCCAGCGTATTTGCACGCAAACCGGATTCCTACTAGCCGTAGTTAAGCCATCAGCGGCAAGGCGAACGCGGTGATCGGATGACCGAAATTCTGGTAGTGTCTCAGTTTGAAATTTGACCCCGCTTGACGGGGTGTCGCCAGCACCCTAGCTCGTGCTATGCTTAGCACAAAGCAGGAGGAAACATGAGCGAACGCTACAAGGTCTTTTTCTACGCTGCGGTCGTTGTGCCCGGTTCCATACCAGAGTGCATGAGCAATCCCACGACAGAGTTTGAATCCATAGAAGATGCCCGCAGCATTGGCAGGGGCTCTGCAAAATGGGAGGGCAAGCAACCGAACACGTTTGAAATCGAGACGCTCGATCAAAAGGTACGCGAGCGGTGGGTTCGGGATGGAGACGCTTGGAGGCAGGAACATGCCAAAAGGCTTCAATGGTGATAAGCCTATGACCAAACTCGAATGGCAGCAGAAGCGCATCAAAGACCTTGAGCACCTGCTTAGCCTCGTTTCAGAGCTTACAATCAGGTTTCACGAGGACGTTGGGCAAGGCAACACAGACATAACGGAACGATCTGTACAGAGTTGGAATCTCCAGATTGAGGAACTTCGTAAGTCCATCATGGAGGATGCAGATGCCCAAAGGTCCTAAAGGCGAGAAGCGCCCTGCCGACGTGATCGGCAAAGCGGTAAAGGTCATGAGGATCGCTACTGGCGAGGAAGAGGAAGCCAAGACCGAAGACGGCAAGGATGCCGCCGCCGTCAGCCTTGGCCGCCGTGGCGGGAAAGCGCGGGCGGAAAGCATGTCAGCCGATCAACGCTCAGAGATCGCGAAAAAGGCAGCAGCTAAGCGGTGGTCGAAAAGTTAAAGCCCTTTGCTCGAACCATTATGGTCGAGCGGCAAAAGCATAGTCTCATCATATCTTGGCCGCACTCGGTCGAGTTTTCTAATAAAGTCATCGTAATCGTCGCTAAGCTGCATGGCAGTTAGAACGGAAGCCATATGCTCTCGTAGTTTAGGGTGGCCAATGTCGTCAGTCAGACGCCTGTGGAAATGATGGCTGCGACGACCGTGCTCGTCCTTCGGAGTTGAAGATCGAAGCTCATCTAGAACGCTTGGCGCTAGGCGAGCATAAACAATATCGTTTGTGAGATGGCCAAAGTATTGAGGCCGCTTCACGCTATCAGACGGAAAAGCGAGACCGCGAAGTCGGAATAGCTCTTCATAAAACTGATCTGGGAATGTCTTTATCCACGGGCGCAGTTCTTTAGCAATGAACTCTTCAAGAATTTGAGCAAGGGCATCGGTTGCGCGGTCTCTTTGGAACCCTGTTGCCTCATCGACGAGAGCAATGATCCCGACGTTAGCCAAGCCACGCATGAGTATGTCAGCAGCCTGAATCATTTTCAGGTAGCGCGTTGGTATCTCCTTGCCTTCGATATTGCATTGATCTCGAAACCGAAGGTAAACCTCTGCGATTTCAGGAAGTAATGAAGCTTTGTACCCTACGGTTTTTGCGCCTACGTGGTCTCGAAAAAACACAGGTTTCGACGAGGCAGCTAACTCATTGGAAATAAAAGGTTTAAATGCTTCTGCATTTAGAAAAACCGGGAGTTCGTCGAGGGTGCTGGACCCACCTTGGCCTGCCTTCGGATAAGGGTGTCGGCCAAGAGCACGGAGCATTGTGCTTTGAGAGATTACCCGTGTGCCATCAGGTAGCACAGCAGCAAAAATTTTGGCCTCACCCAGCTTGATATCCCCGGTATGGGTCGCCTGGACTGTGTCGTCACCCCAACGGGCCTCAGCGGCCTTTTTTGCAATTTCTGTTCGTTGAATAGCAGACAATTTATCAGCGCGCGCATGTCCACCCTTGGCGCGTCCAGTAGGCTCATCACTCATGCAAGCATCCTCCATAAATATGCTTGCATTCTAGGCATGAAGCGGCAAAATGCAAGCATAATCGTAGTCATGCTTGCATTTTGCCGCTTCATCTCGCCATCGGCTGTGCATCGATCATGTGGCTATGGTTCGTTTCTGACGTTTGGCCCGCTGGCCAACCAATGGCCAATGGTGGCGTATTTGAGCGAGGCCTCGGTTATGGTCGGGAACTGCTGTGTATCGTGGCAGTTCCACTTTTTCCCTTTGACCCAAATGCGAAAATTGCCTTCCTGAGGACTATGCAATTGCTGATTGTTGCGCTTTGGATGCTGCTTGCTGGAGTATTTGTCTCTGTCCATTCGCAGGCGTCTTTGAGCCTCGATTTGATGGCGTCTACTTATGCTATCTTGAGTGTTGCACTCTCTTGCGTTGGCATGATCGCATTCATTGCCATCAGCTCGGTTCGCCGTTCGACGTAAGGTGGTTATGACCGGCACGCGAATGCGTTGCGGACCACCTGGCGAACGGCTGCAGTTGCGCGGAAACGGAGTCTATGCAACGCGTAACGCGTTGGAATTATTCACCAAATCATGCGATTGTGGGCGGGCCTGAAAAGGCGAAGCCGCCCGCCCCGGCAAGGGCTAAGCGGCTTCTGTGCGAACCCCGACTTGTATTCGGAGCCCACCATGAACCCCACGACTAAGGCGCTTCGAAGCGCCCCGCAAGCCGTTGCGTCCGCCCCTCTTATGGCTGGAACTGAACGCCAGACCACAAGCCGTTCGACCGTATCGCGGTTTTCTCTTTCAACTTTATTTTCAGCTGAAGCGCTCGCATTGGCGGGGGCGTTGGCTGCCATCACGGCGTCCGGTGCAGCAAACATCACCATGGCCCATGACATGGGCTCGGCGCACTCTCCCCATCTCGCCGCGATCCTGTCAGGTGCGGCGATTGCTGCAACGCTTTTGGCGGCTTCACTGCCAGCGTGTGCAGTTGCGGCCATTCGGCATTGGCAGATTGCCCGTGCGCTTGCATGCGCCGTGCTCTGGGTCGCTGCTGTTGCTTTCTCCGTTGTTGCCGCCATTGGGGCGGCGAGCACCGGGCGTGCCGATTTGACCGGGGCGCGGGTTGCAGACGCCAGCGGTTACGCTCGCAACCAGTCGGAGCGCACCCGACTTACCGATGAACTGGCGGGCACCGCTCACGCTCGCCCCGTTGGGGAGTTGCATCCGCTTGTTGAGCAAAGGCGCGCTGGACTGCGCGGCGAAAGTTGCGGCCCGGATGCCAGCAAGTCGGCGGCCCGGCTTTGCGGGGAAATAGCCGGGCTAATGGCGGAAGCCGCACGCTCGGAGGAACGGGGCCGATTGGTTGCCGCCATTGCCGCGGTGGACGTGCGGCTGAGCAATTCCGCACCGAAGGAAGCTGATCCGCAGTCCGCCGCGCTTTCGGCTTACGCTCAAGCGGCTGGGTTATCGGCAACGCCTGAACAAATAGGCCCGTGGTTGAGCCTCGGGACTGCGATGTTCTTAGAACTTGCGGCGGCGCTGGGCTTGCTTGCCGCTGGCGCTGGGCAGGGTTGCCCGGTAGCGCGAAATCATGAAGCCGCCGCGCCGTCGTCGGCTGTTTCAATTGTTGCTAGTGAAGCGGTCGAAAACAAGCCCGAACGCCCGAAAAAGCAAGGCCCAGACAGTCCTGCCGCTGTGAAGGCACAGGCCGGAATTATAAACCTCGTTCGGGGAGCGGATCAGCCGGTTAAGGCTTCGGTTCGGGGGCTCGCTGCGATGATCGGTTCCAGTCCTGCGACGACGCACGTTGCGCTGGCAACCTTGATCGGTTCGGGGGTTCTCGCACGGGCTGGCGACGCCTTAGTATTAGCTGGAAAAGCGGCCTAATACCCAATTATGCTTTTCTAATTGGTTTTCTGTTTCGTTTTTGGGTCGGGTCAAAAGCCCGGCCTTTTTATTTGCCTATGCAATCCAGCACCGAACGTCGGCAACTAAGATGCGGGCGGTTGCCAGATAAGGCGGTTTCAAAGCATATTTAGCGAACTTGTCCGAACGTGGGAGAGCTAAAATGAAAACCCTAACGATAATCGAACCCGCCGCGCACTCAGGGGCATTGCTTCGGCTGGATGAAGTTTCGCAGCGTACTTGCCGGGGTAAAACTGCAATCTATGCGGATATGAAAAACGCGTCATTCCCCCGCCCGGTACGGATCGGGTCGCGAGCAGTCGCTTGGAAAGCCGCCGATATCGAGGCGTGGATTTCGTCAAGGCCCGCTGCATAAGCCCCCAAATGGAAACGCCCGGCATTGAGCCGGGCGCTGTGAATTTGAGTTCAACTTCAAAACCGCCTATTTGCAGCCACACCGCCAAGTGCATAGCGAATAGGGGATCAACCGAAATAACCGAAACGGAGAACGAACGTGACTTCTTTGTGCCCCGAAACCGCATCGCGGTCAATGGTTAAGCCAGTTGGGTCTGTGGCGGCCACCCGCTTAAATGTAGCCAAGATAATGCGTGCGCGGGGCGTATCCGTGCATAGAGCCAGTTCCGGCCGCACCATCGTTGATGGACTGCGGGGCTATCATAGCCTCGATTACGCGACGACGGTTGCGCTTCGTCACATGATGGTTTGTGCAGGGATGCGTGCCACTCGGACTTGGCTGCGGGAGCAATTGGAAATTCTGGCGTTTCAGGCTTCGCTGCGGGAGCAATTGGAAGATCGGGCGTTTCAGGCTTCGTTTCGCGATCAGTGAATAAAAAGCGAAATGCCGCCCGTGCCACCGGGCGGCATTTCTATCGGCAACGCTCAATTCTGGATAATGTGCACATGATACACGAACCGCAGCTCTATAATCAAACGAAAACTCGCAACGATAGCGAAAACAAAAGCCCTCTTGAAGGTGCGCTCGAAATGGCGGCCCTTGGTTTTTATGTGTTCCCGTTGCGTCCGGGCACGAAAGACGGTTTCTACTCGAAGTCGTGGAAAGCCGCCGCCACGAAAGACGCCGCCGCTATCAAGCGGATCGCCGCGCGATATAAGGGCTGCAATTGGGGCGTTCGCTGCGTTGGGCACCTCGTCCTTGATGTGGACGTGGCGGACGGCAAAAAGGGCGAGGAAGCGCTTTTCACCCTGGACCTTGAGCACGGGTTGCCGCTGACACGTGAGCACGCCAGCGCCAGAGGTGGCCGCCATATCCCTATGAGCCTGCCGGAAGGTGTTGAGGTGACGAACCGTGACGCGCCCCTTGGCGGTGGCATCAACGTGCGCGGTGCCGGCGGGTACATCGTTTGCCCCGGCTCCACTTTCGATGGCAAACCGTACACGGTCGCCATCGATGCGCCTATCGCCCCGGCACCCGCAAGCCTGATTGAATTGCTTCGCGCCCCGGGCGCTGTGAAGGGCGGCGCTGTCCCCGAGGAACATCAAGACCACCCCGCCGATATCGCGCGTTCGATTGATTGGCTGCAACATCGCCCGGTTGCCGTGAAAGGCGAACGCGGGATCAGCGTTTACAAAGCCGCGTGTCGGTTGCGCGATTGGGGTTTGACACAAGAGACGGCGCACGAACTGGTTGCGGACCACTACGGCGAGCGCATGGAACCGCCGTGCGGCTTTGACGAGTGCGCCCACGAAGTCGGAAGCGCCTACAAGAACGCACAGAACAGCGCGGGCGCCCGCAGTGTCGCCGCCGACTTTGAGGACGTGAGCGACCTTGCCGCCGAAATCGAGGCCGATCACAAAGCGGACGCCCCCGAGCGCGTGGCAGCCGGTGGCCCGATTGCATGGCCCCGTGTGAACAGAAAAACTAACCCAAAGACTGGGTTCGAAACCGTTACCGTTCTGCATACGGAAATAGAAAACATTCGTGCGCACCTGAAATACGTTGGTGCGGACCTGTGGGTTAACGAGTTTGACGGCCGCCCATACCTTGACGCCTCCGCGTTCGGCTATAGCGGGCACGTCAGCGATGCGGCTCGCAACCGTGTCCGGCTCGATGCTTACGCCAAAGGGCTGCATTCCCCGAAACAGCACTATAACGACGTGTTCGACAACGAGGCCCATTTGAACCGCCGCCATCCGCTGCGTGACTACCTGAAAAGCCTGAACTGGGACGGCGGATCGCGCGCCGAGCGCCTGTTTATCGACTATGCGGGGGCCCCCGATACACCACTAAACCGGGAAGCCGGGAAGCTGCTACTCGTGGCAGCCGTCCGGCGCGTGATGCAACCCGGCTCTAAGTTCGACTACATGGTTGTGCTTGAAGGCGCGCAAGGTTCGGGCAAATCGTCCTTTGTGCAGTTGCTCGCGAAGGAATGGAGCAACGAGAATTTCAGCCTTGAAATGAGCGCCAAAAACATTGTGGAGGAGTTGCGGGGCTCGTGGATCGTTGAGGTTCCTGAGTTGAGCGGCTTGCGGTCCACCAAAGGCCGCGAGCACATGAAAGCCCTCGTCACGCGCACGAAGGACGGCGCCCGCCGAGCCTACGCACAGTTTGCCGAAACCGTGCCGCGAGAGTGGGTGTTGATCGCCACCACGAACGATAAGCGCTATTTGACCGACCCGACCGGCAACCGGCGGTTTCTCCCGGTTGCAGCCCCCAAAACCGACTTCAAGGCATTGGCGCGGGACGTTGACCAGCTTTGGGCAGAGGCGTGCGTTTTGGAGCGCACGCACGGCATACTCGACTTGCCCGGCTTCGTGAAACCGGCTTTGGCAAAGATGCTGACGGCTCGCGAAGACGAGAACCCTAGTCTTGATATTCTGGCAGAGCGCTTCGCAGATCGCCTCGCGGAGAAGCGGATCATTCCCGTGATGGACGCCTGGGACGCGGTTTTCGGGAAGCGCACTCACCCCGGCCGGCGAAACGCAGAGGACGTTTCGAATGCGATGAGCGTGCTTGGTTACGAACGGATTGACAGCAACGCCATGCGGCGTTTCGATTATCACGGCGCGGCGTTTGTCCCTCGTGGCTACAAACCGGGACCACGTTTAGCAGAGCACCAAACAAGTGCGCATGCCATGCTGAATTGAACGACATGAGAGACAGGCCGCTGTGCCTGTCTCTCATCCAAATCGCCTTATTTTTCGGGCACTTTAGAAGGTTGTGAGAGACAGAGAGACAGAATATTGAAAATTAATAAAAAAGATAAGTAGATAGATAAAACGGTAAATGCGCCATTGTTAGGAGTTGCGGCCGACTACATGGCGGTCCCCGCAACTCCCTCAAGCAATTCGACAAATCCTGTCTCTCTGTCTCTCAGTCTCTCAAACTAGAAGCAATGTAACAATGTTACGGTTGTGTGATCCGTGCCGCCTCGCCCTTGAAGTGCAATGCAGCCGCGCTGCCAAATGCCTCGCCCACGCTGTCTACATCCGCGACCAGTTGATCTTCGACCAGATTTTCAAGCGCGTCGGCAAGCCCCCTGAACTGCGCGTCCAGGGGCGATCCGTGTTCCACGTCGCAGCACATGCCAAGCAGTATTTGCCGCACAAGGGCGAACCTTTCCTCGCGTGGAAGCCAATCAAACCGGATTTGTAACAACAGGATTTCTGGAATGCGGCGCGCTGTAGGCGGGGCATCGGGCAAATATCGGAATGCCGATATCGTTCCAGGCTCGTCAACTATTGCGGCGCAATGGAGTTTGGTTATTGCTTCGACGGCTTTTTCGGTCGGCTTGCTTTTGCGCAGTGCGGTGGCGGTGCTCATAGCGGGTTGTCTCCGGTTGATTGGGCAAGTTTATGCGCGGGTCAATCTGAACCAGGGGGCCGCTTCGATTTAGTCTATGTATATCAATCGCCTAGCTTTTTCTATGAGTTACCGACTAGCTTTTGCTTTTAGCTTTCTCTTTCTGTTTCGATTATCACCGCCACATCCTACTAGTTACCGATTTCTCTAATACAATGTGTTGTTTCGGTAACATAGCCAATACGCCACGGTATACGTGCATATTGGCTACAGGCGCGTTTCGGTTTCTGCTAAACTGGGGTTAATTGATTTGCCGATTTCTCGGCGCTGCAAAAGGTGGGCTAAATGGCGGCTACTGTTGAAGAACTACTCGTCCGCATCCGGGCGGACCACTCGCAGTACGAAGCCGGGCTCGCACAGGTGCAGCGCACCACGGATATGCGCATGGCTGCTGTTGAGGCCCGGTTCCGCCAAGCCAATAGCCACCTCTACACCAGCGTTTCCGACACGATGGTTCGGATCAATGCCGCGCTTGCGACCGTTGGCGCTGGGCTCGGTGTGATGGAACTTGCCGGGTACGCGGACGCCTGGACGCGCGTGACCCGCGCCGTTGACGCGACGAACCAAGTGTTCGGTATCCAGGTTGCCAGCGCGTCACGCATCGCAGAATTGGCGGTCGAAACACGCAGCGATTTGGAGGCAACTGAAAAGCTTTACCTGCGAACCGCCGTTGCTGTGTCGAAACTCGGCAAAGACGTGAGCGTTGCGGAAACCGTCACCACGACGTTCGCAAAAGCCTTAAAGCTTGGGGCCGCGTCCACGACCGAACAAAAGTCCGCTATGGAACAGTTCAGTCAGGCCCTTCAAAAAGGCAAGTTGGACGGTGACGAGTTCCGTTCGATCATGGAAAACGCGGGCGTTGTTCAGCAAGCCCTGATTGAAAAGTTCAAGGTGTCCGGGTCCGTGCTCATGGACATGGCGCAAAAAGGCAAGATCACGGCGAAAGACATTATCGAAGCCTTGGAGCAAATAAGGCCCGCAGTAGATGAGGCGTTCGACCGCGCGCCGACGACCCTCGCGGAGAGCTTCGTAAACCTCAAAACCGCGATCACGCAATACATCGGCTCAGCGGAAAGCGCGAACGGGGTGACGCTCGGCCTGGCTGCCGGTATCCAGTCGATTGCGCAGAACGTGGACATGTTGGTCAAGGGGGCGGCCGCCATCGCCATAGCGCTCGGGCTCGTCTTCACCCCCGCAGCAGTTGCCGCCGTGCAGACGTACAGCGCCGCACTTGCGACGGCCGCAGTTGCAGCGGGTCCGGTAGGCGTTGGCATGGCCACCATTACCGCGGGCATAGTTGCGTTTACTGCCATTTCGAAGACATTCGGCGACGATATTGACCTTATCGCGGACAAAGGGATAACGCTTGGCGATGTGGCAAACGCCATGGGCCTGGAAATCCGGCAATTCGCGGCCTCTGCGTTCTCGTTTGCATCTGGTAAAGCCACGGAAGCGTTTGACCTGATCCGCCAAGCGTTGAAGCGGTCGGGAAGCGACGCGCAGGCAACCACGGTTGATATCGCGGGCGCGGTCAAGTCTTTGGCCAACTCAACAATTGGCGTGTTCTTTTCCGTCAGTAACACCATCGCCGCGATGGTTACATCGGTTTTCGGCACACTCCCGTCCGCACTCGTTGCTGCGCTGAACAAGGGGCTGTTGCAAGTGCAACAGTTCGCCCGTTCCGTCGCTGAAACGCTTAATGCCATTCCCGGCTTTAGCATCGATGTTGACGCCATCAAGATCGCGCAGATACCCGACGTTTTCAAACAGACAGCCGACAACGCTGAAGTCCTCTGGCTGAATGCGTCTAAGGCTATGGGGCGCGACTACATCGGCGAAATGGGCGCGGCGTCCGATGCGGTAGGCCGTCGGCTCACCGAAGACGCATTGCTGTTCTCTAAGCTACGCAACCAGCGCCAAGACGACGCCCAAGACGCAGCGATGCCCAAAACCAGTAACACCGCCCCGCAACCGGTCTATCCCGACAAACCGGACGAAAACAAATATACGAAAGAGCTTGAGCAAATCCGCAAGCGCACAGAGTTGCTTGTTGCGGAAGCGGCGGCTGTCAGCCTTTCGACGGCTGAACAAGAAAAAGCTAAAGCGGTGCAAATGCTGCTCACGGCGGCCCGTCAAGCGGACGTGAAAATAACGCCCGAGGTGACGGCGGCGATTGAGGCACTTGCGACCAAGTACGGGGAAGCGGGCGCCCGGCTGAAATTCCTCCAGGAGTTGCAGAAAAACCGGGAGGATGGCCAAGCACAGACCCGCGAAAACGCGCTCATGGGTCTGTACGGGCAAGAGCTTTACAAGGCACGGATTGAGGCGGAATTGTTGGCCCAAGCCCGCAAAGACGGCGTGTCGCTGTCAGAGGCGGAACGGGCGGACATCGCCAACATTGCAGCCAAAAACGCATCACTGAAACAGCTTAACGAAACGATGGCGGACGTGAAAGACACGGCCAACAGCGCGTTGAAATCGTTCATCACCGACCTGCGAAACGGCAAGAGCGCAACGGAAGCGCTAGGGAGCGCCCTGAACCGGATCGCCGACAAGCTGATTGACATGGCGGCGGAACAACTCGTCATGGGTGCCCTTGGCCCGCTGTTTGGCGGTATGAGGTCAGGAGGCGGCTTGCTATCGGGCATCGGTTCGATGTTCGGCGGCGGGGGTGGTGCGGCGGTTGGCGGCGGTTGGGCGACGACTGTAACCCCCGCATTCGCGGAAGGCGGGGTTATGACTTCGCAGGGGCCGCGTTCGCTGAACAAGTACGCCGGCGGCGGCATTAGCAACAAAGCCGCCATCTTCGGGGAAACGGGTTCGCCCGAGGCCGCTGTTCCGTTGCCAGACGGTCGCCGCATCCCGGTTGATCTGCGAATGCCTGATATGTCGGCGCTGAACCGCATGGTGTCCGCCCCGGCTTCCGGGCCTTCCGCCAGTGTAAGCGTTGCGCCCGTATTTCACATCGGCGGCAACGTGTCCGCCACCGATCTAGCAAATCTGAAACGAGAGATCGCGGAGACGCTACCCAACGCCGTTCGGCACGGCGTTGCTCAAGTGTTCGACCGCGACCCGCGTTTCCGTCGCTCGGGGATTTGAGCAATCGGGGGCAGTTGCATCGTCGCCGTTATCCTGGCGGCTTTTCTTGGCGGTCGCATCGAGCGCGATTTCAAGCATCCCCGGATACTTGAAACTGCGCTTTTGCTCTATGCGCTCGAACGTACGCCGGGAAACCCCGGTAAGGCTTTCCAGTTGGCGGCGCCCCTCTGCGGGCGAGATGCCGTGGCCGCTGTACCATTCGCGCAGCTTGGCCGCGAGCCCGAGTTCATCCGTCGCCATGTTCAGCCCTTCCCGGCTTTGAGTTTGTGGGTTTGTGTCGCCGTCGCGGCGGAAGGGTTGCTTTCGCCTGCCGTCGCCAATGCTGCTTGTTCCGCATCACGCTCCTGACGGCGTTGGCGGTTTCGCTCTCTCACTTTGTCAGCATTTTCGCGGTACCAGCGCGCGCATTGCTCCCGGCCCTTCGATGGGTCGGCTTTCCGGCGTTGGCGGTTTCGTTCTTTGACCCGTTCAGCGTTTTCGCGATACCACCGCGCCCACTGCTCCCGGTCTTTTGAAGGGTCAGCTTTGCGGCGCCGGGCACATGACGCGCGGCTGTCGGCCCGTCGTACTTCATCCCTGTGCGCTGGGCACGCTTTCGGGTAACGGCGGTTGCGGGCCTTTTCGTTGGCCACACCGCAGACGACACAAGTTTTCATCGGGCACCCTTGCTTCACATCGGAGGGTGAGAGGCGGCTGGCGTGTTGCCGCCCTTCGCTTTCCGCGCGTGCTTGACCATCGCGCCGGGGTATTCGCGAATGAACTGGTCAACGGTGGACGCCCGCCAAAAGCAGCGTTTGCCGTCTTTGAGCGGCGCCGGGAAGCGGCCGGTGGCCACACGCCGGTTGAGGTCGGCAAGAGACACCCCCAGGGCCTCCGTCACCACGCGCTTGGAAATGAACCGGTCGCTTAGTCCGGCGTCTTGAATACGTTCGATTAGTTTGGCGACTGCCATGGGGTGCCCTCGTTTGTCAGCGGCGTAAGTGCCGTTGAGTCAAGGCGTCTCATGATGTCGCCGAAAGGCGCAAGTCGATAATTTTGCAACACTTTTCTGTGTTTGAGTTAGGCGCGAAGCATGACCACGTTGTCAGCGGCGGTGGCACTGTTGGAGCTTTCGCCAACCGTCACCATGACGTGATCCGACCATGCTTGAAGCGCTGGGCGCATCTGCTTTTCGATGAAGACCAAAGAGGGCGCGGTGTAGTGCTTGTCACCAATGGAGCTGCCGGCGTGCCCTAGGGCGGCATTGAGGATGGTGTCCGGGTAACCCGCATCGCGCAACCAGGTGCGACACGCCGCGCGTCCGTCGTGTAGGCGCACGTCTGAGGCGCCCGCTTCGCCGCGCAACCGGGCGATGGCGCGTGTAACTGAGTGCGGGTCCAGATGCGGGAAGATGCCCGCGCCGTGCCGTGCCGGAAAAACGTGGTCGCAGCCCGGCCCCGCCAATTCGATGGCGCGGCGCCACATCGCCACCGCTTCAGTGGATAGCGGAACGATCTTAGGCTGACCGGACTTGGTGCGACCTTCAACCGTCCGACCTTTCACCATCGTATCGCCGGGGATTGTCCACCGGGCGTTGTCCAAATCGAGTTCACAGAGCCGGGCACCCACGACTTCGCTGCGACGGCTTGCCGTAACCCACGCGAGCCGGGCGCACAGCGCCACGGGTTCGGTGACGTGATCGAGTGCAGCCCACAGGCCTGACAACTCGCTGTTGGCCATCCCGCGAGAACGCGGCCGCGCAGAGGCGCGGGCGGGCAGCATCCGACAGACGTTGGCTTGAAGCCCAACTGCCCGGCGGCTTTTGATGCCCCACGTGATGGCGGATGAGATTGCAGCCTTCGTACGGTCGGCCTGGACGATGGAGCCACGGGCGACGATGGCATCAAGCACATCGGCCACCATGTTGGCCGTCAACTCAACTGCGGGCACCTTTCCGAGATTAGGCACGATATCTTTGGCGAGCGCGGCCTTGTACGCGGCGCGGGTGGATTTGGCGGGGCCATCGGGGGCCGCCAGAAAGGCTTCAACCAGTTGCCCGACCGTCATGGCGGTCCGCATGGCGTTGGCATCGGCCACGGGGTCCGCGCCTTTGCTCACCTCGACAAGCGCCGACATGGCGGCAACGTTTGCTTGCGCCAAGGTCATCGTATCGCGACGCCCGAGTTTCAGGCGCTTGCTCACGCGGGCGTTTGAGTAGGCGAGATAGTATGTGGCGGTACCGCTGGGGAGAACGATCAATCGGAGGCCGCGCACGCCCTCAATGGCGTATTCCGTCATCTTGCCGTCTACGGCGCGGGCTGCGTTTACGGCAGTGGCCTTGTTTGCAAGTGGGAGCGACATGGCGGAAGCCTCTCGGAAAAATTTGCAGACGTTTTGCAGATTTGCAGACGTACAGCCGGACGCTCTAGGATACAATCGATTGTTGCTGTGAGTGTAGAATGCGTTGATTCATAAAACTAAAATCTTGCACCTGATATGACCTGATTTGCCTGCTTGTGTCAAAGAAACAGACTACGAATCTGAGGGTCAGGAGTTCGAATCTCTTCGAGTGCGCCACTCTTTTCAGGGTTCCATTTTTAGACGTCGGTGAGAGTTGGACTGGATCGTCCGGTTTTCCGGTTTTGGAATCGCTCCTGAATTTGGTTTTTAGGCCTACCGCTTTCCGTCGTACAAGACGCGAACTGGCGGTCGTTCAATTTTATGCGAAAAGTGATTTGCGTCGGCGTTTGGCCGCTGAAAGGCGCAACACTGAGTTCACCAGGCGCAGTCCTGCTGCTACATTACAGCATTATGAAAATGTCTAGCGATTGAGGCCAATCGTGCTGAACCGCTTATTTCCTCGTATTTGCAAAAGAATGCGGATCTTCGTCTCGTATGCGCACGAAGATCGCGACGTGGCCGAGCGGGTGGCGCTGGGTTTACGAAAGGTCGGTCATACCGTCTTTTTCGATCGCGATAACCTCAGCGGTGGCGACGACTACGACGTCATGATCCGGGATGAAATAAAGTCTGCCGACCGGTTTGTTTTCCTAGTGAGCAGGGCCGCATTGGCCGATCGGCGTTACACGCTGACGGAACTCCGGTTCGCGAGGGAAAAATGGCCAGCAGCGCAGGCAAACGTATTGCCAGTGATTATCGATAAAGGGTTGGACCTTAAGGCGCTGCCCGCGTACCTCACGGCGGTCAATATCTTCCAGCCCGAGGGGAACATTCCCTCCGAGGTTGCCAACGAAATCGAGAAGAATTCGAACATTAATGGGTTTTGTAAGACGTGCTTTGGCGTTGGCGGCCTTGCCAGCCTGCTAGCGATCGCAGCGGTTTTGCTTCCTGGATTTATTCCCACGACCATCGTGCTTGGTCAGATCGATGCCGGTCAGTTTCGGCCTTTGACTGAGCCTCCTGAAGACTGGCGCACTAACTCCGCCTGGAAAAAGTCGATTCCTATGTTGGTTCTGCCAGTGGCCTATAATCACCGGACGCAACCGGGTCGCACAGCGCGAAACCAAGATGAGCGGGTCGATCTTGAGATCGACGGGCGTACGGTGCCGTACGCATGGATCTATAACGTCGATTTGCGCCCCGATTGCTCGGGTTCGCGCTGGACGTGCGCGACGGGTCCCGCCGAACCGGAAGCGATCGAGCCGGGCAAAATCGTGTCACGCGAGCGGATGTTCCAGCCGGTGCCGGGCACGGCGTTCACATATGGCGATCTGATCGAAAGCCTGAAAACTGCGCGTTCGGTGAAGGTCACGCTGTATGCAAAAGTCGAGGCGATGGCATGGAGCCGGACAGTGCCGCTAAATCTTTCCGCGATTTGCGACGTTGATGCTGCAGCTTTGCGCGAGCGGCTGGAGCAGCTTTCGGCGCCACTGGGTCAAAGTCCGCGCTGGTTTCGATTCGAGTGCCGCAATCCGAATGTGTCCATAGGAGCAAAACCATGAAAGCGATCAATGCCACTGCCGTCACAGCGTTGATTTTTTTGTGTTCGGGTAGCCCGGTATTGGCGGCTGATCCGGCAATCGACAAGCCGCCGGTGAAGCCGACAATTGTTAGTCCCGCGGATATCCAGGACATCATGTCGAAGCTGGATGATCTTACCAAGGGCGTGGCGACGGGCTGCCCGGGTGCGGGTGATGGAGGCGGCAGAGGCAACTGTGGTGATGCCCTTGAAGCTGCGAGGGCGAAGCTAAAGGATCTCGATACAGCCATCACGAAGGCGAACAGTTCCGATAAAAGAGGGTAACTGCGGCTGGGATAGAACTATAAATTTGAGCTTCGGTCAGCGGTTCTCGCCCGAACGCAGCGTTCTGTCCCATGTGCTCTGTTCAAGGCTGTTCGATTGACCTTGCCAGACGCAAACTCTTCGTCGACTCGAACGGGCAGGGCTCACTGATGCGCATTTGCTGACTGCGCTCGCAGGGTTAGTTGTATGCTCTTCCCAATTGCCCGGTTTTGGTGCACCCTGACCATATTTCGTTAAAGTATTTAAGCGTATGGGGGTTATCATGTTCGACGTCGAGCTACTTCGCCGATTGAACCAAGGTGCGGCGCTGTCTGAAGCAGACGTTGCCGAAGCCCGCGACGGGCGGGACTAT
>Ga0247844_1005287_pt1 | contig 16563 bp, 19 predicted proteins | sample LaCtaG_FD_192421 | JGI IMG/M metagenome (GOLD analysis project Ga0247844, IMG submission 192421) | Freshwater microbial communities from meromictic Lake La Cruz, Castile-La Mancha, Spain - LaCruzMarch201714.5m_1 | ecosystem: Environmental > Aquatic > Freshwater > Lake | place: Spain: Castile-La... | reverse complement strand
CGCCGAGGCGCTCAAAGCCGTCGCGGCATTCCGACTTGCGTTGCCGCGCACCATCCTCCGGTTCGCCGGCGGCCGGGAGATCACCCTGGGAGATCTCGGCGCCAAGCGTGGCATCCTGGGTGGTATCAACGCGGTGATCGTCGGCAACTACCTGACCACGCTGGGCCGGCCGGCCGAGGCGGACCTGGAGTTGCTGAGCGATCTGCAGATGCCGATCAAAGCGCTCAATGCCACCCTGTAACCGGTGATGGTCGCGGATCTTCCGACGCCGATCGGCGCGGGCGTCTACGACGTCTACACCGGAGCACCGGTCGGCGACGTCGTCCCGCGTGCGGCACGGTTGGGTCTGGAGCCGCCGCGATACTGCGCCGAGTGCGGCCGGCGGATGGTGGTGCAGGTGCGACCTGACGGCTGGTGGGCACAGTGCTCCCGGCACGGGAGAGTGGACTCCGAAGACCTGGACATCAAGAAATGACCAGAGGTTCCACGATCGCTCAGCCCCGGCGGTCCACGACCGCTGCCGCAGTGATTGTTGTGGTGGCGCTGACGATATCCGGCGCTGTCGTCGGCGCGCTGTGGGCATGGATCGCCCCGCCGATCCACACCATCACCGCCCTGAGTCGATCCGGCGAGCAGGTGGAAGCCTTCCTGGGTGCTGAGGCCGACAACCTTTTCGTCGCGGCCGCCATGCTCACCGGACTGCTCTGCATGCTGGCGGTCTGCTCGTCGGTGCTGGTGTGGCAATGGCGGGCGCATCGGGGCCCGACTCTCGCCGCGGCGCTGTGGATCGGCCAACTCGCGGCCGGGGCAGCCGCGGCCGGTAAAGGTGCCACGCTCGTGCATTGGCGCTACGGCAGCCCGGATCGACAGGGACTTCAGTTGAGTCCGCAGAACCGGGTGCAGTACTTCACCGAGGCGCCACCGGTGTTCTTCGGTCACGGGCCGTTGCAGATTGCCGTCACGCTGTTACTGCCGGCCGCACTGGCGGCACTGGTGTACGCCTTGTTGGCGGCGGCGGCCCCGCGCGATGATCTCGGTGCCTGGCCGACCGACGATGACCGGTGGCCGCAGGCGCCACAACCGATCGGCCCGACTTTCTAGAGCGGACGGAACCCCACTCGTCCGCCGGCGGCGACTCGGGCGACTATCCCGCCTAGGCGCCACATACCCCCATAGGTGATCGGGTTGAGCAGCGTCGGCCACTTCGTCCGGATGAGGTGGGCGTCCAATGGCCGCTCGGCGAACCGGTCGGTCAGCCAACGCAGTGTCATCGGCGCCGACATCGGGTGCAGCAGCATGTGCTCGCTGAACATGTCTCGGTGATAGGTGACCCGAGTGCCGCCCTGGGAATAGAGGTCCGCCAGGGCGTCGATGTCCTCGACGGCGATCATCGAGTCGTGGACGGCCTGCACGATGAGCACGGGAAGCGTCGGCGCCGTCCCGCCGAGTCGGATGGCCTCGAACACTTCCCGCACCTCCGGCAGGTCCAGGACATCGGCCAGTGGCGGGTGTACCCAGTCATCCATGTCGGTCCGGAACAGCCGGACGATCGCCTCCATGGTGGTCATCCGCTCAAGGCCCTTCAGCTTCGCGCGGCCATGGTCAGTGGCGTGCTCCTCGATGACGCGGCCCAGTTCCGGGAAGGTCTTCGCCAGAGCTGAAACGACCATCGCGGGCAGTGCCGCCATGTACGAGCCGTTGAGTCGGTGGAACGTGTTGCCGAGATCGCCTACCGGTGAACCCAGAACGGCGCCAACAATGTTGAGTTCCGGTGCGTAGTCGGCGTGCACCTCTGCCGCCCAGGCGCTGGCAAGCCCGCCCCCGGAGTATCCCCACAGCCCGACCTTGCTGTCCGGTGCGAGCCCGAAGTGATCGAAGCTCAACGTGGCGCGCAATCCGTCCAGCACCCGGTAGCCCGGCTCCAGCGGTGCGCCCCACCTGCCCTCCGGACCCTCGTGGTCGGGCACCGAGACCACCCAACCTTCGGCGAGTGCCGCCGCCACCAACAGGTATTCGAGTTGGGCCAGCGAACCGAGGGCCCTGGACCGTCGGCGCAGGGCGTACGAGGGGAAGCACCGCGACGAGATGGCGTCAATGGCGCACTGATAGGACACCACGTGGCGGGGCTGGGTCCGGGAATGACCGGCCGGCACCAGCACCGTGGTGACGGTCGCCTCCGGGGATCCATTGCGGTCACTGGTCCGATAGAGCAACTGCGTCGCGGTGACCCGCTGGGGGATCAGACCGAGAAAACCCAGCGAGACGTCGCGGGACCGCAGCACCGTGCCGGGGGCGGCATGGTGAAACCCCGCCGGCGGCTCATAGAACGGATCCTGTGACGGAAGCACGGGCCGTCCGCCGCGCTGAAGCTCCTCATGCGGCGCACAACCGATCCACTCGGGACGCAGCGCCCCATTCGCGATTGACATGATTTCCTTTGCCGGTGAAGATGTCAGTCTACCTTAAGAGAGCTCTAAGAGGCTGTTTCGCAGCTCGGTGGACCCCTCAGCTCAGTGGACCCCTCAGCTGGGTGGACGCAGCGCGGCGAACTCGTCGGTGACTCGTAACTGGGACTCGGTGAACCGGTAGAGCGCCGCGGGCCGACCGCCACTGCGGCCGGGGTGGGCGGTGGTGCCGGTGGGGGTGATCACGCCGCGTCGCGCCAAAACCCGTTGCAGGTTCGTCGCATCGACCTGATATCCCAGGGCGGCGCCGTAAATGTCGCGCAGTCCTGAGAGGGCGAATTCCTTTGGCGCCAGCGCGAATCCGATATTTGTGTAGGACAGCTTGGCGGCCAGCCGGGAACGCGCGTAGGACACCATCGGTCCGTGGTCGAACGCCATCGGCGGTAGATCGCCTACCGGGTGCCAGTGGGTGTCCGACGGCAGTTCCGGTGTCGCGGGGGAGGGCACCAGGCCCAGGTAGGTGGACGCGATGACACGGGCGCCCGGCACCCGACCCGGATCGGAGAACACCGCCAGTTGTTCCAGATGCGCGACCTCACGCAGGTCCACCTTCTCGGCGAGTTGGCGGCGCACCGACGCGGTGAGATCTTCGCCCTCGCCGAGCCGGCCCCCGGGCAATGACCATCGGCCGCGCTGCGGGGACAGGGCACGCTGCCATAACAGCACGTGAAGCCCGGGTTTGCGGGAGGTGAATTCGCGCACCTGGAATACGACTGCCAGCACTTCGTGTTCAGTGCTAATATGACTCATGTTTTCGATTATAAGTCGAAAACCTCGGACGCCAGACAGGAGGCGGCGATGACCGTCGCTGATCGAACCGGCGCAGTGCTGGCCGCCGGCATCGTCGACGGCCCCGGTGGCTACACCGGCGTGGTCGGCGACGACCGGTGGACCGCCGAAATCCGACGGCTGGCCGCCCTGCGGGGCGCGACCATCCTGGCGCACAACTATCAGTTGCCGGCCATCCAGGACGTCGCCGATCACGTCGGTGACTCCTTGGCCTTGTCGCGGATCGCCGCCGAGGCACCCGAGGACACCATCGTGTTCTGCGGCGTGCATTTCATGGCCGAGACCGCGAAGATCCTCAGCCCCACCAAGACCGTTCTGATCCCCGATCAGCGGGCCGGGTGCTCGCTGGCCGATTCCATCACCGCCGAGGACCTACGGGCCTGGAAGGACGAGTACCCGGGAGCAGTCGTGGTGTCCTATGTCAACACCACCGCCGCGGTGAAGGCGCTGACCGACATCTGCTGCACCTCATCGAATGCCGTCGAGGTCGTCAATTCCATTCCGGCCGACCGCGATGTGCTGTTCTGTCCGGACCAGTTCCTCGGCGCCCACGTCCGTCGCATGACCGGCCGAACGAACCTGCACATCTGGGCCGGGGAGTGCCACGTCCACGCCGGGATCAATGGTGATGAACTCGCCGCCCAGGCGCGCAGCCACCCGGACGCCGAACTGTATGTGCATCCCGAATGTGGTTGTGCCACCTCGGCGTTGTACCTGGCAGGGGAGGGCGCGTTTCCCGAAGATCGGGTGAAGATCCTGTCTACCGGCGGCATGCTGGATGCCGCCCGGACCTCACACGCGAAGCAAGTACTGGTGGCCACCGAGGTCGGCATGTTGTACCAATTGCGAAACGCCGCACCGGATATTGACTTCCAGGCCGTCAACGATCGTGCCTCGTGCAAGTACATGAAGATGATCACCCCGGCTGCCCTGTTGCGCTGTCTGATCGAGGGCGCCGATGAGGTCGACGTTGATCCCGAAATCGCGCGTCTGGCCCGCGCCAGCGTGCAACGCATGATTGAGATCGGCACCCCGGGTGGTGGCGAATGACCCGCGCGTGCGGCGGCAACGCGGGCGCGGACTGGGAGCAGCGCGCCGACGTCGTTGTGATCGGCACCGGGGTGGCTGGCCTGGCGGCCGCACTGGCCGCGCATCGCCGCGGCAGTCGCACTGTTGTGCTGAGTAAGGCCACCGAGACCGCAACCTTCTATGCCCAGGGCGGCATCGCCGTCGTGCTGCCCTTCACCGACGACACCGTCGAAGCGCACGTACATGACACTGTGATTGCCGGGGCAGGACTGTGTGACGAGGACGCTGTCCGTTCGATCGTCGCCGACGGCTATCAGGCGGTGGCTGATCTGATCGCCGACGGCGCCCGCTTCGACGAGAGCGCCCCCGGTCAATGGGCTTTGACCCGCGAGGGTGGGCATTCGCGCCGCCGCATCATGCATGCCGGCGGTGACGCCACGGGCGCTGAGGTGCAGCGCGCCCTCGACCACGCGGCGGCCACCCTCGACATCCGGCACAACCACGTCGCGCTGGAGATCCTGCACTCGGGATCCGCCGTCACCGGGGTGCTCGTCGGCAACGCCGACGGCATCGGTGTGCTGCACACCTCGTCGGTGATCCTGGCTACTGGCGGACTCGGCCACCTCTACAGCGCCACCACCAATCCGGCCGGTTCGACCGGCGACGGCATCGCATTGGCGCTACGGGCAGGCGTGGACGTCACCGATATCGAGTTCATCCAGTTTCACCCGACCATGCTGTTCGACCGCAACGGCTCCGGCCGGCGGCCGCTGATCACCGAGGCACTGCGCGGTGAGGGCGCGGTCCTGCGCGATGCCCGCGGCGAGTCGGTGACGGCGGGTGTGCACCCGATGGGTGACCTGGCCCCTCGCGACGTGGTGGCCGCGGCGATCGAGGCTCGCCTGCGTGAGACCGGAGACGAGTGTGTCTTTCTCGACGCCCGATCCATCGAGCGGTTCGCCGAGCGGTTCCCGACCGTCACCGCCGCGTGCCGCGATGCCGGTATCGACCCGACGAGCCAGCCCATCCCGGTGGTTCCGGGTGCGCACTACAGCTGCGGCGGGGTGAGCACTGACGTCGACGGCCGCACTACTCTGCCGGGCCTGTTCGCTGCCGGCGAGGTGGCTCGCACCGGTATGCACGGTGCCAATCGATTGGCATCCAACAGCCTGTTGGAGGGCCTCGTGGTCGGTGGTCGGGCAGGCCGTGAGGCTGCCGGGCATGCCCATAGTTCTGGCGCGCCGATGGCGAAAGTTCAATCAGCTCAACGGGTTGCGCTGGATCGCGGGCGTGTGCAGCAGGCGATGACGCGGTGGGCTTCGGTGGTTCGTGACGCGGACGGACTCAATCTGCTCATCGACACACTCGATGATGCCGCGCCGCGCACGATGGTGACCCGCGCGGACATGGAAGATGTTGCGCTCACTTTGTCGGCGCGGGTCGTTGCGGCGGCTGCGCTGGCCCGCACCGAGACCCGGGGCTGTCATCACCGCCGCGATTTCCCCGATACCGATCCGGCACAGGCTGTTCCGGTGAGCGTGCACGGCACCGTCGATGGCGGCGTCGCACTCGTCGAACCGGCCGTTCCTGTCGCACGATGACCCTGACCCCCGATGAGCGCGCTGAAGCGCTGCTGACGATCCGTCGCGGCCTCGATGAGGACCTGCGTTACGGCCCCGACGTCACCTCCATCGCGACCGTGCCCGCCGATGCCCGCACCGAGGCGGCACTGGTCGCCCGGGAATCCGGTGTGGCCGCCGGAGTGGACGTGGCCCTGATGGTGCTCGACGAGGTCCTCGGAACCGAGGGCCACCGGGTGCTGGACCGCGTGCAGGACGGCGCCCGACTCGAACCCGGTCAGGTGCTGCTGCGGGTGGAGGCCGATACCCGCGGCCTACTGACCGCCGAGCGCACCCTGCTCAACCTCCTCTGCCATCTCTCCGGTATCGCCACCGCCACCGCCGCCTGGGTGGAGGCCGTCGAGGGCACCACGACCAAGATTCGCGACACCCGCAAAACCTTGCCCGGTCTGCGGGCGTTGCAGAAGTACGCCGTACGGGTCGGCGGCGGGGTCAACCATCGGATGGGCCTGGGCGATGCCGCACTGATCAAGGACAACCATGTGGCGGCGGCGGGTTCGGTGGTCGCCGCATTACGCGCGGTACGGGCCGCTGCGCCCGATCTGCCGTGCGAGGTCGAGGTCGACACCCTGGAACAACTCGATGAGGTCCTTGGCGAGGATGTGGCGTTGATCCTGCTGGACAACTTCCCGGTGTGGCAGACCCAGATGGCGGTTCAGCGCCGCGCCGCCCGCGCTCCGCATGTGCTCTTGGAGTCCTCAGGAGGTCTATCGCTGGAGTCCGCCGCGCACTACGCCGGCACCGGCGTGGACTACCTCGCCGTCGGCGCGCTCACCCATTCGGTGCGAGTGCTCGACATCGGCCTGGATCTCTAGGGCCGAGTCGCGCAGCGAATCAGGCGATATCGGCGACGAACACCCCGACACCGCGCTTGGCCGCGATCCGCGCCATCAGCGGCAGCGATGCATCGTTGGTACCTGCCGCGACGATCCGCGGGTTGACCAGGTGTACGTCTCGGCCGCCCAGTGTCAGGTCCGCTTCGCCCGCGGCCAGGATGTTCTTCACCCAGTTCGTCTTGCCGTGCGCCAGCATGATCGCCACCGTACGGCCCTTGCGATACGCCGAGATCGCCGTCTCGTAGGCCTTACCGGACTTGCGGCCCCGGTGCCTGATGACCGTGATACCCGGCACGACGCGGGCTAACGGGACAGCGATGGGGTTGATGTACTTGATCTGTAAGTTCTCGAACCAGACCGGAAATCTCATCGGGACGCCAGGGGAGTTGTTGGGGTGGTCTTTGGCGCGCATGAACCCCATCATGCCTGGCCGGACCCTAGTGACCGTCAATTCGATGCGTAATTGATTTTCGTATCCATGCGCCGATCAGGGACAATCGAACCGATGAGTGCCTTCGCCATGTCCCGGATCGACCTGCGCGGCCGTGCGCTGACCGCGGCGCAGTTACGGTCCGCGCTGCCTCGGGGTGGTGTCGACGTCGATGCGGTGGTGCCCACGGTGCGCCCGATCGTCGATGACGTCGCCGCCCGTGGGGCGACGGCGGCACTGGAATACGGCGAGAAATTCGATGGCGTGCGCCCCGCCTGCGTCCGAGTGCCGGTCTCCGAACTGCGCTCGGCGTTGGCCCACCTGGATCCGGGTGTGCGCGCCGCACTTGAGGTGGCCATCGAGCGCACCCGGGCCGTCCATGCCGACCAGCGCCGCACCGACACCACGACAACTCTCGGACCGGGCGCCACCGTGACGGAGCGGTGGATCCCGGTTGAGCGGGTCGGCCTCTATGTGCCCGGCGGCACCGCGGTCTATCCGTCGAGTGTGGTGATGAACGTGGTGCCGGCCCAGGCCGCCGGAGTGGAGTCGCTGGTGGTCGCCAGCCCACCGCAGGCGGACTTCGCCGGCCTGCCGCACCCCACCATTCTCGCGGCCGCGGAGTTGCTCGGCGTGGACGAGGTGTGGGCGGTCGGCGGCGCGCAGGCCGTTGCGCTGTTGGCTTTTGGTGGCACCGATACCGACGGCGCCGAACTCGCACCGGTCGACATGATCACCGGCCCGGGCAACATCTACGTGACGGCAGCCAAGCGGATCTGCCGCTCGCAGGTCGGCATCGACTCCGAGGCCGGCCCCACCGAGATCGCGATCCTGGCCGACCACACCGCCGACCCGGTGCACGTGGCAGCGGATCTGATCAGCCAGGCCGAACACGATGTGATGGCGGCCAGCGTCCTGGTCACCGACAGCCCTGCGCTGGCCGATGCCACCGATTCCGAGTTGGGTATTCAACTGGCCACCACCGTGCACCGCGACCGGGTCACCGAGGCGCTGAGCGGACAGCAGTCGGCAATCGTGCTCGTCGATGATGTTGCCACCGGGGTGCGGGTGGTCAACTCCTACGCCGCCGAACATCTGGAGATCCAGACCGCTGACGCGGCCGAGGTTGCTTCCCGGATCCGTTCCGCCGGAGCGATATTCGTTGGTCCTTGGGCGCCGGTGAGCCTCGGCGATTACTGCGCCGGGTCCAACCACGTACTACCCACCGCGGGATGCGCGCGGCATTCCAGTGGATTGTCGGTGCAGACCTTCCTGCGCGGCATCCACGTCGTCGACTACACCGAGGCCGCCCTCAAGGACGTGTCCGGCCATGTCATCACCCTGGCCAACGCCGAGGACCTGCCCGGTCATGGCGAGGCGGTCCGGCGGAGGTTTGAACGGTGACCGAAATCGGTGGCCGGATCACGCTGGCCGATCTGCCACTGCGGGAGAACCTGCGTGGAAAGTCGGCCTACGGTGCGCCGCAACTCGATGTCGCGGTGCGGTTGAACACCAACGAGAACCCGCACCCGCCCAGTCGCGCCCTGATCGACGACGTCGCTGAGTCGGTGCGGATCGCGGCGGCCACCATGCACCGCTATCCGGACCGCGATGCGGTGGATCTCCGGCGCGACTTGGCGGCGTACGTGACCGCGGGTACCGGCGTGGGGGTCAGCGTCGAGAACCTGTGGGCGGCTAACGGATCCAACGAGATCCTGCAGCAGCTGTTGCAGGCGTTCGGGGGTCCGGGCAGAACCGCGCTCGGCTTCGTGCCGTCCTACTCGATGCATCCGATCATCGCCGACGGCACCCAGACCGAATGGATCGAGGTTTACCGCGCCGCCGACTTCAGTCTCGACGTGGACGCCGCGGTTGCCGCGATCCAGTCCGTCAAGCCCGGTGTGGTTTTCGTGACAAGCCCGAATAATCCCACCGGGCAGAGCGTTCCGCCGTCCGATCTGCGACGGCTGCTGGAGGCGATGACCTCCGGCGTGCTGATCGTCGACGAGGCCTACGGAGAGTTTTCCTCCCAGCCGAGTGCGATCGCTCTGCTTGATGAGTATCCGGCGCGGTTGATCGTCAGCCGGACCATGAGCAAGGCGTTCGCCTTCGCCGGTGGCCGCCTGGGATATCTGGTGGCCGCACCCGCGGTCATCGATGCGATCCTGCTGGTGCGTCTGCCGTACCACCTGTCGGCCATCGCCCAGGCCGCCGCTCGCGCCGCTCTGCGGCATTCCGACGAAACCTTGGGGAGTGTGGCGGCACTGGTCGCTGAACGCGCGCGAGTCTGTGCTGCCCTGCACGGCATGGGTTTCCGGGTGATCCCGAGTGACGCGAATTTCGTGCTGTTCGGTGCCCCGAGGTGGTCAGCAGTCGACGCCTCGGCGGCCTGGCAGCACTATCTCGACGATGGTGTGCTCCTCCGCGATGTCGGCATACCCGGCTACCTGCGGGTCACCATCGGCTTGACGCAGGAGAACGACGCCTTCCTGACCGCCAGCCAACGACTGGCCACCGCCGAATCGGTACAGCCACTAGGAGCATCATGACCACGAAGACCTCCCGACGCGCGCGGGTCGAACGGAAGACCAAAGAGTCCGACATCGTCGTCGAGCTCGACCTCGACGGCACCGGCATCGTCACTGTCGACACCGGCGTGCCGTTCTTCGATCACATGCTCACCGCACTGGGCACCCACGCGAGTTTCGATCTGACCGTGACCGCCCGCGGTGACGTCGAGATCGAGGGCCACCACACCATCGAGGACACCGCGATCGTGCTGGGCACCGCCCTCGGGCAGGCGCTGGGGGATAAGAAAGGCATCCGCCGGTTCGGCGATTCCTACATTCCGATGGACGAGACGCTGGCGCATGCGGTCGTCGACGTCTCCGGTCGGCCCTACTTTGTGCACACCGGCGAACCCGACTACCTCGCGGAGTTCACCATCGCCGGATCCGGCGTGCCGTACCACACCGTGATCAACCGGCATGTCTTCGAATCGATCGCGGTCAACGCGCGCATCGCACTGCACGTCCGCGTCATTTATGGCCGCGATCCGCACCACATCACTGAGGCGCAGTACAAGGCGGTGGCGCGCGCGCTGCGACGAGCCGTGGAAGCTGATCCGCGGGTTGCCGGGGTGCCGTCCACCAAAGGTGTTCTGTGACTCGACGATCGGTTGTCGTTCTCGATTACGGATCAGGCAATCTTCGGTCAGCCCAGCGTGCGCTGGAGCGGGTTGGCGCCGATGTCGCGGTGACGGCTGATCGCGCCGCGGCCGTGGCAGCCGATGGCCTGGTGGTGCCTGGCGTGGGAGCCTTTGAGGCCTGTATGAGCGGACTGCGCGCGATCGACGGGGACAGCATCATCGCCGAACGGATAGCGGCCGGCCGGCCGGTGCTCGGTGTGTGTGTCGGCATGCAGATTCTGTTCGCCCGGGGCGTCGAGTTCGGGGTTCAGAGCACCGGGTGCGGTCAGTGGCCGGGTGAGGTCACCCGACTGGACGCGCCGGTGATTCCGCACATGGGCTGGAACGTTGTCGATGCCGCACCGGGCAGTCGGCTGTTCAAGGGCATCGATGCCGACACCCGGTTCTATTTCGTGCACTCCTACGCGGCCCAGATATGGGAGGGCGATCCGGGCGCACTGCTCACCTGGGCCACCCACACCGGGCGATTTCTGGCGGCCGTCGAGGACGGCCCGCTGTCGGCGACACAATTTCATCCGGAGAAGAGCGGTGACGCCGGTGCGGCACTGCTGGCCAATTGGGTTGAGGGACTGTGAAAGAAGACGTGTCATTGATTCTGCTGCCGGCCGTCGACGTCATCGAGGGTCGGGCGGTTCGGCTGGTTCAAGGCAAGGCCGGCAGCGAGACCGAGTACGGCACCGCTCTGGAGGCGGCCATGACCTGGCAGCGCGACGGCGCGGAGTGGATCCACCTGGTCGACCTCGACGCGGCGTTCGGCCGCGGCAGCAACCGCGACCTGCTCGCCGATGTGGTGCGTGCACTTGACGTGAAGGTTGAACTCTCCGGTGGTATCCGGGACGACGAGTCGCTGAAGGTGGCGTTGGCAACCGGGTGCGCCCGGGTCAACATCGGGACCGCCGCACTGGAGGATCCGCTGTGGTGTGCCCGCGCCATCGCCGCGTACGGGGATCGGGTCGCGGTCGGACTGGATGTGCAAGTCGTCGATGGGGAGCACCGGTTGCGTGGCCGCGGCTGGGAAACCGACGGCGGCGATCTGTGGTCGGTGCTGGAACGCCTTGACAGCGAGGGCTGTTCGCGGTTCGTCGTCACCGACGTCACCAAGGACGGCACCCTGACTGGGCCGAACCTCGATCTGCTCGAGGGCGTCGCCGAATGCACCGATTCCCCGGTGATCGCTTCGGGTGGAGTGTCCAGCCTCGACGACCTGCGCGCCATTGCCACACTCACGGGTTCCGGCATCGAAGGCGCGATCGTCGGCAAGGCTCTCTACGCCGGGCGTTTCACCTTGCCGGAGGCCCTGGCCGCGGTGAGCCGTTAACGTGTCCGGTTCGCGTACCGAACTGGCGGTGCGGGTCATCCCATGCCTGGACGTCGACGCCGGCCGGGTGGTCAAGGGTGTCAACTTCGCCAACCTGCGTGATGCCGGGGATCCGGTGGAACTTGCCGCCGTCTACGACGCCGAAGGTGCCGACGAACTGACCTTCCTCGACGTGACGGCGTCATCGTCGGGCCGGGCCACCATGCTCGACGTGGTGCGCCGCACCGCCGAACAGGTGTTCATCCCACTGACCGTCGGCGGCGGGGTCCGGGCAGTCGCCGACGTTGACGCGCTGCTGCGTGCGGGAGCCGACAAGGTGTCAGTCAACACTGCCGCGATCGCCCGGCCCGAACTGCTGGCCGAACTCGCCCGCCAGTTCGGCTCCCAGTGCATCGTGCTGTCGGTGGATGCTCGCACCGTGCCAGCGGGCGGCGCGCCGACGCGCTCGGGCTGGGAGGTCACCACGCACGGCGGCCGGCAGGGAACCGGGATCGACGCGGTCCAATGGGCAAGGCGCGGAGCCGAACTCGGCGTCGGCGAGATCCTGCTGAACTCAATGGACGCCGATGGCACCAAGGCCGGCTTCGACCTGCCGATGCTGCGTGCGGTCCGGGCGGTGGTGACGGTTCCGGTGATCGCCAGCGGCGGCGCCGGGGCCGCCGGGGATTTTGCGCCTGCGGTGCGGGCCGGTGCCGACGCGGTGCTGGCGGCCAGCGTGTTCCACTTCGGGGAGTTGACTATCGGTGAGGTGAAGGCGGCGATGGCCGCGGAGGGGGTGACCGTTAGATGAGCGGCAGCGAAGAGGACAAATCAGATACCCGTCCGATGATGCTCGACCCCGAAATCGCAGCCAAACTCAAGCGCGACGCCAACGGACTGTTCGCCGCGATCGCCCAGGAGCGCGGCTCCGGCAAGGTGCTCATGCTGGCCTGGATGGACGACGAGGCACTGGCTCGCACGCTGGCCACCCGGCAGGCCACCTATTACTCCCGCTCGCGCGGCGAGCTCTGGGTCAAGGGCGCGACGTCCGGTCACACCCAGTACGTGCACTCGGTGCGCTTGGACTGCGACGGCGACGCGGTGCTGCTCGACGTCGACCAGACCGGCGGGGCCTGCCACACCGGCGCCCACACCTGCTTTGACGCTGATCTGCTGGGGCCCGTCTGACCCGTCATTCACTGACTTGCCCCGCGACGGTGCGTCAAAGTCCGCTACCGGCGGCGTGTCGGCGTACCGACACGCACGCTCGCGGGTGGGGAGATGATCGACTAGCGCGACCGCAACATCGCCAGCGCCTTATCGGCGTGGGTGTCCATGTTGACTTCGCTGGAGATCACCTCGAGCACCGTGCGGTCGGTGTCGATGACGAAGGTGGTGCGTTTCACCGGCAGGAATTTGCCGAGCAGTCCGCGCTTGACGCCGAAGGACTCGGCGACCGCGCCATCGACGTCGGAGAGCAGTGGGTAGTCGAACCGCTGCGAGTCGGAGAACTTCGCCTGTTTGGCCACCGCATCGGTGCTGATACCCACGCGCGATGCGCCCACCTGGGCGAACTCCCCGGCCAAGTCGCGGAAGTGGCACGCCTCCTTGGTGCACCCCGGCGTCATCGCGGCGGGGTAGAAGAACAGCACGATCGGTCCATCGGCCAGCAGGCCAGTGAGTGAACGGACGGTTCCGGTCTGATCCGGCAATTCGAACTCGGGCACTCGGTCACCACGCTTCATAGCGACCACGCTATCGCCGGTCGGTCCGGTTGAACAGGTCGGGGCTGACAGGTCTGGGAGGATGTACCGCGTGCACGCCACCACGACCCGCGACGAGTTCCGCGCATTGGCCGCCGAACACCGCGTGGTGCCGGTCACCCGCAAGGTGCTCGCCGACAGCGAGACGCCATTGTCTGCCTACCGCAAACTGGCCGCCAACCGTCCGGGCACCTTCCTGCTGGAGTCCGCCGAGAACGGCCGGTCCTGGTCGCGGTGGTCGTTCATCGGGGCCGGTGCACCCTCGGCGTTGACGGTGCGTGACGGGCAGGCGGCATGGTTGGGTGCCACCCCGGACGGCGCACCGACCGGCGGGGACCCACTGCAGGCGTTGCGGGCGACGATGGATCTGCTGGCCACCGGGCCGCTCGCCGGGATGCCGCCTCTGTCGGGCGGCCTGGTGGGGTTCTTCGCCTACGACTTCGTCCGCCGGCTGGAACGCCTGCCCGAACTGGCGCTCGACGATCTCCACCTGCCCGACATGCTCCTGCTGCTGGCCACCGACATCGCCGCCGTCGACCACCATGAGGGCACCATCACGCTGATCGCCAATGCGGTGAACTGGAACGGCACCGATGACCACGTCGACGCCGCCTATGACGACGCCGTCGGCCGACTCGATGTCATGACCACGGCACTCGGACAGTCGCTGAGTTCCACGGTGGCCACCTTCACCCGACCCGAACCGCACCCGCGCGCGCAGCGCACCGAGGGCGAGTACGGAGCGGTGGTCGAGCGACTGGTGAAGGAGATCGAAGCCGGTGAGGCGTTCCAGGTGGTGCCCTCGCAGCGCTTCGAGATGGACACCGCCGCCGATCCGATCGATGTCTACCGGATGCTCCGGGTGACAAACCCCAGCCCGTACATGTATCTGCTGCAGATCCCGGATGAGTCTGGGGAGACGGCGTTTTCGATCGTCGGATCCAGCCCCGAGGCGCTGGTGACGGTGCAGGACGGCCGGGCGACGACGCATCCGATCGCCGGCACCCGGTGGCGCGGTGCCAGTGAGGAGGACGACCAACTGCTGGAGAAGGAATTGCTCTCCGATGAAAAGGAACGGGCCGAGCATCTGATGCTGGTCGACCTCGGCCGCAACGATCTCGGTCGGGTCTGTCTGCCGGGCACCGTTCGGGTCGAGGACTACAGCCACATCGAGCGCTACAGCCACGTCATGCACCTGGTCTCCACCGTGACCGGTGAACTCGCGCCGGGCCGGACCGCGTTGGACGCCGTCACCGCCTGCTTCCCGGCCGGCACCCTGTCCGGCGCGCCCAAGGTGCGCGCGATGGAACTCATCGAGGAGGTTGAGATCACTCGCCGCGGACTCTACGGCGGCGTGGTCGGCTACCTCGACTTCGCCGGCAACGCCGACTTCGCGATCGCCATCCGCACTGCGCTGATGCGCGACGGCACTGCCTATGTGCAAGCCGGCGGCGGAGTGGTGGCCGACTCCAACGGCCCGTACGAGTACACCGAAGCCGCCAACAAGGCCAAGGCGGTGCTGGCGGCCATCGCCGCCGCCGAGACCCTGGGTGCGCCGTGATCCGCCTTGCGCAACTGCTGCTGTGCGTTTCAGCACTCGGCCTGTGGGTGGCATCGCGGCTGCCGTGGGTGTCGCTGGGATCCGCCGATGGCCTCGGTCATCCCAAGACCACCACGATCACCGGCGCGGCCTGGTCCACTGCGCTGACACCACTCGCGGTCCTGCTGCTGGCGGCTGCCCTGGCCGGACTGGCGGTCCGGGGGTGGCTGCTGCGGGCACTGGCGGTTCTCGTGGCGACGGTGTGCGTGCTGCTGGCCTATTTGGGCGTCAGCCTGATGGTGATGCCCGATGTCGCTCCGCGTGGTGCGGAACTGGCCGACGTGCCGGTGATGGACCTCGTCGCCAGTCAGCGCCATCTCACCGGCGCCGCGCTCACCGTGGCGGCCGCGATCTGCTCGCTCATCGCGGCGGTCCTGATGATGCGTGCGGCGACATCGGAGCCGCGTCGGGCCGCCAAATACGCGGGAGCCGCGGGTGCGGGGCAGGGCATCGGCGTGGCCGAGATGTCCGAACGAGGCATGTGGGACGCTCTCGACGTGGGCCGGGACCCTACGGACCCGGACGCGCCGACCGCCCCGGTGGCCGACCGGGGCACCGAGGGTCGGTGACGGGGGATGCTCACGCAGCGGTTACCCTTTCACCCACGCCCACCAGTTCGTCAGACACCGCCAGAGGGGACCCGGCTGTCATGAGTTCGGCAACCGTACTCGACTCCATTCTTGAAGGAGTCTGTGCTGATGTCGCCGCGCGTGAAGCACTGGTGAGCATGGCCGACGTCAAGGCGGCTGCCGAGGCGGCACCCGCGCCGCGTGACGTCCTCGCGGCGTTGCGTGCACCCGGAATCGGCGTGATCGCAGAAGTCAAGCGGGCCAGCCCCTCCCGCGGCCAACTCGCCGCGATCGACGATCCGGCGGAACTGGCCAGGGCCTACCAGAGCGGTGGCGCCCGAGTGATCAGCGTGCTGACGGAAGAACGCAGGTTCAAGGGTTCGCTCGCCGATCTGGACGCGGTCCGCGCCGCCGTCAGCATCCCGGTGCTCCGCAAGGACTTCATCGTTCGGCCCTACCAGATCCATGAGGCTCGCGCCCACGGCGCGGACATGCTTCTGCTGATCGTCGCCGCACTGGGCCAGTCGGCACTGGTGTCGATGCTCGACCGCACCGAGTCGCTGGGAATGACCGCGTTGGTGGAGGTGCACACCGAAGAGGAAGCCGACCGCGCGCTGCAAGCCGGCGCCAAGGTGATCGGGGTCAATGCCCGCAACCTCAAGACCCTCGACGTGGACCGCAACTGCTTCGGCCGGATCGCGCCCGGCCTGCCGTCGGACATCATCCGGATCGCCGAGTCCGGGGTACGCGGCCCGGCGGACCTGCTGGCCTACGCCGGGGCCGGCGCCGACGCGGTCCTGGTCGGCGAGGGCCTCGTCACCAGCGGCGATCCGCGGGGCGCGGTGGCGGATCTGGTGACCGCCGGAGCGCACCCGTCATGCCCGAAACCGGTTCGCTGAGTCAGATCGACGAGTCCCGATATGGCTGACACCACCAC
>Ga0247844_1005286_pt1 | contig 16564 bp, 10 predicted proteins | sample LaCtaG_FD_192421 | JGI IMG/M metagenome (GOLD analysis project Ga0247844, IMG submission 192421) | Freshwater microbial communities from meromictic Lake La Cruz, Castile-La Mancha, Spain - LaCruzMarch201714.5m_1 | ecosystem: Environmental > Aquatic > Freshwater > Lake | place: Spain: Castile-La... | reverse complement strand
AATCACCAGCGTCGCAGTGCCTGATGCAACGCTCACCGATGTTCCGCCCGCGACGCCCATGCCGTTGGCAAGCACATAGACCGCCGATGCGGCCAGCGTCACGGTCGGCACCATCAACATCGGCGCCAAGAATTGGATGATGCCGCGCAACTTTCCGGCGATGTAGGGCCCAGGCTGAATTGGCGTCGTCAAGATGATGTCAAGTGATCCATCTTCGCGCTCGCGGCTGACCGCGGTGGCACTCATATTGAGTGCAGTCAGCACGATCACCACCGACTCCGCAGCAACCACGGTTTGCAATGCCAGTCGGAAGCCGTCCATTGATAGTGCGCCAGTGCGATGCAAGACGGGCAGCAACAGTCCGCCCAGAATGCCCACTCCCACAAAGCCCCAGCGGCCAGTCAGTGCAGCCAAGCTGGTGCCGCGCAATTGGCTTTCGCGCCACGCGATTGGGTTGTGGCCAACGCGCATCGACTCGCGCCCGTCCGCCGCGGGCTTCTGCATCCAGCGTCGCCACCACGGCGTACGAACGGTCCGTGCCCCCAGTGCTCGCACTGCAAACGTGCTCATGATCATCAGCATCAATGACAGCGCCAGCGTGACTATGCAGTAGCTCCGTGCCGGATGCATCATCCATGCTTGGGCAATCCAGCCAGGCTGCTCCAGCGACATCGGCGCATAGGTGGCTGGCAACAGCAGCGATTCCATGGCTAGAAATGGATTGATTGGCGTAAAGACCGTGGTTGATTGGGTGGCGCTTCCGGCGCTGGTGGCGACACGCAGTGCGCTGTCTGCCGCCCATGTTGCAAACAGATAGATGACTACGGTGCTATAGAAGACAAACACACTGCGCTTGCCCGCACTGCGGGTAATGCTGAGCGCGACTGCGACCGCGCCCACAACCACCGCGGTGCTGGCACTGATCATGAAACTGCCCCACACCGCCGTTGGTGGAACGCCACCAAAGAACTGCGTGCTCATCATCAGTGGAAGCGCGGCGATGAGTAGCGCCAGTACAAAGAACAGGCGCCCCATCAAGTTGCCAATCACAATTTGCACGCGGTTAAGCGGCGTCACCAACATGATTTCCCACGTGCGTGGGTTTGCCTCTTGTGCAATGGCGCCCGCCATGAAGAGCGGAGTGAGCACGCAAATCAGTGCCACTTCGGCAAAGGAGAGCATGGTGAACGCCGTGGCGCCGCGCTGCGCAAGTTCACGCAGCGACGAGGTCTGTCCAACCATTCCAAAGAGCAGTGCCACCATCAGCAGCGCAAGGAAGCCGCTCCGAATCCACAGATGACGCGTCCGGCGCGAACCGTTGGCGACGATGCGCAGAATGATGGGATTGGTGGGGCCAAGATCGGAGACCCAGCGTGTCACAGACATGCGTGGATCTTAGAGATCAGCCCCAACTGCCGAGCATCACGCCAAGGTCCGCACCGTTGGTAGTTCCATCATGATTGAGGTCGGTAGGCCCGGGTTGACCCCAGCCGCCCAGCAGGATGCCAAGGTCTGCGCCGTTCACGAAGCCATCGCCGTTCAGGTCAGCCGGATTTGCGGCCACCAAGGTCAATGCGGCAGTGTCCATATCAACCGGCGCGCTCTTGCCAAACATCGTCCACAGGTCGAACGCAGTCTGACCGGTGGTATCGGTGGTGTTGGTATCACGGAGGAACTCCATGTACTCGCGGCTTGAAGTCTGGTAGTTCAGTGTCACTACGGCCTGGGTTGCTTCGGCTGGGATGGCAAAGAGGGTGTCGTCCCAATATTGACCGTCAGCGTAGGTGTAGTTCACTGGTCCGCAGCCATCGGCAGCGAACGCAGCGTTGGTGAATCCGCGCGGCGGGATTCGATTGTCCTTGAACTTGGTGTTCGCCAAGGTCAGATGGAAATTCTCGCCAGCGGGTATGCCCGCGGCGGCGGCCACTTCCGGGGTAGTTCCGTGGCGCGCTTCGTAGACCTTGGTGTCGTCAGTGATGAGCGTGGCGCTGCTGAGGTCATAGGCGCCGCGTTCGGCCACCAGCACTCCGGCAGCATTGAGGAATTTGACATTCACCCACATGCGGCGCCCCTCGGGATAACCGCTTGGCAGCTTGTGCCCGCCTTGGTTAGTGACGCGTACTTTCAGGTTGCTTCCCTCTTGCGTCAAGGCCAGGTCGCTGGCATCACGGAGCATTTGCACAGTCCGCGCTTTGGAATTCTGAATCCGCTCTGGCGTCAGCCCCATGGATTCCGCGTCACCGCCTGCTTGGTACGCAACGGCTTCGATCACCCACGTGTTGCTGCCGGCCATGGAGTGCGCGGGCATGTTCTGGCGTGTGAAGAATGGGTCGCCGGTATCCCAGAAGACGCAGCCGCCGCCGACTTGGTCAGGCATGTGGCAGTCTTGGCACGACTTCATCGGACCAGTGAGGCTTCCGCCAAACCGACCATCGGCAAACTCAACGCCGGTGGTGGCAAACGTGCTGTTTTTCCACTCGCTGTAGGTTCGTTGCTCCGGGAACATCTGTGAAGGCAATTGCGTTGGATGCTGAGTGTTCAGTGCATTGAGGTCGTACTGCCCGGCAGCGTTCTTGGTGAACACCGGATTGGAAACATCGTGGCACGTGCCGCAGAATTCACTCTTGGAGTGGAACGGGCTGGTGATCAGCCACACTGGTTCGCCCCAGAATGATGAACCGTGGAAGTTGATCGGGACGTCGCTGAACGGTCCGCGGCGCACGTCGCGCGGATCAATGATGTAGCGGGCGTTACCGTGACCCTGCGGAATGAGGCCTGCTGCGGCGAGTGGTGAGAGCACTTCAGGATCCGGATCTGGATCCTGACCTGCAATGGGGTAGCCGACAGCACTGAACTTCCCGAGCTCTGGATTCACAGCGCGATGGCAGAAGTGGCAGTTGATGCCGTCGAAATCATCGTTGGTGAATTCCACGGTGGTTCCCGTGGCACTTCGTTCACCGAGCCACGCGCCGGGCGCATGGCATCGAATGCAGAATTCGCCGGACAGGTTGGCGTCTTGGTTTGCTACGGCCAGTGCGGCATGCCACACCGGATCGCGAGCCGACTGCGCCATCATGCTGGTGACCCACGTATCAAACGGCGCAAATGTTGGGCTGTAGTCAGAGTGGCAGAAGGTGCAGTTGGTGCTGGAAATGACCGCGGTGAATTGATCGGTGTTGGCGTTCGGTTGTGTACCGGGCTGCCGGAAATCCTCGGCGGTCGTTGGGATTTGTGTCTGCACCGGCGGGCCGCCCATGAATGCACCCACCGTGCTAGCGACACCTGCTGCAAACATCGCACTCACGCCAACAATCAGAGTGACTCGTGCGCGTGGGTGGCGTTGCAAAGGGGCTGGCATCTTCATGTGTGGTCTAGCGAGAAAGTGTGGGGGCTCGGAAGTGCATGCCGGCGGAGATTCCATGCGAATCTCACCATCTGTACGCTCAATAGTGGGGGGGAGGATCGCCCGAGTCAAGGGACTTTGTCTGCATTCGGCATTAATCGAATGCCCTCAAAGTGCTCTGTGACGGAATCGGCTCCAAATCACACCCAAAGCAGGCCCGCAAGTCCAATAACCTTACGCCCCACCGCTCGCGGTGACCTTCTGGAGCAGTCCAGCAGTATTGACCACCGCTTTGAACGTCAGGTCAAGTTTCGCCTCAGAAATCCCCGCCGGTGGCGTCGACTTCATCTTCACCAGGGCGTCCAAGGACGGCGCGATCGCCGTGAGCAGTTTGGTTCGCGCCGAACCAGCGATCCCCGACAACTGATTGCGCACTGCGAGCAGCGCGCGCTGCAGGGCGTTAATCAGTTGCGGATCGGAACCCGCAGCGACGCGGGTTTGCAGATCGTTGATGGTGGAAGCCAAGCTCATGGCAATGGCCTCCGCTTGCGGCGGAGTCAGCGCTTCCTCGCGGAGCATCTGCGTGATCGATTCCACTTCGTGTGCAGCCACCACCCAATTGCGCTCCTTCTTGAGGACGGCGGCAATCCGCTTGGTGATCGCATCGAACTGCGGCGGAGAGAGCGGTGCCGCATTCAGTGCCTTGGGCAACTGCGCGCTCGCGGCGATGCGGATCGCAACTTCTGGTTGGTTGTCGGAATCGAGGTTGTCAACCAGAAAGTCGATGCTCTCGGCGGTGCCGACGAATCGCGCCAGGATGAAGGCGTTGGTGGCCCGCATCGAATCAGTGCCTTCGGCAAACTTTGCAAATCCCTTGACGAATTCGATTCCGAAATCACGGCGGAAGTTTGGGCTCACCGTCGTTTGCCGAATTTGGTCAACCAGCTTGGTTCGGATAGCTACCACGCCTGCTGGGTCAGCTTCGGCAAATCGCTCGACCTCTTTGGTGACGAATTCGGTCACGGACTTGCGTTGCTCTGCGGTGAGCGCCTGCTTCACGTTCAAAAGTTCTGGCGGAATGGCGTCGGCTTGCGCCAAGACCGGCGACGTGGCGGCGACCAACGTGAGCGCTCCGACAATCGCTGCGATGCGTGCGGAGGATGAGAACTTCACTGACTTCAGGAGCATCGGCTGGAGTGCTTTCGGGCGGGACGGCGAGCAGGTTGAACAGCGAACGGTACCCCGTGTCCGAAAGCCGTGTCAATGCGGAGTGTCCGCGCCGGGGGTGGGCGCGGTTGCAGCGCTGTCGGCTTTCGCCTCGGGTGCCGGCGTTGCCAGCAACTCGCGGATACTGACCATCAGTCGCTGTTCATATGGGACATCACGGCCAATCGGGGTCCACTCGGTGGGAATCCGGGTGGATTCGTCCTCGCGGTCCTGTGTCATGGTTGGGTCGGTGGACACATTGGTTTGGCCGCTGGTCCAACGCCCGATTTGCTGGTTCGGTCGGAATCCACGATCGACGTACACCCACGCGCGCAGTTCGATGGTGCCCTTGGTGGTGAGCAGGTCAAAGCGTTCCTCCGCGCGAACGCTGCCAGGAATGGCCGCGCCTTGCGCTCGGGCATCGGCAGCAGGCGCGGGTGTGCTGAACGCCTCAGGGACAAATTCGAACCGCACTCGGCGCCGTTCAAAGTTCACCGTGTGCGCCATCATGTCTTGAATGCCGTCATTGTCAGTGCGCCACGGCTCAAGCATGGAGCCGGCGGTGCGTGCATCGGTTTCGATCACGCCCAGTTCTCGGTCAGTGATCACTGGCCGAAATCGGTACACGCGGGCGGTTTCAACTGCTGCGTCAAAGACGCGCTCGTAATCCGCACGCGGGAACGCCAGCACGGGCGGTGCCGGATCGGCGGCGCAGCCCACCAGGGTCAGGCACGCGGCGGCGAACATCAGGACGGAGAGGGCTGGGCGCACGGGGGAAAGTCTACGGATTGCATCACATTGCCGCCTGTGTCCGATCTATACAAGAGCCATGAAGCTTGCCGTACCGGTGATTCTGATAGCCATCATTCTGTTGGCCGTTGCATCCTTTGATGCCACGGGTCCGCGGGCAGACTTCACCATGGTGCAGTCGAACGACGCGTTCACCCTCGACCCGCAGAAGATGAGTTGGCAGCAGGACATTCGCCTGGGGCGCACCATTTACGAGACGCTCGTAGTGGTCGACGATGATCACGGCGGCGTGCAGCCTGGCGCTGCCGAGCGGTGGGACGTATCGCCGGATGGGCTGCATTGGACATTTCATCTGCGTCCGGACGCGCGCTGGTCAAACGGCGATGCGGTGCAGGCGCAAGACTTTGCTGCCGCGTGGCAGCGTGCCATGCTGCCGGACTTCGCCTCGGATTACGCGGGATTTGTGGCGGACATTGAGGGTGCACAAGCGCTGTGGGATTTCCGTGCCGCGCAACTCGCCCAATACGCCAAGCTGCCCGACGCTGATCGCACCGAAGCGCGTGCGCAGGAGTTGTGGTCAGCCGCCATGACCAAAGCCCGCGAAGTAGTTGCCATCAAGACGCCCGATGAACGGACTATTGAGCTGACCCTGCGTCGGCGCGTTCCGTACTGGCTCTCGGTGATTGCGTTTCCGGTGATGGCGCCGGTACATCAAGCAACCGTTGAGCGCTTTAGTGGATTTGACCTTACCTCCGGGCGACGCACGATTGATCCTGCTTGGACCAAGCCTGGCAACTTAGTGTGCAACGGTCCATTGATGGTGCAGGACTGGCGCTACAAACGACGCATGCGGCTGGTGCGCAACCCATTTCATTGGGACCATTCTTTACAGACAGTCAACAGCATTGACATCTTGCCCATTGAGGACAACAACACCGCCGTGCTGGCATTTGATGCTGGCGGCGCTGATTGGGTGTCCGATGTCCGCGTTGGATACAAAGTGGAATTGGCGGAGCAAGCGGCGCGTTATGTGCAGCATCACCGCGCGCAATATGACGCGCTCCGTGCAGCGGGTGCAAGTATTGATGAGGCGCTCGCCGCGCTGCCAGAGCCGGTCGCCGGCGAGCGTCGCAACGTGCATGTTGTGCAGAATTTCGGAACGGATTTCTACAGTTTCAATTGTCGCCCCACACTGGCGGGCGGCGGGTTCAATCCGTTTGCCGATGCGCGTGTTCGACGTGTATTTGCACTTGCCGTTGACAAGCAGGCACTTGCTGATCGCGTGATTCGCGTTGGTGAGCCCGTGGCACATACGTTGGTGCCGCCCAACGGTGTGGTGGGATACAAGACGCCAACCGGACTTGGCCACGATGTGGTGCTCGCCCGTAAGGAACTTGCCGATGCGGGCTGGGCTGATCGCAACGGTGACGGCAAGCTGGAACTGGCCGATGGCACGGTGTTTCCAACGATAAACCTGCTGTATTCCACGGGAAGCCCGCGGTATCGCGATCTTTCCTTGGCGATGGCAGACATGTGGCGCAACGAACTCGGTGTGCAAGTTGAACTGACTTCCAAGGATTCCAAGTTCATGAAAGAGGACCTGCGCGCCGGCAATTTCATGATTGCACGCGGCGGTTGGTACGGCGATTACCCCGACCCAACCACATTCCTTGACCTGTGCCGCACCGGCGATGGCAACAATGATCGCGGTTACTCCAATGCAGCGTTTGATGGATTGCTGGACCGCGCCGCCGCCGAGGCCGACCCGGCGAAACGGCTGGCAATTCTTGCTGATGCAGAACGCATGGTGACTGAAGTGGACGTGCCGATCTTGCCCATCACGCATTACGCCACCGTGCTGCTCTTTGACCCAGTGCGCGTGCGCGGGATCACGCGCGATCCATCGTTCGATCAGCGCCTCTCCAACATTCAGATATTGGCGCCGCGTTAACTGCGTCCGCTCTGGATGCGCGGATCGATCCACGCATAGAGGACATCAACCAGTAGGTTCATGAGGATCACCACGGTGCTGAAGACCAGCACCACTCCCATCAGGAGGGTGATATCTTTGGAAAGCACCGCGTCTACAAAGTGCTGACCGATTCCCGGAACGGCAAAGACTTTCTCAACTACAAACGACCCGGTGACTGCAAAGGCCGTGGCTGGTCCAAGGTAACTCAGCACAGGAAGAAACGCGTTTTTGAGTGCATGGCCCATGGCTGCTTGGCGTCGATTCAATCCCTTGGCGCGAGCGGTGCGCATGTAATCAGCGGACATTTGTTCAAGCATCGATGAGCGCACGAGCCGTGCCACATACGCCGCAAACGGAAGGCTCAGTGCCAGTGCCGGAAGAATCAGGCTCCGGAATCCTTGCCAGCCGCCAATCGGCACCCACTGCAACTTGGCAGCAAAGACGATCAGTAGTACTGCGCCGGTGACAAAGCTGGGAACGCTGATACCAATCACCGCCAGCAACTGTGTGCCCGCATCGGCGGCAGAGCCGGGGCGGAGTGCACCAACTACACCAGCACACAGACCGATGCCAAGCGCCAGCAGGATGGCGGCAAGTCCAATGGTGAGCGAAACCGGAGCGCCGTCCGCGATGATTTCATTCACGGACCAATCGCGATTCTTCAGGCTCGGACCAAGGTCAAAGGGGCGCGGCGCTTTACCAAGCACCCATGAAATGCCGCTCGCTTTACCCAAATAGTCAAAGTAGAAACCCACCGGGTCATCCAGTCGATACTGGGCGCGCATGGCTGCTTGCGCTTCCGGCGGTGGACGGCGACCTTCCGCGCCATCGAAGGGGTTTCCCGGGGCAATCCATGCCAGCGCAAACGTCAGTGTGTAAATGGCGAGCAGCAGTAACGGAAGTTGCGCCAGTCGGCGCACAATGAACATCGTCACTAGCGACCACTCCCCGCGCCACTGTCCTTGGGCATGGCTCGAGTGCGGTCTGATTCAAGACCAACTTCATCAGCGGCACGCTTGGCTCGGCGGTCCGCCACCCATTGCACCGCGTCGGCAAGCCTCGCGAGTTCCGGGTCACCGCTGCGGCGGCACACATCAAGCATCGGGTCCTTGGGGTCCACCACGCGGGTGATGGCCCAGCTGCGGAGAACGGTGGTTGATGTACTTGATCGCGCTGCATCAAGGAGCGGAGCCATGGCGGGGGTGTCTTGTGGAATCACACCAATGACCCACGCCTGCGCAGATTCCGGCAGGGCTTTCCATGCATCAACGATGTCTTTCCAGAGCGCCGCGGTATCGCCACGAATGGATTCCGGGAGCAATGTGGGGTCTGCGGCGGCATGCACCAACAGGGCCAACCGTGTCACCGCGTCGATGCTTCCCGCAGTGTGCACCAAGGTGCGCGAATCTTTCACCCACGCTTCGTTGATGGTGACGCCAGTGAATTGGATGGGTGGCGCGCCGGTGACGCTCCCCAAGAAACCAGGCGATTGGCCACCCGAAGCCGTGGATGGATTGGAGACCACTGAAACATTCACCAGGTGTGAGTCAAGCGGCTGCACATTCAGGAGCAGCCCAACCACGGTGAGGTCCGCGTCCACAGTGACAAGAATTTCCTCGCCCGGCATCAGACGCAGGCGGCGATCAATCAGGAGCGGCTGGGGCGGCAGTTCGGCGGCATCTTTTTCGCCGGGACGCGGTGCAGCGGAGCGCATGGTGACTTTGCCGGAAATCGGCGCGTCGCCACCGATCGCCATGGGTAGCCGCGAGCTATTGCGAATGCGGATTCCGAACGTGAACGGCTCATAGGGTCCGATCAGCGTGGAGGATGGCTTTACTTCCACCGACAATGCGCGGAACGGGTGATCAATGATTTCATCAAGCGTGGTTGGCAGATGCTTCGCCAACGCAGTGTTGAGTACTTCGGCGCGCTCCGCAATTGGCTTGGATAGCTGTGACGCCACCAGTTTCGGTTGCGCAAGGAGGTCAGAGAGTCTGTCGAGTGCCAGCAACCCCAGCGAAGTGCCAATGTGAGTTTCTGCAATGGTGCGGAATTCGGTCATTGCATCAGCGGTGCGCTTGGCGTCCGCGAGTGCGGATGCATACGCGTACTGCGCCAGGGGATCGTTGGCTCGTAGTGGTTCGAGCGCCTTGAGTGCAACTTCCGCCTTGCCTTGGCGCCACGCCAGCATGGCATCGAAACGAGCCTTGCCTTGTTCGCCCAGTGCGCCGGACTTCACCGCATCTTCAAGAAGCGTGGGGACGGTGCTCAAGTCCTTACCAAAGAGCAGCAAGGTGACGGCTCGCTGTAGGAGGAATGACCCCACATCGGCCGCGCTACCGCCTTGCTCTTGGGCGCGCTTCACCTCTGCATCGGTGCCGCGTAATGCGCGCTCCAGGAGTAAGTCAAATTTCTTGGTGTCGCCGTCCTTCTGTGCAATGCCCAGCATGGCGATCGAAAGTGTTGACGGCAGCGGGGGATATTCTCGACCGAGGCGTTCGTTGGTGATCGATGGATCCATCAGTGAGATGACCCGTCGATAGTCCTCGGTCAGGCGATTCATTCGCAGATCGAGTTCGTGCGATGCCTCTTGGCGTTGCCCGCTGCCCCAGAGTGCAGTGGCAAGATCGCCAGTGAAGGAGTAGACCAACTCATTGCGGCGTTCGGCCTCTGCAACCGCGATCGCCATGCGCGCGGTGCGCTCGGCGGACTTGAACGCGCCACCGTCAAGAAGCACGCTGAGCAGCGCGCTCCACGTGGAAAGGTCACGCGGGTTGGCCTCTACAGCAATGCTGAGGAGTTCAATATCTGCGGCCGGATCAGCCACTCGCATGCGGAAATAGCCTGCGGCAGCTTGCGCGGCGGTTGGGTAACTCGGATCCGCTTTCACCGCTTCGGCAAGCCAACGCGAGAACAGTTCAGTGTTTCCGATGCGGCTCTCCAGGGCGGCCAGCTGGTACGCCAGCCGCGCCGCAGTGGGTGCACCAAGCGCTGCGCGATTTTGCGGCGCAAGTATTGCTTCGTAAGCACGAACGCGCGCGTCGGCGGTGGGGTGCGCTTCAATGGCGTCAGCAATCCGTGACAGGCGCACGGCATCATCAAATGGATCAAGTTTGGCAAGTGCGGCGAGCGCTTCGCGGCGCGCGACGCGTGCTTCGTCAGGCGTGCCGCCCTCTACTTGGTCAGCAAGCAGCAGCACCATGTCCCATGCGGGGCGACGTTCCGGCGCCATGCGCGCGCATCGAAGGGCGAGCGCCAAGCCTGCCTCATAGCCTTCGTCAGAAATGTCAGCATCGCGCGTGAACGGGTAGAGATCGGCGAGCCACGCTGCCGAAAGCATTTGCTTGATTCGGGTTTGAAAGTCCGGAGCGTTTGCCGAAGTTTGCGGTGCGGCGGCAGCAGGCGCAATGGTTCCCGCGGTCGTCTGCGGAGTTTCCGGCGCGGGCGCGGTTTGCGCAGTTGCTATCGGCGCCATCGCAAGTGCCAACGCTGTTACAGCACAAGCGCCGGGGAAGCAAATACTCGCGTGGATTGGCATTGATGGAAGTTTAGCGATCCACGCGTGCCAACGCCGTGTGTGTGCGCTTGATGAGGGCCGCAAACGCAATCATTCCGAACGGTATGGCCAACGCAATGTCAACGGCTCGACCGGTCAGTTCGGCGGCCAGTCCGGCATCGCGTTCATAACCGCCGATGAGCGGTGCGGCTAAGGCGACGGACCACTCGCGAATACCAAGCCCATTGCCGATGAACGGCACCAGATTGGCGGCAGACGCCACCAGCGCTGTGCCGATCGCCGTTGCTGGTTCGATGGACCAGCCGCTGAGTCGAAAGGCGGCCCAGGCGTGCACCGCCCAGACCAGCACTTCAACGCTGCGGAGCACCATGACCATGGCAAACGGTCGCCACGTTGCGTCCATCGCAAGGGGCACCCACACCACGGGCACCAGCGTGGCGGCCCACCACGGCGCGCCCGCGCCCGCGGCGAGCACCGCTACGGCGCCGACCGCGCAGGTGGCGATCGCAGTGGCGGACATTGCTTGCAGAATCACCACCAGGCTGGTGCGCACGGGAATGCCGTTCACGGCGCGGTGGTACGCCATTCGGCCGATGCTGCCCGCTTGCATGGGCACGTAGTTGCCAAGGGTGCTGGTGGCTACCAGCATGTTCATCTCTTGAAATCCAACGCTTCCGTGCCGCCGCATGAGTATCCAGAAGACTCCGGAAGTCAGCACCTGATTGGCAACAATGGCAATGCTGATGGCGGCAAGTGCAATCCAGTCCGGGTGGCGCACCGCGCGCGTCAGCGAGTCGCCGATCGCTTGGTTGCGCCACACGGCAATCACTGCCGCACCCACCAGCAGCACGCCAACAACGGTTCCCACGCGGCGCAGTTGTGCGCGATGTGAACGGTCGAATGGTTGCCCGCCTTCGGTGGCGGTCGGTGCGGTCATGGGTGCAGGATAGATGTAAGCAGGGTGACGCGGTACTGTTTGCAGAGCAGGTCACACCTCAGAGATTCGCTCTGGTGTGGCTACAGACGTTGCTGTTGCGGCGTCGATGTGGGGATGGCAGTTGTAACGATGATTAGTCCAAGAAACACAGTTGAGACCGGGAAGTTAAGCAGTGGCTCTGACACACCCTGAGTAAGCCAAACCATCAAGACTCCAAGGAGCACAGCTCGCAGTATTGGGTCCTGAACCTGCTTCGACCGATGCCAACACTCCACCAGTACCCAACAAAGCAGAATGAGGCCGATTGCGCCTTGTTCGACGAACACTTGGAGAAAGGTGTTGTGTGCGTGGTACGTGCCGGCGAGAGTGCTGATCACCTGCGGGTCCTTGAGACCAAGCGCCGGGCTGAGGCGTTTTGCTTCCACTGGATAGATATCTTTCCAACTTTTGCTCCCCCAACCAAACACTGGCCGTTGACCAGCGAGCGATAGGGCTACAAACCAGATAGGACCACGGTCGCCTGCGACGCGATACAAGAAGGCGGCGGTACCGTCAACGGGCTTGTAGTTCACTGAAGTGTCTGGTGCGCCATAGATCCTGGAAATCAACCGGTTGCTGGCAGCAGAATTCAGAAAGAGCGCTCCACCAACAGCAGTCAGAATCGCCGCGGCAATCACCAGCCGCCATCGACGCGCGCGCTTTGACATCACCAGTGACACCACCGACACCATCGTTCCGATGAGTGCAGCGATTGCCCCTGTTCGGCTTCCAGTAGCACGTAGAACAATCGCAGCGACAGACAAGGGCACTGCGCCTACTACTACATATCTTCGTTGTCGCGTGGCAATCATCGCTGCGACGGATCCAGTGACAAGAGCGGCTGCAATCAAACAAGTTTCGCTGTAATGATTCCGAATTCCGGGAAATTCGTCGCTATAACGACTGTACAAACTGGGATTCGCTAGCACCTTGACCGCACTGATAGTAAGCATCACCGTACTACTTGCTGCGAGCGCAAGCCATGCAGCCCATGGCCCTCGAACAGCAATGAGGAGCGCTGCTAAACCAAACAACGGTCGAATGGGCGCGCTCTGGATGGCCTTCGAAGTACTTGACGAAGACCACGCCGCTGCACACACACACCACATACACAAGAGCGCAAACGGTAGTAAACACCGAGCTTTCTGAAAGTAACCCCTCCACGCACCCGGATCAACAACTATCCGCACTGCTGCCGTTACAAGTAGCACAACGAACGCAATCGACTCCGGTGCCATTGCCACCACTAGCATTGCAATCCAAAGTAACGCGGCACCCTCATGCGCTCGTGCAACCACAGTACGTAATCCACTCGAGTGCCCTGTGACTTCAACGAGAGGAGTAGGTGTTACGGGTTCGATGATGAACTCCTCATATGGCTGATTGATGGTAACGCATAGCGCTTCGAGTATTGACCGGGGACGTGCTTTCTGCGGGGTGAGCGGTGGATGTGTCTATCCGCGCGTCTGCCAACAGATCAATCATCGCGGTTAGCATGGCATAGGAATTTAGTTATGCGATACCTCCCCCTTCCGTGTCAGTCATCGACCCCAATTCCAAGCCACGACTTCTTGTGCGCAAATTTCGACAACGCTCAGTTTCATAACGAGCCACTGAAAATTTTGTACATTTTAGTTTCAACGCCCAGGTCTGGGAGCACCGCGTTGTGCGCGGAAATCTACCGCCAAAGCGGATTGGTGGTTCATGAATATCTCCAGCCCGCCGAATACTTACCCGCTTTGGCAAGTCGCATGGGTGTCATTGAGAGTGCGTCTTTGCGCCAAGGGAGTACGCAGATCATTAGCCTGAGCAAGTACCTCGACGAACTCATCAAGCGTCGCGCGGTGAATGGCGTCTTGGGAATTTGCTGCCACGCCTCGCATCTGGTCTACCTCAATGCACTCGTAAAGAGAGCAAAGCACATCAATCCCAGCCTTGAAGTTCAACAAGACTATCTAAGTAGGCGTAACAAATTCAAACAAGCGGCTTCGTATGCGATCGCGATCCAGACACGCAGTTGGTCGCAAACGCAGCCGAGCGAAACAGCCCCGTCGAGCCGACTCATGCGATGGAACTTAGCTATTCGCGCGGCAGGGCTCTACCAACGACTGGAAAAACACGATAGGTTGGTAAAGACTAGTTATAAACACGGAGAATTCACGCGGCTATTGACCTACGAAGTTCATGTTGAAGACAAGTTGGTCGCGATAGCCAAGGAAATCACATCGGGATTGATGCCCCAATTGGAAGAATCAATCCGCCCCATTCCCGTCAGCCTTCATCGTCAGTCCAATGATTTAAACGTCAAGATCGTTGCGCTGCTGGTGCAGTACAAATTGCTTCTGACGGTCCTTTACCGCCTTCGCAAAGTGGTGGTGGTGACTCGACGGTTAGTGCATTCATGGTTTCCTTTGTTGCAAGACCAATCAACACGGCCGAACAAGGGAAGCTGCCTTCTTGATACGGAAAGCTAAAGGTATCTTCAAGGTAAAGCAATGATGCAAGCACGTTGACATTGTCCAGCGATGAAGCTAGCGCTATTCAAAATGATATTTGCACTCACGAGCACAGTACTTTGAGCAAAGCCCCAATCAACCCTCGCGCTCGTATCAGCCAAGGACGGTCCATAGTTGCTATCGAATTCATGACCTTTCACTTGGAAGTTCTGGTTGCTATTTGTAAGCACACTGTTGAACTTCAGATACCAACAACGGTCATCTCGCCACGGATGGGAATTCAGAGAGCCATCGGACGCATTGGAGGTTCGAGCTTTGAAAAACTAAAGGCTGTTGCTGATTTAAACAGCACTCCGTTCAAAGTTGCTTTATCTCAGAATTCCGAGGAGACGGATTCGCTCATGGAAGGCGCCGACGCCATCTTCATAGGCACCGTACCTCCAGCGCCAAAATCAACGCAGTCGCCCCTGTCCCCGGCGCGCGCACTCAACCGCCTGAACGACATGTTCACGCTCGTCCAGCGCGCCTTAAGTCTGGACAAACTTGTTTACATCGTCATTCACAATCCCGAAGTCGACCTCGCTAGCTTGATTGAAAGGCTAAGTCCCGAAGATTGTAAAAAGATATCGATTGTTTCTTTAAGTACGCAGACAGGTATTTACTGTCAATCGTTGTTTCCAGATCGGTTTCGCAACGCGCTGGTTATGCCTGCGATAGGCATGCATCATGCGTGCGCCGATGACCGAGTAGCAATCGGAAACACGAACACATCCATCGCGGTGGTCGGGGAAATCAGTTCGCAGCGACGCGACTATGAAAGCCTCGCAGACTTATGTCCAGATTGTGCGTGGCTCAAGCAACAGGGAATTCGGATTCAGATCATTGGACGCGTAAAGCCTGAGTCTGGGATTGAAAGACTCGTGCGGCGAATCAGACTCCCAGCGGCCTGGATGTTTCTGGTCAAGTATCCGAAGTTGCGTCCACTATGGCGCGCGGGAACCCTTGATTTATCCATGGCTCGACACTCTAAAGTCTCAGACGAAGCCTTAGACAAAGCAATCGCAGGTGCAGCATGCCTTTTGGATTTGAATCTTTCGGACTACTTAGACAAAGGTGTAACATCAGGGGCTGAAGGGCTGGCAATGACGTACCTGAAGCCGCTCATCAGCCTTGGGGACTTAAAGTCTGTCATAGCAGCCCCTAGCAGTGATCCAACCAGTCAAACGCGACTAGAGCAATTGATCACTCAAAGCGCAGAATCCAGCGCGCGGCGGCGAGAATTGCTGCAACGGACGTTTCGCGAACAGTTGACTCAAGATCTTGCATTGGGAAGTCAACATCAGGCCAAGTAACGGTCGCTTCGGCTAAAGTAAATCAGTGGGGCGACGAGCGGTGTTCCTCATGTGAGCGGCTTGCTGCCAAGACACGCGGGTCGCTTGGCGCGTCATGCTCGCGGGTGGCGGGGTTCAAAGCATCAGAGTTCATACATGTGCGGATTCACCGGCTTCATCGATCGTTCAGACCGGATCACTGATCCGAATGCTGCACTTTGCGCCATGTCCGCCATGATTGCGCATCGCGGCCCCGATGGCGAGGGTTCTTACTTTGAGCCGCGATTCGGCCTGGGGCTTGCCCACCGTCGGTTGGCAATCATTGACCGGTCGCAGGCCGCTGCGCAGCCGATGGTTTCACCGTCCGGTCGCTGGGTGATTGCCTACAACGGTGAGATTTGGAATCATCAGGAAGTAAGACAGGAATTGCTCGCTGCGGGCGTTCGTGTTGGCCCATCGACTGGCGATACCGCCACGCTCGCTGCGTTGCTTGACGCGCGCGGAGTGGAGGCAGCGCTTCCGAACATTGACGGCATGTTCGCTTTCGCCGCGCTTGATCTGCATGAGCGCGTGCTCTGGTTAGTGCGCGACCGATTCGGCGTGAAGCCATGCTTCTGGGGCCATGCCGATGACACACGCGGCGCGCCGGTGTTCGTGTTTGGCAGCGAATTGCGGGCGTTAGCTGCATGCCCAGTCTTTCGCAACCGTGTCTCACCCATGGCGATCGCTTCAGTGCTTGGGTCCCTTTCGGTGCGTGGAACGCGCACGATTTATGAAGGTGTCCATGCGCTCCGCCCGGGCCATGCGCTGTGCGTTGATCTCAGTACCGGCCGCGTCAGCGAGCGCGAGTGGTTCTCCGTGCGCACCGCCGCCGCCGCCGCACGCGCACAGGGGTTTCATGGCGACCGCACCGAAATGGTGCGCGCATTTGATGGACTACTGGAGTCCGCCGTGCGTCGCCGCCTGATGAGTGATGTGCCATTTGGTGCATTCCTCTCCGGTGGTATTGACAG
>Ga0247844_1005278_pt1 | contig 16579 bp, 14 predicted proteins | sample LaCtaG_FD_192421 | JGI IMG/M metagenome (GOLD analysis project Ga0247844, IMG submission 192421) | Freshwater microbial communities from meromictic Lake La Cruz, Castile-La Mancha, Spain - LaCruzMarch201714.5m_1 | ecosystem: Environmental > Aquatic > Freshwater > Lake | place: Spain: Castile-La... | reverse complement strand
AGTCAAAAGCAGTTGAAAGTCGTTTCGCAGGCATTCCTAAACTCACGTAATGGAAACGTTTATTTGTTCTTTCCGGACCACCTTCTCCAGCAAACATACGTGTTGGATCTTCACCTTCGCGTTTGAATGGGAACAAACCAGCTGTGTATGGAAATTCGCCAGGATAATTTTCTTGCAAGACCCAACGTAAAATATCTCCCCAACTTGAATATTTCGGTGAAGAAACTTTAGGTATTTGTGAATGCGACAAAGATTCAGTGTGCGTTTGAATGCTCAACACTTTATCGCGCACTTTAAACTGATATTCTGGGTTTTTGAACGATTGTTTTTTCTCGTCCCAATTTTGTAAAATCGCCCAATTTTTCGGGTCGAAATTCAATTTTTCGTTTTCAAATGCTTCTTGTAATCTTTTAACCAATCGGTCTTTATCTTCGATGGTTGAATTGCTTATCGTTTGAATCGATGTTTTTAATCCGTGTAATTTCTCTGCAACTGCCACTTGTTGATTTACCCATTTATCGTATGCGCGATTATTCTCAGAAATCTCCGATAAATAACGTGTTCTATCTGGTGGAATCACAAATATTTTCTCTGACATTTCACGTGTAATTTGGAACGTAGAATTTAAAGGCGAACCTGTTTTTTCTACGACTTTATCCATAATTACTTTGTACAACGAATTCATTCCTGGGTCGTTGAACTGCGATGCGATGGTACCATAAACTGGCATATCGTCCACGCTGCTTTCCCATAAATTATGGTTGCGTTGGTATTGTTTTCTTACGTCGCGCAACGCATCCAAAGAGCCACGTTTGTCAAATTTATTTAAAGCGATAACGTCGGCAAAATCCAACATGTCGATTTTTTCTAATTGCGTTGCAGCACCGTATTCTGGTGTCATTACATACAATGAAACGTCAGAATGGTCTAAGATTTCAGTATCCGATTGACCAATCCCAGAAGTTTCCAAAATGATTAAATCGTAATCTGCTGCTTTTAATATACTAATCGCTTCAGCCACGTGTTTGGACAAAGCTAAATTCGATTGACGTGTAGCCAATGAACGCATGTAAACGCGATCACTTTTAATGGAATTCATTCGGATTCTATCTCCCAACAAAGCTCCACCCGTTTTTCTTTTCGATGGATCGACAGAAACGACAGCGATTTGTTTATCGGTGAAATCAATTAAAAAGCGACGCACTAATTCATCCACTAAAGATGATTTACCAGAACCGCCAGTTCCTGTAATACCGAGTACTGGAATCGATTTTGACTCAGCGATTGCTCTCACTTTATTGAGTATTTCTGTATTTTCTTCAGCAAAATTCTCAGCTGCTGAAATCACGCGCGCAATAGCTGGAACATTTTTAGCTCCTATTAAATCTGGTTCCTTGGTGATATTTGTTCCAACTGGGAAATCACATTTTTGAATCAAATCGTTAATCATTCCTTGTAAACCAAGTGAACGACCATCGTCAGGGTGGTAAATACGTGTAATTCCGTAACCTTGTAATTCTTCTATTTCAGATGGAAGAATCGTTCCTCCACCTCCTCCGAAGATTTTAATATGTGGTGCTCCTTTTTCCTTCAATAAATCAAACATGTATTTGAAATACTCGATATGACCACCTTGGTAAGAAGTCATTGCAATTGCTTGTGCGTCCTCTTGAATTGCACAATCTACCACTTCTTCCACTGAACGGTCGTGACCTAAGTGAATCACTTCACAACCAGTCGCTTGAATGATTCGACGCATGATGTTGATTGCTGCATCGTGACCATCAAAAAGCGAGGCTGCAGTTACAATTCTTATTTTATTTACTGGTTTATAAGGCGCAACTTGTTCCATATTTTTAGTTCTTTTTTTAAGAGTGATAAAATTAAGAAAAAATGGTAAAGAAGGCAGTTAAAAATGTTGAGCTTAGTTCCAATTAAGAACAAAAAAGAACAAATTAAAAATCATCTCACAATTGTCACAAATCCATTTTTATTCCTGATAAATTCTTGACAACTAAGCTGATAGAATAATTTGTAGAAGTAAACGCCATCTTTGAGAGGTAATTCCTTCGAGTTTCCATCCCATTGAAATTCAGGATTATCCGTTTTATACACTAATTCCCCCCAACGGTTTACTATTTCTAAGTTGAACTTAACAACATCTTGCGATTCAATGAAATATAAATTATTAATTGCATCAGAATTTGGTGTAAAAACGTTTGGAATTTCTCCGAAAAATGCTGGGTCTTCTGTTATTCTAATGGTATCAGAAGATGCGCATACATCTAAAGAATTTACAAAATAGAAACCTGAATTTTGAGTTTCTATGGATTTTCCTTTTTCACCAGTGGACCACAAGAAAGAATTTGATGTTCCAGGATTTTTAATTTTAATCGTTAGCCACTCGTCGTCGCAATGAAATAAGTCGGTACCAATATCTAACTTTAAAATAGAGTCGATTTCTATTTGTTTTACCAATGTATCAAAACAAGAAACTAAATTTTCAACTATTAAAGTTACATCATAGCTACCAATTGAAGGGTAAATATGAGTCGGTGAAATTTGAGTTGATTGAATTCCATCACCAAAATCCCAAAAATAATTTAAAATTGGAGGAATTGCAGTTGAAAGATTGGTGAATTTAACAAGTTCATTTTCGCAAATTGGATTCTCGAAAGTAAAGTTTGATTGTACAGATTTTGGTGAATTGTGACTTGAAAAATCGTAGGATAAATTCACATCAGGACAAGAAGTGTTTGGATTTGAAAGAGTCATATTATAAGTTCCATCTTGACTTGTGGAAATACTATTTGTTCCTTGACCAGTTAAAATCTGTGGTCCTGACCATAAATAATCAGAAAACCCTTCAATTCCGTTGATAAAAAATGAGTTTGAATTACAATCGTAGTATTGAGTAAAAATATCTTCAGAACAATAAAAATCAACATAAGCATAACCCCAATCGACGTCGTAAACACACCAATCACTTGTAATTGTTATAGTTAATGTTTGACCAATATAAGGAGACAAATCAATTGCATTCATTTTCCAAGGTTGATAGAATATCGGAAAACAGCATTCACCATCGTAATTACTAGCAGGATCTTTGTCTGATTCTAAAAATCCATTGCCAACTTCTGATTGAGCAAATACGGTATATTCAGTACAAGGAACGCTATCGCCAAATGAATTGGTAATTTGTAACTTTACATAAGAAGCCTCGTCCTCAGTATGAGGGTAACCAAGTAAAACAATTGCATAGCCATAAATTAGGTTTTTGTTACTTTCATTAACCAAAATTGATCTTGAGATTTGAGTATGATTGGGAGAGTTCGTTATTGGTGAAGATGTTTTGCCTAACCTAACTGAATAGTTACCAGAAAGTGCTAAAGGGAAATTGCCATAATAATCAAATTCTTGTCGATTTACAAGTTCAACATCACCGAATTTAGTCCAATTTTGAGTGTTTCCTTTTTCAAAATCTAGATTTCCACAATCTGATTGGGTAAAAACATTGAATGCTGATGACATATGAAAAAACAAGATAAAATTTATTCTGTTTAAAAATGGTTGTAAAATCTTCATTGTCAACATTTAAGTTAATTTATACTTAAATTTAGAATTTTACAAATATTTTAAAATTTGAAATTTTTTAATATTTGCTTTTCAAAATAAGGTTTTAAATTATTTAACTTTATAATTGTTTAATAATTAGAAAAAGTAAGATTAAATTTACATAACTTTTGATTATGTTTAATAATTCTGTACTAAATTCTTTGATTTTCAAACATATAGAATAATAATCCAACTGAAGAACACTACTAAAGTACAAACACTTAAAACGAATATATTAAGCGGATGAATTCTGATTTGTTCAGCGTTCGATTCTTTAGCAAATGCGTTTAAAATGAAACGAATATACAAGAAAGCACCAATGATGGAGGTTATTAAAGTTAAATAAACCATTATTGGGTGATTTTCATACGTATTGATTAGTAATATCATTTTAGCAAAAAATCCTGTCAATGGTGGGATTCCAGCTAATGAAAGAAAGAAAACTAATAAAACAACTCCTAAAAATGGATTTTTATAGCCGATTCCTTTCCAATTAACAATTTCATCCGAGTTTGATTTTTCTAAGACTTGACTAATTGTTAATAAACCAAGTGTTGCTGCTGTATATCCAAGAAGGAAAATCCAAAGTGAAATGAAGTTCCCTGAGAATAAGGTTAGCATCGCAAAACCTGTGTTACTAATACCAGAATAAGCTATCAATCTTCTGAAATTAGTTTGTTTCAATGCTGATAAATAACCCATGAAAAGAGAACCAATCGTTGTAACGTAGAAAAGTGGTACAACAATGTCTGTAGCAGCTGAAAATGTATGACCAAACAAAGTAACAATTGAAGTTAAACCAGCAACTTTTACAACAGTTCCCATGTGAGCTGTTACAGGATTTGGACTTCCTTCATAAACATCTGGACTCCAAAAATGGAAAGGTACAGCACCAATTTTGAATAAAAGAGCTGCAAAAATGAAGAGAATTCCCACAATCGCCATTGGAGAATTGGCATCAAAAAGTGTTTGTAGTTCTGAAAAGTCAAAAGTTCCTGTTGCACCATAAACCAAAGCAATTCCAAACAACAAAATTGCAGTTGCAAAGGAACCTGTGAAAAAATACTTTATGGAAGCCTCTGAAGATAAAAGGTTTGACTTTTTAATACCGACAAGAACATAAACTGGAATAGATAAGATTTCTACACCAAGGAAAAACATAAAAAAATTAGTACTACCAATTAATACTAATGCACCACATACTGAAAAATATAATAAACCGTAATAATCAGCAGTGTGTTCTATTTCATTTTTGAAATATTGAAATCCACTAATTGTAATCAATAAAGAAAGACCAATAACTAACTCAGCAAACAACCAATGATAAGTATCAAACTTTAAACCGTCAAAATTGTTAAATAGTGAAGAATATTTGCCGTAATAACTCATTACAACAAAAGCTACAGATAATCCTAAAACAGAAATGACAAGAGTTAGATTTGGTTTCTTCATCATTCCGACAAACAAACCAATCAAAGCAGTAATAAATATTATAATCAGCGCGTCCATTCTATTTTATTATTTTAAATCGTATGTAGTTAATTCTTGAATTTTGATAATGCTTGGTTTCACGAAATCAATTACAAATTGCGGGAAAAGTCCAAGTAAAATTGCAGCGGTTAATAGCACTGCGAAAACCAGAATTTCGTTCCATTTTAAGTCTTCAAAAGTTGCTAGTTTTGGTGCTCCAAACATCGATAGTTGGTAAGCTCTTAACATATAAACTGCACCAAAAACTAAAGTAGTAGCTGCTGAAAATCCAGCAAACCAATGTGCTTCAAATAATTCTTTAATTAATAAAAACTCTCCGAAGAAACCAGCTGTGAAAGGAACTGAAATAGAAACAAATGTGATTGTTGCAAACCAAAATCCAAAGTTTGGAGCTAATTTAGCAATTCCTCCAAGTGAGTACAAATCTCTCGTGTTAGTTCTGCTTTCGAGAATATCAGCTGCCAAGAACAAACCTATTGCAACAATACTGTGATTTATCATTTGAATTATTGCTACTTCCAAAACAGTTGTAGAATAAATCATAATTGCTGCAGCTATCAATCCAACGTGACTAATTGAAGCATAAGCGAAAAGGGTTTTAATGTCATTTTGTTTGATTGCAATCACAGCCCCATATACAACGCCGATTAATCCCAGTGAAATAACTAACCACTTGATAGATTCAATTCCTGTAAATCCGAGAGGAATCATCCATTTTATCATTCCATATAGAGCCATTTTTAACATCAACGCTGAAAGTAACATTGTGCCAGCCATTGGTGCAGTAGTGTAAGTTGATGGCTGCCAAGTGTGAAAAGGAAATAATGGAATTTTAATTGCAAATGCGAGTAAGAATCCACATGAAATCCAACAAGCAGTTTTAGCAGGAATAATTGCTCCAAAAATTGCTAATGTTTCGTAATCATAAGAGCGGGCTGTAATACCAATTACAACGATTGATAACAACATCGCCAAAGAACCTAGTAACGTATAAATAAAGAATTTTAGTAATACTTTATTGTTGTTTTGTTGACCAAACCAATATAAAATCAAGAAAATTGGAATTAAGGTGATTTCCCAAAAAATATAGAATAACATTCCATCTTGTGCTAGAAAAACACCGTTAAGGCCTACTTGCATAAAGAAAACCAAAGCGGTAAAAGATTTATTGCTTGCGAGCTCTTTGTTGAAATTGGATAAAAGAATCAAAGGAATTACCGAGTTAACAAGTAAGACAAGTATAAAACTAAGACTGTCATATCCAAGCTTAAAAGTCAAGCCAAATGGTAATTCTTTTTTAGGATTTAGAATAGCGACATAACTTTCTACATTAAATTGAAGTAAATGTCCAATAGTGAGGGCTAGAATAACCAACGATGCAACCAATCCAAAATATTTAACTCCTTTTGCTGGAATTAAATAGGAGAGTAATGCAATAACAAGGGGTAATATTAATAATTCCAAAACTGTATTTTTATAACGTAATAAGTAATCAAACCAACTATACTAAGAAGCATCCAAAACAAATAGCTTGATAGAAATCCTGATTGCCATTTGCGCGTGATGTTTCCTGTTTTTTCTATCAATCCTGCAATAGTGAAAATACCATTTCTTAGAATCAAGATATCAAAATAAGTATAGATTATTTTTGAAATTAGTTCCAAAGGTTTGACAAATAATAAGTTGTAAGCTTCATCAATGTATAATTTAGCATTAGAAGCTTTTTCCCAACCTTTTAATTCATTATCTTCTTTAGCCAGTTTTCCTTTTTTAGCATAATTAAAATAAGCCCAAGCCATAACGCCAAGTGCAATAAAACTAGCTACAACCATCAAAATAATAGCTTTATTACTTTCTAAATGGTGCATATCTATTTCATTTAATCCTGCAGTAGTACTTTCTAGATAATGACTGAACCAATGAGCTTGATTTTGTAGAAAGATACCAGGTAAATTTAAAAGTCCACCAAAAACAGATAAAATTGCAAGCACAATTAATGGAAAAGTCATACTTATTCCACTTTCATGTATATGAGATTCTAATTCATTTCCTCCTCTGAATTTCCCATGAAAAACTAAGAAATAAAGACGGAACATGTAAATGGCTGTTAATGTAACTGCAATCATTAATGTACCATATAACACTGGACTTTCCATTAAAGCATGAGCTAGAATTTCGTCTTTTGAATAAAAACCAGAAAGAAAAGGGAAACCAGATATTGCAAGTGTTCCAATCAAGAAAGTAAGATGAGTAATCGGAATTTTTTTTGCCAAACCTCCCATTTTTCGAATGTCTTGTTCATCTGACATTGCATGAATTACACTACCTGAGCCTAAGAATAATAGTGCTTTGAAGAAAGCATGTGTTGTTACATGGAATAAAGCAACTGTATATGCACCCATACCAAGTGCAACAAACATTAAACCTAATTGAGAAACAGTAGAATAGGCAAGTACTTTTTTGATATCACTTTGACGCATAGCAATGAATGCAGCAATTAATGAAGTTGCAAGACCAATGTAAAGTATAATATCTTTTGTAAAAGGCGCAAGCTCAAACAAGAAATTTGAACGCACAATAAGGTAAATACCAGCAGTTACCATTGTTGCAGCATGTATCAAAGCAGAAACTGGTGTTGGTCCAGCCATTGCATCGGGCAACCAAGTAAATAAAGGAATTTGAGCACTTTTTCCAGTTGCAGCAATGAATAAACAGATAGTTATTGCGCTAATTGCAACTAATGGCAATGCCAAACCACTCAATTTTAACTCATTGATTTTAGCTGCTATTCCAGCATACTCTAAAGTACCGAATGTATTTAATAGCATAAATAATGCGAACAATAAGCCAAAGTCACCGATTCGATTCATAATAAATGCTTTTCGTGCTGCAACACTATTTTCAATTCCTTTTTCAATATCACTGTAATGAAAACCAATTAACAGGTAGGAACATATTCCAACACCTTCCCATCCGAAGAAAAGTATGAAATAATTGCTTCCCAGTACCAAAAGCAACATCGAAAAAATGAATAAATTTAAATAGGCAAAAAATTTATAAATTCCTTCGTCATGACTCATGTAACCAATTGAAAATACATGGATTAAGGTCCCAACTCCTGTAATAATTAATGTCATCCAAATAGATAGCGCATCAAGTTGAAAATTGGCACTTAATTTAAAATCTTCAAAATTTACAACATTAAATAGATGAACAATTTGCGTTTTTACATTCATGTTAAAAAGCAAAAGAGCACAAATAAATGAGCTAAATACTGCTAAGGTTGCAATTGTTACAGTAAAACGCTTAGAAATATATTTGCCTAAAAAACCTGTTAAGATAAATCCAACAAGTGGTAAAGCAATGAGCGTTAATAAAAGTATATCTTGTCCCATTTACTTAGTCTTTAAGTTTATTAAACAATTCAATATCGATTGATTTTCTATTACGGTAGGCCATAATTAAGATTGATAAGCCTACTGTTGCTTCAGCTGCAGCTACAACTACAATAAAAAATACAAATATTTGAGCATCAGCAGCTCCATGATATTTAGAGAATGTTACTAATAGTAAGTTTACTGAATTTAACATTAATTCAATACACATTAATAGAACAATCATGTTTTTGCGTGTAAGCACTCCAAAAGCTCCAATCACAAATAGAGCAATTGAAACAATTACAAAGAAATCGAGCGAGGTACCAATATTATTCACTTCAGTTGTCATTTTAATCAATAATTTGTTTTTCCCTTTTTGCTAATAGCACTGCTCCAACCATTGCAGCAATAAAAAGGATGGATGAAACTTCAAATGGAACAACATATTTAGAAAAAAGTAAATTCCCTAAACTTTCAACAGTTCCAATAGCTTCATTCTTTAAAGTGTATGTTTTTGAAAGTTGAATGCTATCTTTTAAAGCCGCGATTAAAACTAAAAACAAACCACCAGCAGCAATTAATGAACTTAATTTTACTAGCATAGTAGATTCTGGCTCCGAAGTTTTGTTTAAGTTAAGCAACATTAAAACAAATAAGAAAAGCACCATAATTGCACCCGCATAAACTATAATATTTACAATTGCTAAAAATTGTGCGTTCATTAAGATGTATAAACTAGAGATGAAGAAGAAAGTCACTACTAAAAAGATGACACTTCTAATTGGATGTTTGCTCAATACAACCATCAAAGCTGATGCAATTGTTAAGCTACCAAGAATAATTGATATTATTTGTAAACTCATTTTTCAGTTCTATTACCTGTATGTTGCCTTTTTGTAATATCAATAGGAAAATCAATTGACTCTACAAGCTTATCTTTTCCATAAATGAATTCATCGCGTTCGAATTCTGTTGGAACAAGTCTATCTGTCAAGAAAATAGCTTCTTTTGGACATGCTTCCTCACACAAACCACAGAAAATACATCGCAACATATTTATTTCATACATTTCTGCGTATTTTTCTTCGCGATATAGATTTTCTTCCCCTTTTTTGCGTTCACCTGCAATCATTGTAATGGCTTCAGCAGGACATGCAACTGCACACAATCCACAAGCTGTACAATTTTCTCTTCCTTTTTCATCTCTCTTCAAAACGTGCATACCTCTATAAACAGGAGCAAAAACCCTTGTTTCTTCCGGATATTTAATCGTTTTTCTTTTTTGCAACATGTGCTTAAAAGTAACTTTCATTCCATGAAAAATTGCAGGTAAGTACAATTCTTCCATGAAAGTCATAGGCTTATCAGAAACTACTTTTTTTCTATTAGTTAGACTTTCCATTACATTAATTCGTTAAACCAACCTTCATTAATTGAAATTACAATTGCAGTTATTAATAAATTGACCAAAGCAACTGGTATTAAAACCTTCCAACCTAAGTGCATTAATTGGTCAAATCGAAATCTTGGTATTGTCCATCTGATCCACATAAAGATGAAGATAAACAGAAATATTTTAGAAAAGAATACTACTAAACTTAATATAGCAAGCGTATTTCCTGAGAAATTATCCATCCCTGGAAAATTGTATCCACCTAAAAATAAGATTGAAATAATAGCTGCCGAAATAAACATTGCTGTATATTCAGAAAATAAATATAGACCTAATTTCATTGAGCTATATTCTGTATGATAGCCACCAATTAATTCATTTTCACATTCTGGTAAGTCAAATGGAGCACGATTCGTTTCTGCTAGTGAACATATAAAAAAGACAATAAAACAAACTGGTTGATAGAAAATATTCCAGTTCATTCCATGTTGTTTGTTAACGATATCTGTTAAGCTCAAACTTCCGGATAATAATATAATTGTTATGGCTGAAACTCCCATTGCCAACTCATAAGAAATCATTTGAGAAGAAGCACGAATTGCTCCATATAACGAATATTTATTGTTTGATGCCCAACCACCAATCATAATACCATAAACACTTATTGATAAGACAGCAAATAAATACAAGATTCCAATATCAAAATCAGCAACTTGAAGTGTTATTGTTCTGCCAAAAAGCTCTAAATCTGTACCCCATGGAATTATTGCGCTTGTGATTAACGAAGTAAACATTGCAATTCCTGGACCTATAATAAACAACCATTTATCAGCGTCTTTAGGGATGAAGTCTTCTTTTAAGAACATTTTAACTCCATCGGCAATTGGTTGTAAAATCCCAAACGGACCTGCACGATCAGGACCAACGCGGTCTTGAATCCAAGCAGCTAATTTTCTTTCAAAATAAGTTTGATAGGCAGCAATTCCAAGTGAAATAAGGAATATAATTAAAACTAATACTGACTTTTCAATTAATAATCCTGTGTCCATCAATCTAATTTTTTAATTCTTCTTGTCATATTTGTTTTGTATTTCCCTTGAGAAATTACTGAATGACGGTTAATAGTTCTTGGAACAGTTATGTTCCAATCAGTTGCATCTTTTTTCTCAAATCTACATTCATTACAGATCCAAGCAGTTTTGTTGTCAATAGTTTCAATTTCGCCATATTGATCTTTACGACCAGTAACTCTAAAAATATCTTTTCCAAACATCCAAACTACAGCTTTTCCTGAACATTTTGTACAATTTCTTTCAGCTTCCATTGGTTTTAAAAACCAAACGCGACTTTTAAATCGGAAGGTTTTATCAGTCAATGCGCCTACTGGACATACATCAATCATGTTTCCAGAAAAGTCGTTATTAATTGCATTTTCAATATATGTACTGATTTCAGCATGTTCACCTCGATGTAATACTCCGTGTACTCTTTTTTCAGTAAGCTGTTTTGCAACTTCTACACAACGATAACATAAAATACAGCGATTCATGTGTAATTTTATAGTATCTCCAATGTCGACAGGTTCGAAAGTTCTTCTTTCTTCTTCGTAACGTGTTTTCTCTGAACCGTGTTCGTAGCCCAAATCTTGTAAATGACATTCTCCAGCTTGATCACAAACAGGACAATCTAAAGGGTGATTGATTAATAAAAACTCCACAACACCACCACGATTTTCATGAACGCGTTGACTTGTTTTATTTTTTACAATCATACCATCCATAACATTTGTAGAGCAAGATGCTACCAATTTTGGCATTGGTCTTGGATCAGCAGTAGAACCTGCTGCAACTTCAACCAAACAAGTACGACATTTTCCACCTGTTCCTGGTAATTTTGAGTAGTAACACATTGCTGGAGGAACTATTTCACCGCCTGCTTTTCTTGCTGCGTTTAAAATAGATGTTCCTGGTTCTACTTCAATTTCGATATCGTCAATTGTGACTTTGATCATAACTTTATTTATACTTCAACACTTGGTTGAGTGATTAATCCATAATTTCTTTTTTGAGATATTTCTCGTTCATTTACGTGCCATTCGAACTCATCACGAAAATGCCTAATTGCTGCTGCTACAGGCCATGCTGCAGCATCACCAAGGGGACAAATCGTATTTCCTTCAATTTTTTTATTTACCTCTTCCAATAAGGTAATATCACGTAAATTACCTTGTCCGTGTTCTAAGCGATTTAATACTTTTTCCATCCATCCAGTTCCTTCTCGACATGGAGAACATTGACCACAAGATTCATGGGCATAGAAACGAGCAAAATTCCAAGTATTTCTGACAATGCATTGGTCTTCATCGAAAACAATAAATCCACCAGAACCCAGCATAGAACCTGATGCAAATCCTCCATCAGCCAAGCTTTCGTAAGTCATCAATCGATCTTCACCACTTGCTGTTTTAGTAACTAAATAATGCGGTAAAATTGGAACAGAAGAACCACCTGGAACACAAGCTTTAAGCTTTTTTCCATTTGCTATACCCCTACAATAATCATCACCATAAATAAATTCCTCTACTGAAACTCCCATTTCAATTTCGTAAACTCCTGGTCGAATTAGGTTTCCACTTGCAGAGATTAATTTTGTACCTGTACTTTTTCCTAAACCTGTTTGCGCATAAGCATCTCCACCTTCATTTACAATTGGAACAACTGCTGCAATGCTTTCTACATTATTTACAACTGTTGGACAACCCCACAAACCTTTCACAGCTGGAAATGGTGGTTTCATTCTTGGATTTCCTCTTTTTCCTTCTAGTGATTCCAATAGAGCTGTTTCCTCTCCACAAATGTAAGCCCCGCCACCTGGCGCAACAATTAAATCTAAATCGTAACCTGTTCCAAGTATGTTTTTTCCTAAAAATCCATTTGCATACGCTTCAGCAATTGCTTTTTCAAGAATGTGAAGAATATACATAAACTCACCTCTAATGTATATGTAAGAAGTATTTGCTCCTAAAGCAAAGCTGGAAGTAATCATTCCTTCTACTAATAAGTGAGGAATTTTCTCCATTAAATATCTATCTTTAAAAGTTCCAGGTTCAGATTCGTCCGCATTGCAAACAAGGTATCTTGGAACTCCTTCTGGTTTTGCTAAAAAAGACCATTTTAAACCTGTAGGAAATCCTGCACCACCACGACCACGAAGACCAGATTTTTTAACTTCTTCAACAACTTCTTCAGAAGTCATTGTTTTCAGTGCTTTTTCTACAGAACGATATCCACCATTTTTTCGATAAATATCAAACGTTTCAATTCCTGGGACATGAACATTTTCAAGAAGTAGTTTCCTGTTTTGCATTTCTTTTAATTTTGATCGTATTTACCAGCTCGATAGTCTGAAATTAATTCGTCCACACCTTCTTTAGTTAAGTGCTCATGAAATTTATATTTACATTGAAGAAGTGGTCCATAGCCACATCCACCCAAACATTCAGCTGTTTTTAAAGTGAAGTAACCATCAGCTGTTGTTTCACCAACATTAATATTTAATTTACTTTTGATGTAATCAATAATATTGTCGCTTCCTACAAGCATACATGGCCCTGTGTGACAAACCTCAAATACATATTTTCCAACGGGTTCTAAATGAAACATCGTGTAAAAAGTTGCGACTTCGTACACTTCAATCGGTTCAATAGTAAGTATTTCGGCTACTTTATTCATGGATGGAATACTTACCCAACCGTTTTCACTTTGAACTAAATGTAATATTCTTATCAAAGCACTTTTATGTTTTCCTTCTGGATAAGAAGAAATAACCTCATTTATTTTAGCCATTGTTTCAGGACTAAAACTTACAGGTTCTTGATCAATATTTGACAAATTATTGTTTACTTTCATACTATGCGTCTAATTCACCTGCAATTACATTCATACTACTTAATGTTAACACAGCATCACTAATTGTCATACCTGTAATCATTTCAGGATATGCTTGATAATAAATAAAACATGGTCTTCTGAATTGAAGGCGATAAGGTGTGCGTCCACCATCACTAATTAAATAAAAACCTAATTCTCCGTTTCCTCCTTCAACCGAATGATAAACTTCACCAGCTGGAATTTCTGTTTCACCCATCACAATTTTAAAGTGATAAATTAAAGCTTCCATGTTGTTGTAAACATCTTCTTTCGGCGGCAAGTAAAATTCAGGTAAATCTGCTTTATAGTCACCCTGAGGCAAGTTTTTATAAGCTTGTTCGATAATTTTTATGCTTTGACGTACTTCTTCTTGACGAACCATAAAGCGGTCGTAAGTGTCACCATTCACTCCAACGGGAATAATAAAATCGAAATCTTCATAAGAAGAATAAGGTTGCATCACTCGAACATCGTAATCCACTCCTGCAGCTCTTAAATTAGGACCAGTAAATGAGTAGTTTAAAGCACGTTCTGCTGAAATTGGACCAGCTCCTTTAGTGCGATCCATAAAGATTCTATTTCTTTCCAACATACTGTTGAATTCTTCAAAGGCTTTTGGAAATGTTCGCAAGAAGTTTTTTAATTTCTCATGGAAAGTAGGAGTGAAGTCTCTTTCAAAACCACCAATCCGTCCTATGTTTGTGGTTAATCTTGCTCCACAAACCTCTTCGTATAATTCGTAAATTTTTTCTCTTTCCGAAAATGGGTAGAAGAAACTTGTTAAAGCACCTGTATCAACACCAATTACAGAGTTACAAATTAAGTGATCAGCAATTCGTGCTAATTCCATTATTATAACACGCATGTATTGCACACGTTTAGGAATTTCAACACCAATCAATTTTTCAACCGTCATGTGCCATCCCATATTGTTGATAGGAGAGGAGCAATAGTTTAATCGGTCAGTTATTGGTGTAATTTGATTGTATGGTCTTCGCTCAGCTAATTTTTCAAAAGCTCGATGAATATAACCAACAGTTTGTTCTGATGATATAATCTTTTCTCCATCAACTTTCAATATATTTTGAAAAATACCATGAGTTGCAGGATGTGTTGGTCCAAAGTTGATTGTGGCATATTTACCATCTATCGTTTCTTTGGAATCACTTTTTTCATGAGTAACTTCAGAATTTGTGTTTGATTCGGCGACATCACTTAGAATTTTTTCTAAAGATTCACGAGATTCATGAGTTACTTCTTTGAACTTTGGAGTTGATTCTTCAGAATTGTTCAAGGTTGAACTTAAAGCGATATTTTCTTCTTTCATATTGCTCATATTAATTAGATGATCTTCCAAAAAATCGATCGTCTTTATCTTCTCGAGTTGCATCTTCTAATGCATACTCTTTTCTCATTGGAAAATAATCCATATCGTCCATATTCAAAATTCGCTTCAAATTCGGGTGGCCTTCGAAGATGATACCAAAAAAGTCGAAGGTTTCTCTTTCCATCCAATTTGCTCCATTATAGATTTTTACTATGGAACGAACACTTGGATTTTCTGCTGGTACAAAAACTTTTAATCTTAAACGAAAATCTTTTCTCCAGCTGTGTAAATGATAAACAATTGCAAATTCTCGATTCAAATCTTCAGGATAATGAACACCACCTAAAAGCGTTAGAAATGAGCAATCCAAAATCTCATCATTTTTTAAAAATTCTATAATTTCATAGGATTTTGACGCTGAAATCTCAAGAGTAAGAATGTCAAAATTAACTTCTGAAGAAATAACATCAGAACTAAAATGTTCTTGTATCCGGCTTAGAATAATATCGTTATTCATTTTCTCCAGTTTTGTCAATGTCAATATCATAAGTATCCATCAGATGGCGGTATTCATCACTGTAACGTCTTCTTGAAGATTCGTTTTTCACAAGTTTATGAATGTTCATAACGCCATCGATAATTTGTTCTGGTCGTGGTGGGCACCCAGGCACATAAACATCAACTGGAATAATTCTGTCAATACCCTGAAGTACGCTGTAAGTATCAAAAATCCCACCAGAAGAAGCACATGCTCCAACAGATAAAACCCATTTAGGTTCAGACATTTGTTCGTAAACTTGCTTCAAAACTGGGCCTAATTTTTTGGAAATTGTTCCTGCAACTATTAACAAATCAGCTTGACGTGGAGAAAAAGATAAACGTTCCATTCCAAAACGAGACATGTCATACATACTTCCCATTGTTGCCATAAATTCTATTCCGCAACAAGAAGTAGCGAAAGGTAAAGGCCAAACAGAATTTGCTCTAGCCAATCCAATAGCTTTATCGAGTGTTGTTAATTGATAACCCTCACCGTTGATAACTTCTAAATCTTCTATTTTTCCCATTCTAATGCACCTTTTTTTCTGATGTAAATAAACCCGATTAAGAAAAAGCAAATGAACATAACTACTGCAATCAAACCTTCCAATTTTAATTCATAAAAATTAACTGCATAAGGATAGAAGAATATGATTTCAACATCGAATAGTACGAATAAAATCGCTGTCATAAAATAACGAATTGAGACAGGAAAACGAGCATTACCTTCAGACTCAATTCCACATTCAAAATTAGAATCTTTCTTTCTTGATTTTAAGCGAGGCATCAAAACGTGAGTAACTATCAAAGTGAAAACTACGAATGTACCCGCAACAATCATCTGTAAAAGCAAAGGCAAATAATTAGCGCTACTAGAAGGTTCGTTCATTATTAATTTTTTAACACA
>Ga0247844_1005265_pt1 | contig 16613 bp, 16 predicted proteins | sample LaCtaG_FD_192421 | JGI IMG/M metagenome (GOLD analysis project Ga0247844, IMG submission 192421) | Freshwater microbial communities from meromictic Lake La Cruz, Castile-La Mancha, Spain - LaCruzMarch201714.5m_1 | ecosystem: Environmental > Aquatic > Freshwater > Lake | place: Spain: Castile-La... | reverse complement strand
GTCGTGATCGGAAATCCGCCCTATGTACGGCAGGAGTTGCTGGGCGATCAGAAAAATTATTTCCGTCAGAAGTATAAAGTGTACCATGGCGTGGCTGATCTTTATACCTATTTCTTTGAACGGGGCCTCGGATTGCTTAGCGAACAGGGGCTTTTCGGCATCATCGTTGCCAACAAGTGGATGCGTGCCGCTTACGGAGAACCCCTGCGGAGGTGGCTGAAGAACCAAAACATCAAACAGATCATCGACTTCGGCGACCTTCAGGTATTCCAGGGGGCCACCACCTATCCCTGCATCTTCATCAGTGGGAAGGGAGCGGTTGAAAGCGCCATCGAAGTTACGGCGATGAAAACCCTGACTTTTGATTCTTTGTCGGGTTATGTTGATGAACATCATGTAAACATTGATCAATCCTCCTTAGACGATGCCGGCTGGAACCTCGGATCGGAAACCGAACAGCAGTTGCTGACCAAGATCAGATCGGCCGGAATTCCATTGGGCGAATATGTGAAAGAAAAAATTTTTTACGGGATTAAAACAGGTCTGAACGAAGCCTTTGTGATCGATGCCGCCACCCGCGACCGCCTTATCGCCGAAGATCCCCGCAGCGCCGGGGTGATCAAACCCTTCTTAGCCGGGCGGGATATCAAACGGTACCGGGATCCGAAGAGTGATAAGTTTTTGATCTTTTTTCCAAAAGGATTTACGGATCGAAAGCGCAATGGTAAAGGTTATCCATGGCGATGGATGCAGGAAAACTTTACATCCATCGCAAATCATTTGGCCCCATTTGAGGCCGACGCAAAAAAGAGATGCGACAAAGGGGATTACTGGTGGGAGTTGAGAGCCTGTGATTACTATGAGGAATTTGAGAAGCCGAAAATTATTTATCAGGTTTTTCAGGTATTACCTTGTTTCATCTGGGATACACAAGGCCATTATTGCAACAATGCTATCTGGATCATCCCAACTGAAGATCAAATGCTTCTGGCTATTTTAAATTCAAAACTGGGCTGGTATTTAATAGGGAAGAATTGCACAAAAATTCAGAATGGTTATCAGCTTATTTTCAAATATCTTGAAAAAGTCCCCATTAAAAACATTGATCAAACCAAACCATCCGAATCCTCTCTCCACGCCGCCATCATTACCATCGTTGATCTGATGCTGCAGTTGAACAAAGATCTGGAGGCGGCCACCCTGCCCGATCAGAAGGAGCAGATCAAAGCGAGGATCGGCCATACCGACGACAAGATCAACAGGATGGTATATCAGCTTTACGGGTTGACGGAGGAGGAGATCAGGATCGTTGAAAATTTCCGGTGAATGTTGTTTTACCTTTTGGCTTTAAAAGTGATTAAGCATAAATAAAGGCCATGGAAGAACATTTGAAATTATTGCTTTCAGATGAAGCAATCATCAGCCGTATTTATACTATTCGTGGAATGCGAGTCATGATCGACCGCGATTTGGCCCAGCTTTATCAGGTAGAAACCAGGGTTTTAAACCAGGCAGTGAGGAGAAACCTTTCAAGATTCCCATCTGATTTCATGTTTCAACTTGATCAGTTGGAATTTGAAAATTGGATATCACAAATTGTGATATCCAAAAAATCAGCCATGGGATACAGAAATAAACCGTTGGTTTTTACAGAACAAGGAATAGCAATGTTATCCAGTGTTTTAAACAGTGATTTGGCGATTCAGGTGAACATCAGGATCATCCGGGTGTTTACGAAAATAAGGAGCCTGCTTGAAACGCATCAAGAAATTTTGAAAAGGCTTATGCTTCTGGAAAAAAATGATGAAGATCAGGAAAAGAAAATACTACTTATTCTTGACTACCTTAAGTCATTTGAACAGTTAAAGCAGGAGGAGGAAGCCATTAAAACCCGCAGGAGAATTGGATATTAAATTGGAAATGAACCGGAATAGAAGTGGTATTTTGTTGTATCTGACGTAATCAAGGTATTAACTGAGTCGTCAAACCCTGCCGATTATATCAAAAAACTAAGGAAACGTGATCCTGAACTTGCCAAAGGGTGGGGACAAATTGTCCCCCCCTTTTCAGTTCCAACATCAGGTGGTCTCCAAATGTTAAACTGCGCCAATGCAGAAAATCTTCTTAGGATTATACAATCAATCCCTTCTCCCAGATCTGAACCCTTTAAACGTTGGCTGGCAAAGGTTGGCTATGAGCGTCTGGAAGAAATCGAAAATCCCGAGCTTGCCACACAACGAACACGGGAGTTATATAAAGCCAAAGGTTATCCCGATGACTGGATCGAAAAACGTATGCGCAGCATTGCAATCAGAGAAGAGCTGACCGGGGAATGGAGTAACCATGGCGTCCGAAAGCAAATAGAATATGCAATCCTCACTTCAGAAATATCAAAAGCGACGTTTGGATTGACTCCCTCAGAGTATAAAAATTTGAAAGGGCTGAAGCGGGAGAACCTCCGGGATCACATGAACGATCTGGGGTTGATCTTTTCCAAGCAGAATTGGCTCGCCCCGAAAACACCCTTAACCCCACCATCACCCGCGTCGATCTGAAGTTGCAGTTGAACAAAGATCTGGAGGTGCAGAATCAGGCAGTGAGGAGAAACCTTTCAAGATTCCCATCTGATTTCATGTTTCAACTTGATCAGTTGGAGTTTGAAAATTGGAAGTCACAATTTGTGACATCCAATTTTAGCTCCCGCCTTGAGGTTCCAGATTGGAACATCAAGATAAAGTATCAACCCTGAACTGGTGCCAAATTGTCACCGGTTCTCAGGCATGTAACATTGTTCATCACTGTCCTTTAGCTACCGCCATCAAGTTGTCCGCAAAAACCGGACAACTCAAACCGATGTCCTCCAATAATACCACAAGTCCGCTTCGATACCATGTTCGATTATAAAACCATCCCCGATACCGTAATAATCCGGAAAGATCGCCTTCAAATCAAACTCCGTAAAATCAACGATACACTCTTCCTCACGGGCAACTGCAAAGGCGACACCGTCTATATCACGCGAAAGATTCCGGTCGAAAAGATCAAAATCGTTAAACCCTATAGGCTTGATAACTTCATTTCCAAACTGCCATGGATGGTGATCGGATTTATCTGCCTGATATTGCTATTCGTATTCATCCGGTGGTTCCCAAAGCGTTAGAAAGCCGGCACCCGGCTGGTATTAAATTAAAAAATCTTTCGTGGAAATTTGCATTATTGTAACTTATAAGTTACCTTTGTTCAAAACTAATTGATTTGGAAAAGATTCGAACAATTGTTGCATATAAGGACTATTTCGAAGAATTTCTTGTAAAACAACCTGTAAAGGTTCAGAATAAAATTTACAAGATTTTTGAAATAATTGAATATCAACAACATATTCCGATCAAATATATAGAGCACATCAAAGGCACGGAAGGGCTTTATGAAACCAAATTCTCACTTGGTTCTAACACATGGAGCGTATTCTGCTTCTTTGATGAAGGTCGGTTAGTGATTCTTCTCAACGGGTTTCAAAAGAAAACACAAAAGACACCCCAAATGGAAATTTCTATCGCCTTGAAACTTAAGGAAGAGTATTTTGAAGAAAAAAAGAAAGGTTAAAATATGAAAAACGAACATTCAAATCTGAAATCATGGACAAAGATCAAAGATGATGTCTATGGGAAAAAAGGGACTCCACGAAGGGATGAACTTTATCGAGAAATAGAAGCCTTTAAAATCGGATTATTAATCCGTCAGGCCAGAGAATCAAAGAAAATGACTCAGGAAGAACTTGGAAAAGTAATTTCTAAAAAAAGAAGCTATATCTCAAGAGTTGAAAATGATGGAAGTAATATGAACTTGAAAACTCTATATGATATTGTGGAAAAGGGCCTAGGTGGTAAGGTTAACATTGCAATTGAAATTTAACACCCCCCAACAAGCCGGCAGCACGTTAGCTCCCATTTATTAAGAGACTTAACCGGTAAAGTCGATGAGCGTTTTATCGATCACGTCCCTGAGCGCCGGAGTTATCCTGATTTCTTCAGCGTATTCAGGCCATTTGTTTACTATATCGTTTACGTGTGTTACAATAGATGCAGCTTTTTTTATGTTCATCTGCCTTGCCACAGACAGTAAATCATCCCGGGTGATGTTATTGCGTTTTCCATTCACGCTGAGTGATTGTTGACTCCCCCAGGCGCTTCCGGGGCGGTATGTATGGCATACATCGAAGGCAGGCGAGAGGTTCCATGCTCCGTATTTATCCATGATAAAAGCAAAGTTTTTAGTATGGTCGTCGCAATTGCGTGAAATTACATTAAACACCATGCGCCTGAACAATTGTTCTGCCTGCGTATAAGGCAGCCCAAGCAGCCGCATGGTTTCAAACAATTGTTCGTAACTGTACGAAGTTACTTCATTGAAATCGAAGTGTTGCATGGCATAAAAACTTTGCATGTGTATTTTGCCTTTTCCCGGTTCACGGTCAAACCTGCGGGTCATAAAATGAGCTCTTCCATGCTCTTCCAGAAGCCTGCATTCTGTCATTTCAATACCGGCAGCTTTTGCCATCTGGTGATATGCCATTTCTACACGTCCATAACCATCAGTCGCCCCAAACTGACTATCGGTAACACCATCGAATTTGATAAGCCAATGCGTGAAGCCTTTGGAGGCATTGACCTGGCCACTGCGCACCTCTTTTGAATCGGGATTGAAAGCAATAACTGCTTTTGCCCTGGCACCGCCGGCCGATGTCCCGATTTTCAATATGTCGAGCAGCGCTTTTTCTTCGTTATCTGATAGATTAGCCGAAAAATCCTGTCTGCCTGAAAGAATATCATTTGCAATTTTTACAAGGTCGTTTATTTCAATTTTTGTGGATGAATCGCTCACCCTTGGAACTGCCGGTTCAAATTCAAGTGCACCCATGCCGCGTTTACCGATAAAGCAAAGCATTTCAACAGGATTCAAACTGTTCGACGGGCGCCCCCTGCGGGCAAGCCATGTATTCATGAGGGCATTGGCATACCTGTCGGGCAAGGCATCGGCCAGCAAACCGGGCAATCCTTTAAAAGCTTTGCTTTCTCTTAATTCAGGGAAAGTAAACGTGCGCCCCCTGGCTTGTAACAAGGGCATTTGCAAAGGCGCCAGATCCCAGGCATTATTGAAAAAGGATGGTTCAAATTCGAAAGTTCCCAATCCTGTTGATGGATTCCAGGCAATGGCACCCACGCGGACGTTCCAGATATTTACGTATGCTGTCTCCATAATCACCAGTCTGATTCAGGTTTTAATTTTATTCCTACTCTGCCGGTGCCACGTGCCCTGATTCTCTTTGACTGCTCGATTTTAGCCAATTGAATAGGGCTGATTTGCTGCCTGACCTGAAACTCCTTTAGCAGGTGCAGAAGTTTTAAAGTCCGCAAAAGTTGAATAAATACCAATAAACTGGTATTCTCTCCACGTTCGAACAAACTTAAGGTGGAGCGCACGATACCGGTTTCCCTGGCAAGCTGGTCCTGTGTTTTGTTTTGTTGCAGGCGGTGATACTTAATGAAAGAACCAAGGTTTTCCAACAAGGCGGCATCGCTTGCGGCCATCAATGATTTGTCTGAATAATCAGTCATTATACGATATTTTACTGTTTTATGAGTGTTATTTCATACAAATATAATCAATTTTAATTCAAATATCAGCCAAATATAAAGTTCAACTTAAGTTTTGTGCCGTGAAATGAGATTGAAAAATATGAATAAGCCGTAGGTGCAAATTCAATAACGAATTCAAATGAGAAGTAACAATCTCAATATCAGAGAATAAAAAGAAATATTTTCAGAGCCTCCAAAAATGAAATACGCTCAATTAATGCGGTGAAGATCTATGTTGATCAGTATTTAATCCACTTTCCGTTTTCAATCAGCTTGTTGTTTTGGATGATCTGCCAGATATAGGTTCCTGGCGTCAACTCATGCGTATCCAGGCTTATCTTCGTTTCTGTGAGGAGATTATTTAACACCATTTTTCCATTCATATCCCGCAGGATACAGATGGCCCCCAAAAGCTGTGGTCCCGACTGTACAATTAAATGATCGGAGCCGGGATTGGGGAAAACGATGGCCTGATGAAAATTCTGACTTGGTTGATCCCCGGTGCCGGTAATCAACCCGTTCTGATCAACTTTAATAACATAGATATCCCGCTCCTGCGTTGTTGACTGAAAGTCGTAGCGCGATCCGAACATCAGGCATCCTTTATCCCGGGTGGCCCTGATGCCGTATAGCGTATAATTGGCATCGCCTCCGTAAAAGTGTTGCCAATGCACATTTAAAACCGAATCCATTTGAGTAAGGGAAAACCAGATATTTTCCGGGTAAAATTCTGATTCCTGGTGGAAATTATGCGTGCCTCCTACATAAATCCCATTTTTATCAGTGAAATCAAGACTTGAATAAAGGCCGGGCCAATTCGAAGTGTCCGGATCTCCGATATAGTGTTCGTATTTTAAGTTGGCAAGAGTGTCCATTATCATAACCCCGGTAATTCTTTCCAGCGAATCCTGATGAAATTCTTTCCGGGCTGCAAAAATAAACGTGGAGTTATTCAGCCACCTGGCTTCAGGGAAACGGGAAACATAATTCGGAATACCATAAAAATTCTTAATGGCAAATGCAGTATCCAATTCAACAATATGTGCATCGGCTGATGGATTAAAATCCGGCATGATGCCATAATAACCCTGATCATTGTTCTTAACCAGCAGATCAAATTCTAACATGGAAGTACTTTCCGTGAAAATTCTGAGGTTTAAGCTATCAAATGCAGGTGATATCTTGTAAATAAACCTGTAAATATGAATCATACCGTCCGTGTTGACATTTCCCGAGCAAAGTATTTTGCCGTCGTGAAGCGTCAAATCGCCAGGGTTAAGGTAACTGTAAGAGTTCAATGGCATCAGCTTACTTTTCACCTCAATGAATAATGAATCCATTTCATAAAGCCACAAACAGGTTTTTTCACTATTTTTAGTATATCCGGATAGCACGAAACGATTGGGTGCGGTTTGAACAATAAACTTAAATCCGGATGATTGACCCTGGTAGGTCAGGGTTTTCGATTGCAATAAGGCTCCTGATTTGCTGAGGCGCATCAGGTGCGCTTTTGATTGATTTGGGGGATCAATTTCATGCGCCAATATAATGAAAGAACCGTCGCTCAATTCAATGGCATCGCCAACGATTTGGTCTGTAAGTGCGTCTTTAATGGTGAATTCAAAAGAATTTTGGCCCTGGCAAAGTGCGCTGATCCCCAAAAACAGGTTCAAAATAGAAAGAAAGATGATTTTGGTATGTTTCATGAATTTCAATGCTAAACATGTTTATATATCAAGATAATCACAAATGGATAACAGAATTAAGGTTCCTGTGGGGGATCAATAGCAACAGTTGGTATCCCATATGTAATTGTGGCCTTATGAATATGCATCCAAAACTCAGTTGAAGTAGCAATATCGCTCTCAACAAAATAATGTGCGACTTTTCGGTTTTTGAGTGACCGCAAATATAGATAGAATTACCATGTTTTGCAACAACAGACCTATGCCAATTAAACGGCATAATCCTGCCTTTATCAAGGGGTAAACGTGTTGACAACTATTTGCAAATGAAGGATTCTTGAATTTTTATCGGGAGACGGGAACCGTCTCCCGATCAGGAGCTTTTTAACCGGCCCCCCTTAGAAAGAGAAGAAACTTATGCTGCCGGTTGCGGTTAAACCAGGGCCAGGTCCATTAGAATTTTAATCAATTCAACGTTTGATTTAGCATTGAATTTCTCCCTCATTCTGACCAATGTTTTTTCTATTTTGTTTGGATTGGTATCAAGCGTATCTGCAATTTCCTTAAGTGTTTTCCCAGTGATGAGAAATTCAATTATCCTTTTCTGGACAAGACTTAATGGCTCATTGTAAGGAGGGTGTTCCTGACTTAGGATGCCATGATCTCCGGCTAATGATAAACCGGTAAACCAGGTGTTCCCCCCGGCGACTTTCGAAATTGCATTTTTAAGTTCATCCCGTGCTGCATCTTTGATCACATAGCCCTTTACTCCGGCCATGGCCATTTTACGGATCCACTCCCCGGAATCTTCGGAGGAATATATTAGTATCGGTTTCCCCGGAAATTTCTCTTTAAGCAATTTTACATTTTCAAGGGGTTTTTCTCCGGGTATCCACAAATCGAGCAGGATAATATCAAACCCTGATGGATCTGATTTTTTCAATGCAGCCGAAACACTGACCGCTGAATCTGCGATTTCAATGCCATCTCGTTGCGGTCTGAACAGTTGCCGTAAACCTGAGACAATGATCGTTTCATGGTTCTCTATGACCAACACGCGTATCATAATCCTAATTTTTGCTTTTTACAGATGGGACTGTCACAATCCAGGAGGTCCCTTTACCTGGTTCCGAATCCACACTGGCAGTTCCATTCATTAATTTCGCACGTTCCATGATGTGCATGAATCCCAATCCGGTATAACTTTCCCCTGCTTTGTTAAACCCCGGACCATTATCTTTATAGAAAAGATAAAAGTGGTCGAAGTCCTCTTCAAACCCCAATTGAATCACACCTTCATTCACATACTTGGTTGCATTCATCAACAATTCCTGGATAATAAAATATAACTGGTATATGGCCTCTTTTTCAATACAGGGTTCTTTACCGGGCAGACTGAGATTTACTGTAAGACGGTCGTCATTGCTAAAATCTTCGATCGTACTTCGCACAAGTTCGCTGAAGGTCATTTGCTGTCTCATTACAGGATTGAGGCGATGCGATATCTGTCGCAGGTGCCTTGCAGATTCCTTGATCTTATTCAATAATGATTCCTTTAATGCATGGTCAGAAAATGGGGTTGATTCGATCTGTTTAAGCAGGACTGATGAGAGTGGCCTGATTGCATCGTGAAGCTGCATGGAGAGTCGTTCATTCTCCTTTTCTTCAATCATGGCAAGTCGCTTGGCCGTTTCGATTTCCTGCGTTTTAATTTTCAAATTCTTCCGTTGAATTTTCCATACGAAATAAAAGGTTGCTACAATTGCAAGCAGGAACAATGCTATAATACTGATGAGTAATATTCTGAGTTGATCCTTCCTGTCCCTGATCTCGTCTGATTTGATTTTAATATCCAATTCCCTGTTTTTAGCCATGAGCAACGCATTCAACAACCTTGTCTGATTAAATGCTTGTTTTTGAGAGGCCTCAATCCTGGATTTCAGAGCCATTTTCTGGTAAAGGTGCGCATTTTTGAAATCTCCTGTCATTTCATACAGCTCAGCACAGGACTCATATACAGTAGATAGCCAATCTATGTTATTTGTTTTTATTGCCAGGGGGATGGCATGATTAAGAAAACACTGAGATGCAAGTTTGGTTTTGTTCAATTCCAAATAGGTGCAACCCAGGTTGTTATTTGCAGCAATTAAAAGCTCTGTGAGGTTTTCTGACTGCGCAAACTTTATCGCCTGATGATAATACACAATTGCGCTGTCCTTTGATGGAATATAATTGGAAAGATTCATAAGCATGGTGCATAATTCTTCTTTCGATGATTTGAGCGTTGATAAGATAGTTATCGCTTTCCGGATAAGCAAAATGGCAGAATCGTTATTATTTGCAATACTCCCAAGATTACCAAGCAAAACTCCTTTTTGCAGATCCATCTTATTTTCTTCAGCAATCTTCAGGGCTTTGGTATAAAAACTTCTGGCTTGCGGGTTATTGTATTGATCCCTGTCAATATGTCCCATCAATATCATTGCATTCACTTCCGTAACCTTATCATGTGCATTTCTTGAACGATTCAGCGATGAATCAAGCAATATCAGCGATTCATAATAATTAAACGCATAATAATTGAGGTACGCCAGGTTATAATATATTTTTTGCATGATCGTATCCTTACTATCCTTCCTGGCAAGAGAAAGTGCAAGGTTATTGAACAAATAACAACTATCCGGCTCCCGGATAAAATATATCGCCCCCGACAACATGTATGTCAGCGCCTGATCAGAAATGGTACCTTTTGCATTTGCCAATCGGATTGCTTTCGTCGACCACCTTGTTGCCTCTGCTAAATTTCCCTGATCCTTAACCGACAACCTGGACCAATAAAACTGAAGGGAATCCCGGGTTTTACTATCAACTTCCTGTTTCGTTAATCTCTTTTCATTATAAGAACAGGACATTAGCAAAACAGCATACGCCAATATGCCCAACGGAACCAATACCTTGTAAAGAAATTTCATCATAAGTAAACATGCGTATTTCTTAATGCGAAGTTATCCCATTTTCAGAAATGAATCGACTTCCGCCAAATATCGTGTTACCTTTTGGCTTTAAAAGTGATTAAGCATAAACAATGAAGTTACCAACTTCAAGTTGTCCTCAAAAATCGGACAACTCAAACTGATGTCCTCCAATAATTCAACAAGTCCGCTTCGATACCCTGTTCGATTATAAAACCATCCCCGATACCGTAATAATCCGGAAAGATCGCCTTCAAATCAAACTCCGTAAAATCCACGATACACTCTTCCTTACCGGAAAATGCAAAGGCGACACCGTGTATATCACACGAAAGATTCTGGTCGAAAAGATCAAAATAATCAAACCCGTCAGGCTTGATAACTTCATCTCCAAGCTGCCGTGGATAGTGATCGGGCTTATCTCCCTGATATTGTTGTTCGTATTCGTCCGGTTGGTCCCAAAGCGTTAGAAAGTTTACACCTTCATTGCCAATTCTTAAGCAGGACTTTCTCTCTCAATTCATTCCGCAAATTCCCTGGCCTCAAAGCCGACGCCCAGCTGGTCATCAAAGATCAATTCACAATTTCTGCCGGATGCTTGTGGTTTAATGGAATATCCGGTAATGTGAGGGTCGGGTGGTTGTTCAAGTAACCCTGCCATTCGGCCATTGGTTTTCACTACGCTGAATCGAATATTTTTAATTCCACGCGATTATATCAGAATCTCTGTATGTTTTTCAAATATCTTTCATATTTGAAAAAAAGTTTTAAGTTTGTTATGGATGTGCCGACTAAATTGACCGCCCTCTGCCGATCGGAATAGACGAGTCTAAATGTCTTTAAAACAGACAGATACGGTGGTCAGCTTAAATCGGCGAAAGGTGGTCAGATGCATCGGCATGTCCACAATAACACCAGATAATACAAAGATTATGAGAACCCTAATAATCATTCTTACCACCTTTTTCATTCCAATTCTTTCTGCTCAGGATGCAACGGAAGTCCTTACTAAATCAAAACAGGCAATTGAAGCTCTTCAAACAGTCAGCTATCATGTTGACATTCAGCAAACCAATCCCATGAATGCTGATACAAGTCAACTTTCCTCGGATTGTTTTATCAAACTTGTTCCCATAGATACGATAGTAGGTATGTACTATTATTTCTCGACTGTTGATTCTGGATTCGACAAATATAATGGCTTGGCATTTTATTCCTATAGTCCTGAATATTACAATTATATTGTTCGATATACTGTAAAGGACAATCCTGAAAAATTCCGTCCTATGAATTTGCCAATTGGAATTGTACCATCTGAGGTAACATCATCCTTTACCTACTTATATTCGTTAATCAATACGAGTAAGGATGTTGCAAAAATGCTGGACTATGCTGAATCAAGGGATAAAAGTTTTCATTTTACCCCTGATACTTTATTGGATAATAGAAGATGCTTTTTCTTCAAAATCAGCAAATCCACCCAAAAATCTTCTTGGTATCAATCAGTCTTTATTGATCAAAGCACATTTTTACCTGTTTACATCTTACAAAATTCCACTGGCGGAAGTATCATGATAGGTGATAAAAATGTCTCAGTAAGTCAGTTCACCAAGCGAAAATACTCGAAGATTGAAGAATCTGCACCCAAAATTGACTATCTCCTTAGTGAAAACAGCCTTCCCAAAGATGTTGAAATTTCTGATCATAGGATATTACTTGACCACCTAAAGAAAGGTGACCCTGCCCCTTCTTGGAAACACCCAGAGGTTTCGACTGATAAACTTATATCATTGGACAGCCTGAGGGGAAAAATTGTTGTTCTGGATTTCATTTCAACATGGTGTTTCCATTGTGTGGAAGGATCACTTGTCATTAAGGAGCTATTCAAAAAATATAGTGATAACAAGGATTTGGTGTTCGTAAATGTTTTTTCATGTAAAACAGATACAAAGGAGAAAATACAGAGGTACATTAAAATGCGTAATATTGATGGATTGACTATATATCAAGCCACAAGTAGTGAGAAGCCCTATGGTATCTTTGGATATCCAAATTTTTGCATCATTGATCGTCAGGGTAAGATTGCATTTTTCCAAGGTGGGTATAGCACTAACCTTCAAGAATTGTTGAGTAAAGAGATTGATCAATGCTTGGGGGAATGATAATTTGGAAAAGCCGGACCCATTGACCACTCTCGGCCGGTACAAATTTACCATTACAGAGCATTGATTGTTAATAGGTTGAGATGGTCAAACAAAATCGGCGGAATGTGGTAAACAAGACTGGTTTTCCCAGTTAGGGCCAATGCTATAAAAGTCTCATTAAAATGAATTTTAAAATAGACAAACAAACTGCAAATGATTTAGAACTTTTCGAGAAATCAAAAGGTGATAGTTCGATATTCTCGTTATTCAATTCCACAAAGTCAATTGGCGGAAAAGATGAATTACAAAGAATTTTTTCTGTCCCTTTTTCAGATATTGACCTCATTGAAAAGCGAATCGAGCTAATTCGCTTCTTCCAGAACTCATTAGCAACTATAGAAATAGATAAAAATGTTCTTGATCTCATAGAGTATTATTTATCCCGGAAAATAGACTCATCTACTTTTTCATTATCACAATCATATTCAAAAGCGCTGAAGAATATGATTTGGCCAAGCAATGAATATTATATCCTGCAAAGAGGGGTTAAGTATCTCATAAAAACACTGAGCGATCTCTATACTTTTGCTTTAACTGTTAGTTCTCAACAGATTCCAGATACCGTAAAAAAATTCATTAAGACAATACTTGAAACCATCGAAAATTCATCACTAAAAATTGTTTTAAACCTGAAGAATAAAGAAAAACTATATCCTCATGAATATACAAACCTTAATACAATCTTCCGGAGAAATGAGATTAGTGGTGTAAGAAAGTTGTTACAAACAGTCTATGAAATTGATGTTTATACAACAATAGCAGTTGTTTCAAAGAATCGAGGATTTACTTTTCCAACTTTCACAAAAGAATCGAACTATTTGGAAACAAAAGAAATCTTTCATCCTTTTATTGAAAATCCCGTTGCCAATGATTTTGTCATAACGTCCGACAAGAGAGTATGTTTTATAACCGGACCTAACATGTCTGGTAAGTCAACATTTTTAAAAACTTTAGGCATTTCTATATACTTGTCCCATTTAGGCTTCCCGGTTCCGGCTAAGAGTTTCAAGACTTCAGTATTCAATGGTGTGTTTACAACAATTAACCTATCAGATAATTTAAGTAATGGATATAGTCATTATTACAACGAAGTTCTAAGAGTCAAGTATGTCGCTGAACAAATTAATAAAGGCGGAAATTTTTTCATAGTGTTTGACGAACTATTCCGTGGCACAAATATTAAAGATGCGTATGAGGCTTCTTTAGCTGTTATTGAGGCATTCTCCAGCCTTAATAGAAGCGTTTTTGCGCTTTCTACTCATATTATCGAAGTAGCAGATAAACTAATAGAAAACTCATCTATCTTCTTTAAGTACTTTGAAGCTAATTTGATCGAAGGAATTCCTCAATATAATTACCAAATCAAAGATGGGGTTACGAATGAAAGAATAGGAATGTACATTTTAAATAAAGAAAAGGTTCTGGAAACGATCAATAATAAAAATTGACAGCACAGGCATAACGCTTCAGGTGTCATTAATTATTCTGAAGAATTTTGAATTAAACCTTTCACGAATAGAAAAGATTGCGTAATTTTGTATCCAAATGAATACACCGGAATAAATGTACAAAATTGAGAAAACAGACGATTTTGACAAATGGCTGAGAAAACTAAAAGATTTAAGAGCTAAAGCCAAAATATTGTTTCGCATTCAAAAGATTGAGAACGAGGAGCACTTTGGTGATTGTGAACCTGTTGGCAATGGGATTCGGGAACTAAAAATTGACTACGCTAAAGGATACAGAGTATATTTTAAAGAATCAGACGGAAAAATTATTATTCTACTTATTGGTGGAGATAAGTCAACCCAGCAGAGAGACATTGAAAAGGCAAAAGAGATTTTAAAACGAATTAAAATAGTATAGAAATGGAAACTTCAAAATTTGATATAGCAGACTATTTAGATAGTAACGAAATGATTGCGGAATATCTTAATGCTGTTTTAGCAGAAGGAAATGATTCCGATGTAATTACAGCAATCGGACATATTGCAAAATCAATTGGTATGACAAAAATTGCTCAAGAAACCGGATTAAGCAGACCAAGTTTATACAAAGCTTTATCGGATGGATCTAAACCTCAGTTTGAGACAATTATGAAAGTATTAAGAGCAATTGGCGGACAGATACAAATAAATCCCATGACGGCATAAAGAAAAACGCACCATAACAAAAACTACATGTCAATAGGGGTTTCGGTGCGGACATTCCAATCTTATGCTCAACAAAAAACATTGTTAATATTTGATTTGCAGAACCATACTATCGACTCAATTAAAAATGAAGAGGCCAGATCACATCTCCACATATTTTAGCACATCCACTTGGGTTTGCCAGCCAAAAATGAGGACTATAGTTCGTTAGTTAGTTCTACTGTATGTGATTGTGAAAAGACATATTGCCCTAAGTGAAAATCCTGCCCAGGACAATGGATATTAGTTTCTGTAAACCTTACATCAGAGTTGAAGTGTCAGCGTTAAATGCCCGCCAAGTCCTTGCTGTATAATTTTCATCAGGGTCGAAAGACGAATGTCAGTGGAATTATTTTCTATTCTTGAAATGTACGACTTGTTGGTCCCGCATTTTTCAGCAAGCTCTTCTTGCGTCATGCCAAGTTTGATCCTGGCTTCTTCTAATAAAACGCCCAGCCTGAATGATTCAAACTCTTGTTCCCATTTTTCACGTTTCGAGGCACCTCGCTTACCATACTTGTTGTCAAGAACTTCGTCCAGGGTGGTGATGTTTTTATTTGCTCTCTTTTTCATTGTTGTACTCCTTCATAATTATGAGTGCTTTTTCAATTTCCATTTTTGGTGTCTTTTGAGTCTTCTTTTGAAATGCATTACCCAAAACCACTAAATTCCCTTTGTCGAAGAAAGAAAATATTCTGTAAATATTGTTTCCAACTTCAACGCGTATTTCATACAGCCCCTTCGTTCCCTTTATGTGTTCAAAGTGTTTTTCCGGCACTTGTCGCGTAACCTGAATTAATTTCAAAGTCCATTCAATTTTTGCCTGAACATTGTCGGGTTGCTCAACATAAAAGTCGAGAAATTACCTTTTATATGCTATTACCTGCCGTTTAAAAGTCACATTGCAAAGTTAACTCATCAGACAACATTTTCCAAATATTAATTCAGGTTTATTCTACATACAACCCCACTGTCTCCTTCAATATCCCCCTCACCTGCTCCCTCACCTCAGCCGGTTCCAGCACCTCCACCTGGGCTCCCCAGCCAAGAATAAGCGCATACAACGCATAGGTTGGGGTAACATTGAGGCTTAGGGTAATATATTCATCATTTTCCTCCACAACCTCCTGCGATTCATGGATGGGCTGCGTGAGAATTTATCAGGTAGTCATAAGCGAGACAAAGAGCATGTGGTTTGGTGAATCCGAAAAACTGATCAAGAATGTTTTCGATAAAAGCACGTCAGCAGATCTGGAAAAACAAACTACCTGCCATGTCCGATGACAAGATTACAAACCTTTCCGGACGATTCGACCTCAGCGGTGGTCAGATCGACAACATCGCCCGCAAGTACCTGTCACCTTGATATATGATTATGTCAAACTCACAAGCTGAGGGGAATTTACCGGGAATGATTAAACATATTCAAGTAAGGCCCTGACTTTTTTCAGCTCTTCCAGCTCTGCAATTTTGAAATCTTTACCGTATTTCCATGCCGGGTTCGACAGAAAAATAGCATTTACCGATTGCATCTGAATAATAATTTGCTCGTCGACATATTCCGTAAACAGAATTATTTCCTGTTCTGTATGTTCGTCTTTAAATTTATTCATTTTGGCCTTATTTCTCGAAATCATTTTAACCCAGGCAGAAAATTCCATTGCATTGTTTCGTACATCTCCTATGACCATTGATTTTTTAGTTATGTATTTCATAATTAATTGAATGCTTAAGGGTAAACAGCCAAAGATAATGAATAAGGCAACTGATCTTACCAGTTCTATTTTCAAATACCAGTATCACTATTATCCGGCTAAAACCTGATTTTCCTTTTGTTCACTTGTAACTATCAAACAATCAGGCATAATCACATTAATTTTAACTTTTTCAAAAACAGACCCCTCTCATGTCAGGGCGAATTTTA
>Ga0247844_1005263_pt1 | contig 16620 bp, 12 predicted proteins | sample LaCtaG_FD_192421 | JGI IMG/M metagenome (GOLD analysis project Ga0247844, IMG submission 192421) | Freshwater microbial communities from meromictic Lake La Cruz, Castile-La Mancha, Spain - LaCruzMarch201714.5m_1 | ecosystem: Environmental > Aquatic > Freshwater > Lake | place: Spain: Castile-La... | reverse complement strand
CCGGAGTTCACCGGCCGCGTCTGCCCGGCGCCCTGCGAGGGCTCCTGCACGCTCGGCATCATCAACCCCCCGGTGGCAATCAAAACCATCGAGTGCGCGATCGTGGACAAGGGCTGGGAGGAGGGCTGGATCAAGCCGAGCCCTCCCGATGTGCGCACGGGAAAAAACGTTGCTGTGGTCGGGTCGGGTCCGGCGGGGCTGGCCTGTGCGGACCAGCTGAACAAGGCGGGGCACACGGTGACGGTCTTTGAGAGGGCCGACCGCGTCGGAGGCCTCCTCCTCTACGGGATCCCGAACATGAAGCTCGACAAGAGCGAGGTCGTGGGCCGCCGGATCCGGCTCATGGAGGCCGAGGGGGTCACATTCAAGACCGGCGTCGAGGTCGGAAAAAACCTTGCTGCCGAGCGGCTCACCTCGGACTTTGATGCGGTCGTCCTCTGCACGGGGGCCACGAAGCCGCGCGATTTGCCGATCCCGGGACGCGAGCTGGCCGGCGTGCATTTCGCGATGGAATTTCTCACCGGGAACACGCGCTTCCTGCTGGATCACGGGGCCCCGAACGGGCAGAGGCCGTCGATCGACGCCCTTGGCAAGGATGTTGTGGTGATCGGCGGGGGCGATACCGGCACGGATTGCGTCGGCACCTCGCTCCGCCACGGCTGCGCCTCGGTGACCCAGCTCGAGATCCTTCCAAAGCCTCCGCTGGAGCGCGCCCCGGGGAACCCGTGGCCCGAGTGGCCGAAAGTTTATAAAATGGATTATGGCCAGGAGGAGGCTGCTGCCAAGCAGGGGCAGGATCCGAGGCAATACGAGGTCACGGCGAAGCGCTTCATCGCCGGGGCCGACGGGCGCCTCGCGGGCGTTGAGGTCGTTGGCATCCGGTGGGAGAAGGACGCCCAGGGCCGGTTTGTGCCCTGCGATGTCGAGGGCACCACGCGCGTCATCCCCGCCGGGCTTGTCCTGCTGGCGATGGGCTTCCTCGGTCCCGAGGACCAGCTGCTTGAGGCGCTGGCCATCGAGCGCGATCCCCGCAGCAACGCGAAGGCCGAGCACGAGCAATACACCACAAATATCCCGAATGTCTTTGCCGCCGGGGACTGCCGCCGCGGGCAATCGCTCGTCGTGTGGGCGATCAACGAGGGCCGCGGGGCGGCCCGCGAGGTGGACCGGTTCCTCATGGGCTCGACCCAGCTGCCATAAGCGCGGATCATGCCGGAAGGGGCTGGCTCAGCAAGGGGAACAATGAAGACGACCGGGGAATACATCATCCTGGGGTTCGAGAAAATCGGGAAGGACCTGGATTTCCTGTTGTCCTGCCTGCGCGAGGTCCTCGTCGAGCTGGGTGAGGAGAGGCTGGCCGACCGGCTTCCCTGGATCGGTACGGCGGAGGGCCGGGTCGATGGGCTGGAGCAGGCCTACTCGATGGCGTTCCAGCTTCTGAACATGGTGGAGGAGGGGGCCGCTTCGCGCACCCGGCGGTTTCGGGAAATCGAAAACGGTCCGGCCGACGAGCCCGGGCTCTGGGCGCAGGAGCTCGGGCGCCTGAAGGCCTCCGGGCTCACGGCGGAGCAGATCGCTTCCTCCCTCCACCTGGTTCGCATCGAGCCCGTGCTGACCGCCCACCCGACCGAGGCCAAGCGGTCCGCCGTTCTCGAGCAGCACCGCCGGATCTACCAGCTGCTCACCGCACGCGACAACGCGCACATGACGCCGGCGGAGCACGAGGCGCTCCGCAGCGAGATCAAGGTCGTCCTCGAGCGGCTCTGGAGGACGGGGGAAATCCTTCTCGAAAAGCCCGACGTGGCCAGCGAGCGCCGGGGCGTGCTCTTCTACCTTCGCGAGGTTTTTCCGGCGGCCCTCGCGCAGCTCGACTCGCGCCTCCACCAGGCGTGGCGGGCGGACGGGTTTGATCCGGCCCTGCTGGCCGACCCTCATGCCTGGCCGAAGCTGCGTCTCGGCACATGGGTCGGGGGAGATCGCGACGGGCACCCCCTGGTCACGGCCGATGTGACGGCGGAAACGCTCAGCGAGCTGCGCCTGAATGCCCTGATCGTGATGCGGCGCCAGCTCGAGGACCTCGCGGCCAAGCTCCCGCTCTCCAGCAATTTTCAAGAGCCCCCGCAAGAGCTGGAGGACGCGCTGGAAGCCCTCCGCGCGGAGAACCCGCCTCTCGCCGCGGGGCTGGCGCGCCAGCACTCGGACGAGCCCTGGCGGCAATACGTCCTCTTCCTTCAGGCCAAGCTCCCCCTCCGCACCAGCGCCGGAGAGGATTTTTCTCTGGAGGAGATCGAGCGCAATTTTCAGAGTCCGCTCGAGCTCGACGGGCACCTCGAAAGGTTGGCAGGATTCTTGCAGGCCGTGGGAGCGGGACGGCTCGCAGAAACCGCCGTGCTGCCCGTGCGCCGGGCGCTCGACGATTTCGGATTTCACCTGGCCGCCCTGGATATCCGGCAGAACAGCCGCTTCCATGATCTCGCGATGGATGAGCTGCTCGCCGCCAGCGGGTTTGAGGATGCCTCCTTCTCGGAGTGGGGCGAGGAGAAGCGCCTCGAGTTTCTGCGCGGGGAGCTGCTTTCGCCGAGGCCGTTTCTGGGGGTGGGGGCCGCAAGCGGGGAGCATGCCGACGCCGTGCTCTCGTGCTATGCCGTGCTGCGGGCCCACATTTCCCGCTATGCGCGCGAGGGGATCGGGGCGCTGATCGTGAGCATGACGCGCCGCCTTTCCGACCTGCTGGCCGTCTACATCCTGGCCCGGGAGGCGGGGCTGGCACGCTGGACGCCAGCCGGACTGCTCTGCGAGATTCCTGTCGTTCCGCTGTTCGAGACGCTGGATGATTTGGAGGCGGGCCCCGGGATTGTTTCCGCATTCCTTGCCGAGCCGGTGACCGTGCGCAGCCTGGCCTTCCACCAGACGAAGCGGCTTCAGGTCCTTTCCCACCGGCAGGATCGTCCGGTCCAGCAGGTGATGATCGGATACAGCGACAGCAACAAGGATTGCGGGATCTTCGCCAGCCAGTGGGCGCTTCACCGGTCGCAGGCGGCGCTGGCGGCGGCGGGGGAGGGGACGGGCACGAAGATCCGCTTCTTCCACGGGCGGGGCGGCACGATCAGCCGTGGCGCGGGGCCGACGCACCGGTTCCTCGACGCCCTGCCGCGAGGGTCCGTCCATGGCGACCTGCGCCTGACCGAGCAAGGCGAGACGATCCCCCAAAAGTATGCCAACCTTGGCTCCGCCGTTTACAACCTCGAGCTCCTACAGGCCGGGGTCGCCGGGGTCTCGCTTGGGGAGCGCCGGCCCGCGCTGGAAGAGAGCCTGCACGGGATCTGCGGTTTTCTCTCGCAGGCCAGCCGCGAGGCCTACGGCCGACTGATCAACCACCCGCACTTTATGACCTACTACTCGGAGGCCACGCCGATCGATGCCCTGGAAACGAGCCGCATCGGATCGCGCCCGGCGCGGCGGACCGGCCAGCGCACGCTGGCCGACCTGCGGGCGATTCCCTGGGTCTTCAGCTGGAACCAGAGCCGCCACTACCTGCCGGGCTGGTTCGGGGTCGGGGCCGCACTGAAAAAGCTTTCCGCCGAGAGGCCCCGCGACCTCGAGCAGCTGGCCGCCTCGCTCAAATCCTCGCCGTTTCTCTACTTTGTTCTGACAAACGTGGAGACCAACCTGGCGAGCGCCGATCGCGAAATCGTCTGCCTCTACGCAGGGCTGGTGGCGGACCCCGCCGCGCGGGAGGCCGTGCTGGGGATGATTCTGGAGGAGTTCGACACCACGCGCGAGATGCTGGCTCAGGTTTTTGGAGGGGCTTTGGAGGCGCGGCGTCCGCGGATGCTCAAGACCCTCGGGCTGCGCGATGCCGCGCTCCGTGCGCTCCACGTCCACCAGACCGACCTCCTCCGGCGCTGGAGGGACCTCGGCGGAGTGCAGACCGGGAGTGGCCAGGCGCTGCTCCCGGAGGTGCTGCTCAGCATCAACGCCATCGCCAGCGGGCTTCGGACGACCGGATGAGGGGCGCTGCCCCGCATCGGCCGGCAGCCTACTGGGGCGTCACGGTTTTTTCCGCCGCAAATTTTTCCTGGCTGGTCGAGACCGCCTCGACGCGGTAGGACTCGCCCGCCTTCATGTCCCGGGTCGGGATTTTTTCCTGATACTCGATCCGTTCCTTCGGGTTGATGATGACGATCCCCTCCTCGGGCTGGAACGCGCGGTCGTCGGACCAGCGGTCGAGAACGGTGCCGTCCGGCGCATACGTGATCATGTCCATCCGCTGGGAGGTTGGATACTCGAGGCGGGTCATCGTTTTTGTGTTATTTTTGATCGTGTAGGTGGCCGCGAGCTCGCGGCGGTCCTGCAGGGAGAACTCGGAGGGCTCGACGTCCAGCTTCTGCGTGGTGGGCGGGGTCTTGAGCGGGCCGATGTCCACCGAGGAAAAGATCCCCGCAAAGAAATTTTTGACCTGTGCGACCGCGCTGTCGGGGGAGTTGCTTTTCGGGTATTCGGCGACCGTGTCGTTGAGGTCGCGTCCGGCGTAATCCTGGCCGCGCGTGGCCTCGGCCTTCTGTGCGTCGAGGAAGAACGGGCTGTTGGCGTCCGGCGCCGCGATGGCGAAGGCGGTGGAGGCATCGGTGCGGGGGGGCTCGGCGTTGAGCGCGGGGGCCCCGCAGGCCAGAAAAATCAGTATGGCGCGTTTCATGGTGCCCCCACTGCCTACCCGACCTTGCTGGCGGTTGCAAATCCTATTGCTTCGCCCTATGATGCCAGGATGCGCCTCCTCCTCCTCCTGCCCGCCCTGCTCGTCGTCCTGCCGCTCACGCTCCACGCGGGGCAGAAGAAGCCGCCGCCGGTGAGCATCCGGCTGCTGGCCGAAGGCAATGAGCGCGAGGGCGAGTCGTTCGTCACCCCCGTCGAGCTCACCAACCCGCAAAAAAAGATCTTTGTGAGGAAGGTGCCGATCATTTCCGAGCGGGACATCCGCAAGTTTTTGCCATTTCCCGGCCGCGACGGTTTGGCCGGGGCCTACCTGTTTTTGGATGCGCACGGTTCGGACAAGCTCGAGCAGTTCACGACGTCGGACCGCGGCAAGCTGGCGGTGATCTACGTGAACGGCCGGGTCGCTGCCGCCATGAAGGTGGACTCGCGGGTCACGGACGGGATCCTTTTTGTTCCGGGAGGGATCTTGCCAAATGAGATCCAGCTCCTGCAAACCAAGTATCCCGTGATGGGCCGCGAATCCGAGTTCGGAAAAAAGCCGCCTAAGGCGGCTAAGGCCCCGGCGCAGTAAATCAAGAATCCCGTGAAGCAAGTGCTCGCCTCCAGGTTGTGGCGGGAAGCCGGCGCCCGGCGGCTCGGCCGCCTGCTCGCGGGCAGGGTGGCCCGCGCCGCTGTGCGCTTTGCCGCAGGATGCGGAGGGGCCACCTGGCTTCTGGCCGCGGCGGTGACGGCGCACGCCGCGCTTTTTGATTTTCCGACCGACAACCGGGCGCTCCTGGACGGGCGGGGCGAGGAATTTTACATGTATGTGGAGCGGGATTTTGAGGGGCAGCGGACCCAGCCTTGGGAGGGCGGGCAGTTTGGGTTTGTGCGCGGTCCGCAGAAGGCCGGGGAGGGGGTGATTTTCACCAGCCTGCATGAGGGGGTCGACATCCGCCCGCTCCGCCGGGATCCGGCCGGGAACCCCCTGGATGACGTGCGGGCGGCTGCGGGCGGGAGAGTCGTCCATGCGAGCGACCAGGCCGGGGCATCCAACTACGGCCGTTACGTGGTGGTGGAGCACACGATCGAGGGATCCCCGATCTTCTCGCTCTACGCCCACCTGGCCTCCCTCTCTGTGGCCGAAGGACAGCCGGTGCGGCAGGGGGATGTGCTGGGGCGGCTCGGGTTCACGGGATCCGGCATCGACCGCGCCCGGGCGCATGTCCACTTTGAAATCGCGCTGATGATGAGCCGGAATTTCGAGACGTGGCAGGCGGCGCACTTTGCGGGAAGCCCGAACAGCCACGGGCTCTACAACGGGCTGAACCTTTGCGGCACGGACCCGGCGGCCATCCTTGTCGCCAGTGCCAAAGACCCGCATTTCCGGCTCTCCCGCCATATCGCCGCGCTCGATCCGGTCTTCAAGCTGACCATTCCCCACTCCCCGGACATCAGCCTGCTTCGCGACTACCCCTGGCTTGTCCCCGACGGCGAGCCCGCGAGCCCTCCTGCCTGGACAATCTCATTTACGGGAACGGGGTTTCCGATTCGCGCCGTGGCCGCCGATGCGCCCGTCGCCGAGCCGCGCGTCGAGTGGATCAAGGCGTCCCCCCTGGCCTGCACCCAGATCACGCGCGGCCTCGTCGGAGGAACCACCGCCGCACCGCGCCTGACGGCTTCCGGCAAGCGGTTTGCTGCCCTGCTGGCGATTCCGCCTTCGGTGTCCCCGCAGGCTTCCCCCGGCGCGGAGTAAGCCCCCGCATTCAGGGGGCGGCACTCTTGACGGGGGATGATCCGACGGCGAAGGCGAGGGCGGCGAGGCTGGTCGAGTAGTCGGCGATGGCGGTGGCGCGGCGGGATTCGGCGAGGGCGAGCTGGCTGGATGCCGCGGAGAGCTCCGCGACTGGGGCGAGCCCCTCCTTGTAGGCGAGGCGGGCGGCCTCATCATTTTCGCGGGCGGAGGCGACGAAGCTTTCTGCGGAGGCGACGCGGCTGGCCGCGCTCAGGTTCTCCTGGTAGGCGGTCCAGACATCGCGCGTGGCATCCAGGCGCGCCTGGGAGAGGTCCTCGCGCGAGGCGGCTTCTTCGGCCCGCTTTTTCCGGACCCGCTCGACGCGCTCGAAGCCGTCGAAGAGGTCCCACTTGGCGACGAGGAATGCGCCGTAGCCATTGATGTCCTCCGCGTAGCGGCCGTGGGTCCGGCCGTCGTGGGCCTCGTATTGAAATGCGGAGTAGGCGTAGCTGCCCTCGATGCTGACCTCGGGAAGGAAATCGGCGCGCGCGCGGCGGAGCGCCTGTTCGCGGGCGCGGACATCGGCGGCGCGGGCGGCGAGGTCGGGCCGGGCCGCGAGCGCCGATGCGATGAGCGCGTCAGCCTTTTGACGGAGGTCTGCGGTGGCGAGCGGTTGGCCTGCGGGAGCGACGCGCAGCGGCGCATTGGCGGGCAGCCCGGCCGTTCGGCAGAGTTCGCCGAGGGAGATGCGGACCCCGGCCAGGGCGTCCTCCAGTTCGTAGTCCGCCTCCAGAACGTTGCGCTGGGCGGCGAGCACGTCGGGCCGGGCGGCGAGTCCGGATTGGGCTTCCTTTCGGACCGTTTCTGCGGTGGTGAGGGCGGACAGCCGCAGGGCCTCGGCGGCGCCCTGCCTCCGGAGGGCCGCCTCGTGAAGGAAGTAGGCTCTCTGGACGGCAAAGACGACCCTCTGGAGCTCGCGCTCGTAGGCGAGCCCGGCGGCGTCGAACCGCGCGATCATCTCCTGGAGATCGGCCGAGCGCCGGCCGAAATCGAGGAGGAGGTATTCCAGCGAGAGGATCGTGGTCGCCTGCTCGCGGCGGAAGTTGTCCGGGGCATTTCCAGCCGGGGTATACCACTGGTCGCTTCCCCCCTCAAAGCGGGCTGAGATCTGGGGGAAGTAGGGTGCCCTGGCCTGGCCGACCGCCGCCGATGCGGCGCGGGCTTGGAACCAGGCCGCGCGGGTCGAGGGGTTCGATGAGAGGCCGAGCGAGATCAGATCCCCGAGGTCGTAGGTCTTCTGGGGCGAAAACGTGCGGGCATCCTCCGCGGCGGCGGGGCGTCCGGCCAGAGCGAGGCAGGTCAGCAGGATTGGCGTTGAAACCCAACGCCGAGTTCTACTAGGGTGGAGCATGCTCATTGGCCCTCCTAAATTGCCTGTCCTGGTCGCATTGATCAAGGGGGATCCGCTGGTGAACGTTGCGGGGGCGTATTTCCCGGCCTGGCTCGGCTGCATGGCGGCGGGGCTGCTGGGGGCTTGGGCGGCGCAGGTGATCGCCGAGCACTTCCATTTCGAGGCGGCCCTCCGCCCGGCCCCGCTCATGCTTACCGCCGTTTTTGTCGCGGTGACGTGCGGGACATGGCTCCTGGTTTTTTCCGCGCGATGAAGGCAACGAATCTCCTGCGGGCGGCGATCCTTTTGGCGGCTGTGCTCCTGGTTTTTTTGACATGGCGGAACCTGGGCTCCTACCCGCGCACCGAGGATGCGGAAGTCCGGGCCAACGTGGCGGGGATCGCCCCCCAGGTCGGAGGTTCGATTGTGAAGCTGCACGTGGTGGATAACCAGCGGGTCAAGCGGGGGGACCTGCTTTTTGAGCTGGATGCGCGGCCTTATGAGGCGGAGGCGGCCCGCGCGAAAGCGCGCCTCGAGCTCGTGCGCCTGGAGGTGCGCGCGCTGGAGGATGAGATTTCTGCGGCCGAGGCGGCCCTGCACGACCGGGTGGCCAAAGCGGAATACGCGGACTCGCATTACGAGCGCCTCGTTCCGCTGCTCGAGGGGAATTTTGCCTCTGCGGACCGCGTCGAGCGGGCGCGCACGGAGGCGTCCAGCGCGCGGGCGATGGTCCGCGAGGGCGAGGCGGCCGTGGCGCGCGCGCGGAACCAGCTCGGCAGTTTTGAAGGGCGCAACACGCGTGTGGAGGAGGCGGCCTCTGCCCTCCGCGATGCCGAGCTCCGTGTCTCCTACTGCAGGGTCTATGCGCCCTGCGACGGGCAGGTCACCAACCTCCAGATCTCGCCCGGGGCTTATGCGGCGGCCGGAGGGCAGGTCTTTTCGCTGGTGGATTCGGCGGTCTGGTATGTGCTCGCGAATTTTCGTGAGACCGACCTCGCAAGGATCTGTCCCGGGCAGCGCGCGACCGTCTACCTGATGTCGCAGCGGGACCGGCCGATCTCGGGCGTCGTGCAGGGGATCGCGCGGGCCGTCTATCCGCTCACAACCTCCTCGCTGGCTGCGCCTGGCGGGGAGGGGGTCTTTTCCCGCGTGGAGCCGACCTTTGATTTTGTCCAGCTCGCGCAGCGGTTTCCCGTGCGCATCGTGCTCGAGGGGGGCGACGAGGAGTCCTTTCGGATGGGGGGGAAGGCGGCGGTGATTGTGGACACGGACGGGGAGCCCGATGCGGAGCGGCTTCGGGCGCTCCAGCCATCCGAGGGTTTCTCCCCGCCGCTTGTGGAATGATGAGCGGGGCTGCCCGATCGGCTCTGCGCATGGCGCTGGCCGCAGGAGCGACGGCGCTCGTGGCGGGGTCGCTTCACATCCCGCAGACCTTCCTGTCCGTTCTGGCCGCGCAGCTCACCACCGGCATCGCCTTTCAGCACGGCCGCAGCGGGTTCCTGCTCCGGCTTGCAGCGGCTTTTGGCGGCTCGCTCACCGGCTTGCTTCTTTTGATTTCCCTGAGCGACCAGTATTGGTTTTCGCTGCCTGCGTTTGGCGTCCTGGCGGGGTGGGGGACTTTGTGGGTTGCGCGGCGCGGCGATCCGGGCGCGGCGATCCTGTTTTGCATGGGGCTGTGCGGGATGTTTTCTGCGGGCATTGTCGAGCCGGCGCCCGGGATCCTTGTGGGGATCGCCCATGGGCTCTCGCTTGCGACAGCGGTCGTTTTTTCCCGGCTGGCCCAGTGGGTGCTGCCTGTTTCTGTCGGGCCTGCTCATTTGAGGGGGCCTGAGCCGCGGGCGCTGCAGATCGGGGTGACGGCCCCCTTCACGCTGGTGGCGGCCTGCGCGGCGTTCCCCTCGATGGCGGTGGTGAGCACGATCGCCTCGCTGGCCACGGTGCTGACCCTGTCCCCGGGCGCGCGCGATGTGTGGGAGAAGCTCTGCGGCGGGGCACTCGGGGTGGCGGCCTCCTTTGCGTTCCTCACCGTGGTGTCCGGAGCGGGGAATGACCTTGCCCTCTTTCTGCTTGGCTTGGCAGGAGCCCTCGGGGTTTTCGAGTGGATCGCCTGCAGGTGCCCGCAAAGGGGCCCCCTCTTCCGGCAGGCCGGAGCCCTCTTTGCCGTGGCCGCAACGATCCTGCCGAGGCCCAGCGATTCGCTCTTCGCCTCCACCGAGCGGCAGATGGCTGTCCTTCTCGGGCTGGCCGTCGCGGCCGCCCTCCACCTGGCGATGTCCCGCAGGCCCGCAGGGAGCAAAGCGGCCTCCTGAGGCCGGCTTCCGGTCAGTCCCCGTAGCCGCCCGGATTCTTCACGTGCCAGGCCCAGGCGCTTTCCACAATCGGGAGGATATTCTCGAACTGCGGCTTCCAGCCGAGCTCGCTGCGGATTTTTTCCGAGGCGGCGATCAGGCGGGGCGGGTCGCCGGGCCGGCGCGGCTTCTCGATGGCCTTGATCTCGCGGCCGGTGACCTTGCGGCAGGTATCGATCACCTCTTTGACCGAGGTTCCCCCGCCGGTGCCCAGGTTGTATTTCGCCGTTTTGTCCGAGCGCACGGCGAGCATGTGGGCCTGGGCCAGGTCGAGGATGTGGATGTAATCGCGGATGCACGTGCCATCCGGAGTCGGGTAGTCGGTGCCGTAGATCTCCACCGACTCCTTCTGCCCGAGCGCCACCTTCAGGACGTTGGGGATCAGGTGGGTCTCGATCCGGTGGTCCTCTCCGTAGCGCGCGGTGGCCCCGGCCGCGTTGAAGTAGCGCAGCGCGACATACGAAAGCCCGTGGATCTCCTCATACCAGCGGAGCACCTGCTCAAACATCAGCTTGCTCTCACCGTATGGGTTGATCGGCTTTTGCGGGAGCGTCTCGTCCAGCGGCATCCGGTCCGGAATCCCGAAGGTGGCGCAGGTCGAGGAAAACACAAACTTCTTCACCCCGGCCTCCACGGACGCATCCAGAAGGTTGATCCCCGCAGAGACGTTGTTTCGGAAATACTTCGACGGGTTTTCCATCGACTCGCCGACGAGCGCGTTGGCCGCAAAGTGCATCACCGCGTCCGGCTTCGACTCGCCGAAGGCGTGCCGGAGGACGGTCCGGTCCGCAAGGTCCCCCTGGAAAAATTCCGCGCGGGGGTCGATCGCCCGCTTGTGCCCTTCCGTCAGGTTGTCAAACACCGAGACGTCAAACCCCTCGTTCAATAGCTGCTCGACGCAGATGCTGCCGATGTATCCCGCGCCGCCCGTCACAAAAATTTTCTTCATGAGCCCTGCATACTACATGATCGCCCGGTCCCGGGGCAACGCATTGCTTTGTTTTCCCTGCTTGCCATCGGAGCCCACTTCGCCGCATTGATGGGGGGTGTTCCAGGTCATCTTCAACAAGATCAGCGCGGCCGAGATGGCGGCGCTCCCGAAAGACCTTCAGCTCGATCTCCTCTCGGAATTTCATTTTCTTCCGGAGGATCTCGACGCGCTGGACAAGGAGGGCTTCGGCCGCGTGGCCAGGGACGGGCGGACCCTGCACCGGTATCGCGCCACCGACTACCGGATCTACTTCGAGCGCCACCCGGAGGGGCTGCTCATCCACCGCGTCCTCCACAAAAACACGATCCGCGATTTCCTGTTCCGGTCGAACCTGCCGCTGGATGACGAGGACAGCGGGCTTGCGGGGACCAAGGACTTCTGGAAGCTGATCCACGAGGCGGAGGAGTCGCGCAAATGAGCGCGTTTGCTTCCGAGGAGGCCAGGCTTGATGCCTTTCCCGTCGCCAGGGAGCGGGTGTTCCTGGCGCACGCGGGGGTGACGATCCTGCCGCGGGCGGCAGCCGATGCGATGACCGCGCACGCCGCGGCCTCCTGCGCGCACCACCAGGAATTCGGCGATGTCCTCCGCGACGTGGCCGGCGCGCGCGCGGCCTGCGCGTCGATGATCGGGGCCCACCCCGATGAAGTTGCCCTGCTGGGGCCCACCTCGCTTGGCCTGAGCCTTTTTGCCAACGGGATCACGTGGAGCGCGGGCGACGAGGTGATCTGCTACGGCGACGACTACCCCTCGAACGTCTATCCGTGGGCGGCGCTCGCGGCCCGCGGCGTGGTCGTGCGCAAGCTCACCCCGCCGGCACCCGGCCGGATCACGCCCGACCTCGTCGCCTCCGCCATCACCCCGCGGACCCGGCTTGTGGCGCTTGCCTCGTGCCACTTCCTCTCGGGATGGAGGATCGATGTCGATGCCATCGGGCGGCTGCTCCATGCGCAGGGGATCTTATTTTCGGTGGATGCCATCCAGAGCGTGGGGGCGGGTCCTTTCAGCGTCGAGCATGTGGACTTCCTGAGCGCGGATGCCCACAAGTGGATGCTTGGCCCGCTGGCCATCGGCATCGTGTATGTCGCCCGGCGCAACTTCGAGCTGTGCCGGCCGACGCTCCTTGGCTCATGGAACGTCCGCTCGCCGGACTTCGTCGCCCAGGAGCAGATCGTCTTTGAGGAGACCGCCCGGCGCTACGAGCCCGGCGTCCTCAACATTGTCGGGATGTATGGGATGAAGGCCTCCCTCGAGCTGCTGGGCGGGGTCGGGCTGGAGAACGTCCGCCGCCACATCCTGGCTGCCAGGGACCACCTGCACGGGCGCCTGCGCAGCGCGGGCTTTGAATTTTTGTCCCCTGCGGAGGACGATCCGATGCGCAGCGGCATCCTCACCGCGAGGGACCCCCGGCGCCCCAGCGCCGAATGGTTTGCCGCGCTCGAAGCCGCCGGCATCGTCGCATCCCTGCGCACCCTGCGGGACGGCTCGCAGTGGCTCCGCTTCAGCCCCCACTTCTACAACACAACCGCCGAGATGGACCGCGTCGCCGGCGTGCTGTGCAGGTAGCCTCCCGGGGTGGGACTTATCGGCCGGGCGGAAGCTGGCGCAAAAGCTCCCGCGACGGGGCATGGTTTGGCTGGGCCTGCAGCGCGCGGAGGAGCGCCGCCCGCGCGGCGGCGGGGTCCTTGCCGCGGAGGTGGATCGTGGCTGCCGCGAATGCAGGATCCGGCGATCCCGGCGAGGATTTTTCCGCCTGCTCCAGCGCGTGGATCGCCTTCGGGAGGTCGCCGTATTGGGAGTAGGCGAGGCCGAGGTTATACCAGGCCCGGCCGAAATGTTCGTCGGCCTTCACCGCGCGCTCAAAGGCCCCGATGGCCGCTTTGAGCTCCCCGGACTCCGCCAGCAGCAGCGCCAGCGAAAACGGGAGCTGCGCGTTCTGCGGCTCGAGGGCCATCGCCCTCTCAAAAGCGGCGCGCGCCCCGGCAAGATCTCCGCCGCCATACTTGACCATGGCCAGCATCTCCTGCGCCGCAGCCGACGAGCGGTCCCAGTCCGCCGCTTTTGCGGCCCAGCGGGCGGCCCCGGCAAAATCCTTTTTGGTGAAAGCGAGCTGGGCCTGCTTCATCGCTCCGGCCGGCTGGTCGGACTGGTTGGCGAGGTAGGCGGCGATCGCGCTGGCATCCGCTGAGGGGTTCTGCCGGAGGGCCAGCGCCCACGCGGCATCGAGCCGGACGAGCCGGGTCGGGTCGCTGAGCACGGCGGGGGGGAAATCCACCGGCGCCTCGAACGATGCGGCGGCCCGCACGGCGGCCGACCTCACCAGCGCGCTGGGATCCATGAGCCAGCCACGCAGGGCCTCTGCGACGTCGGTCCGCAGGTTCCACGGGGCGAGCAGAAGAACCAATGTGGCCCTCCAGGCGTCGATCTCCTCGGATTTCGCCATGGCGAGCAGCTCCGGGTCGAACGCGGGCGATCCCGACTGCGCGCGCACGATCACCCGCGCGCGCTGGCGCGAGCGCCGGGATTCCATTTTTTCCTTCCCATACCAGCGGTCCGTCCATGCATCCGCCCACTCCGGGGACTGGTCGCTGTGGCAGCGGTTGCAGGAATTCGGGATGCCGGCCTCCACGGTGAGGCGGGGATCCGGGCTGACGAACCCGTGGTCTCGGCGGGGGTCGCGGACCATGTAGGTGGTTTGCGCCATGTGGCAGTCCACGCAGCGGCTGCCGGGCTGGCCTTCGGCGTGAAACGTGTGGGCCGACGCGACAATGGGGATGGCCCCGTTGCTTCCTGGAGGGGTGTGGCAGGACATGCAGAGCGCATTGTTCTCCACCGGAAGGACCAGCTTGCCGGAGTGCGGATTGTGGCAGTCCAGGCACGAGACCCCCTTGTGGCCCATGCGGCTCAGCCGCAGCGACGTGTATTCAAAGTCCTCGTCCTGCACCTGGCCGTCGGCGAAATACACGCCCGGGATGTCGGGGAGGCTCAGCCGGTAGTGATCCTCAAACCGCTCGCCGGGATGAAAGCTGCCGGTCAGCTCCTCCCGCCGCGCGTGGCAGGAGGCGCAGTTCTCAAGGGCAAGATCCTTGGGCAGCTTCGCCACTTTTGAGGGGTCCCCGGGGGCCGCGAGGTGGTCGTCCATGTTCCCGTGGCACTGGGAGCAGGAAATCCCCATCGCCCGCCAGGTCGTCGCGTAGGAATCGCTCGCAATGTCGTAGTTCTTCTGGAGGTCCGTCATGTGGCAGTAGGCGCACTGCGAGTTCCAATTCATTCCCCGGTTTGACCAATACGACCAGTCCTCGGGGCTCCGCTTCGGCTCCTGTGCATCAAACCAGTCCTCGCGGTGGGGGTCGAAGGAGAGCGGCGCAACCTGGAGGCGCCCGCCCGCCAGCGGCAGCAAGAACTGGCGCAGGGGCTCCACGCCGATGACCGCCAACGCCGGGAGGAAATCCCCTGAAGCCACCTCGCGGAACCCGACTTCGCCGCCGGAATAATCCGGAACCCAGGCCTCACCCGCCGGCACCGACGCTCCCGGGAATGCCTGACGGTCCGCCGGCCCGGGAGGCCGCTGGGCGTTGGCGTGCTGAGAGCCGAACCAGTCATCGAACTGCTGCCGGTGGCACTCCGCGCACTTCCGCGACGGATCTCCGGGCGAGGTCGCAGAGGCCTGAAAGGAGGCGCCCGGACGAACCGGCGCGCTGGTTTTGATCCATGTTTCCCGCCACGGAGCCAACCACGCGGCGGCCAGCAAAGCGGCCAGCGCCAGAAGGGCAACGGCGAGGCGGAGCGGGCTCATCAGCAAAAAGCCTGATCAGGCGGAAAAAGGTCCCCCGCTCGGCACCGCCCATGCCAGCCCCTTGATAAATTGAAAACCGGTTTTATATTTTTGCATGATCGTCTCTATTCTCTCCTTCGCCATTCTGGGTTTGCTGGGGCTTTCGTGTGTCGTCGCCCCTTTTCTGGCTCCCGTCAGATAGCCCTTCCCACCCGGGCACCGGGATGGCATGGCTAGAGCTGGACGGGGTCCTCGAGCAGTTCGGCCACGCGCTTGAGGAGCCGCCCGGCGGCGCCGCCATCCAGCACGCGGTGGTCAAAACTGAGCGTGAACTGGGCCTCGACGACAGGAATGAACTCCTCGATTGCCGGATTCCAGAACGGAACCATGCGGCCGACGCCCATGCCGATGAGCAGGGTTTGTTCGGGCAGCGGGATCGGTGTGGCAAGCGTTAGCCCGAATGTCCCGTAATTCGTGATGGTGGCGATGGACCCGCCGGTGTCGCTGGCCGGGAGGCGGCGCTGGCGGGCCAGCTCGACGAGCCGGTTGTAGCGCGGGACCAAATCGTCCAGCGGCGACTGGTCCGCATTCCGAATCACGGGGACCATGACCCCGTCCTCGGCCTCGACCGCAAAGCCGATATCGATCGACGGGGGGTGCACGATTCGCTCACCGATGAGTCTCCCGGCGGGGGCGCTGTTCTCGCCGAGGGCGATCGCGAGGGCCCGCAGGGTGTAGAGCGCGGGGCCGGGCTTCGCCGGGTGCTTCTTGCGGTGCGCGAGAAGGTTGTCCATGTTGATCGGCCGAAAGACCGTCGCCAGCGGCCGCGACCAGCTCCGGATCATCGCGTCGGCCACGGCCTTGCGCATCGGCGAGGCGGGCGTCGTCTTGTTCCGCTCGATGCCAGCCATGAAGCGCTCGAGGTCCTCGATCGTGACCCGACCGCCGGCGCCGCTGCCGGGGATCCCGGAAAGATCGGCCGCCCGGAGCCCGAGCTCGGCCATCCGCGCCTTCATCCGCGGGGAGAGGTAGCTGGCCCCGCCGGCGTGCGCGGGCACCGGAAGCCCACCTTTGACGGTTGGCTCAACCGCCGCCGGAGCAGCCGGCTTTTCCGCCCGCTTTTTTTCCGGGCGCTTGGCCTTGGGCCCCTCGTCGTCCTCGATCCCGAACCGCTGGGCCTCTTCCTCGCTGGCCTCGATGTAGCCCAGGACCTCGCCCACGGGGTAGCTGGTGCCCGGCTCGGCGAGCACCTCGCCGAGCGTCCCCGAGCAGGGGGCGGTCACCCCCATCACCGCCTTGTTCGTCTCCACCTCGATCAGCTCGCTATCCGCCTGCACGGCGTCCCCCTCCTTTAGGAGAACCCGGACGATGGTGGCCTCGGCAATGGATTCGCCGAGCTGGGGCATGAGGATGGGAATGAGGGCCATAAGACGTGATTAGATGTGTAGCAGCCGGAGCGCCGCTTCGGCAATGGCGCTTGCCGTCGGGCGGTGGACGGACCAGAGATCGGGGTGGTAGGGGACCGGGGTATCCTTGGCGTTGAGCCGGGCCGGGGCAACGTCCAGCAGCCCGAACCCCTCGCTGGTCACGCGCGCAATCACCTCCGCGTTCACACCGCCCCAGGGCCATTCCTCGCTCACGCAAAGCAGGCGCCCCGTGCGAGCCACCGAAGCCAGGATCGTGTCCGTGTCG
>Ga0247844_1005262_pt1 | contig 16624 bp, 15 predicted proteins | sample LaCtaG_FD_192421 | JGI IMG/M metagenome (GOLD analysis project Ga0247844, IMG submission 192421) | Freshwater microbial communities from meromictic Lake La Cruz, Castile-La Mancha, Spain - LaCruzMarch201714.5m_1 | ecosystem: Environmental > Aquatic > Freshwater > Lake | place: Spain: Castile-La... | reverse complement strand
CTATCGGCTCTGTTCCGATCCATTGACGCTCAAACACGCCGCCCCGATCATGTCGTAGTCTCTTGTTCTTCTACATCGCCTGAAGATATCCCTTATGATATGGGATCGTATTCCTTTTCCCTACAGATTGTTACCTGTCGGGAAAAGAAGAATGCCGCACAGAATCGGAATACGGCTGCGTCCTATCTGCAGACGGACATTGTTACCTTTTTTGACGCCGATGATCTCATGCATCCCCAGCGGATCGCTGCGATTCACCACGGATTTTCCACCCACGATGCCTATGTTATGGTTCACTCTTTTCAGACGAGTCCCGTGTTTGTCCCGTATGATAGGTATTCCTATCATGTGAACCAGTTGGAGGTATGTCCGTATGGGTCTATCTTTGTCAAGGGGCACTTACATGACATGCCGATCGCCAACGGGCACTGTAGTGTCTTGCGGAAGATTCTTAGTGAGTTTACCTATCCTGAATCCGTGGAGGACCAAGGGCGAGAGGATACCGTGTTTTCGGCACGGATCATTCAGAAATATCCTGATCATACCCTGTATGGTTCCGATGTGCTATCGTGTTATCTTCCAAGCGGAACGGGAGGGGCATGTTGAAGATAAAGGACGGCGATGCTGGGGGTCCATCGCGGGTTCAGACGGGTGTGCCGCGGATGGAACCAGTCTACGGCGTCTTTCTCTCGGCGATCCCTTCGCCATCGTGCGAATCCCTTTGGATGCTCTTTGATCCATTGAAAGGTATCGAAGGACTGTTTGATCTGTTCGGGTGTGGCAATACCCTGAAAGATATGGTATTGAAAGAAATGGTTGAGTGGGTAGCTGGATTCTTGGGATTGAAAGATGAGCCCTGTATGTCGGAGACGGGCGACTTTCGTGATATGGGATTCCTCCTCGGTTTCTCGGAGGACATTTTCGGTGAGGTTCTGGAGAATACTACGATTCGCATGGAGATCCTTGCCCTCCATTTGGCCTTTAGGAGGTTCCCAGGTGGCGCTGGAGGCGTGGGCACCGCGCCGTTTGACTACGAGGAATCGTTTGGGGTCACCTATGGCGTGAAGGAAGAGGCAGGATCGCAAATAGACCCGCCATCCTTCGGTGGGGTGCTCCACATAGGCATAGGCTTTTACCGGGTCGTGGGGAAGATGAGCGGATCCGCGATGGAGGCCTGGTTGGAACACATCAAAGGGTTTCATCTACCGTGCGCGGTTTTTTTAGAGAGGATATAATAGACCATGCGCCCTTCTCGTTCCCGTCGCTCCCGCAATCGACGCACGCATCGCCGCGGAGGAGGCGATGAGCCCAAGCCCTCACTCTTTTCTTTTTCTGCTGCTCAGCCGAATCCCAATCTCCCCTTGAATCCCCCGAATCCCAATCCCGCTCCTTACGTTCATATGAACCCCCCATTGAATCCCGCTTATATAAATCCCAATCCTCCTCCTGCGCCTCAATTACAAAAGACCGCGAAGGCTTTTCCTCATCCTGTCAAACTTGGCGGAAAACGGCGCCATCGCACTCGTCGCCATCGAACTCGTCGTCATCGCACTCGTCGCCATCGCTAACCCTCTTTACGGATAGAGTCGAAGAGGATAATATGCTCTCTTGATAGAATGTCTAAGAATAATAATAAGCGTACTCCCCCACCCTATCAACCGTCATTTGTGACTCCACCCCCTTCTAATCGTAATCTATATGGGGCCTCTTCGGAGTCGTCTCAAGGGACAGAAGTCCTATCCCAAGAAACAGAAGTCCTGTCTAATGAAGAAGACCTTCCACCAACGCCCCATCTATCTCAAGAAAATGATGCAGGTGCTGCAAGTGCGACGCCAGGCGCGTCTCGTCTGAAAAAGACGAATGCTCCAGGGTTTCGTGGTAATCCTGTATATACAAATGCTCAACATAGGTATATGTTTCGTCCTAATCTAAATGATCCGTCACAGGATTATCCATCGGATGTTCACGGTAACCGTGTTCCATTTAATGATCCACGACGAAATGCAAGTCGTCATGTAGATAATGTGGAAGAAACCATCGCAAACTTATCGTCGGCCACACCCCTTTCACGACGAAACGTGACAGCGCGTGCTGCAGCATCTGCCGCCGCAGAAGATGATTTGGATCAAGTTGCGGCATCTACGCTCTTTTCACCTGCTGTGCCGAGATCACGCCCGTCTGTTCTCTCTCTTACTCCGCACCATCGCCCACCGAGGAATCGGAACAGCCAGAGCAATCGGAACAGCCAGAACAGCCCGCGTCGAAAAACAAATAAGACCAATCGGAATCGCACTAAAAAAGGAGGGAAGCAGCGCAAACGGATGCAGCGCAAACAGCGCACTCGTCGCTAACGCCCGGCCTCTTTTCTAGGATCTAGTAGAATGTCTGCGGAATCTGCGAATCAGTCGGCCATTAAGTCAGCAAAGAAGCGGACCTTTCACACGATCTCAAACAGAAAGCCTCAATTCTTCACGTTTCCGAAGAATAAGGTGGCAGAACATCTTCAACGGCCACCGCATAATTTTAGCGCAGTCCCCAATGAAACTATTAAACAGTATTATGGGAATATCAGTACCCCTAAAGGGGGAAAACGAAGTGGTCAAAAGACCCGTCGTCATCGCACTAGACGCTCACGCCGATGATTAAGCGTTCCGCGTAAAAAACAGTAAATAACCATACGAAAACGAGATCGCCGTCAAATCCACATACTTCGTATACGTCCACCCGCTGTTTTCCGCCATCGTAATGATATCAGGAATATTCGGCATATGGAGTTTGTGCTTCTGACGGCGCACCGATCCATCCTTGAACCGAAACGTCTCGCGAAATTCCGCGTGTGGATCATCCAATTCAAACACGGCATCGTATTCCAGTTGATCAAAGACCACCTTGGATGTGGTAATGCGCTCCTTCACATAATTCTGTGGAGAAATGCCCACCCACGGATTGCTCGCGTCCAGCACGGGTTCGAACTTGTATTTGTTAACGACCTCAATCGCCAAATGACCCCCTGGCTGGACCCAGAGCGCCAGGTTACGAAAGAGCACTTCGGGATCAGGAAAGTAGTATAATGTAAAATACAATACGCAGGCGTCCGTAAATTCTCCCGCGGCCGCCGCACCTGGTCCCATGAGATCGAATAGACGAAACTCCACGTCCTCTTGTTGCGTCGGCGTCATCGTTGTGTTCTTCAGGGTTGTCCCCTTCGCATAGCGAATCATCGCCTCGCTCCGATCGATTCCCACTGCATGACCCGCGCCCTGTTTGACAAACGAGCATGCCGCCACTCCAATTCCACATCCTGCATCCAAAATGCGGAGTTGATCTTTCGGTCGTTCCCTCGAGAATTCCTCCATACACATCGCAGCCTCCGCCTGAACAAGGTTTTCATTCTGGGTCAACTTTGTAAACACAGACGCATAGAAATCGTCAAAGAGATCGTCATTGGACAGCCATTCATATTTGGATTCCTCCGCTGCCGAGGGCACCACAAATCCCTCGTGAATGGATCCCATGTTCCACGAGGTTAGATGATCCATGGAGAAGATCATCACATAACTCGTAACAATCATGAGAAGAGTAATCAGCAGTGCCGTCTGCCATGTATCGAAGGTGCACACGGTTACCATGGCAGACAAGAGGAGAATGGTGAATACAACGATGACAATGTGACCCTTCATGGCACTCTCTATGTGGTTCGTTTCTTTGTTTTTCGTGAGCGAACACGACGGCAGGTAATTGCTCCCTTCTTACGACCACAGTCACTGGAATAACGGGCGAGGCTCTGACACACGGACGTATAGGGGTCCGCAAATCCCTTCTCCAGACCGCACCGCATTCTCCATAGCCATGCAAGAGTGCTCCGACGACAATCTAGTGTGGGTGGATGCTGTGCTTGAAGGGACTTCCAATGGGGTCGGATGGTAGACGGTAGGGCATCCGGAAGCGCCTTCCAAAATCGTCGGAACCAATGGGATCGTTCTCGCTGGGGGAGCACGTTCCATTTATTCTTCTCACAGGCATCTTGGCAATGATAGACTTCCTTGGGACATCCCTCCATCGGCTCCATTCGACGAAACGACTCTTTTGGGTGGTGATACCCCACGGAAAAGAGGAAATCCCAGCAGGGTGCGAGTTGTTCCTGCCATGGACATTGGAGAAGACGGTCATAGGTGTTCTTAACGGACGCAAAGGTCGGGGTGGGAGACACGGGAAGCCCCTGCTTTTTTAGTTTCGCGCTGACGCAGTTGTGAATCGTATACATCCATTTTGTCAGCGCACGCGCGGGGAAGGGGTGCTGGCGATAATAGTCTGTCAGGGACGCGCGACAGAACTTACAAGGGAGAATATAGGGAATCGTCTCGAAGAACTCGGCCAGCGCGTGATTGTCATGCGCGGGCTCCGCACAAATCAAATGGAGCAATTTCCATCCCGATGGACCCCAAAATCGCGTGTCCATCTCTGTATGGTCCTTCGTCTTTTGGAATCATCTGGATCGTCCAGATGATTCCACTGTCTTGCGCTATCTTGTGCTGTCTTGCGCTTGCGAATGCGCCATATTAGGCCAACCCAAATCCTGTAAAGCTCAGTGGAGCCAAATACGGGCGAACAGTTGACTCCACCTCGTTGTTTGCCTTACAAGAGATCGTGGCCGGAGGACACGACTGTCGTGCGCATGGGGCGCATGCGGGGCATTTCGTGGGAGGAGGGCATTTTACCTCAGGGCAACGCGCTCGCGGGCATGGGGGGCATTCCCCTGACGGCTTCTGGCACTTCGAGCAATCCAGAATCACAGGGCCCTGCTTGGGAATGGACGACTTCAACACGTAGTTGCTCAAATCAGGGACGGGAGGGCACTCGCTCTTCAGAATGTAATTGCTCATATCGGGAAGGGCGGGGCAAGGAGGGATCGTCGTTTTCAGCACATACTTGTTCATATCGGGCTGTCGGCACTCGCCATCTGCCGGGCGAATGGGACGAGGACGGGGGGTCGGGCAGGGGCACGGAGAGGGCCGTCCACATGCGTCACAACTGGTCTCTGACTGAAATCCCTCTCGATGCGTGATATACTTGTGTACCATGATACCAAGAATGAGTCCGATGATAAGGACTCCTATCAAATGAAGAAGGGTGATGACCATACTCTATGAGGTGCGCACATAAATCATGTCTTCAAATTGACCGAGGACGACATTCATCGCGACAATTCGTCCATGGCGAATGCGATCCTCGTATTCCTCTTTCGAGCAGATCATGCTTCTGGAAAAATAGGTATGAAGCTCTTTCGTATCGGCGATATACTTTTCAATAAAATGGTAGGCGTCGTCTGCGGTCGAGAACATTCCCATCACTTGTCGGTCCCCAAACGGTTTGTCTACCGCACGAAGGATCACTTCCGATTCAATAATCCATTGAGTCATGATTCTATTCATAGGGAATGTTTCTAGGTTGCAATGCGCCACCCTTTCCAGTCCATCGGAGGGCATCCGCACGTCACGGCGAGGGCGGGGTCCATAGTAGCCGCCTGGAGACGAGTGCAGATCATACGAGCATATCCTTTCCATGAAAACTCAGGAGAGACCTTCGTATTGGCGGGCATCATGCCCACGTCTTCTGATCGAATCCCACGTTTCCTGACTTGGTCCTCAATCTCTTTGGTCCTCTGTTTCCAATCAAAATGGGAGGGGCCTCGTCCCGCATCCTGTGGTGTGGGGGCCATATTGTCAGTGATCACACCTGAATCATAGGGTGTAAACTGTTTCTGGGAGATGCTGTCAAGATCAAACGAAGAGGGAAAGCCTGTGCGGTCCACTGTGGATGCCTTAGAGGCAGTCGAGGCAGTGGATGCCGCAGATGGCCTCTTTTCCGTTGTAGGAGGATCATATCGAACGCTAAATGATGCGCTCACACCCTTCACAAATTGTTCTCCATACTTATCGATAAGCTTACTGATGTGACGCATGGTTTCGGGATTCTGTTGCGCACTTTTCGGTAGCAAATTACCGAGTCCGTAGGGGAGGTCCTTCTTGTTCATGATGGTGGGGAGAGCTTGGCTCATGTCTCCCATGAGAGGGAGAAACCGAGTGAGATCCGCGGCCATGATTGGGATCTCCGAAGCAGTGATTCTCTCCGCAATCACACTGTCCACAATGAATTTGAGATCAAGCTTGATACGAGTCAGATTGGCCACACGTCGTTGGATCAGAGTATCTGTTGTTCCACTTGCTGATAGACGTGTGATTTCTCCTTCGATAGCAGAGATCGCGTTATTCAGTTGGGTCACAGTGGCACGTCCTGTGGTAGAGGCCGAAGTAGAGGCCGAAGTAGAGGATGCAGTAGAGGTACCACGACTTCGAGGAACAGGAACAGTAAATCCCTCTGCAAATTCATTCGTGGGACCCTGAAGGGTGCCCGCTGCACCAATTAATCGCACCTGATTCTGTAAAAAGGCCAGATTGGAAGACATATCGTTCATGTGTTTCATCGTGATGGTAGACTGAATACCTGGATTGCGATTCAGCACGGAGACCTGGGATTGAAGCTCTTGAAAGTCGCTTCGCGCTGTTTGAAGAGGAAGCTGGATGGTCGGATCCGATCGCTCAGACAATTGTTGTGCCTCAAACGCCAAGAATCCCTTTAGCATTTCTAAGAGAGACACAAGTTGTTGGCGATTGGCCTTGATTAGCGTGGTGTCTTGATACGGAAGAGGGCTCATGGAGGCAATTTCCTGATAGGGTGCAACAGGGAGAGATCCAGGAAGAGAAGAGGGCTGTACTGGATCTGTCAGAACCGGAGATACAGGGACAGTCGTTGGTAGGCGAACGGGTTTCGTATCAAAGCCTTCCATGGAGGTCATAGAGGCCCATTGATAAATGACAAGGAGAATCACGACAAGGGCGAAGAACGTATATACCGCTATCATTCTCCCAACTATTTAGTAATCCAGATTACATTTCCAGCAAGGAATGCTATCCTTGCGAATATACTGTGTCATGTCATGATCGCATGCGTTCTTATATTCACGTCCTTGGGAGAGAGAATCGGATGGGGGTTCCTTTGTATCGCATCCGCCATCACAGCCTCCATCACAGCCACCGTTTCGTTTGCAAGCCTTCTTCTCATAAGGGACACGTCGTTCCTCTAATGTCTTCCTTTTCAAAAGGGTCTGGATATCGGAGAGGATGTCCATTCGTTGCTTCAGACTCTTGGCTTGGTCACTTGTGCCGCTGACGGCCGCTCCTGTGGGGTCCTGGCGATCAAATGTTCGCCAGTGGGCAGCGGTGGGCGCATCCGTTCGATAGCGAGAATCAGATGGCCGAGAGGTTCGAGTGGAGGAAGAGGACGGAGCACCAGCGTCATCCGATCGAGATCGTGAGGATCGATACTGGTCTACGTTCCTCTCATCCTGTGAAGGGCATGGAGACGGTGGGGAATAGGTATAGACGCCCACGAGTGTATTAGGCGCCGCAGGCGCCGAGTTTGTAGGGGGAACCTTATATTTTTTTCCGTTGGGATCGGTTGCAGCAGTCACTTGAATGATATAGTATTTCTTTCCAGTGACCATGTTAGACGGTCGGAACGTGTGAATGGTGGACTCTGTCTTGGTAACCGTCGCATTGGTCACCAGAATCTGATCGGTAGACTCTCCTGCCTCCAGTGAATTCTTAGAGGAATGATATACCACATAGACATTCGGAACAGTCGTGTTGTCCGTCGTTTTTGCGTTAAGGACCATTTGGTCTCCTTTCATGCAGGCATTCACAGTGATTCGTGCATTGCATGGAGATGGCGCGGAATGAGTATAGACCCCCATGAGGGTATTGAGTGCCGCAGGCGTTGCATTTGCCGCAGGCACCTTATATTTTTTAGCATCCGCATTTGTTGGAGCGGCAACTTGAATCACGTAGTATTTCTTTCCAATGACCATGCGAGAAAGAGAGACATCACCAATCGCGGTCTCCGTCGGCGTGACCGTCACACTATGCACCATAATGCTATCGGTAGACTCTCCTGCCTCCAGTGAATTCTTAGAGGAATGGTTCACTAGAAAGACATTTGATATCGTAGTATTGTCGGTTGTTTTTGCCTTAAAGATCACAACGTCTCCATCAATGCAAGTAGTAATAGCAATTCGCGTAGGAACCGCGGGTGTATTAAAAAACCCTTCAGATTGTCCTATGGACAGTGCTACGATACATGTCAGCAGCAAAAGACATACTACCAGAAATTTCATTTCTCTCTATATGAACCGGGGAATTAGGAACACGACTCTTCCTCATACGAATTGTCTCTGCCGCACGATTGTTGGTAGGCTCGTCCTTGTGTCATAGAATCAGATCGAGAAGAGGATTCCTCGGGCTCCAACCGGGCTGTTTGTCGCGCCGCAAGCGTCTCATTCCGAATCATGCGCTGAATATCGGACAAGATGTCATTGCCCATGGGGTCATTCGAGGCCCCTGCTGGACCAGCTGGACCACGAGCGCCTGCTACGCCTGCGGGACCTGCTGGACCAGCGGGGCCTGCTGGGCCACGAGCTCCATCGAGACCACGGGCTCCTGCGGACCCCGCAGGCCCCGCTGGACCCGCTGGGCCTGCTGGACCTGCTGGGCCTGCTGGACCAACCATAGAGGAAGGAGTGGGCCGAGTGTTTGTAAACGACGACGTCACTTCTGCCGCAGTAAGCGGCCGATCGAACATTCGAAAATCGTAAATCGTCATATTGGGATAAGGATCCGTTGTCCAATTGCTTTTTCCTAGGAAGAAATGGGGAAACTCCTGAAGAGCCAGGGCTTTCGTGCCCGTTCCTTCCACTGTTCCATTCAGATAGAGTTTGTGCTCTCCTGATGGGGTAATGGTCCATGCCACATGATACATGGTATGAAGGGCCAATGCAGTGGTGCCACTGAATTGAAGCTGGACAGGGTCGGTCCCTGCAACCGAATGATGACAACGAAGTTTTCCACTATGAATGGCCAACACTGTCGCGGTTGCAGGAGCAGGGGTCGTCACTCCCATATCAAAGATACGCGACCAATTGGCTGGAAGCGCCGATCCTGTAAGAACAAACCATGCACTATACGTAACACCTGCTGCCTTGGGTGTGAATGCAGGCATGATTTCGTATCCTGTTCCTCCACTGGTCACACGAACACCTTTTACAATGTTAAAGGCGCCTGTCGGACCCACCTCGAACCCCTCTGTTTGTCGAACATAGAGAACCAATAGGATGACTACGATCAATAAGACAAGAACAAGGATATCCTTCATCACTATCATGTAGTCCATAAAATTTGATATAGAACCCCGTCTAAAAATGGTTCAAACAAGTGGGATATCATGCTGACTGTGCGCTTTCAAGACGATGAACGCCCTGAGATTGGGATCGATGAGGCCGGACGAGGATCATTCTGGGGGCCATTAACGGCAGGAGCCGTGTGTCTTCCTCCCCTTTCTGAATGGACTGACGAACACCATGCGATGTTTCTTCTGATACGGGATTCTAAGAAACTAAGTCCAAAGAAACGGGAGGCACTTGCCACTCAACTCCATGACCTTCTAGGAGACCGATGTGCCGTCGGCATGGTGTCGGCCGAAGAAATCAATCAACATGGAATCACCTGGGCGAATCGCGAGGCCTTTCGTCGAGCGATTCATGGTGTAAAAGGAGCAGTAGAGACCCATCGTCTGCTGATTGATGGAACTCTTTCGATCGATGATTGGACAGGAGAACAGCACGTAATCGTGGAAGGAGATGGAACCTATCTGGCGATTGCTGCAGCATCTATTCTCGCCAAAGTGGAGCACGATCGGTGGATTCGCGTGTATGCGGAGGAGCGCTATCATCTTGTTTCCTCGAAAGGATATGGGACGGCCACACATCGCGAGGCGATACGTCTCTATGGGGGTCATGTCCATCATAGAGAGGCATTTATACAAAACTGGCTACCTGATGCGCCTGTGAAAGAGCCGAAGCAAAACGCAACGCAAGACGCAGGGTGTCTCATTCGATTCTAACGAGCGCGTCGAGATTTCACTTTTCTGCCACGAGAGCGACGTGTGCGACGGGAACCACCCCTTTTTTGTAATTGTTCCCATCGTGTCGTTGCGTTTGTTGCCTGGCCTTCTGCTTGGAGGAGCTTCTCATCGATTGCATTCTTCAAACGCTGTTTGTTATGAATCTCTTTTGAATCAATGAACCTTTTCATATTCATAGTAATGTCACTCATGAATGTTTGCAGCGTATGGGTTTTCTGAGCAGCCTGTTTTTCCATCGTCATTGGTGCATGATTCCCCCTTTCATACGTATGTTGTGCTGCCAACAGCGCATCCCAAGAGGCATGACTTGCGTTATCTATTTCTTTCTGAGCAGCTTTCTGAATAGCACTCTGAGCAGCACTCTGAGCAATGAGGGGTATCTTTATGAATGCATCCTTTGCTTTTCCTATCATTTTTTTTGCATTGGTTGCCTTCGTAAGGGAGTGCGATAGGGCCGCCCTCCTCTGTTCCTCGATTTCCTTTTCTTGTGCGATATCTTGCAATGCATGTTCCCATATGTTCACCAGGTCAGTTATCATAGTAGTCGCTCGAATGACATTATTCTTTATTGCATGACTTATCTCCATATGTGTGAACATTTCATGAATGAATGTATGCAGATCTCGGGCCTTATCTGTGGCTAACTCATATCCAGCCTGTCTTGCACTCAACAATGCATTGTCTGCGGCTTCTTTAAGTGTATTCTTCTCTGTTTCAGTAATAATAGTATTACTCTTTATCGTAACAAGTGCGTCCCTTAATAAAAACCCAAGAGTTTTTGTTGCCTCATAGGCAAACGTATAACGTTCATGGCGTATATCCATCTTATAATAAACGCATATTCTTCAAGATCCTATTGCAATGGAACTGCACACATGCGGTAAAAAGAACACTGAGCTACTGGAAGTAGTTAAGTTGTTCTATTAGAACGATTGATAGGGTTGTAGTGGTTACAAGTGGAGGCCGTTAGATCTGCAGGATCACAACTTTACTCGTTGCGGCGAGAGCGGCGGGACTTGTTCTTGCGGTTACCGCCCTTGGACTTGCGAGAGCGGCGCGACTTGTTCTTGCGGCTGCCTCCGCGACGAGAGCGGCGCGACTTCTTGCCCTTACGGACCTTGCGCTTGCCGCCCTCCGAGCGATTGCGGCGAGACTTCACCTTGCGCGAGCCGCCCTCGGAGCGGTTGCGGCGAGAGCGGTTGCGGCGGCTGCCGCCGAGAGAGTTGACCTTTGCAAGCATAGACGCGTTGGAGTTGGAAGACATCTTTATATTAGGGGGTGACATTATTTTATACGCAGCGGAGGGGCTCCCGCCCGTCCACCGTAGTCTTCCTTCCGCCCACGCATCCAAAATCGCCAGATCCATCGCGCGAAATCGTGAACTCGATTGAGGCCGGTATTGGTGCGCCTCTTTTTTTTCAAACATCACATACTTTCCTTTCGGATCGGAGTCTCTCTCTTCCCAGGAGGCCACCCCTCGGAGTCTCTGAATCCACTTGAACGATTCGTAGGCATACACCTGCCGATCGAGGAGGCCCACATGGCTCATGACAAAGACCCCAGGCGCTCCCTCAGAGTGTAGCGTATTGATCGGAGACACCGAAAGAAGTTCTTTCCCATTCAAGATGTTCTCTCGGGGGTTTCCAAATTCCTTATACTCCCCTACCGTAAGAGGTAAATCAGGATTGGAACTGGTCCGAAGAACATCCACATAGGGGACTTCCGTAAAGGCTGCGCCCACCAGCTGTCCATGGGGATAACGGGACACGATCGCTCCCACGGGAACACCCCCTGCAGAACGCCCATAGATGACTGTTTGTGCCGGACCGAGTCCATGGCGCTTCTGGGATCCACGAATGACGGCCTCGAAATCGTCAATCGTCACATGGCGATGCTCTCGTCGTGCCGCATCCGCCCATGCCGCGTCGATATCACCTCCTCCACGAACCATTGCAAATACAATCACCCACTTGCGCTGTAAGAGCGGATACCATTGCTGATAGGGCCAGTTCACAGGAGTAGTGGATCCATACGAACCATACACATAGATGAATTGGGCTTTAGGGGTCACCCCTTTTTGCCGAATACACACAAAGGGGACACGTGTTCCATCCACGGATGTCACATGATATCGATGAACCTCCAGCGGAGCAAACGTTATGGGATGCTTGATGGGCGTCTCCTTTTCTCGAAAGAGACTATGATGGGCCACATGAAGAACGAACGGAGTAGAATACGGTGAATGAACCATGAAGGATTGGATAAACGTATTTTCCCAGTCGGCCCATATGTTGACATCAATCGTCCCCACGGCAATCCGATAGAGCACATGGGGCTTTTTATGGGGCTGACAATGCCAGATCGTTTGCGATCCCTCCCAGATCGTGAGAACATGTCCTGTTTGTAGATTCACCCATTGAATTTCCTCCGTAGGAAGGGTCCATGACGCAAGAGGAGCGCCCATGGGAATCCAGCCCTCTTGATGGGATCGTCGGATCAGCGCACAGTCCTCTCCCTCGATGCTTCGTCCCAGGGGCATCTGAAGCACCGAATTCTGATACAGCGGAATCAGATTCTCTCCCTCCACACGGTAAAGGGTGCTTCGCATAGGATCAGAGGACAACATATAGAGGGTGCGATGTGCCCCTTTGCTTAATACGATGTCCCGCTCTTTGTCTCGTTCACGATAAATGGTCTTCTCTTTTTTTCCCGTTCTCGCATCACACATGCGCAATTCAGCCGTTACAAACAGATCTGTGATGTTAATATAATAACAGCGATCTTCTATCACGGCAATCTGAGAGGAGACGGCTGGTTTTTTCCAAATGAGATCGCCATCACGGTCTTCACAGAGAAGTTGATTTTTATAGTGTGTATTTTCCTCGGAGGTCACATACCATATCATGTTTCCTTGCACATCTACATCCTCCGCTGGGGTTTTCTTGGTTGACCCCACCCATCTCCATGAAAAGCGGGAGCCTGCCATCATGAGAATCTCCACTGCCCCCCCACCTATCGTGTATCCCAATCGCTCTACATAAGGTTTGACCTTGTCTAATTCGTCTTTCATATGATGTGCCATACGTGTCACATGAGGCTGGGTAGACAATTCGTGATAGTGGGCCTTTTCTTGTTGCAACAACGCAGCCCACCGTTTTCCTTTCATGTGTTCCATCCAGGCCCATGGATCTTTCCATGAGAGATATCCTAGATCTCGTATTTCTTGTCCTGTCATGACCCTATTGATAGGCCGCACAATCTGCCACCTAAACCTTCTCATCGTTCTTAGAATAGATATGGCGCTTCGCACGACTATTTTGTATCAAAAGGGCAATGCACACGGTCTTAGCGATGACGTGGTAGTGATCCAGCGCCTTCTTGCGGCGCTCTCTTCTAGGCTTTCCACACCTGTTCTTGCGGATCTTCGCGAGCCCCTTTCGCTGTCGGACATCCAGATTCACCTGGAAATCCCAGTGTATGGCGCGATTCCTTGGGGACACGTCAACATTCTTCTTGTGAACCCGGAACAATGGTCCTATGCCTATGATGCGTATGTTCATGCGTTTGATGCGATCTTCTTTCGCGATGCGCTGACGGCCGAGTTGTTCCGCCAGGATTTTATGGCAAAGGGCATTCCTTCGGATCATCTCTATACGTTCCCATGGTGCGACTCATGGGAGGTGACTGCACCGCCTACTGTGGTAAAGACGCCTGGGTTTGTCTGCTTTCTTGCGGGATCCACGACCAAATACGAATATGTGAAGGCGCTCCTGCCCCATTGGAAAGTGGAGGATCCACCTCTTCGTGTCTATACGACGCGCCAGGATGTGGCGGATGGTTTGAAGGGACTTCCTGGCCTTGCGTCCTCTGTCACGATTATTCACAAGGATCTCACTGCTGCGGAGTGCAAGACGCTTTCCCGTGAGGTCGAGGGGCACTTGATTGTGAGCCAGGCGGAGGGATATGGCTATGCGGCGGCCCATGCGGAAACGATGGGTGCCTTTGCGATCATGAATCGTCTCCCTGTATGGCAAGCGGACTATGAGGCGTTTGGAGGCGTCGCATGGCTCTCCAATGAGACAACCCCGTCGAGCTCGGTCCGCTGTGATCTCGCTCGGCCTGGCCCCCGCGTTCGTGAGGAACTCGAGGAGGCATTTGACCAGTTTCGGAGTGGCCATGCGACCTCTCCGTTGCGCAAGAGACATGCGGAGGGGCGATTTCATACGCTTGTAGAAGTGAGTCGCTCTACCTTTGAGCGACTGTTCGATCTGGCACGGGATCGTCGTTCCGTGAAGACGCATCGCCCTCCCCTGCTTCATGTAACTGGTTGCCTCCCAGTATCTATCGTGACACCTACGTATCATCGGCAGAAGCTGTTTGATATTGCACTTCACAATCTTTTGCTCACAGATTACCCCAAGGATAAGATTGAATGGGTGATCGTGGAAGATGGGACGGATCCTGCGCTAAGCGCCCGTGAGAAGATCATTTCGTTTCAGCTGCAGGTCCCTGAATTGAAGATCAAATACATTCCCATTGAGGGTCATATGTCGATTGGCGAAAAGCGTAACCTTGGTGTTCAACATACGAGTCATGAAATTGTCCTGTTCATGGACGACGATGACCATTATCCACAGACGTCCTTTCGCCGTCGTGTGGCGTGGTTGCTGTGCAATGACAAGAAAAAGATCGCATGCTGCACGACGTTGGCTCTCTATGATCTCATTCATGGAACCAGTGCCGTCAATGTGCCACCCTATCATCTTCCGCTGTCCCAACGCATTTCCGAGGCGACCATGACGTTTCATAAATCGGCGTGGCGCGAGCGCCCGTTCCCTGCTGTCTCGTTGGCAGAGGGAGAGGGCTGGATTGAGGGGCGTGAACATGAGGTGACAGAGTATCCATGCCAGCAAATTATTATCAGCTTTAGCCATCACGGTAACTCATCAGGGCGTCGCATTATTCCATCAGGACCTCCATCATGCTTCTGGGGGTTTCCCCAAGAATACCTCGTGTTTATTCATGAGCTTGCAGGGGTGGAAGTGGAAGAAGAGATAAAGGATTTAAAGACCCCCGCGGCGCAGTGATCGGCCGCCTCGTCGCGTAATGGTAGAGGGGACTTGTTTCTTGACAGAAGGCGTAGGCTCTTGTGAGGGAAGGCTTGGAGGAAGGCTTGGAGGAAGGCTTGGAGGAAGAGATGCGTCAGAAGGAGCATCTATCGATGGTTGTTTCTTAATGACAGACGGGACCTGTGGTTCAGAGGGAGCCTCTATTGAGGATTGTTTCTTAATGACAGACGGAACCTGTGGTTCAGAGGGTGCCTCCACAGATTCAGAGGGTGCCTCCACAGATTCAGAGGGAGCCTCCACAGATTCAGAGGGTGCCTCCACAGATTCAGAAGACCCATCCACCTTCTGAATCGCCGCTTCCACTTGTTCGTTCGTCGCCTCCGTGGTGGGTCGTTCTGGTTCTTCTTGCTCTTCCTCTTGCTCCTCAGGTTTCCTCTCAGGATGATCCAGGGACTCCTGAACAATATTGTCTACCAATGGCTTACGAGGACCCTTGCCACATCGTCGCTCCTTAAACGTATCCGAAGTAGGAATGCCCGCCAATTGAAACACCATACGAATTGCAAAATTGCTCTGGACACTCTTCGTGAGCTCTTCGTATTCCTTTGAACAAATAAACGCAGTATCGTCCATCAGCGACTGAATCCGCTGAATGTCCTCGAACGACACAGCAAGATCATCGGATCGTGGGGCTAGACCCTGCTCCATTAATACACCATCAATCGCTTCTTTTCGTTCCGCGAGCTTCTCTAGGATTTCAATCAGTGGCAAACGAACAGAGGCAGGCGCTGTCACTTGAAACACGGAAAGGAGTCCTCCAATCAACAGCGATTTCCCCAGGGAATACGTTCCAAAAATGATATCTCTCTGGATACGGGGATTGATTGTTTGAAACAGGGCAAGATAGACCTTGAGAAGTTGCCCTAGATAGAGTTGGGAAGATCCCGCATATCCAAGGAGAGAAAGGATGGCCTTCTTCCAGTCTCCGCGAAGCAGATCCAACACCGCCATGATCACACTCAGAATCTTTCGGTTTTGATCCGCGCCAGCCACACTTGCACTGATCCGAGCCATATCAAGAAGCAAATACACAATCACATAAATGGTTCGTGGAGGAAGTTTTACTTTTTCTAGTGCCATACCAACACCCTTTGTCGCAGGATACCCCTGAAGAGCAGTCGTCATCATCTTCGGAAAAAGAGGGATATCCTCTCCTTTGTCGAAGGTAGACATCTGAATGGGACCATGTTTTGAGACATATTGATGAATCGTGGAATTTGCCCGTTCGTATTGAGCATAGGCTGACTCAAAAAAATCATCGGGTCCTGCGGGTTCTTCCGATACAGACGAGGGAGTTTCTGCTCCAAGAGGGTCCATGGGGACGGAGGGAACAGCGGGAACAGTCGGCACAGCAGGAATAGTCGGCAGATCCGCGCCACCCTGTTGTGACCAGGAACGAAAAAAAGGAAGATAGGGCTCGCATGTTGCGGTCCATACTTCCTGCTCCGCAGGCGTTAGAA
>Ga0247844_1005261_pt1 | contig 16628 bp, 12 predicted proteins | sample LaCtaG_FD_192421 | JGI IMG/M metagenome (GOLD analysis project Ga0247844, IMG submission 192421) | Freshwater microbial communities from meromictic Lake La Cruz, Castile-La Mancha, Spain - LaCruzMarch201714.5m_1 | ecosystem: Environmental > Aquatic > Freshwater > Lake | place: Spain: Castile-La... | reverse complement strand
TACCGGGCCTTTGGTTCAGCACTGGTTCACCAGTACGGCACACTCCTCATCAGTTTTCCGTTTGTACGCTTTGTCTAATGTGGGTTCGTTCTTGGCCCTTTTGTCTTTTCCGTATGTGCTAGAGCCTTGGCTCGAGCAGCAGGAAATGGGGCGTCTATGGACTGCTGGTTTTTGGGTGTTTGCCTTGCTTTGTTTGCCGGTGGCGTTGGGGGCGTGGCAAAACAAGTCTCCGGTCGGCGCAGCCTCTTCTGGGGCTGCAGACGGTGTGCCTGCCAAGCAAGCCGTGGTCAGTTCGCTCAAGCCTTCGTTGGCCCAGCGCCTGTCGTGGGTAGCTTTGCCGGCCTTGGCTTCACTTGTGTTTATTGCGACCACTGATCAGATCAGCCACGATGTGGCACCCGAGCCAGGGCTTTGGGTGGCGACGCTAGGCTTGTATTTGGTCACTTTTATCCTAACGTTTGACCACCCTCGGTGGTACCGCCCCAAGTTGTTTGCGTTTCTCACGTTGGTGTTGTTGTTAGCGTCTTCAGGGTTGAACGACATACCGCGTTGGCTCGGTATTCAATGGGAATACGGCGTTAATGAAGTGCGTTGGTCGCATTACGCTTTATTGTTTGTGGTGTGCATGCTGTGCCATGGTGAGTTGTATCGCCGCAGGCCGGTGGATACGCGTCGCTTGACCGAGTTTTACCTGTGCATGTCGGTTGGTGGGGCGTTCGGGGGCTTGTTCGTGACCCTTGTGGCCACCCAATTCTTTGACGATTACTACGAGTGGCTGATTGCGTTAGTGTTGGTGGCCTTGTTGGCGTGCCATGTGTTGTTTCGCTTTGAGGGGCACCCCTCTGGTCGTATGCGTCAGGCGGTGGGTGCTTTGACGGCAGTGCTCATGGTGGCGTTGTTGTTTGTCATGGAAAACCCATGGTCTTGGCGTAACGTCCACAAGGGCGATCGTACTGAGGTTTTACTCGACCAAGTCCGAAATTTTTATGGCACGGTCGCCGTGAAAGAGCGACGGTTTGCTCAAGAGCCCGAGCGCGATGACCGCGTTTTTTTCAGCGGTAATGTGACCCATGGTCAGCAGTTTCTCTCTGACAAGCTGCGTCATGTGCCGACCACTTACTATGCGCGAGACAGCGGTATCGGCGAGACGTTGCAATGGGCGAAGAGCCAAAAACCGTCTCTTTCGGTTGCCTTGATTGGTTTGGGCGCTGGCACCTTGGCCAACTATGCACGCCCAGCCGATGCCTATGACTTTTATGAAATCAACCCTGCGGCCGTGCGAATTGCGCAAGAGTGGTTTGACAACTTATCGACGTGTAAAGCGGGTGAGCAAAATATTTTGCTAGGTGATGCTAGGCTGCGCATGGAACAGCTGCCCAAAGACAAGTTGTATGACGTGATTGTGCTGGATGCGTTCACCGGCGGTTCGGTGCCGATCCATTTGTTGACACGTGAGGCGTTTCAGATTTATCGCGATCACCTTAAACCGGATGGTCACATCGCAATCAACATCACCAACGCTTATTTGAATCTTTATCCGATTGTGAAGGCTCAAGCCGAGGTGTTGGGGATGGCTTACCTACACAAATATCAGGCCGTGGATGAGGTGCGCAACGTGAGAAGAAATCTGCACTTCATCATGACACAGGACCAGGCCTATCTAAAGGCGTACCCCTCGGTCAATCGCGACATTCGAGACGATCAGGGTCGTGTGCTCAGACAAGAGCCTTACGATCAACCGGGGTTGAGATTGTGGACGGACCAGTTCAGCAGCATTGCGCCGATTGTCCGGTGAGCGTTGAGTGACGTGAGCCGTCTTAGCTCACGCCACTCAATCAAGAACTGAACGACGAGCACAGCCTCCTTGTAGCTGGTGAGTTCTTACTCAGCAAATTGATTCGCCAGGTGGTAGCCGCTTAACCATGCGCCTTCAACTCGGCCGCCATTTAACCAATCGCCACACATCCCAAGGTGTAGCGCGGGATTCGAATAAAAGCCCAGCGTCGCAGTTGTCGAACCGCTGGCGTAGCGCCAACGATGCATAGAAATCTCGGCACCTGTGCAATCTAAGCCTAATTTTTTGGCGCACGCCAACAGCTGATCTGCCACGTCTTCTTTGCCTAGCTCGATGAACTCTTGGCTCCAGAGTGGGTTCGCCTGGATTGTCCACGACTCTTGCCCTGTACGTTGGGGTTTAGACGAATTTCGTGCAACCCAACTTATGATCTCTTGATTCACAAAGGCAGCTTCAAAGGCCACCTCTGGTCTCTGCTCAAAGCGTGCCATCAGCGTCCAGCAGCCCTTCATGTTGGATTGCCCTGCAATCGTTTTGATGTCGGGATCAAGGTGCTGTGCTAGAGCAAGGGCCTGAGGCCCTGGAATCGCCAGAATCAGTTCATCAAACCCTTTAGCGATATCGCCCGCCTCGGCGCTATGTAAAAACCAGTGACCATCTTTGTGGGACAACGCATCGATCGTTTGACTGGTGTGAAGCGGTAGCCCACTTGCCAACTGCTTGGCCGGAGTATTCATTGCAGGTGTGCCAACATAGCGCAGATCTTGTGACAGAAAAGTTGTCCACTGATTCGCCTCATAGACTTTGATTTCAGGAGTCCAAAGTGCAACCGTTTGGTCGGCTACCCATTTTTTGACTTGTTCAATAAACAGTGGGTCGCGTGCGGTGAAGTACTGGGCGCCATGGTCGGCAGCCCAACCTTCGCCGCGCTTGGTGCTCATGCGGCCAGCGGGGCCGCGACTTTTTTCAAAAAGCTCGACGTGATGGCCAAGCGCGGTGAGCCGAACGGCACAGCTAAGGCCAGCGAGGCCGGCGCCAATAATCGCGATCGTCTTTTTGGTCATGTTATTGCTACTCTTGCCTGATGGCTCTAAAGGTTAGATTGATGCGAGGTAGCACGCGACGTTTGGTCTTAGTCAGGCTATGGTGCCAAAAATGTTGTGTCGGTGCATGCATGAGCAGTACGCTACCATTCTCTAAGACGACAGAGGCGCCGAGTTTTTCAAACTTATGTTTAAACGAAAATTTACGCTCGCCACCAAAACTGACTGAGGCGATCGGTGCGTTTGCCTCGAGTTCAACCTCATCATCGCTGTGCCAACCCATACCCTGAGCGCCGTCGTGATACAGATTGAGCAGGCACGAGTTGAACGTGTGATGGGCGAGCGCTTCAGCGGTGTGTTTGATGTGTAACAGCTCTGGCGTCCAGGCCTGTGGAAACTTTTTAACGCCAGAATAGGTATAAGAACAGCCTGCATCCCCCACCCAGGCGACTTCTCTCTTGGTAGTGATCAGTTTTCCAAACATGACTAACTGGTCTTGTTGCCAGTCGAGCGTGGCGCGTAGCGAAGTGAATAACGTTGAGCAGCTGTCTGGATCGAAAACCTTAGAAATATACGCCACACTGCCATCTTTGGGCAGAAGATTGACATCAACTTGTGGTGGGTCGTCCCCGCTTGGTGTGGGTTCAAACAAGTCAGTTTGCATAGCGATGATTGTTGATTGTGGGGCACGACTGGGCTGCTTGATGACAAAGCAGTATACCGACAGACCTCGGGCCGCGCTGAACGTTTACGTTGAACGCTCGAAGTCGTACCCCTGCAAACTATTGGGCGTGGTACATGGGGTTGACCGGGGTATTCACTGCTAAAATCTGTAGCATTTGATAGGCACCACTTACTAAGAAAACCTTTTAGGCAAAATGATGGCAAATACAGTTCCTACCGTTGCAGAGTACGTGGTCAGCCGACTGGCAGACCTTGGCGTTGACCGTGTGTTTGGTGTGCCTGGCGATTATGCATTTCCCTTCGATGATGCGATCGAGGCGAGTGAGCGTGTCGAGTGGATTGTGTGCGCCAACGAGCTGAATGCGGCCTATGCTGCGGATGGCTATGCTCGAATCAACGGCGTTTCGATTCTGTCTACAACCTATGGTGTGGGCGAGCTTAGTGCACTCAATGGTGTGATGGGTGCCCGCGCGCAGCGTTTGCCGGTTTTTCATATTGTCGGTGCGCCCAGTACCAAAATTCAAAAACAAGGGCTGATCACGCATCACACGCTTGGCGATGGGGTGTTCAATAACTTTCAGCACCTTTCAGCCGCTGCTTGTTGCGTCACCACAAATCTGACGCCAGATAACGTGGTGAGTGAGATGGAGAGAGTCATCAGCGAGGCGTTGCGCCTGAGTGCGCCCGCTTACATCACTGTGCCCATGGATCTGGCCAAGATGCCGATTATCGGCTCGCCTGTCAAAGGCTCAGCTTTAGCGAGCATCAAAAGAGTAAAAAGCGATCCCGCAAGTTTAAGTGCAGCGCTTGATTTTGTGACAAGCAAAATTAAGGCAGCAAAGAGTGCGGTAGCGTTACCAACGTATCTCGTTGGTAACTACGGTCTGCGCAAACAGTTACTCAATTTTCTCAAGCAATCCAAGATGTCCTTCGCCACCACGCCGATGGATAAAGGGATCGTGTCTGAGTCCCATCCGCAATATCTTGGTATTTATAGTGGCGCCTGGTCTAGCCCGCCGGGGCTCAATGTCGCAGTTGAAGCTGCTGACTTGCTGCTAGATATTGGTGGCGTTGTGTTTGAAGACTTTAATACGACGTTCTGGACAAGTCAGGCTGCCCCACAAAAGCTCTTGACCCTTGGTGATAACTTCGTCAGACAAGGCAATACTATTTTTACTGGCGTGTCTTTACAAGACATACTAGAAGGGCTGACTGCGCGCTTGAGCGCCGTACCTAAGTTTGAATTTTCGGCTGCGCAAGCGTACCTGCCGCTGGTGGGTGAACCCTCAGAACCTACCGCTTCGGCAAACGTATACCCGCGTATTCAAAAGATGCTCAAACCGGGTGATGTCTACGTGGTTGAAACGGGGTCGTGCACGATCCACTCTACTCCGATGCTCTTACCTGAGGGTGTCGGCTTTCAGACGCAGACGCTCTGGGGTTCAATTGGCTGGGCGACGCCTGCTGCAATGGGCATCTGCATGGCCAATAAAAACGGTCGTACGATACTGATTACGGGTGATGGTTCTCACCAGTTGACTGCAAATGAAATTGGCGTGATGGGTCGTTACGGGATTAAGCCGATCATCTTTGTGCTGAACAATGGTGCCTATGGGGTGGAGATTGTGCTGAGCGAGAAGGGGCTGTCTTATGACGATCTCGCCAAATGGAATTATGCGCAATTGCCCGCTGCGATGGGCTGTGAGTCATGGTTCAGCGCTCGCGTGCGAACCGTCGCAGAGCTCGACGCAGCGCTTGAACAGGCACAACAACACGATGGTGCCTCGTATATCGAGATCATGATCGCAGCAGAAGAAAGTCAGCCTTTACCCGAAAATATCCTGCAACAGATCTATCAATCAACTGTTTCTACTCAATCTTGAGGCCTTCATGATGCGTACACTTTCCTTAGGTGCGATAAAGACAATTTTTGCAGTATTACTTTGTGCGCAAAGCAGTGTGATTTACGCTGCGGCCGACACCATTTTTTTAGGTGGGCCGATCGTCACGGTGAACGCTAAGAACGAAGAGGTCGAAGCCATCGCGGTGAAAGACGGAAAAATCGTTGCGGTTGGCGCTCAGGCTGAGATCAAAAGTCAATGGTCAGATCCAAAGACCCAGGTGATTAACTTGAACGGCCGCACGCTGATGCCCGGCTTTGTCGAGCCTCACGTTCACATTGTGTTGACCTCGATGGTCGAGGGCTTTTGGTTAGACTTGTCTAACTTTACTTTGCCCTACGATACGATCGAGACTCTGAGCGCAAAGTTACGCACTGCGCTCAAACAAGTTCCGCCTGGCGGCTGGTTAGCAGGTTTTGGTGTTGACCCTTCGCGCACTTCGCCTTTTATGGCTGAGCTCACTGCTGAGGTGTTGGATCAGGTGTCTAAAGATGTGCCGATCTTTATCATTAATCAATCCGGTCATATCGCCTATGTGAATAACAAGGCCTTTGAAGTCGCGGGCGTGACAAATCAAACCCCCAACGCCCCAAATGGTGGCATTTACGTCAAAGATGCAAACGGAAAGCTCACCGGTAAGTTGATTGAGGGACCAAGCTATCTACCTTTTCAAGCCAAGATGCCTGTTCCGACGCAGGCTGAACTGGCGGCAGCAGTTCGCAAGACCACCACAAGGCTTGCGATGAAAGGCATCACAACCTCAGCTGAAATCACGCTGGGTGCCAACCTCGGCCTTGAAAATGAACTGGGCTTGTTCAAATATCTGATGAAGGATGGCGGTTTGCCAGTGAGAGTCCGTGCGTATCTGTATGGCAACGCCGTCCCCCAAGGCTTTAACGCGATCAAACCGAACGAGGGCGATGCGAATTTGCGATTTGTTGGAGTCAAATTTATAGCGGATGGGTCTACGCAGGGATTAACCGCCGCCTTGAATGAACCCTACTCATATCCTGCGGATACAAAATACAAAGGGAATCTCAATTACAAAACCGATGCATTCTTTAACTTGATGAAGCCTTATTTTGATCAAGGCTGGCAGATTGCGATCCATGCGAATGGGGATAGCGCTATCGATCAAGCGCTCGAAAACTACAGCAAATTGCTCGACAAAGTCGATAATCCTCAAGCGCGCAGGCTGCGTATTGAACACTTTACGATCACGAAGCCAGAACAAATCGTGTTGACTAAAAAGCTAGGCGTTGTTCCAGGTTTTACCATTGGTCATGTTCATTATTGGGGCGAGCCTTTTCATAATCAAATCGTAGGTGCTGCGCGCGCCAATCGTATTGATCCTTCCGCCTCAATGAAAAAAGAGGGTGTTCGTTTTGCGTATCACAGTGACACGCCTGTTTCACCCTATGGTCCGTTGAAATACGTCACTCAAGGTGTGACGCGTGTTTGGCAAAGTCCTTTTGAGCGAGTACTAGGGCCTGACGAAAGAGTATCCGTAGACGATGCAATCCGAGCCGTCACGATTGACGCTGCCTATCAGATGATGTCAGATCACGAAGTTGGAAGTCTTGAGGTGGGTAAGCTGGCAGATTTTGTTGTCTTAGAAAAGAATCCACGTACAACAACGCCCGCTCAAATCTCTGAGATCAAGGTCTTAGAGACCTGGGTGGGTGGCAAACGACAGCAGTGGTAGTCACGCTGTTGCAGATCACTCATTAATTGTAGGCAGTACAAATCTGTATGTTTGTCGTTTCAGGATGCACCCAGCGCAAACTGTCTCGCGTGCTATCAATGCATCCACCGTCGGCATACACGCCCGTAGGATCCCGATAGCGCATCATTCTTTTTAAGATTCGGTCATACTCTTCTGGGGCCGACAGTGTTTCTAACACGCACTCTTGAACGATATCCTCATTCATCACCAAAGCGCCAGAGTCTTGACGTATCGCTCCATGGCGCCAGTGGTAAATCTCTACACATTTTGACTCTAGGGTATAAGGTTTAGCTCTGTCCCATAAATTGACAAATTTCCCAGAGCCCAAATAGACAACCCAAGATCCTTCAAATCCTCCGACGTCAGAAGAATAGTCATCCGGATTCTTAAACCAGATTCGACTGCCTGGAACATAAAATCTTACGGGAAATGGTTGGTGAACTGACCCGCGTTCGAACAAAAAAGAATGTAGAAAATTGTCTCTTTTAAGTGGGGCTTGACACCATTGCTGTTCAATTTTTTTCAACAATGAGCCATTCGATCTTTTTAGCTCTTTGGTTAGCCCTGTGAGCATCAGATACTCAGACGCGCGTTGACAACTAAACCCATAGCGGCGACCAGACAGGTCAGGGCAAAGCGCGTGCTCTAAGGCATCACTCAGTGAGGAGTCTTCGCGCAGTACGGGCCCGATATCTTCGTCGTCAAGCCAGAATTTTTCTGGCCTATCAGCGGCATTCACGTTAAAGACAAGTTCTGTGCGCTTTGCTGTCGCAACAATATCTCGACGCATTCTTAGGTTAGACAGCAACTCGTGATGGTTAGGAAATATGTAAGCAATCGGACTAATCGCCATGCTGAGCAAGGCTTCAATCAACCAGTCATGATCTGAATGTTCGGAGTCTAGCGACAAATCTCGACCCATTTGTATGGTGTCGCAGTTAGGATTGGACTCCCAAATTAACTCATTGACAGTTAAATTGACTAGAAAATCATCCGCGTATTTCTCGACTGAAATAGCTGTGTACTGACTGACGCCAATATCGTGACAAATCATTTCTAACTGTGAGGCTTCGTACTTAGCCTCAGGCAATGAGCGACTAAATAGTACAACCCCAGTTTTATTCTCCAATTTTTCTGGAATGATCATTGTCGTTATCCTAAGTAGCCGGTTGTTTGGTTTGTGTTTGCCTTATTCATTTGATGCTGCCAAATGGCAGCGCTCAGCCCACGCGCGAAAGAATGCTTCATTTATACGACAGAATATAATAGATGGGTGGTTCGTAGACCAAGGGAAAACCCGCCATTATTCTCAATTAATGTCACATGACTCTCGGGCGATATCGTCGGATGGTTATCATTCAGAGGATTTATTGACCATAGTTTCAGCTAACATTGATCGGTTATTTGAATTACAGGAGAATGGAATGGTTCGGTTAACAGACTTGCCTGAGATAGAGCGAGGGCATCATCTCGATCGTGTCAAGCAAATACCTAATTTGTCACCGCCGCGGTTGGTCTCTGGGCCAGCGCTTAGTCAACGTCGAGTGGCGTTAGTTACGACCGCGGGTCTTCATGTCAGAACTGACATGCCCTTTAACTCGACAGGTAACGGAACCGATTACCGCGTGATTCCTGAGACCACTGATGCTGCTGATCTGGTAATGAGTCACGTATCGGTCAATTTCGATCGCTCTGGCTTTCAAGCGGATTGCAATGTGGTATTTCCGCTGCAGAGGCTTAAAGAACTTGCCGCAGAAAAATTTGTAGGATCTGTCGCAAAGTTTCATTACTCTTTTATGGGTGCGATCTGGCCAACAACAAAATACGAAGCTAAAGCAAAAGAGTTAGCCGAGTTGCTTAAACGAGATAACGTCGACGCAGTTGTGCTGTCTCCAGTTTGACCGCTTTGTACGTGCGCCGTGAGCGCCGTCGGCCGTTATTTAGAAGAGTTCGGGATCCCAACTGTACAGATCAGTTTGATCAGAGAGCACACTGTCGCTTTTAAGGCCCCAAGAGCGCTTTGGGTGCCGTTTATGTTGGGGCGTCCGTTTGGCGCGCCAAGTGACGCTGGGTTTCAGAAGAGAGTGTTGAAAGAGGCGATTACCCTTCTTGAATATGATCGTGAGCCGATCATTCAAGATTTTCAAGACGATGCACCGCCTGACCAGCTAGGCTATGACGATCAACAGTTGGTATGCCCAGTTAGCTTTCCGAGTCAAAGCAAGGTGGGTACCCTGCGTGAGCGGGTAATCAGCGAGGTTGCACAACTGCAGGCCTGGCATGAGGTGAGTCTGCAGGCGCGCGGTCGAACCACGTTGGGCGTCACAGGCGCATCGCCTGCACGACTCGCAGATTTTGTGACCTCATGGTTAGGTTCAGAGCCCGAGCAGATTCTGTCTGATCCCGAGCAGGCTGCGGCTGTGAACGTAAAGTTTGCAACCGATGAGCTGAAGTCATTTTATTTTGAGGCCAAGCTTGCCCAGCCCGGTCAACATAGCGCAAAGTCTTTACAAGATTGGTTTTGGTTTGAAACCAGCGCCGGCGAGGCATTTTTAGCACTACGTACAAAGTTTGCTGCTGAGGGCCATCCAGAGTTTAAAGGCTTGGCTACGCTCAGTATGGTGCCTCGTGTGGTCTTAGATTCACTGGCAAAGCGTTAGTGAGGTGTAATGATTGAAAAAGAAGCCGACTGATCTTGGCTTCTTTTCAGCCACTGGGTAAGATACGGTGACGTTGATATAAACAAAACATTAAAACGACAATGACACTTCCGCAGGGTGTACCAGCAGGTTTTGAGCCCATTTTTATGGTTGAGCCATTCACACAACGAATTGGCCCGATTTACTCAAAGCCCGATGGTGCCAATCAGTTCAAGCTAGGTTTTTTGGTTGACGAGTCGCACTTGAATATTGAGCGCGTGGTGCACGGAGGGATGTTGTCTACTGTCGCAGATCAAGCGATTGGTATCAACGTCGCCCACGCAAATAGTCAATCAAACGATGTCTTAACGATGCATCTTTCAGTCGACTTTATTAGCCCAGCAGTTTTAGGGGATTGGGTTGAGGCGACCGCGACACTTAGCAAAATAAGTGGTCGCGTTCGTTTTGGCAACTGCGAGCTTAAAGTGGGTGAACGTCTTGTTTTAAAGGCCTCAGCAATATTTGCGGCTAGAACGACGCAACGCCTCAAGCCACTGTAGCGTTAAAGGTCTGACGCCATTCTGTCGAGGTACATCCCATCAAGTGAAAGGTCAGGGCTTGATGCGAGCGACTTGTAAAAGAGTGCAACAGTCCGGCTCGAGCTATTGAATTCTGTTGGCTTGCCGCTCAAACTAGATGCTTCGGGTGCTGGTGCCTGAAGTTGTTTTACACAGGAAGCGTCATGAGTACTTTCAATTCTTTGTCTTACGCCACGCAATTAGTGGCTACTGGCTTGCCTCGTGAGCAGGCCGAAGTGCACGCTAACGCTCTTCAAAATGTCTATGACGAAGAGCACAAGCAATATGCTACCAAGGCCGACTTTGTTGCCTTGAGTAGCGCAGTTAAGTTGCAGATTCACCAACTCGAAATAAAAACTGATCGCATCGAAACTAAAACAGATCAACTTGAAATCAAGACTGATCGTATCGAAGCCAAGATGCTTCAGATCGAGGTCAAGACCAATCAGATCGAAATTAAGACTATCCAGATTGAGGCTAAGACAAATCAGATTGAGGCTAAGACCGATCAGATCGAAATCAAAATGACTCAGATTGAGAAAAAAATAGATCAGGTTGAGCAGAAGCTCTCTGCAGAGCTATCAGGGCTAAAAACAACCATTGATGAGTGCAAAAATGAGTTCTCACATTTTCGAGCTGATGTGTCAGAGCTAAAAACTTCGCATAAATACCTTCGCTGGATTGGCGCGGGCGTAGCAACCATGTGCCTGAGCGTCATTGGTATAAACATTTCGATGTTTATGTTCTTAGCGAAATAGCGTTATGAACAGTCGGTAATCCGGTGTGTAAAGTCGATCTGGCCAGCCAGATCGACTCGATACAAACAAGTGCCGTTCAAGAATCTAGAGGATTACCCATCGCCGCATTGGCCTCAGAGGCTTTTGCTGGCCCGCGTAAAAAGCGTGCAATGGCAACTGCTACAAGTACACCAATCAACGATCCAACGGCATAGACCCAGTACGTTGAAAGATCCCCGCGGGCAAAATCTGGCCCGAACGCCCGCGCAGGATTAAAGGCTGCGCCGTCAAACGGGCCGCCCATTGTTCCCATGGCCATCACATACGCCCCAACGGCGAACGGAGCAGAGCTACTGTCCAGTTTTGGACCGTTTGTTATGCTGAGTACCAACAAGACCATGCCAAAGGTCAGAATAGCCTCGAACGCAACAGACTGATAGATCATGCCAGCTGCAGGCACTGTAGCGGCCAGGTTACCGCCGGTTCCGAAAAGCATCGCTGCGACGCATGAACCCGATGCCGCAGCAATCATTTGCACAATGATGTAACAAGCGGCCATCGGAAAGCCCATGTCACCACGCAGCGCGAAGGCGAGCGTCATGGCGGGATTGAAGTGCGAAGAGATATCACCGAGAAAGAAAACGGCAGCGACCAACCAAAGTGCTGCACAAGCCGAGAGAATGAAGGCGAACTGATAGGGCGCAAGGGTCGCACCTCCGTACCCCGCTAAGATCGCCGCCCCGCCTGACAATACAAAAGTCAGGCCTGACGTACCAATGAACTCGGCGACGAGTCGCCGAGCGCGGTGATTGTTGCTTTTCCAGTCGGCGTTGAAACGATCGCCAACCTGTTGGCGTAAGGCCTGTTGCCCCGATAGGGGGGAGTGAAGGTTGGCGCTCATTCATCGTCTCCTGGTTATGCTTTAGCAGCAGGTACGTCAGCAGAGCCTGGCCGAGTCATGTTGATAGGCACCACGACACGGTCGAACACAGCTTCGTCAACACCTTTGGCAAGAGCAGCTTGCTTAAGTGTCGTGTTGTTATCGATCGCATAGTGTGCGATCTCTGAAGCTTTGTCGTAACCAATAACAGGCGACAGGGCAGTCACCATCATGACCGAGCGGTCAATATTTGACTTGAGTTGCGCTTCATTGACAACAGCACCTTCGATCATGAACTCGCGGAAGTGATCACACATATCCGCCATAATCAAGGCTGAGTGCAAATAGTTACTGATGAGAACGGGTCGAAAGGCGTTGAGCTCAAAATTGCCTTCTGAACCGCCCATTTGCACAGCAACATCCGAACCCATAATCTGAATACAAACCATGAGCATGGCTTCGGCTTGTGTGGGGTTGACTTTACCTGGCATGATCGACGAGCCTGGCTCATTAGACGGAAACGTCATTTCCATTAAACCAGTACGTGGGCCAGAACCTAGCCAACGCATGTCATTCGCGATTTTAAACAGGGATACGGCCGCACACTTAAGCCCAGCGTGAGCTCGCACCATGCGATCAAGTGTGCCTTGGGCTGTAAATTTATTTGTGGCGGTCTTGATGGCAAAACCGGTCATCTGTGACAGCTCTGCAGCCACTGCATCACCGAAGCCAACGGGTGAATTCAAGCCCGTACCGACTGCGGTGCCGCCCATGGCAACCTGCAAAAGCCCTTGGGTTGCATACGTCACATCAGCGATCGCATCATCCAGCGCACCAACATAACCTGACCATTCTTGGCCAACCGTCAACGGCGTTGCATCTTCAAGATGGGTACGACCGATCTTGACAATGGTTGACCATTGTTGCGATTTAACATTCAAGGCATCACGCAGTCGCTGCAGTGCAGGGATCGTTTTCTCGGTTGCCATTTTGTAGGCAGCGATGTGCATAGCGGTAGGAAAGGTGTCGTTGCTCGACTGACCCATGTTGACATGATCATTCGGGTGGATAGGCTCTTGTGCGCCTAACGTACCACCGACCAGCTGAATACATCTGTTCGAGATCACCTCGTTCAAATTCATATTGGATTGTGTGCCAGAACCCGTTTGCCAGACGTACAACGGAAACTCGCTGTCGAGCTTGCCACTGATGACTTCGTCTGCAACTTTCTGAATTAATTCTCCCTTCCAGGCAGGCAGGCGGCCAGCCTTGGTGTTGACCACCGCAGCAGCTTTTTTGACATAGCCGTAGGCGTGATACACCTCTTTGGGCATCTTGTCGTGACCGATATTGAAGTGGATCAAGCTGCGCTGTGTTTGTGCGCCCCAATAATGATCTGCGGGGACTTGAACTTTACCAATGCTATCGAACTCTTCGCGCAGGCCGGTTGCTGTCAGGCCGATGGGCAAATCAAGTATTTTTGGAGCTGCTTCGTTTGTCATGGTTTTCCTAGAAAGTATAGAGCGTTGGAGTACTAGTTTTTGTGTTTCATTTTTACTGCCGCCGAATCAAAATTGACCAGTCAATATTCAAGCGGCGTCAATGTTTCACGTCTGCTGTTGTTGTTGGTGACTCATGTAAGATTGTTCTAAAACTGATGGGCTAAAACTGATGCCTGATTCCGACACCTACGACAGTACTTTGTGCTGTTCGAACGGCTGCGTAATTGTTTCCGTATGACGCATAGGTGTAAAGGTTGGTGCGCCGTGAAAAGTTATAAAGGTACGCAGCGCTGTAGACCATTTGAGGCCCTGTTAGCGTACTGGGCACTGCATCGCCCTGTTGCTGTAAGCGCTGTACCGACGCCAGAATGCTTGCTTCGCCAATCGGGACCGTCATGCCCAACATCATTGAACTGGCAGCGGCCCCAGCCAAGAAGAGTGCCCCTGACCCCAGTGAGCCGTCTGAAAGCGGGCTGGTGGGAGTTGTGCCTGCGCCCACGGGTTGACCATTCCAAGTGCCGTTTCGCGATTGACCGTAGGCAAAGGATATTTTGATGACTCTGAAGTCGTAGGCCCCGCCCGCAAGCCAGGCTGTAGGGTTTGGCTTGGGTGGGCCATTCGGAATATTGTCTGGGCCCCATAGTTGATCGTAGGCAACGGCCAGAAGAAGCGGGCCGTTAGCGTATTTGGCACCCAGTGTGAGGGCGCGTAGGTTGTTGTTTGTTTGAAATTGAGAACTTTGATTGATCGCTTGGCATATACCGCTCGAGCAGAGGCCGTTGTTCGCGTAGATGCCGGTCAGCTCGGTCGCAAAGGAGTAGCCCGCACCGATGGTTAAGGATTTTGTCGCTTGAGCTTGCAGCATCACCATGTTGCTATAGCGCACAGTGTTCGCTGAACCAAACGAGGCGCCAATGTTGGCTTGTCCAAAGTCTTCGATGAAGGGGTCGATCGGTAAAAAATAATTAGAGGCTAGGTTGATCTGACGGCCGACATCTAGTTGCCCAATATCGTTGTGTTTAATGCCAACGGTCGACTGGCGTCCGAATAATCTGCCTCCTTGTTGAGCTTCTCCGGTACCGGCGTTAAAGCCATTCTCTAAAGTGAAGACCGTTTCAAAACCACTACCCATTGCATGCGTGCCGCGAAGGCCAAAGCGCGAGCCGCTTTGTACGCCACTGGAAATCCCAAAAAATTGATTGCTTTGAATGACGTGGTCTCTTGTTTGATTCACCGTAGCGTATTGCAGACCAATATCAATAATCCCGTAGACAGTAAGACTGTCTTGGGCCTGAACACTTGTTAAGTGACAGACGAGCAATGCGGAAATGGCAATAATTTTTTTCATAGATGTTCAGGTGCGGATGTAACCTGTGCTAAGCGAGCGACTACTGAGCCCTGTACAACTGTTTACCATGCTTAATTGTCTGTACCACACGGATATTTTTAATTTCGTCGGTATCGACCTTTAAGGGGTTGCGATCAAGCTCAACCAAATCGGCCAGCATTCCTTTTGCAAGTAAACCTTTAGACGTCTCTTCTTTGTATTGATAGGCAGCATTCACCGTAAAGCCTTGCAGTGCTTTATACGCATCAATCCTCTGCTCTTCACCGAGTGTTTTGCCACTGAAGGTTTTACGATTGACTGCACTCCACACCGAAAATAGAGCATTCGGACCAGACGAAGGTGTATCATTATGAATCCCAATTTTGACACCCAGCTGACTTGCAGAACGTAAAGGACTAATTTTTTTGGCGCGCTCTTCGCCCAGTATTTTTAGGTAGACATCGCCATACAGCCAAATGTGATTCGGCAGCGTGATGGCCATAATCTTTTTGTCTTTGTATTGCGCCAGTTGATCATCGCGGACAAAGAATGAATGGGAAATGACCGGTCTTCGATCTTCAGTGACGCCCGTGTCTTTCATGGCTTTGTTCAAAGCCGAAAGAGTCATGTCGATACCTGCGTCACCGTTACTGTAGCCAAAGTACTGAATATTCTTTTCGTATGCGAGCTTCGCGTAGCGGTCTACCGTGCTTTGTGGCGTGAAGGGAAAGCCACGCCAGTCTGGGCTAAAGCCCGTCGTATCTAAAAAAGGCTTGGTGAAGTAGGCAAAGCGTAGCTGTGGTGCGCCATCGGTAGCCACCATGATGCCTGCTGCCTTAAAACCTCTATCCCCGTGACTATAAGCACCGAACTGGAAACTTGGCTTGGTTTTAAGAATCTCATCCACCACGTCGTACGCCGGCAGTGCAATCAGATCAAGTGAAATCACTTTTTGCTCGATTGCCATGCGCATCGTATTCATGTCATCAATAGTTGCTTCATAACTTTGGGCAGTGGTGAAGCCATTTGAAAGATAAACGTGTTCGGCTTTGCGGTAGGTGTCAAAGGTGATGTCTTGAGAGTATGTGCCGACCGCGCGCACCACCGCATCCATGAAGGGCGAGCCCACGAGTTCTCCGGTGAGTGCCCCTGTTTTCGGATCTTTGAGTATGAACCCTCCGACAGCCTGAGTTGCCGGGGTGATCGCTAGTTTTTTCAGTCCAGCTGTATTGATTAGGCCCGTCAGGGTTGAAATATTCTGGATGAGTAGTGGTTGGTCTGGAAAAGCTTTATCCAAATCCGCTAAAGATAGACCTCCGTCAGATAACATGGCTTCTGAGTAGCCAGACCCCATTATCCAACCATTAAATAGCTTGCCCTCGGTGAGCAGTTTTTGGATCGCTTGAGCTTTTGTCTGGGGCGGATGTTGCGCAAAGTACCCCACGTTCACGCCAAGAGTATTTTGTGCAATCAGTGCAAAGTGTCCCCAGCTATCAATAAAGCCTGGCATTAACGTGCGGCCGTTCAGGTCATATAAGGTTGGGTTAGCGCCCGCCTGCGCAAGCGCTTGCACCTTGTCACCGACAAACATAATTTTGTCGTTCTGCACGACAAGCGCTTCGACGTACTGAGGGCTGTCTTCTTGCATGGTGAGAATATCGCCATTGACATATACCGTTGCAGGATTTGCGAAAGCCGTCACGCAGTGAAAGGCAAAAAAACAACTGAGAATTTTTTGTGCGAGTCGCATGATTTTGGCAGGAAAAAAGAAAGGGCTCAATCTGGACAAGTGTGAAAAGAAGGTGTTGTGCCGACG
>Ga0247844_1005250_pt1 | contig 16671 bp, 14 predicted proteins | sample LaCtaG_FD_192421 | JGI IMG/M metagenome (GOLD analysis project Ga0247844, IMG submission 192421) | Freshwater microbial communities from meromictic Lake La Cruz, Castile-La Mancha, Spain - LaCruzMarch201714.5m_1 | ecosystem: Environmental > Aquatic > Freshwater > Lake | place: Spain: Castile-La... | reverse complement strand
CACAAGCAGCTATGAAAGACCAGGATGGCAAATTCTTTGGCAAGGTTGGATTAAGTTTTTCGAAAGAGTTGAAGGCTTTATTCTTGCAAAAAAAATGTTTCAAAAATAAATGTGGGTTAAGCTAAGGATAGTGAAGAAAAAAAATGGGTATCACTACAAGTTTCAAAAACTAACGCTGCCCTAAAAAAAGACAAAATAAATCCACAAAGTTTTATTTTAAAACTTCAAAAAATTGCAAAAAAAGATTCAACAATGGAAAAAATATTAAATGTTTTTGATAAAAAACAATACACATTTGCGATCGATAGAAGTAACAGCAAACGTATGGAAATTCTAGAAAATGGGTTTTTAAACATTCATGAAAAAGGAACTTCCGCAGGTTTGGCAAACGCTGAAAGCAGATCTTTTATCGAGGCACAATATCTTAAAATGAAGGTCAAAAAATACGAACAACTCCCGGCTTCACTCAAGCCAAAATCAATGTACCTTGTTCCTACACCTGACGCAAAAATAGATCTTATTCCTACTCATTACTTTCAAGATGTCAGCACAAAAAAATATACTGGTGATACATGGATACTTGATCGTGAGCAGATCAAAGATAATACACTTTTTATTGTTGGTGATTCTTATGATAGGGCCCTTATAAATGGAGAACTAGGTGGAAATGATCTTGAGATCGCTATAAATTCCACTCTCGATAATCATGCTATTTCAGACCATTTACTTCCTCTAGAGGATCTCCCTATATCTGCCCCCTACTACTACGAACAAGTTAAAACAGAAAATCGCTGGCGCTTTAATAATATTACTCCTGAGTATATCAAAAAAAAGCAGGCCCCCTATAAAGTAGACTGGGAGATAGCAGAAAGTGATCCACTCCCCTCTAAGATTGCGGCAAAAATCGACTACACAGACCCAGAATTTGATAAAACACTTGGGAAAAATTATCCTGAACTCATGGAAGAGCATTATTCCTTTTATGGGCGCCCTTTTGGTAATTATGTCGAAGGATTATATTTTGGACAGCTACCTCAAAAAAAAATAACGACACTGATTTATCACGAACGCCCTCCAACTATGCAAGAAATGAAAAAGTTGAAAGAACTTGGTATTAAAGTTATTGATGGAAGAGGGAAATTTTAAGAGCTAATTTCTTAATCATTTTTATCAATTTCTAAAATAATGACTTGAGAAAATGGAATAAGCCATTTTACATGACGTAAACCATAGGATAATCCAGGAACCCACTGATTAATTCCACCCTTTACACCAATGACAGGAAGTGAGTTTGGCAGTACAGGATAAAAACCATGCATTTTAATTTTACAATTTTTATTTTTAAATGGTTTAAGAATTTCTTTCTGACTTCTCATATAAATAGGAACTCGATTTTTAAATTCCTTTCCTCGAATCACAAGATCAAAAACTTGATAGGCCTTCTCCAAAAAAGAAGTAATGTGGAATTTATTGTATGTTTCAATAACAAGTTTTCCACCAGACCTTGTCACACGATAAAGCTCATGACAAACATCTTCATAACGATCAATATGAATGGTAGTTCCAAGTGAGGCAGCGAGATCAAAATGTCCATCTTCATAGGGAAGACGATCTCTAATGTCTTGCTTAACAATACTGATATCAACCTTATTGGTTTTTAATTTTTTTTTCAAATGACTAATGATGAAATCACTATTATCAACTCCAGTGACATCGGCCCCACTTTTTGCCATTGGGATAGCATAACGGCCTTCTCCAACAGCGCAATCAATGACTTTCATCCCACTCTTGGCATTAATAATTTTTAAAACTTCAATTGAGTGTCTCGAAAGAGGTAAATTCCACTCTTTCCAAACTAGATGTTCTTTTTTTGTTTCCACTATAAAATTCCTTAGTAATAATTTTACTTTTCTTGGATTTATCCATCTTAAACTTAAAAACAAGTTTTAAGTATCAGGCAAAAAGAATACCAAGTAAAAACCTCAGCCATTTCGACTAGGAAAAATTATCCTGAAAATACAAAATGATATTACTATGAAATAATAGATTCAGCATAAGTGTCTTAAGGGGGCTCCGTTATGAAAATTTTTGTATTACTTCTTACCGTTTTTTTGTTAAATTCGATGGCAAATGCTTACTCCATTCCAACAAATTTTCTACAAAAATGGGCGGCCACTGAGACAAAAGGAAAAAGTGAAACAGGCAGAGTTAAAATTTTTCAACGTTTTACCTCAGCGGGTGGACATATTTATTCAATTGCTTCAATTACATTCATGCAATATCCTTCAAAAAAAGACGAGAGCATTCAAAATTTTGCCAAAACTTTACCAGATGCTTTTGGAGAAAATAAATGGCAAACAAGTAGCATAGGAAACTCAACTATCGTTGAAGGAGTTTGGAAAAAAGGAAATCGTTATGTTCGCTATGATATTACAAAGAGCGACGGTTTCATAACCGTTACAATGTTTACTGGCCGTCTTGGTTATATTGATTCACTTCTTTCAGAGGCAAGAGTTATTCAAAGTAATTTAGCGCGTGTAAAGCCCCCTTTGAAAGTTGGAGCGTTTGATATTTTGAATAGATTTTTAGGAATTCCTGAAGCACGTGCTGATCTTCAAGATCTCTTAAATAAAATAAATCAAAATAATGGAAATGGTTTGGGAAATCAAAATGGGTCTGGAACTGGAAATGGTTTGGGAAATCAAAATTCACCAGGGACTGGAATTGGCAATTTGGGGAATATTAATAATGGAAACGGCGGCGGTGTTTTTCCAGATATGACCGGGACGACTTCATCGATGGATAGCTTGTCACAAAGTTTTATAGATTTAAATTCTCAAATGGGTCTTCTTAATCAAAACATACAAAACTCAAACCAAAACTGGAGCAATACTAATGCGCAGTTAAATAATACTTCTCAAATGGTCGATCAAAATTGGAATAACACAAATCATAAGTTAGATGCAGCAACTCAAGTGGTCGATCAAAATTGGAATAACACAAATCAAAAGTTAGATGCAGCAACTCAAGTGGCAAATAAAAATTGGGGCGAAACGAATAAGGTTGTTGATAAAAATTGGGCAGAAACAAATAACCAACTGTCCCGCGCCAACGACCTTGCTGCAAAATTAGCAGATCCATCAAATGCTTTCAAGTTGGCCGCAGCAACTTCTGCAGGGATGGTCTTTGGTGCAACTTTAGCGAATCTCGCCATTGATGGAGTTGTTTGGGGAGCCAAAATGGTCTACGACCTCATTACAGACACATCAGGAAAAAAAGAACGTTGGGATAAATTTAAAGAAGCAAGAGGCCAATGGGAAAATACCGAAAATGCTGCAAAAAGTTTAGAAAGACTTTTAGATAATTTTTTAAATTCTCAAGAACTACTGTCAAAAATTCAAAGTAGTTTGACTCCAGAAGATCAAGACAAATTTTCAAGAGAGAATCTCATCAGCTTTTTATCTGAACAAACTCGTAAGGCCCAAAAAACTAAGAAAGAATTAGAGGAAGAATACTCAAAAACAAGCGATCAAAAATGCGAAGCAGAGTTATCTGCAAAGATTGATGATGTCGAGAAGAAGATAGGAAGTAGTTCTGCAGTCAAAGATTATTTAAATAGACAAAATTATAAAATTTATAATAGTGAAGTTTTTTGTTCTGAACTTAAACAAATCATGGGGAAACTTGGTGAGGCAGAAGCTGCTCTTCAAACCTATCGCTTAAATATTTTAAATGCGCGCGATCAATGGGAAAAAGAAAGTGCGCGAGAGCGAGAATACTTAGCAGATGTTACAGAACGGGTCAACGATCGCGACATCCATGAAAAAACATTGAACGCCCGAATAAAAAATGCGAAGTCTGATTACGAGAAAGTCCTCGAAAGTATAGATGATGACAAAGATCACTACATTGATGAATGTCGAAGAGGAACAAGTTTTTTTACACGACTCACAGGTGGTGGCAAAGATTGTGAGAAAGAATATAACTTAAAATTTCGAAATCGTGACGAAGAAATGAAGTATCAAGCAAGGATGGCAAGAGCAAGAAAGCTAGAAAATGCTAAAAAAGATTTCGAAGAATCAAACAAACATTTTATGCTCGTCAATCAAGATATTGAGGATGCAAAGATGCAATCGTATTATGGATGGTTTTCGAACTTAGAAAAACAACAGTACTGCTTTGCTCATCAAGAAGAACCAGAGTGTAAAAAGCTAGGTGAAATTAAATTCATGGGGCCATTTTATATAAAAAAACGTGCGCAAGTAAAACTTAGAGATATTTGTAAGCAAGATATTTATTCATATTAAATTTAAAGTTCTCGTTTTATAATTAGCTTCAATAATATAAAAATATTGTGACAAAATTAGACAAAAAGACTCATCAAGAGCATTCAAGAAGGATTGCTGTGTAAGTATTATTCGATTTCATTTTTATCTATGTGATTTTCGGATTTAAATTTATAGCTGATATAGATATAAATAATCCCCAAGAGATATAATCATGAAAATCCTCACTGCACTCGTCTTTCTAATCATCACCGCTTCATCTTGGAGCAGTGTGAATATTTCTTCAACAGTGAATGAAACAACTTATATTTTTTCAGTGGATAAAGTAAATATTTCAAGAACTCAACTTGAAAATCGTGATTTTTCAAGCATCACTCTGGATGGGGTTGATTTATATACTGCTGTCCACTACGATAAAGATCATCCAGAAATTCCAGTTATCCGTTTTTATGTCTACGCCAATTCCGAAAAAGACATTCAAGTTTATCTTCCATCCGAAAAAAGTATTCAAGATCAAGTGTTTTCACTTCCCTATAAAATAAAACCCTCTCAGGAGTCGCGTCCAAAAAATAAAACGCAAGATGTTTCTTTTTTAAGTTATGGCCCTGATAAAAATGAAGATTTCTGGCCTTCATTTCAATACTCCATTACTTTCGGAGGATCAATTCGAAATAGGTCAAGATGGCTAGTAACCCTCTACCCAATTCGCTACAACGCTTCAACCTTAGAATATAAATTGACTAAAGACTTTGAAGTAAAAGTCCTTAATCCTAATTTCCAATCTCCTGAAACAAAAAAACAAGAGACAATGGTTTTTGTGGTTGGAAAAAAATTCAAAAAAGAAGAAGCTATAGCGAGATATGCAGTTTTTAAAAGAGAGCAAGGCCTGGCCATAAAAACAATCGTCTTTGGTGAAGATGTCGTTGACGATATTTCATTAAGAAAGGCCATCCAAAATATTTATAACACCCCAGGCGTAGACTTAAAATATGTTTTTATTATAGGTGACGTTGAAGATGTCTCCTCTCATAAAGGCGAAAAAATCACAGACGGAGTCACGGATCATTTTTACCGTGCAATCGATACCGATGATTACATTACTGATATCAATGGGCCAGATATTGGTGTCGGGCGAATTACGCCAAAAAATATAGACGAGCTCACAAGTATTATTAATAAATTTATTGATTATCAAACGGGAATTTTTATAAATGAAGAATGGCTTAAGCATCCCGCCTTTCTTGCTACTAATGATGAATCTTACATCACTCAAAGTACTCATGATTATGTTATTTCCAAATATACTGCACCTCTGGGACTTACAGGAATCTTTCCAAAAAATCCTCAACTCGGTGGCGATAAACTTTATGCCGCAAAATATCGAGCGGATAATGAAAATGTCATAACCTCTTTAAGTGAAGGTCGCTTTCTCATTAATTATTCTGGTCACGGATCAACTAAAACATGGGATGGCCCGGAATTCACACAAACTGATGTAAGAAACTTAAACCAAACTGGCGCTTATCCATTTGTCGTGGGTAATGCTTGTTTCACAGGTGATTTTACCGTTCCAGAATCTTTTGCAGAGACTTGGATTAAAAACAGTGCCATTATGTATTGGGGTTCGATGGATCGCTCTTTCTGGGATGAAGATAGTATTCTTGAAAAAGCAATGGCCGATAATATATTCCAATTTGGCATGAGAGAATTCGGCGAAGTAACAAACAAAGCTCTCTCTCAAGTTTGGAGGTATTATAATGGAAAAAATAATTCATCCTACTATTGGGAGACTTATGTTACTTTAGGTGATCCCTCTATTCATTTAAGAACGAATCCTACATTTCGTATGATGATGGAGGGAGAAACTAAAATCCCGTATGGACAAGATACTCTTCATTTAAAATTTACTAAAGAAGATGGAACACCTGTAGCATCTGCACAAGTCGCACTTAGCTTGGGTGAACAAATTGTCTCTGTTGCAAAAACAAATAAAAATGGAGTCGTCAATCTTTCCGTGGCAAATATTAATCCAGGAACTAACCTAACCCTCACCGCCTACGCTGACGATGCTCAACTACTTAAAACAGATATTCATATTTTTTCAAAAACAAATCCTTCACTTTTTCTCGCAAATATAACGGCCAATAATACGACAACTTCCAAACTTCGTCCTTTTGAGACAGTGAAAATTAATTTTCTTGTTAAAAATCTTGCCCATGTCTCAACCAAAGGGGGCAAAATTACGCTTGAAAGTATAGAAGGCCCTGCAAAAATTTTAAGCGCAGAGGCCCTTATTCCTTCTCTTCAATCAAACGAAACTTATCATTTTGAGGGGGATGGCCTAAAGCTTAAAGTACTTGATGCTTCACTTAGCGATAAAATTACTTTGAAGTTTCGTTGGACAACAATTGAAGGTGACACAAATACTTTTACTCAAACTTATCTTATCAGTCGCGCTGACCTTTTGATCACATTAGTAGATTTCGGAAATCCTTCAGAACCTGATATTGGTGGCCCAGGGCCGAACAAAGAAGGTATATTTTATGTCACCGTAAAAAATCGCGGTAACGATAAAATTATAAATGCAAAACTTCGCCCATTTGCTAAAAAATGCATTGCTCATGTTGCCGGTGATCTTCACATCTCTGAGTTAAATCCAGGTGAAACAATTCGCCTAACAACAGCAATCACTGTAAAAAATAACTCAGACTGCAAAAATGATTCAAGCGCGCTATTTTTTCTTAACGGGACATATGAAGGCCCTGAGGCGATCGCACTTTATTCTGATGGAGAATTCCCTGTGGCCCCTTACCGCTCTTTCAACTATAAATTGCCTCCTCAACCTTTAAAAATATCTTATCAAAAAAAAGTAGTCCTCTCTTTTGAAGTAAAAGACATCAGTCAACTCACAGAAATTAATTTAAACATAAAAATCACTTATAAATATGTAGTTGATCTTATTATCACACTTGTATCTCCTACAGGAAGCGAAGTAATTCTTATGAAAAAAAACAGGAGCCCAATAGAAAATTTGGATTTAACCTTATATAAATTCAATGAAAATTTTAAACCCCTTTACGGAAAAAATGCCAATGGATTATGGAAACTGATCATTCAGGATACAGCAGTAGAAGATAATGGAACCCTTGATGATGTTAATATTAAACTTAAAGGTTTAAATTAATACCCAAGGGCACTTTGAGATGATTTTAAATAAAAAGTGAAACCTTACTTGTTCCTGCTTCTTGAAGAAATTTCGCGACCCCGGCCAATTTTAAATCTGGATAATCGATCATTTCTTTTGAACTAAATCCCATTAAATCCATACTCATTTCACAAATAAAAATTTTAACTCCTGACTCCCCTGCCGTTTTAATAAGTTTTTCAAGAGACATCACATTTTTTTCTTTCATTAAATTTTTCATGAGAGCTGTTCCAGCACCTCCCATATTCATTTTAGAAAGCTTAAGTGCTGGGCTTCCTTTCGGGAGCATCATCCCAAACATTTTTGCAATAAAATTTTTTGGAGGAGGAGTTTTGTTTGGATCACGAAGTGCTGGTATGGCCCAAAAAGTAAAAAACATTGTGACTTGTTCAAACATAGCGGCAGAGCCTGTTGCTATGATAAAAGCAGCTAAAAGACTATCAAGATCACCACTATAAACAACCATTGATAATTTATCTTCAGGGGCATTTGCCTTAAGAGTGTCAATTTCAGCTCGAAGTCCATCAATTTGATTTTGTAATTTTATAAGTTCAGACATTGTTTATCTCCTTAGTTTTTTGTTGTAAATGATAGATAAAAAGGGCCATCGGCCTATAAACCGCATGTGCTAATTTTGTAATGGCCACAAGTTGGATGAGTTCAATCGCCATAACAGCGTGAAGGAGTAAAATCCAATAATGAAGTGGGCCTGATATTTCTGCCATCACAACAATTTCAAGCCAAAATCCTGTGAACCCTAGCATAAAAAGAAAAAATAAAAGCCAAGCATCAGCAGGATGAGTGTGCTGAGAATGACGATGATGTTTTCGAACTCTTTCAAAAATGGCCACACTCACGCCATACATAAGCATGAGACCACCAATTGTTCCTGTAAGACGGGCCGGGAAATAAAAACTTGTGCCGAGTAAATAGATAAAAAAGAAATCAAAAGTTGTAGCGGCCAAAAGAGATAAAAAACCCCAAAGGATAAATCCATGAACAAAACGCGGCCTCAAATACCAAGGACGTTTAGTCAAAGAACTTTCATCCAAGCAATCTCCATGACGTTTCATTGTCATGATTTCCTTAAAAATGAAAAGACAAGTGGAAAAAATTTGTCCTTTAAAAACAAAAGCTCTTTCTTTCGTCAGTCGCTTAAAGTAAATAATAACTCCACTCAACATAGCTAAAGCACCCAGCGCTCCAACAATGGTTCCAATGAGATGAATGGCCTCATAGGCGACAAGATTTGAAAAAATCCATTGACGAAATTTTTCGGGGTCACCTTTAATTCCAACAAGAAAAAAAGACAACAAGGCCGCTATGAAAACTGTAAAAATAATCATTATTAAAGGATGACGATAAAGAATTTTAGCAAGGCCTAAAAAATCATTTTCCGCAATATGATAACGCCTAAGTGCGGCCATATATTCACCGGGTTCAGCTTGGCGTGGGCAAGTTTCAGAGCACTCACCACAATAATAACAAAGCCAAGGTTCCACTCCATTAAGAAGATTTTCTTTTATCCCAATCTGCCCAGATCTAATCATCTTTCTTGGAAAAGAATTTTCTTCTTTGGAAAGTGGACAGACAGCAGTGCAATTGCCGCAATTGAAACATGCCGAAATATCAAAAGCACCGTAGCTTTTAATTTCATCAAGGAGGTGGGGGTTAATTTTTTTTGGTGTAGGTGACATATTCTCCACTCTTTTTTTCCTCTTGAATTTGATTATATTTTCTCAAGGCCATCAAGTTCCAAAGAACATCTTTAGGATCACGAGCGAGTTCCTTTGCAAGTTCGGGAATTGTTTTAGGCCCAGTTAAGGCCGCTAAAATTTCTTTATGAAATTTACTTTGTGCTGTACGAAGCTTTATTACTTTATCAACTCTTTCTTTATTTTCTTCACGTAATTTTTTTAAATCCATTAATCTTCCTCCTTGGCAATTGCTGTAACCATGGCATCAAATTGATCTAAACTCCAACCGGCCACTTCAATTGCTCGATGGGGGCAGACAGCAGCGCAAGCTCCACAGCCCTTACAAAGTGCAGGAGTAATGATGGCCTTTTTTTCAAGTTTGATGGCCCCTGTATAAGAGCATTCAGCGACACAAAGTCCGCACGCCTGACATTTCTCTTCACAAACACGGGCCACAAAAGGTTCAATCGTAATAAATCCTGGGGCAAGTAAAGCAGAAGCTTTAGAAACAGAAGCTTTGGCAGCGAAAGTGGCCTCTTTAACATCCATTGGGCCTTGGCAGGCCCCAGATAAATAAATGCCACTATTGGCGATTTCAACAGGGCGAAGTTTTGGGTGAGCTTCCTGTAAAAACCTATCCACACCTCGTGGGAGTTTTAACATAGAGACCAAATCATCTATAGGATTTGGTAAAACGCCAGTCACTAAAACAATAAGATCCACTGGCACAATAAGTTCTTCATTCCATGTTAAAATATCTTTTACGAGCACACCTTCTTGAGTGATTGTAGGTGGAGTCTCAGCACTATAGCGAAAAAATGTCACCCCATTTTTTGAGGCCTTTTCATAAAGTTCTTCATGGCCTCGGCCATAAGTTCGAATGTCTTGATAAAAATCAAAAAATTTAAGTTCAGTAAAGCGCTCTTGCATTTTATTAATTGTATGAAGGGCCGAGGTACAACAAAGACGAGAACAGTAATCATTAATTTTTCCATCAGCTTGTGGGGCATGTTGCCCATCTACTTGCCGGCTACCTACACAATGAATGAAAGCAATATTTTTAATCTCTTTTCCCGCATAAATCATTTTTTTATCAGCATGATTTTCTTTTAATTTTTTTTGCAATTCAAAAAGAGTGATTACTTTCGCATCACTTTTATACTCCATTTCCCCAGTTTGTGGCGTATAACTTTGCATTCCAGTGGCCATCATAATGGCCCCCGTTTTAAATTTTTCACCACTTGAAAGAATTAATTCAAAATTTCCGACAAAACCTTTGATCTCTTTTATCGTTGTATTCAAAAACACTTGAATCAAAGATTCATTTTTTATTTTTTCAAGCAGAGGATTCAAGACATCAGTCGCTTTTTTATCATCAGGATAAAGTTTATCAAGTTCAAGAAGTTTCCCTCCAAGGGCCTTTTCTTTTTCAAGGAGTATCACTTTTAATCCCATTCCTGCACCAGCAAGTGCCGTATGCATTCCTGCAACTCCTCCGCCGATTACTGTAATGCTAGGTTCCGCTTTTGATGAAATTTCTTCGAGGGAATCTTGGAGGGCAACTTTGGCCACACCAGCTTTAACAAGCTTTATCGCTTTTAAAGTGGCCCCATCTTTGTCGGATTTATGAACCCAACTTGATTGTTCACGAATATTGACGTGATCATAAAGATAGGGATTAAGTCCGGCGCGCTTAAGTGCTTTTCTAAAAGTTAATTCGTGAAGCGCCGGCGAACAAGCGGCCACAACAACTTTATCCACTTTTCCAGAGCGTATGTCTTCTATAATAAGATTTTGCCCAGGATCAGAGCACATAAAAACGTAGTCTTTTGACTGAACAACATCGCCACATCCTGCACATTTTTCGGCCACTTTTTTAACGTCAATGACATCTGAAATATTTCCACCACAATGGCAAACATAGACTCCAATTTTATTTCCAACTTTATTCCCAACTTTATTCATGGAGACCTCTTCTCAAGTACTCTGCCGCATCTAAAGCGGCCGCGCTCGCTTCAACAACAGTATCAACAATGTCTTTGGGTCCACAGGCCACACCGGCCGCAAAAAGTCCTTCATAATTAATTTTAATCTTTTCGTCGTCTATAAAGCCATCGTCGGCCGCAGTTTCTAAATCAATTTCGGAAGTATTATATCCAGGAAGAATTCCTTGCGTAAGAATGACTAAATCATGTGTGACTTCTTCTGCTTGAGAAAGATTTTCTTGGCGTTCAATTCTTAAAATAGGATTATGTTCAGTATCCTCAGTAATGCGTCCTACTTTTGCTTTCACAAATTGAATCCCCATATTTTTAGCAGTCTGGTAAAACTGTTCATAACCTTTTCCAAAGGCACGAATATCCATATAGTAAATGGTCACATCTGCAATCGGAAGTGATCCAGATAAAAGCATGGCCTGCTTAATCGCAAACATACAACAAACTCGAGAGCAATAAGGAACACCAATACTTTGATCTCGAGAACCTGAGCACTGGACAAAGGCAATAGATGATGGAATTTTTCCATCAGAAGGACGAATGACTCGCCCATAAGGCCCATGAGGAGCAAGAAGACGTTCTGCTTGTAAAGGTGAAAGCACATTTGTAAATTTACCTTCACCGTACTGTCTCTTAGCATTCATCGGAGTCACTTTTAATCCAGTTGCCATAATGCAGACAACTGCTTCGACTTCAACATCAAAAGATTTTTGTTCAAAATCAATGCAGTTTGTAGGACAAACTTTCGCACAGGCACCACAGAGCATACAATTATCCATATCAAGCACAGGGTATTGTGGAATCGCATTCGTAAAAGGAATTGAAATTGTTTTTTTTGCTCCAAGTCCATGCTCAAATTCATCAGGTAAAAAGACAGGACAAGCTTCTTCACAACGTTTACAACCAATGCAGTCGTCCTCATTAATATAACGTGGTTTCTTTGTAATAACGGCCTTAAAAAGGCCATCAACTTTTTTCAAACTTTTAAGCTCAGTATAAGTCCAAGTCTCAATATTGGGGTGATGAATAGTTGAGGCCATACGAGGAGTTGTAATACAACTTGCACAATCAAGTGTAGGAAAAACTTTACTCAAATTGATCATTGTTCCACCTATACTTGGATTTTTTTCAATGAGTAAAACTTTTTTTCCTTGGTCTGCCAGATCTAGGGCCGCTTGAAGTCCAGCAATTCCAGATCCCACAACTAAAGCATCGACAATTATTTTTTCAGGAGTTTTTTTGAGAGTCGTTAAATTTTCCATTAGCTCTTACCTCCCTCAATAACGGCTTCCATATCAGCAATCTCCTTTAAGAAGGCCGCTTTACAAACTGTACAAATTGTCGTGAGCTTTAGGCGATTAACATTCATCCCTTTTTCTTTCATCTTCAAATAGACTCGAGAAATCCTATGAGAAAGACGCTCATAAGCACCTTCATAAGGACAATCAGATCCACTACTCATAATAATAATTCCGTCAATGCCTTGTTCAAAAGAGCGCATATAAAAATCTTCTGGAAACATGACGGGATCAGGAGTTCTTATAATGTAGGTATTGCTTGGATATTCAAGACGAGCTTGTCCAACAGTATTGGCGCCAGGATACGAACTCATCATAGTGGTGAGTATAAGAATTTTTTTGGCCACGAAATAATCCTTCTTTATTTTTTTCTAAGTACGTACATACTGTCATGCCCATCACGCTCTACAAAACCTAAAAACTCGTGGCCCATTTTTTTACACCAAGCTGGAATATCTTCACGACTTCCTTTATCACCTGAAAGAATTTCTAAAATTTTTCCGACAGAGACAGAACCTATGGCCTTTTTTGCCTCGAGAAGAGGGCCTGGACAGGCCATAGACCTAGCATCAACCGTTTTATCAGCTTTTACTGTGTTTAAATCGACACTCATAATCACTTCTCCTTAAAATTTAATACGTCCTTATACTTTAGCAATCACTAAAGTGTTATTCAAGAAGAATATATCAAATACTAATAAATCAACGAAACATTTTGGGACAATAAAGCTGATGGAGTGTTTTAATTAGCTTTACAATTTTAGGATCAGCAATTGAACAATAAATATGAATACCTTCACGTCTTTTTTTAATAATTCCTGCTTTGAGAAGGACATTCAGGTGTTGTGAAATATTACCTAAAGTCGTTCCTAATTCCTCCATCAAGTCATTTACACATCGCTCTGATTCCATAAGTAAACAAACAAGAAGAAGTCTCCTCGGAGGCGATAATAACTTTAGTAGTTTTGAAACATCATGAAGATTTTTGAGGCGTTTATTTTGCATAAATACGATTTTTATAACTTTATTAAAATTTTGGAGCGAAGCTAAGCTCGCTCCAAAATCAAAAAAGACAAGTCTATTTAATTTGATCACACATAGAAATAATTTTCATTAAACGATCTTTTTGTTCGCCCGTTGCTAATTTTTCTGCTTCAGCATCTTTTCCTTGCTCGATCATTGGAACAACTTGCTCTTCACGAACTTTTTTAAAATCATTCCAAATTTTTTTCATTTCTTCAAACTTATCATTACTAGCAGGAGAATGTGGTAACCCTGCAATTGCGTTTGTTACTTTCTCACAAGAATCGGCCACTAATTTTTTTTGCTCAGGTGTCCGTTTAGATTTATCTTTAAGCATACCGAGAAGCGAATCACGAACAGTAACAATTCCTCCTTTCACCTCAGTACAAGAAGAACCATAAGCGGCAACGGTCGTAAATGTTAAGCATAAAGCTAAAAAAATTGATTTCATTTTTTTCTCCCTTAATGTTAAAATGAACAAATAATTATACCTAGGATAATATACCATTTATGAAAAATTTCAAAAATAAAATTCAAAAACGAATTGGTCTCGAAAAACAATTACAGTCAACTTTTCTCCCTTTATTTGTTGGCCTATTTTTTTTAGCACTCACCTTCGTCGGAAGTGCGATTTTCACTTACCAAAAAATAAGTCTCATTGGCCCCACACTAAGAAGCTCAGAAAACATCTCGAAAATTCTTCACGATTACCAAGAACTTGTTTATAAAATGTCACAATATATTGATTCACCTTCTGATAAAACATGGAGCGAAAAAGAAGAAATTAACAAAAAAATTCAAGTTGCATTTTTAGAACTTAAAAATCAGATTAAAAATGTAAAAATTTTGCAGGAGATTGAAGAACTTGAATCTTTTGATCTTTCAATGATGGCAGGCTTTGAAAAAGATATTAAAAATTTTGCTGATAAAAAAGATAAATTAGCAGCAGTCGGGCCACTCCTAACTGGCTATATTCCTTCTGTTAATAAATTAAATAACACCCTCAATCAAATTGAAACAATCAATTCTTTAGAAGTCCAAAATAATTATAACAATTTGAAAAAACTCCAAACCTTTTTTGGAGTCCTTTGTTTCATTTTAACTTTAATGGCCACTATAGTAAGTTTTATTCTAATTAAAACACTTTCAAAAAAACTTATTAATCCTATAAAAGAAGTCGGCCTTGCTACAGAGAAAATTGCCCACGGCATATTTGATTTTACAATCAACTATAAGTCCCAAGATGAAATTGGAGACATGGTTGATTCTTTTCACAAGATGGCCTCAGCGCAAAAAGAAAAGGCCCAAGCAATAGAGACAATTTCAAGAGGTGATTTCACGATAGAAATTAAACTCACTTCTGAAAATGACGTCCTTGGAAAAAATCTCCAGACCATGGCACAAAATTTAAAATTAATGATTACAAAAAATCAAGAAAAGGCCAATGAGGTTTCAAGTGAGGCCATGAAAGTAAGCCAAATTAGTGATTCACTTTCTGAAGGTGCCACAAATCAGGCGGCGGCACTTGAAGAAATTTCAAGTACAATGAAGGAAATCAATGCTCAAACTCTAAAAAATGCAGAGAATTCAAAAGAAGCGCATTTATTATCTAAAGACACAATCAAAAGTACAGAAGATGGGCAAAGCAAAATTTTGGCAACTGTAGAGGCCATATCAGCTATAAAAATTGCCAGCGAAAAAATTGCCAAGATTATAAAAATCATTGACGAAATTGCATTTCAGACAAACCTTCTGGCCTTAAATGCTGCTGTTGAGGCCGCGCGTGCTGGAAAATACGGAAAGGGATTTGCTGTTGTGGCCGAAGAAGTTCGAAATCTCGCCAAGCGTAGCGCTGAAGCGGCCAAAGAAACAGAAGATCTTATTTCGGATTCAGGAAAAAAAGTGATGATAGGTTTTTCTGTCGCAAAAGAAAGTGAGATTTCTTTTGAAGAAATAAAGCAAAGTGTTTTAAAAGTAGGCCAACTTATCAAAGAAATTTCCGAAGCAAGCACGCAACAGTCGACAGGGATATCACAAGTAAGCGTCGGCCTAGATCAAATTGGAAATGTGACTCAAAAAAATAGCGCTAAGAACCAAGAAAGCGCGAGCATTACCAAGAATTTATCTCAGCTTGGAAATGAACTAACGGCCCTTCTGTCTGAATTTAAAATTTCATAGCTTGAGTTTCAAGAAAAAAAACTCAAGCTCATCATTTATTTTTTATCTTTTAACAATCTCTTTATCTTTTCTTAACCAATAATAAAGAACAGGTACTAAAGGAATTGAAAGCAAGGCCGAAATAATAGAACCGGCCATAAGGCTAATGGCAAGGCCTTGGAAAATAGGATCAAAAAGGATTACACCACCGGCCACTAAAACAGCAAGTGCTGTAAGTAGTATAGGCCTAAAACGAACAATGGTTGATTCGATCACAGCATCTTTTGCACTGAGGCCCTCTGCTCTTTTCATCTCAATAAAATCAACGAGGATAATTGAATTTCTAACCGTGATCCCGGCCCCTGCAATAAAACCAATCATCGATGTTGCTGTAAAAAAAGCTCCGGCCAAAAGATGGCCTGGAATAATTCCAATGAGAGTTAGAGGAATAGGAACAATGATGATGAGAGGAAGAATGAAAGAATTATACCAACCAATCACAATAATCAAAATAAAAACGATTGCAATCAAAAAGGCAATACCCATATCTTTAAAAACTTCAATGGTAATATCCATCTCTCCATCCCACTTTAAAAGCGGCTTCGTAATGACATTAGGAATTTGAGTATAAGTCACCTCATAATCATTTAATTTATTTTCCATTTTTAAAATCGCATAAAAAGGACTTTCTTCCTCCCCTGCTACTTCGGCCATAACATAGGAAACTTTTTTAAGGTTTTTATGATAAATGGGATTAAGACTTTCCTTGTTTTGAACTTTTAAAACTTTTTGCAGAGCTATTTTATCGCCTTCCATAGAAGGAACAAGAAGCGAAAGAAGGGCCTCGTCACTTTTTTTCGCGGCCTCTGATAATGAAAGTCTCATAAAGACACTTTCTTCTTCATTTTGAACATGAACAGGAAAAAGGTTAAGATCACCTAAGGCCATGAGCATTGTTGTCGTTGCATATTTTTGGGGCACTCCATAAATCATTCCTTGTTCTCTCTCA
>Ga0247844_1005248_pt1 | contig 16673 bp, 12 predicted proteins | sample LaCtaG_FD_192421 | JGI IMG/M metagenome (GOLD analysis project Ga0247844, IMG submission 192421) | Freshwater microbial communities from meromictic Lake La Cruz, Castile-La Mancha, Spain - LaCruzMarch201714.5m_1 | ecosystem: Environmental > Aquatic > Freshwater > Lake | place: Spain: Castile-La... | reverse complement strand
GGCCGGGCATGAGCATTGCACAACAGATCATGGCTAACCCTGGGCGCTATAGCATCCAGCAATTGCAAAGCGCTTTGAACGATGGATTGATTCCGGCATACATAGCCATTCCGCTTATTGAGCAAAAAACCAAAGAGGCTGGCTCGCTCAAGCTGAATGAGCTTGCAGCAAATGCCCCTCAAGATGACTCTCCTACCATCGCTGAGCAGGTGCTTGCTCAGGCAGATCAGGGGCTTGATCAATTGCCGTCTAACCTTCCAGTAGAAGGATATGCACCTGGCGGAATTGTGGCCTTTGCGGATGAGGGTTTGGTTGAAGACGAAAACAAAGAAGAGGAGTTTGATACCACCCCGGCAGGGCTGATGAAGCTGTTTAGATCCACAATGCCAACACAAACACCAGAAGAACAAATTGCGTCTGGCATTAACGCGATTCGTGGTATGCGCACGGCTGGTGATGACGTAACGGGCGACATTAGAAGCTATATTCAGCAGCAAAAAGACACCGCCGCAGAAAGAGCAAGAAGCGCAAGAGCCAACAGGTTTATTGAGCTGGGCGCTAACATTCTGGCTAGCAAAGACCGCTATGCAACTGGTGCTATTGGGCAAGGTCTTGCCAAGACAATGCCAAGCTTTATCTCAGATGAAAAGGCCGCCGAAGAGGAGGGTCTTAAGTATTTGCAGATGCGTAATGAGCTAGAAAAACAACGCCGCGCAGAAGAGTCTGCAGACATTACCGGCGGTATAAATTTGTATGGTCACATGGGAACCGAGGGTGCCAAGCGGTCGGCGGCTGCTGCTCGCATGGCTGGCGCCATATCAAAGCTAAGTCAAGGCCAAACGCCCAAAGGGTTTGATAACTTGGCCAATGCCAACTTCAACCAGTACATGGTTGAAATTAAAACAGGCCAACGTCCACCACCATTGGGTGCTGATAAAAAGTCACTTGAAGGCGCAGACCTTGAAGCTGTTGTTCGTGGCCAGGCAACGCAAGATGCAGCCAAGACATGGAAGGAATTTGGTCCTACGATGGGATTCCAAGGAACTATGGCAAACGTAGAGGAGCGCAGAAGAACGGCAGATGAGGATCGAAAGTTGCGCACAGAAAGACAAATTGCTTCAATAACTGCAAGAGTATCGGATGATGTTCTTGCGGAATCTGCGGATAGAAGTAGCCCCCTGTCCAAAAAAATCAGAACAATTCGCACTGATTACGGTGACGATGCAGCAGCTACGGCTCTAGAAAACGAACGTATACGGCGTTTCAATAACGATCCATCGGTTCCCAAAGAACGTCACATGCCGTTGCTGCCGGAGCCTTGGAAAAAAGCTGCACAGCCAGCAGCGCAATCCCCCGCCACACCAGAAAAACCAATGGTTGCGCCTTCGGCTGCGGTGAATTTTTTAAAGCAAAATGATTCTCCGGCTATGCGGCAAATGTTTGATGCAAAATATGGTCAAGGGGCAGCCGCTCGTGCATTAGGTAAATAACATGGATCGGAAAGAAAATCCGTTTGACCAGTTTGACCAAGAGCCAGCCAATCAATTTGACCAGTTTGAAGTAACACAAAGCGCCAACCCGTTTGATCAGTTTGATCAAATGGATAAAGTTGCCGCACCAGTTGCGCGTGGTCCAATCAAGGGGCCAGCGCAGCGTACAGTGGTGCCCCCAGCGGCAGCCCCTGTGGCGCCAGTAACAGCAGAAGATTACTTGGAGCCAGCGACTTCTGCGCCGCCACCTTTAAGTGAGGCTGTGCGATCGCAATTAGATCGCAAGTATGACGCCCTGTCTCCACAGGACCGGGATGCAATCATTCGTGGTCGCACCAAAGATGGCCGCCAGACCTTGGAAGGAATGTACTTTGCCTACAGGGACAAGCAGTTTGCTGCGCGTGATGCTGATACGGCAGCATTTGCCAAGCAGCTCGGTCCAATGGCATATCGCCTTTCTGACCTGACAGACCCCCGGAAAGAGTCGCGTGCTCGTATGGCGCGTGAGCAGGGCGCATCGGACAAGACAGCAGAGAATATTGCAGCGCAAGCAGCTATCGAGGGTCTGCCAGCAGAAGAGGTGGTGCCGCAGGCCAAAGAATCAAAGTTTGATTTTGACTTGGCTGCTCGCTACAAAGATCTTAATCCCGTGGTGCGCGGGGCTGTAAAGGGTTACTACGGCTACAAGCAAAGTGTGCTTGGCCTTAACCAAGCGCTTGGTGACTTGGTTGGTGCAACAGACTTTGCGGATACGCAAAGGGCTGGCGCAGAAACTGCCGGCGGTCGTGTTGAATCTATTGGTGAGCGTCCTGATTACCTGTCGCGTAACTTTGAAGGCGCGGTGAGCAGTGTTGTTCAAAATATTCCCGGCATTCTTGGCGGAATTGCAACGGGCGGTGCGCTAGTCCCATTGTCTGTGCTGGGCGTACAGTCTTTTGGCCAGAACTACACAGAGGGCGTGAGTCGTGGGTTGACCCGCGACTTGGCGGCGCAACGCGCAGGCGTGTTTGCAGCAGCAGAAATCTTGGGCGAGCGCTTTGGCTTGGCCGGTCTAACAAACGGCATCCGCAAAGCCTTTGGCAAGAAAAGCTTTGAGGAGGCTTCCGATGCGGTCTCGCGGTACATCGTTAGCCAGATTCCCGGTGAGCAACTGACTACTGCTACGCAGTTCCTTGCAGACAAGTACCCGAGTTTTGCCTTGAATCCACAGGCAGGTATCAAAGAGTATCTGCAGCAAGCTGGCGATACGTTGACTCAAACCATCATGCAGGGCGGCCTGATGATGGGTGGCGTTAAGGGCGCTCAGTTCTTGGCTACCGGGCGGTTTGGCGCAGAGCCCGGAGAACAGCCACCGATTGCCGGCCGTCCTCCAGAAGAGCCGCCGATGGCACCAACCGAAGAGCCCCCTATTGCTCCGTCTGGCGCTCCGGGTGGTGAACGCATAGAACCAACGGTTACCGCAGAGCCCACCATCACTCCGGAGCGTGTAGAGCCTGCGTTTGGTGCAGAACCCACTATAGAGCCTGCTGTAGAACCGGAAGAGCCCGGCGTTCCCGGCATGGTCACCACGGAGATGCTGGCACCCGAAGCGGTGGAGCAGCCAGAAGGCCAGGTTGCCCCAGCAGAACCGCCGGTTCCGTCGCCTATCAAGCCAGCTGTTGCGCCTCCACAAGAACCATCCAATGAAACCACTGTAGACGGAATGTTGCCGGTCAATGTGCCGCTCAAGGATCTGACGCTCTCCAAGGATGTGCCGCAGTTCAAGATGGGCGCAGATGCCAAGGGCGTTGTAGAGCCGCTAGGCGGAAAGTTTGAGCGCACTGGCGTCGCCCCCATTCAAGTCTGGCGCCGGCTTGATGGCAGCCTAGAGGTTATCTCCGGGCGTCACCGTTTGGATTTGGCTCGCCGTAGTGGCGAGAAAACCATCCCTGCACAGATTCACGACGAGTCGCAGGGCTTTACTCCCACGATGGCGGCCATTCTAGATGCGGAGCTGAACATCCGCGATGGCCAAGGAAAGGTGAAGGACTATGTCAATTACTTCAAAGCGGCCGGCATCACCCCGGAAGATGCAGAGTCAAGAGGACTTCTGGCAAGGTCAACGGGCAAGCGGGCTTACACAATCGCAACTACGGGCAGCGATGAACTCGTTGCCGCAGTTCGTAACGACCAAATCGGTGATGAAGCGGCGTACTACGTCGCGCTAAACGCGCCGAATGACCCGCGTCTGCAAAGCGTGGGTCTGCAAGCCATTCAGGATGGCAAGTCGGCCAATCTAGCAGTCAACACCATGCTGGCCATGAAGGCGCTTGGCATGGAGCAAGACACCACGACCGACATGTTTGGCTTTGACGACAGCGCCATGAAAGAAGCGGCTGCTATGGCACAGGTCGCTAACAAGAAGCAGCGTGAGATCCAGACCCGGCTTGCTGCTATTACTGGCGCAGCCAAGAACCCGGTTGTTGCCAAAGCAGAAGGCATCGACATCCGCGACCCAGAGGCGGTCAATCGCCGTATTGGTGAGCTGCGTCAGATGAAGAATGCTTGGGACAACTGGGCTACCAGTCCTGAATTGATTGGCGAAATTCGCCAAGCACGTGGCGTTGAAGCACCTGGTCTGACTCTGCGTGGCGAGACGGAAGAAGAAATCCGTGCCCGCGAGGAAGCGGCGGCAGCAGAGGAGCAGCGTCTCCGTAGCGAGGCGGAGGCAGCCAGACGTGCAGAGCAGGCGGAGATAGAGCGCAAGCGTGCAGAAGAAACGACCGACCTATTCCAGCTTGGCCAGACTGCAGAGCAGCAGATGTCTGGCATGGGTGATTTGTTTGCGGAACCGGCAGCCCCAGCAAAAGCGCCGAGGGAAGCGCCAGAATTTCCGTTTGAAGAAGGCGCTCGTGTTCGTTTTTTGCCAACCGACACATCGCCTTTGGGTGGCGGTGTTGCAGAAGGCCAAATCATTGGTTTGGACAAAACCAGTGGAAAAAACTACCGAGTTCGTTTGCGCTTAGATAAAGATGCCCCGCAGGGTAGCGGCAAGATGGAGCGCGTTGTTTACAGCAATGCCGGTACTTTTGAGGCGGCAGAAGCGCCCGCGGCAGCACCAGCAGCAAAACCTGTTATTGAAAGAACTACCCAGCCCGATGGCGGTGTTCGCACAGTTGTAACCAGAGATGGAAAAGTCATTAAAGATGTGACTCGCTGGAAATACGAAGCGATTGTTGCTGACGAACCGCAAGGGTTTGTTGTCGAACAAGATAACATCACTGGTAAAAAAGAAGCATTTTTGGCCGTAGATGGCAGGGTTATTGGCTCCGGCCTTGGTGCCACAAAGCTTTTTGAACAAGGCATGTCTAACGAAGACGCCATCCGTCGATTGATGCCGGATGTAGAAAGTCTGACGCTTAAAGGCAAGGCAGAAGCGCCCGCAGCAGCACCAGAAGCAGCCGACATGGAGCAACTCAACCGCCTGATGGGCGAGTTGCAAAAGGCGCGCAGTGAACAAGAGTTCACCGACGCTGCTGTTGCGCTGGGTGAGTCGGTGCCCAAGCAACCGTTCTTGGGAGTGCAGCTGAAGGAGCTGTCGAGCGGTGTGCGGTTCAATATCGCTCGCTCTTCGGATGGCAACCGTATTGTCTTTAATGCTGGCTACGATGACCCCGATGGTTTTGAGATAGCCCGCAAGCCCAATCAAGCGTGGAAGCTTACAAAGACACCGCGCTTTGCCAAGCAGATCATTGAGCGCAACCAAGCAGCGCCGGTGGTTGAGAAGCCAGAAGCTAAGCCCGCTCTGCAGAAGCCGGCTGCCGAGAAAGCAGAACCACGCGCAGATTTTGACAAGCGCGCGAAGAACGCGATTGATAGCTTTGTAGACAGCATTGTTGAGCAGTTTGACATGACGCCGGAAACGGCCCTGGCTGCATTCAACTGGCTGCGCAGCGAGAAGCTGGCTGAAGTGGACCCGGTTCTGGGCAAGGTCAATCTTAAGGATGGTCGCTTCTGGGATGGCGAAATCCTACGTCGAGCGGCGCTGGAGACGGAGGCCAGGGGCCGTGAGCCAGGGGCAACGGACGAGGACGTTAAGGCAGTCGGCGAAGTTTTTGAAGGCGCACGCGCCGGTCAAGAAGAAGAGCTTCATCGTCTGTTCGACAAGCCTAAAGAGGTAGTGCGCCTCACCCAAAAGGGTGACTTCCTTACCCCTGCTGAAGCGAAGAAGCGGATTGCAGAGTGGAAGAAGAATGCAGAAGCCCAAGGCAAGACCAACGCCAACTCAGACAAAGTCGTTCTGTCACTGTTTGATTTGACGGGCGCTTGGAGCGAACCGTGGCTAGAGGCTGGTTATCAGGTCTACCGCTTCGATATCCAAGATCAGTGGACGATGACCGATGAGCGTACGGGTGAAGAGCTAAACCTTGGCGACATCAACAACTTCAGCGTCGAATACTTTGAAGATCTGTTTGGCAACTTTGAGGGCAACGATGTTCACGCCATCCTAGCCGCCTGCCCTTGCACCGACTTTGCATCTAGTGGTGCGCGTCACTTCAAGGCTAAGGATGCAAGTGGTCAAACGATGGACTCGGTGCAGTTGGTGCAGCAAACGCTGGCCACCATTGAGTACTTCCGCCCTGCTATTTGGGCTATTGAGAACCCTGTTGGTCGTATTGAAAAGCTGACTGGCTTGCCACCGTGGAGCCTGTCGTTTGACCCGTACATGTTTGGTGACCCGTACACCAAGAAGACATTGTTGTGGGGTCGGTTCAACGCCAATCTGCCGACCGCTCCTGTTGACCCTGTAGAGGGCAGCAAGATGCACCGCATGTATGGCGGCAAGTCTCTGGCCACCAAGAACGCCCGGAGCGTCACGCCGGAAGGTTTTGCCTATGCGTTCTTCCAAGCCAACAACGCTATTGACCATCCTGTCATGGCCCTGGCCAACATCTACGACCGACTAAACCCCAAGCTGTTTGAGCGTGCAATGAAGCTTGGCGTGTCTGAGCAAGACATCCGTTACGCTATAGATGACGCGTACTACAGCGAGTTGGACGATGCGGCAGCAGAAGCTGAGCTCGTTCGACTGGCCAATGAAGCGCAAGCGGCTAAGGCTCCTAAGCCGAAGGCGGAGAAGCCTGCTGAAAAACCAATTGCCGCCAAACCAGCGGAAAAACTTCCGTACACCAAAGAGCAGCGCGAAGATGCCGAGATCCATGCCAAAGAAGTGGGCGGGGAGATTGTATGGCAGCGTGGTGAATACGCACTGATTCGCGGCTACTCCGATCGTACCGGAGACCCGATGTATGCGCCCACCATTGGTAGCTCACGAGCCCGTGTTGATATCTCTGCTTTTATTGGCAAGCAGATCCCGGATGATGTGAAGAAGGAAATGCTGGAGACCAAGGAGCGCCTTGAAAAAGAAGCTGCCGAGGCTCATGCAGCCAATCCGTTCATCAAGTTCAAGGATGGCATTGCTCTGTCGGAAGACATCCCGGCAGATTTGGCGGGGGTTATCCGTGAGTGGAAAAACCTTCTCAATATAAATGTTCCGGTCTATGTATCTACCATTGAAGATGCCAAGCGGAATATTGATAACTTTACTGGGCCGCACCGTCGCATTGGATCTGGAACGCTTGATGAGAATGAAGCGGGGTCGATGCGCCGGATGACAGATGATAGCTATTACATTCTGTTTAAGAAATCTACCAGCTACACAAAAATGTTGGAGACGTTGGCCCACGAAATTGGCCACCTTCACATGACTATTCACTATAAACGAGCAAGTCAAGAAGACAAAAAAGCCCTAGAAGCCGCGCACATTAAATGGATGGAGTCGCAGAAAGACAAAAGCGCAAAAGAATGGGTAGATGCTATGCGCGCTCGATCTACGGGCCGCATGGTTAAAGAAGTCCCTGGCATGAAAGCCAGTGAAATGGACTTTTATTGGCGCAAGTTTGGCGAGTGGTACGCCGATCAGACTGCACGGTGGGCGATGTCCGCAGAAGCTCCGGTATCGGTGGTGGAGAAGTTCTTCAAACGGCTGGGCAATCAGCTGCGCCGTTTCTACCAAAGCCTGCGTGGCCAGAAGTATCTGCCGGATGAGACGTTCCGTGAGTTTATTGAACGTGCAATCAGCCCAACCTACATGGGACCGACTGACACGACTCTGCCACCCTCAGATGAGGCAGAACGGCAACTGCGCGATGCAGAACGCGAGAGTGCAACGTGGTCGCCTAAGCGTATCAAGATGCTGGTGCGTGAGTTTGTATATCGCCAAGAAGGTAGAGAGAACGACACCAAGGCATACGCTGCCTTTATCAATCCGACTGAGTTTGTGCGTGCAACCACCGAGCCTGGTGAGTTCCGCAAAGAATTGCTCCGCGCAGAAGAAGGCTTGGACATGGATCGTCTGCGTGAGGAAGACCAGACGCCGTTCTTGAAGGTGGATTACGTGCCCGGCGACCGGGTGATGTGGTCTATCGTCAATCATGAGGGCCGTCACCGCATGGCTGCTTTGGCAGCTGCTGGCGTGGAGCGCGTGCCCGTATTGATTCGCATGACTGGCGAAGCGCAAGCATGGCCCGCTATTGAGTCGCAGTGGTTGAGCGGCCAAAGATTTGGCACTGGGATTAGGGAGAAAGGTGATGCAGTCGAGATCACCGACTTGACGCCAATCTCGTGGGCCAACCGCGATGATCTGCAACAGAAGTTTGGTGGCGAGGGTATAGCGTTCAGTATCGAACAGCCAGAAGCAAAGCCCACGAAGCGGATGAGCGATGAAGACATTCGCGACGAACAGATTCGTGAGTACTCTGCACTGCGTCAACGCTTAGCTGCTGTTCCCCGGAGAATCGCGACTGGCAAAAGCGCGCTCCCTGATGGCCCAGCTAAAGGCATGACCGAGCTTGAGCGCGTCTACCTGAAGTCTCTTGTGGATAGGGCGCAGTATCTTAAGGCTGCCATCAAGATCAGTGCTCCGCGTCTTGATAGCCCTGAGCAGTTCCTGGCTCGCGCTCTCAAGGAGCACGACGCCGGCAACATCAGCAAGGAAGTGTTAGATGTCATTCAGGCTGCGTATAAACAACAGCCCAGACTTCTCAATGGACTAAAGCTCAGCATCAAGCAAGCCCCTGAAGGGGAGGGGCGCTTTGCCGGTGCGTTCCTAAACATGTCGCGCATCGTTCGCCTCTACAAGGGGTCGAGCGGTGTGGACGATCCAAAGACCATCCGCCATGAGCTGACGCACTCTTTGGAGCAGATGATGACGCCCGAGCAGCGCGGCGTGATTATCGACAAGTGGCAAGACGATCTGGCCAGGGCAATCCGCAAGCACAAGGATGCCGCCCATCAGAAGTACTTTGAGGCGCTGCTGAAGTTCTTGGATAAGCCCACGATGGAAAACTACAAAGCTGCCATCGCGGCGCTGCCATCGTATGACATGTACCAGTTCATCACTCCCTCTGAGTACTGGGCAGTCAACGCAGAGAACCTTATGGCCAGCCAGCTTGGCGGTCCTTGGCAACGCTTCAAGGCAGCCATGAAGCGGATGTTTGAGGCGCTGAAGGATGTCTTTGGATTCGATAACAAGTACGTTGTCCAGCGTGTCTTCAAAGACATCATGACTGGCAGCAAGGAACGCGTGACCACCGAGATGCTGGCTGACCGGGCGGGCATTGCTGTCTATCCTGCGCAGAACATCGAAGAAGACAAAACGCTGATTGAAAAGTACAAGCGTCCCAAGACGCCGATGCTGGACAAGAAGCCGCTGGCTACCTTTTTGCTTGACCAGTTTAAGAACGGCAAGGATCTGTTTAAAGACTTTGTAGAGAACCCCAAAGAGGCTGCTGCTGACGCTGGCAACTCATTAATTGATGGGGCGCTCAGGGCGCGCATGGCAACTGTCTGGTACGGGGCCGGTTTGGAGTCACGCGACTTTGCCAAGTATGGTGGTCAGCTGCGCACTAGCGAAGACTTGGCCACAGCATCTGTTGCTTTGGATAACGCCATCCGCAGCGGCAATATTGGCGTGGAAGTCATCTTCCGTGGTGGCCTAAAGTTTGATAAGGACAAGCTGCAACTCGTAGCCGTCGAGACCAAGAAAGGTATGCGCGGTGTCTACGATGCAGAGCGCCGCCTGAAGGACAAGCTGGGCAATCAGCTTGGCACTGACATTATCCAAGGCTATCTGGAAGCCAAACGTTCTATAAGCATCATGAACGAGTTTTACGATCGCCAGGCTGCATACGAGGGCGCCAAGGAAAACCTCAAGATGCTGCGCGAGCAGGGCGCTTCGGAGAAAAAGATTAAGGAAGCAGTGGCGCTCATGGAGAGCGCAGAGCGCAGCCTTGAATCGGTTAAGAAAGCCGTCTCATCGGTGACCATGACCGAAGAGGAAATGTACGATTTTGCCGCTAGGGACAAGGTTCATCCAGAGCTCCGCGAAATTATGGACAACTGGACGGCTGTAAATCAGAACCTGTTGCGTATCTGGCGAGATGTTGGCCTGTTGTCTCCGGAGCGTTACGAGGCGCTTGCCTCTATCCCGGACTACGTACCGTGGTATCGCATCATGCAGGACGAAGAGGATCCGCATACGCCTCTTATGTCTACCACCCGTGGGCTCACCAACATTGGCCGGGAGAAGCTGTTCAAGCGGACCAAGCCGACCGATGTGCTGGACTTCAAGGGCAAGGAAGGCAAGAAGGTTCTGGACGAGAGCGGCAACTTGATTGGCATGTCTTTCAAAGTGCCGCCGTCCACTGTGCTACGCGTTGAGGTAGATGGCGAAAAGATCAAAGCCCAGGACTTGTCTGTGACCGATGACGGCCGGGTAATGGTCAAGGCACCGATTGATGACGCCTCTCTGGTGGTCTTCAAGGTGACCCGCCCGATTCAAAACATTGTTGATAACATGACTCAGAACGTCATGCGCATGACGATGAACGCCATCCGTCAGTATGCGGCTGGACGGATTGTTTCTGAGTACGCAACCCGTGACCCCCAGGGAAGAGTTATGACGTTCCCGAAGGAAGATCTTGCCAAAGGTCGATTCTCCTTTGTGATCAACGGTCAACGCAAGGTCGTAGAAATTTCAGACCCGCTACCGCTGGGCGCTATTTATGGCATGGATAGCTTGAACTTGAAGATGTTTGCACTGCCTGCTGCATTCGCCAACTTCTTCCGTCGCACCATTACTCTGTCGTTTGTGTTCCAGCTGAAGCAGGTATTCAAGGATGCGCCCACGGCGGCTGCCGTTACCGGCGTTCGCAATCCAGCAGCTCTTATCCTGGGGACTTACAAAGGACTCATTACCGCGTTGCTGCAACCTGTCGGCAAGAAGGTGGGCATAGACATCGAGCCAGCGGTGGATATCTTGAAGGCTGCCGGCATCGGCGGCTTCCAGAATCCGTCACGTACTCCAGAGGCAGAAGTAAAGCGTCGGCTGGGCATCATGAACCGCAACGTCTTCGACTTTGTGATCAAGGCGCTAGACCACATTGGTGACTCGGCTGACATGGCGCAACGGATTGCAGTTTACAAGCGCGTCATGGCAGAGACTGGCAATGAAACGCAGGCGCTCTATCAGGCTGCCAATGTCATTAACTTCCTACACCACGGCTCCTCCGGCACAGCTCAGGCTTTGGTTAAGACCGTTCCCTTTATGGGCGCATATGCCAACGCAATGGATGTATTGGTTAACTCATTGATTGGCGGCGGCCTTAAGGGCATGAGTCGCAGGAAGGCCATTGCCCGTTTGAGTGTGACCACGGGGATGCTGATTGGCATCACGCTGCTTTACACCATGTTGGTCAGTGGTGATGACGACTACGAAGAGCTGGACGATCAGACTAAGCTGCGCAACTTCATCATCCCTGGCACCGACATCATGCTGCCGATGAACACGTCGTATGCGTTCTTCTGGAAGGCAATCACGGAGATGCTTTACAACGAGGCAATCAAGAAGGCTACGCCGAATGAGATTGACCAAACACGCCTGAAGAAAGCGTTGAGTACTGCCGCCAGAGACATGCTGCTTGGTCCGGAGCCGGTGCCGCAGATAATCAAAGGTCCGGCTGAGATTGCCATCGGCTACAACTTCTTCACCGGACGGGACATCATTCCTGAAGGTCTGAAGAACGTTGAAACGTTCCAGCAGTACACCGCTGCCACTTCAGAACTTGGCAAGTGGTTTAGCAGCTACACCGAAGTCCCCGGTACTGATGGCAAGCGCATCCTAAGCCCCATCGAGGCAGATCATCTAATCCGTTCCACGTTTGGTACGGCCGGGGCTCTTGGTCAATGGGTCACCAATCGCATTGCCGTAGAGGCTGGCACAAGACCGGAGCTCACGGAAAAGGAAGCGCCTATCACTGGCGCGTTCCTGCGACCGGAAGTAGATCGTGGCAGAGAAGATCTGTTCTACGACCTACGCAATCGCGTGAACCAAAAGTACAACACGCTGCGTGAGCTGGAGCGTGATGATGAGAAGAAAGCCGAGGCTTACGACGAAAAGTATGAAGACCTTCTTGATATGCACAAAGACGTAAACAAGATAGCCGCAGACCTATCCGACATCAACGCAGAAATTCGCGAGCTCAGCACATCTAAAGATATCAAGATGACCCCCGCCGAACGTCGCGCCGAAATCCGCGCTCTTCAGCAGGAAAAGAAAGAAGTCCTTGATGACATATACGAGCTTCGCAAGGAGGCGGGGCTCTAGTCTAGGGTGTGTATCAGAATAGAACACGCTCCACCCTTCCTGATCTCTTGACGGATGAGGTGGAGCTCATCTATCTGGCTATCTGATTCATAGCAGCCAGCGTGCTCACAGGCGTCCAAAAGCGCCTTGCAAACGTTATCTAGGTCACGAGCCCTCCGGTCAGGAGGAAAGAGCGCAACATGCACAGCAAGCCTTCCTTCCAAAGCCTGGACGTTGCTGTCTACGCACGCCTCCGCCACCGCAACACGGAAATCTTTGCCACGCTTAGAGATGAAGCGATGCTTGCCTGACTGCCCCCAGTAGTGGTTTACAGAAGGCGGAAATGGCAACAGCAGCTGTATGTGTTTCATGGTTGTTCCTTTAACAATGTTAAAGGGAGGCCGAATTTTTCAATGAAATCAATGGGGGTGTCTTTGCAAAAATGTTGCACATGAAAAAAAGTTGACGCACCTGTTGACACGGGGCGACATGGGTATAAGAATACCCGTTAAGGAGGCAACATGAAACTGACTAACAAGCACGGTATCCCCCAAACTTTCATCAATGTGTTGGAGCGCCCTACCTACAGCAAGGGCAAGGCCAACCTATCCGTGACTCAACTGATCAACAGTCCGAAGATTGTTGCGCTGACACAGAAGTTTCAGGAAGAGATTGAGCAGGATGTGTCGGAGATGGTGTGGAGCTTGTTTGGCTCCGCTATTCACAAAGTGCTTGAGCACGGCGCCGATGAGAACCACTTAATTGAGGAGCGCCTTCACGCCCATGTGGACGGTTGGAACATTTCCGGCGCTATCGATCTGCAAATTGTCAACGATGACGGTAGCTTGTCTATTCGTGACTACAAGACCACATCGGCCTGGGCGGTAATGAACGACAAGGCCGAATGGGAGCAGCAACTGAACATCTACGCATGGCTGGTTGAGACGGTCAAAGACAAGCCGGTCAAAGACCTTGGCATCGTTGCTATCATCCGCGATTGGAGCCGGCGTGATGCAGCCAATCGAGAGGGTTATCCTAGCGCCCCCGTCAAGGAGCTGCCCATTAACTTGTGGACGTATGGGGAGCGCGAGCAGTTTGTGCGCAATCGTATTGAGCTGCACTCTGCGGCTGATTTTGCGATGGAAACGGATCAGCTTTTGCCGCCGTGCACTCCCGAGGAGATGTGGGAAAAGTCCACCGTGTATGCGGTGAAGAAGAAGGGTGCAGCACGAGCAAAGTCTTTGCACGAGACCGAGCAAGAGGCAAACGTCATTCGCTTGCAGTTGGGCAATGACTACGAGGTGGAGACGAGGCTGGGGGAGCGCACCCGTTGCGCTAACTTTTGCTCCGTCAACGCATGGTGCCAGCAATGGCGCGACTATCAAGATGGCTGGAGGGCTGAATGAGTATTTACAAGAAGTTGATGGATGCTCGGGTCAAGCTTCATGGTATGGAGCTGAAGAAGTCTGGCGAGAACAAGTTTGCCGGGTATAGGTACTTTGAGTTGGGAGACTTTCTCCCGCAGACCATGAGAATCTTTTCTGATCTTGGTCTGTGCAGCGTTGTGAGTTTTGAGTCGGACTATGCATCCCTGACTATCACAGATGCAGAGAGTGGCAACTACATCACTATCAAGAGTCCGATGGCAGATGCCAATCTCAAAGGCGCTCACCCCATCCAGAACCTGGGCGCAGTAGAGTCCTATCAGCGCCGTTATCTTTGGATGGCGGCGATGGAGATTGTGGAGAACGACATCATTGATGCCGCTCCCCAGGTTAAGCCGGAGGCCAAGCCCGAAGCTAAGCCCGAGGCCAAGCCTGTGGTCAAGAAGCCGTCTCCTGAGATTAAGGGTGAGTCGGGCGATTGGAGTATCAAGGTTTCTTTGAAGCCGGATGGCAACGTGGATGATTGGCTGGTGGTTGTTAATGATGCCGTCATGGCCGGCCTGGAGATGGCAACCAAAGAAGATGATGTCATGCAGATCTTTAAGAAGAACAAGCAGCTGTTTGACGCCGTGAAAGAGGCGGATGCTGTGTTTTTCAAGGATTTGATGGCTGCGTTTACTGATACCAAGAACAAACTGAAAGGGAATTAAATGAGCAATTATGTTCCGCGTCCTAACTCTGGAACCTTGTGGCCCAACAACAAGCGAGCCGACAATCACCCTGATGTCAGAGGCGATGCGTTTCTTGATCGCAAGTTGCTTCAGAGCATGTTGCGCAATTCCGACGACGACCTAATTAAGATTCAGGTGTCCGGATGGGCAAAGACTATCGCCGGCAAGGACTGTATTTCTTTGTCGTTCTCGGAGCCATACGAAAAGCCTCAGTCCAAGCCTGTCGCCAAGTCGGCGTCAGATGAGGATCTTCCATTCTGATGAAGACGCTTCAATTTGAGGCCGTCAAGGTTGAGATGAAGCAGAACGTTAAAGGCTACATCTTGACCTTGTGCCTTCATCCAGATGAGGTTCCAGAGGATTTGTTCAGGGACTATGTAGGTGCCCGCTATCAGGTGGTGATGGTTCGCATAAATGCGAACGAAGAACCGATTGATAGGCAAGATGAATTTGAGTCTGACAAGTCGGTGAAGCTTGCTGGCATGTTGTGCAGAGACCCAAAGTTTTGGCAGTTTCTGCACGATGACACTCAGATCATTCAGCCCAATGAGGCCGAAGCAACTGACTGGCTCAGGGATTTCTTGAACATCAAGTCCAGAACAGAGCTAAAGAAAAACATAGAGGCCAGGAACCAGCTGGACTCGTTGCACAGGGAGTTTGTTGCATGGACAAGAAAATGATTCCGTTTTCGGTGTATCTGCCGGCGGAATATCACGAGCGAATGAAGCAAGCCGCTCAAGGGCGTCGAGCGTCTGCCCTGGTTCGCGATGCCATCACGATGATCATGGATGGCGACGATGCGTTCAAGGCTGGCTACAACAAGGCCGTGCGCGATGCATCAAAGGTTGTGTATGACTGCAAAGAGGCTCAGATGGTTGCAGTCAATAAGCGTGACCTTGGGGCAATTCTGACCGAATTGATTGAGAAGCTGGAGATGAAATGATCCATATTCTTAAGACCGAGATTGGTGATGTTCCTTGTGTAGTAAGGCTACTCAATTGGGAGCCTTACAAGCCAGCCTACATCAGCGGTGCACCTGAGAATTGTTACGAAGCTTCTGGCGGTCATGGCGATTGGGAGGTGTGGGTTGATGACGAGCGCGCCAAGTGGCTAGAGGATGATATGTCCGCGAAAGACATTGAGAAGCTGGAGGATCAACTTTTCTACATGATGGAGGGGCGATGAACTTTGAACAGCTGAACCTTTTGGTTCGTGATTGGGCGGAGGTTCGCGGGATCTACGCGCATAGCAACGCCCGTGCGCAGCTTCTGAAAGCGATGGCTGAGTTCGGCGAGCTTGCTGACGCGGAAGGCAAGGAGGACATGGCTGGCATCATTGATGGGATTGGAGACACCCTGGTGTGCCTTATCAACTACGCCGCCATGCACAAGCTAGATATTGTTGGTTGTTTGGAATGTGCTTACGATCAAATTAAAAACCGCAAGGGCTACATGATTCAAGGCGGTTTGTTCATAAAGGAAGAATGATGTTTACAGACTATTCGACATATCTTCAGACCATTGTGATGCTGGAAAAGCAAGCACATGAATTGTGCAATCTTAAAAAATACAGCGAAGCCAAGAAAAAAGCCGAGGAGATTCACAAAGTTGCTTACGAGCTTTCCAGTTGGTTGGAAAAGCAGCAGCCCGGCAAAGCAAAGTCTGTTGAAGACGCTGCCAGGCTAGCGCTGGAAGCAATCGAGCTTGGCTGTTCGTTTGATTACTTTGACAGCGTCATCGGGCCAGAGCTGAGGAAAGCGTTAGGGGGCAAAAGTGACTAGAGAGGATATTTTGCGGATGGCGCGTGAGGCCGACTGTTTTGATCCTCAACACTATGGAAATGACTGGGTTGACAAGCTAGAGAAACTCGCGGACTTGATCGAGCAGAACGTCAAGAAAGAAACAAAAGACAAACTGAGGAAATGGGCATCGTATGAACCGTGAAGACATTATCCGCATGGCGCGGGAGGCGGGGTTGTATGTTGGAACAAACCTTTCTGGCGTGACGCTGGTTGGCAGTAGTTACGAAGACGGCGGACTGTTGGTGCATTTGGACGTGGATGACCTTGAGCGTTTCGCCGCCCTTGTCGCAGAAAAAAATGGCAATGCGTGAATTGAAAGAGGAATATTTGAAATGAACAACACCATTAACATCAACGGCATCAACGGCATCGACTACATCCCACGAATCACAGGCAATCGCGCCGTGGTTGTCGTGGACCGCGGCTGGATTTTCGCTGGCGACGTGACACGCGCCAACGGGCGCATCCGACTGGACCGTGCAGTGCATGTGTTCCGCTGGGAATCCATCGGGTTTGACGGGGTAATAGCCAACCCCAAAAGCCATAGCGTCACGCTCAAGCCGATGCCGAATGGGGTGGACC
>Ga0247844_1005245_pt1 | contig 16690 bp, 18 predicted proteins | sample LaCtaG_FD_192421 | JGI IMG/M metagenome (GOLD analysis project Ga0247844, IMG submission 192421) | Freshwater microbial communities from meromictic Lake La Cruz, Castile-La Mancha, Spain - LaCruzMarch201714.5m_1 | ecosystem: Environmental > Aquatic > Freshwater > Lake | place: Spain: Castile-La... | reverse complement strand
TTCTACTCACTCCAGGAGGCTCAAGTGATAATCGAAAGTTGGCGACGGCATTACAATCTTGTTCGACCTCACCAGTCGCTCGGCTATCGTCCGCCCGCACCCGGAGTGTTCGTCCCCAGCTTCGCCGTAAGCGCGAAGTGAACCGCATCTACTTTTAGTGCCCGGGTGCTGCGATGCTTGGCGGGCGAAGCAGCGGGGGCGGATGCGATGTCGGGGACAGGGCGTAAGGCGTCGGCGGCGGTTTCACCGTCGGTGGGCGATATCGCGATCTACATTTGTCGTGATCCGGTCGATTTCCGGATGGGCATCAATGGGCTCGGCGTTATGGTCGAGGCGACCCTCAAGTTCGATCCGTTCAGCCGCAACTTGTTTTGCTTCGTCAACAAGCGGCGGAACCAGATCAAGGTTTTGTACTGGCAGCGCACAGGCTTTTGCCTATGGCTGAAGCGCCTGGAAGAGGAGCGTTTCAAGTGGCCGTTCCATTTGGAGGGGCCGGTTGTAGAACTCGACGAGGAGCAGTTTTTCTGGCTGCTCGATGGTCTCGACTTGAAACACTTGAAGCCGCATCGCGCGCTCGAATACCGCACGGTTTTGTAGATATTGTTGTAGAGAAATACGACGTGTTGCACCGGGCCCACGCCCAAATCAGCTATCATCAGCGGCATGAGCGATACCCTCGAAACACCTCCAGATTTGCCCGACGACGTCGGCGCGCTCAAGTCAATATCGGCGAAAAGTAAGCTGTCATCGGCGTGCAGAATCTTGAGATCGAACGGCTGAAAGAGGAACTGCGGCTCGCGCGCCACAAGCGCTTTGGGGCGAGTTCCGAGAAAGCTGATCCCGATCAGCTGGGGCTTTTCAACGAGACAGAGACGCTCGCGGCCTTGCCAGAGACCGGCGCGACGGCAGACGACATCACCGTGCCCGAGCACACGCGCAAGAAGGGCGGCCGCAAGCCCCTCGCTGATGATCTGCCGCGTGTGCGGATCGAGCACGATATTGCCGAGGCGGACAAGCTTTGTCCGTGCGGCAGCGGCCACCTGCGTCCGCGCATTGGCGAAATGGTTGCCGAGCAGGCTGACATCGTGCCCGCAAAAGTTCAGGTGCTGCAGCATGTGCGCTTCAAGTATGGGCCGTGCCGGGTCTGCGACGGCGTCTTTCCTGAAACGGCCGCAGGGGTCGCGCCGGCGACGGCAACGCCTGAGGCGCGCGCGATTGTTGCTGATTGCTCTGGGGCAAGCCCCAACGCAATTATCGTTGCCCCGCTGCCAGCCCAGCCAATCCCCAAGAGCATCCCTGCGCCTTCGTCGTCACCGCAAAATACGCCGACGGGCTGCCGCTCTATCGCCAAGAAAAGATTCTGGCCCGCTACGCCCTCGACGTCTCGCGCGGAACGCTCGCCACTTGGATGATCCGGCTCGGCGAACTGATCGTCCCCCTGATGAACCTGATGGAGGAAACGCAGCTGAGCTACGACGTGCTGCAAATGGACGAAACGACCGTACAGGTCCTGAAAGAGGACGGCCGCGCGGCGCAGACGAAATCGCGCATGTGGGTGCGGCGCGGCGGCCCGACTGGCAAGCCGGTCATTCTCTTCAACTATGAGCCGACGCGGTCGGGCAAGGTGGCGTGACGGCTGACCGAGGACTTCAACTCCCCTGATCCGTTCAAACCATCAGAAAAGCTCTCCACTTTTGCGGGAGAAGTCCAATGACATCCTGCCCAATATGGGCAGAATGTTTGCGTGATTGTTCTCACGCGAAAAAACGCCTTGTTCGCCGGCCACGGCCAGGGCGCCATGAACTGGGCGATGACAGCATCCTTCCTCGAAACCCGCAAACTGAACGCCGTCGATCCGCTAGCATGGCTGACCGACGTGCTGCCCAAGCACGTCAACGTGTGGCTGGCCTCCCGCATTGAAGAACTGATGCACCGGTCCTATGCCGCAAAACCGGCCTGAGACCAAGTCAACGTGGGGCGACTGGCCCGCTTACGATCAACCGGCGCGGACAGACCCTGCAACAGGGTCTGCTGGATAGGAGCGTTTCACTTGGGCAGGTATTGAACTAGCCCGATAGATGTCGTAACGACATGCCTTGCAATCGTTTGGAGTTTGCTGAAAATGCTGAGCTGCGGAACTAGCACAGCGATTTTTTATTTTTGGATAGATATTTTTTCCTAACGCCAGAAACCCCTAGCTCTGCTAACCACTCGATCTGCCAACATTAGCTACATTGGTTGCTGAAATCAATCTTGAGGAAAATGTGTGAAACACGACCTGAGTAGACCGTTACTTATCAACCTAGAATCGAAATTGACGGGACAATCATTTGAAATGTCCCTCCCATTCGAGGCTGCAACTGTATCTTTGGTGTGTGTCTCGTTGATCGACGTTCCCGGGTCAGCCAGGTATTTCGGACGTGTTTGGCGCAAGCCCGCCGGAGGCGTCATGGCACAAGTCACAGTTCAATCCGACGATGCCACTTTAGCGATCGCCGGGGAAAAACTGATCAGCACTTTCAATTGGAACCAGTCTTCGCTTGCAACCAACTCACTTGCGCGAGTTGTCATTGAAATTGAAGTGAACGGCCCGCCCGATTCTATCAATACCAAAATACAACACGATATCGAACTCATCCCGGTGAGCTCTGGAATAGTCGAGCTTGCCGAGGCGCTCGCTCTACGGACCCAGGGCGCGGACAAGCGCATCTGGTCGACACTGAGCCGCCAACGCTTCAAGATTTTTAATTCTTACAAAACAACCGTCGCTTACACAGGCAAACGCGTACTGTTGTCAGGCTGCGCCGGGGGCAATGAAGCCGCGGTAATCAGAGACATGGGCGCTAGTTTCGTATTGGGCGTAGATACCGATCAGGCTGCGCTGGAACTCGCGCGCGCGCGATTTTTTGAGCAAGATCGCGTAGAATTTGCGGATCGAGTGGACCAAACAACAGACTTGGAAACATTTGATATCGCGGTGTCGCGCCACGTACTAGAGCACGTCGGAAACGACCAAAAAGCTTCCTATGTTTCAGAACTATTTGACCGGTTGAAACCGGGCGGATTAGTCATCATCGACGTACCAAACCAGCAATTTCCTATTGAACCACATACCAATGTTGAGTTCTTTCATATGCTGTCGCGCGCTGACCAAGACCACTGCATACGCTACTTTCAATATGCTGCGGAGCGGGGACTGTATGAAACTTCCAAAATAAATTTACTTCTAAGCCTACTGGGACATCGCAACGTATCCTACGATGAATTCATGAACTGGCTGCCAGCGGGAACGACGATTCAAAACGTTTATGGAATGCACCCCAAGATTGACGACGTCGATATGGCCTTCAGCGAAACCTTGCGTTTTGAATGCCGAAAATCAAATGCTAAAGGCTAAAACCAATGCAGGTCAAACCATCTGGCGATGTCTCCCGCCCCAACTCAAAGCAGCCCCCATTCTTGCAGTCGTATCAAGCTGTGATCGAGCGCCTCGACTTGATCGCGGTACTTGCTGCGCTTGTTTCAACAGTCCAATTCCTTACAATGTATCGCCTCCGAAAGGGAGATTTTCTCAACTCCTACCCGTTCATTTCAGACGATGGCTTTGATTGGGTTACACAAGGCCTTGCCCTTAAGCAGTTCATCACTGGCGTCGACACCTCGGCCTGGCCCGTTTTGCGGCATCCGATTTTTGTATTTGTCACTTTCATCGATAGCGTATTAAACTCGTCTGGCGCATTCATTCTACTCATCCAATCCTTGGCCGTCGGTGGCGTTGTATATTCTGTCGGCTGGTTAGCACGCCGGCTAAGTTACTCCGCTACATCCATTTTCGCTATTTCCACTTGCATCTGGCTCCATAACTTTTCCTACTTCCGCCTCTGGATATTAGCGGATACATTGGCTGTGGCATTCATGACGGGGAGCGCATGTTTGATGATCGCGTCCCGACTCCCAAGTGGCAACGTACGCCACCTGAACTATTCTGCAGGCCTCGCTCTTCTCGCCGGACTGACGCAAACATACGGCCTAATCCCGTTCGTCGTTATGGCAACAGTTTTAATTCTACTAGATTGGGCGCGTAAAAGAAGTCTTTTCGTTACTCCTGAGCTCACGTGGCTGATGGTCATCTTTTTGGTTTGGACGACCGCGCAATCCATTTGGATCGGTTTAATCCCACACATTGATCGTCCGGCAAATTTCGCATTGATACACGCTTCGTTAGGAATGATAAATTTCTACCTCAATGTTTGGGCGGTCGCGTTTGGAGTCTTCGTGCCGCTGGCCGTCCTTTCTGTCAAGCGGCGTTTCGATGCATCCATTCCCGCAACCGATATCGAAACGGCCACGGCTGCTGCCGTGGCGGCATTTGCATTTGTGACACTTCTTTATCAATGGCCGGATGCGCGTTTCACTTATATTTATATTCCACTTGCTGTGGCGCTGTTACTTCTGCTTGCAACTCCGGGAGCCGAGGGCGCGGACGATCTCGCCGACCTGCGAGTTAGCATGACATGTTTTGCGGCCGCGGCCTTTGGAGCACTGGCGATACCAGGCGAAGGCTATTGGCAACCGACAGTGAGACATACGCAAATCGACTGGCAGCGGTCTTGGCCTGGCATCGCTTTGGCTGCCGCACCTCTGGATAGGTTCAGCCTCGAAAAGGAATGCAACGATGGAACTTCGTGGTGCGCAAAGGCCAGCGTCTCCCAATCGGCAAACTCTCCATACGTCTATCGGATGATGTCCAATTATCGGCGCAGAAAAGGTCTTGAGTGACCGCTTGGTAAGGCCAGCTTGCAGCCAGACGAAGTACTGCCTCAATGTTTGGGGTCCGCTACATTCCGACGCGTGGAGACGGCCCGCCAGAGGATTGGCAGGCTGGTAACCGTGGCAGATACTTTGGGTCATATTTGATTGGCAAGGCAGGAAGAACGCAATAGAACAGTACTGCTTATTTGTCAAAAGGCTGCCGGCATCATCGATGAAAAGCAGTGTCTTATCTATCAGGCGGCCTCAGCGAAGGTACAGAGTTCGCTGCGCTAAACTAGTCTGGCATGCGAGAAGTCACGAGATTGAATTGCTGTTGCTAAAGACAAGATTTTGGGGCGAGGTGTTTTTGTGAACCAGGCCAATCAATTGACGACCTATCAAGCATTGCATCCAAGGATATGCATACTTGTTTTGGGAATGCACCGGTCCGGTACGAGCGCCGTCACGCGGGCCATTAGCCTTCTAGGGGCGACGCTTCCCAAGAACCTTCTTCAGGCGGGCATTGATAACAAACTAGGCTACTGGGAACCAGAGAAGCTGGTCGTGGCACACGATGAACTTCTAAAGGAATTGGGTAGCTCCTGGAGTGATTGGCAAGGCCTAGATTTAACCCGGCTTTCGCCAAGCCGACTACAGTTCCACCGCGATCGAATTCAAGGCATACTTTACGATGAATTCGAGGGTTCATATTTATTTGTGCTCAAGGAGCCCAGAATATGTCGGCTCATTATGTCGTACAAAGATATCTTGACTGCCATGAGCATTGATCTGCGGATCGTCATATCGATCAGAGATCCTGGCGCCGTGGCAGCCTCGCTTCAAGAGCGCAATGGAATTCCGAAAGCGGTCGCTCAACTGTTATGGCTGAGGCATTGTCTCGAAGCCGAGCGGTGCACCCGCGATCTTCCACGGGCGTTTGTCCGGTATGAAGGCCTGCTGACCGATCCAAGCAGCGTCTTAGAATGCGTGACAGCGAAAATTGGTCTCAAACCGCCTCATTCTGTAGACAGCACCATCGGGCAAATCGAAGATTTTTTAAAACCTGATTTACAACACCACCTTCCGGCTCCATCGACAAAGCAAAGCGATTCCCATATTACCGAATGGGTCAACTCGACAGATGAAGCGCTGCGCAACTTGGTATTCTGGGACAACTCAGTCAATCGTAGTAAATTGGATGCGATTTACGAAAAGCTGATACAGCTCGAAACGATTTTAAAGCCAGCCATGCGCAAGATAACTAAAACAGGCGATCGCGAGCTCGAAAACGATCTTGTCATGGTTGGCGCAGAACACGCGTTACTTAGTACTTCCCCTTCCCATCCGGGCCCTCACCATGAGTCACAAATCGCAATGACGACAGCTGCTGCCATGCCTGTCGCCGAGACTGTCGGTAGCACAAATACCATAATTGCGGCAGCAGATGATACCGTCGCGATGCCAAGCGAGGGGCCGATTGACATTGTGATACCAGTGCACAATCGAGTTTACTGGGTCGTTCCTTGCCTTCAAACGCTGTTGGATTCCGCACCAAAGCGCCTGGGGCGGGTTATTCTCGTGGATGATCGATCCGATTCCAATCAATCTGCGAAGCTCGACGAAATCGTTTCGCGTTTTAAAAATGTCGAACTTGTAAGAAATAATTCGGCAACGGGTGGTTTTGCTGTTGCGTGCAATCTCGGAGCGGCCCAATCGAAGGCCTCGCTGCTTTTGTTCCTCAACACCGACTGCTTTGTTACTAAGAACGCCGTCGATCGATTGTGCCAGATCTTCGACGGCCAAACCGATGTCGCGCTGGCGTGCCCACTTTCGAACAATTCGCCAGAGCTGACGTTTCAGATGTTTCCCGGACGCAGCTATATCGATATGGCCAACCTCATATCCGCAGCAACGAGCGACTTGAATATTTGCGAGACCACTTTGGAGGCATGCACGATAGTCGGCAATTGCCTGGCCGTGCGTCGTAGTTTTTTTGATAAGGTTGGCGGCTTTTCATTGGAATGGGGAGTGGGCTATGGAGAGGAAACGGACCTTCAAATGCTGGCTCTATCTCAGGGGCTGAAGGGCGTCGTCGACATAGGCAGCTATGTTTATCACTTTGGCGGTGGCACCTTTGGATATTCCGCCGAATCTGAGTATTTGAGACAGAAGAACTTTAAATTGTTTATGGGTAAGTGGCGTCGGCAATATCGGGCGCTGGTTGACCGTGCAGGCCGGCAGATGCCACAGGTGAAGTTGACGAACTTGCTTGAAAAGTATTTGCAACGGACTCCGATTTCGACGGTCGACTTAGACGTGTTGTTCTACCTGCCTGGGCTCGATCAGAGCGTGGGCGGAATCCACGCCGTAGTGGCCATTTGCAATGAGTTGATACGTTCCGGGTTGCACGCATCCTGCGCATTGGTCGGTCCTAGCGCGGCCAATGGGGTCACCAAGTATAAGGAACCTGTGCTGTTTCGGTTTCTGCAGTACGATAGCGATAAATCTTTTCTAGAAGATCAGGTAATCCGCCCAAGAATCGTCTTATCGACTATCTTTAATTCCTCCAGTGTTGTGGCTAGGTTCGCTGAGGCTCGCGGCAGCGTGGCATTGCAATTTGTGCAAGGTTACGAGGGGTATTTTGAGTCGGGAACAATATTTTCCGATGTCATCGATTCTTACGCCGAAACGACCGAACTCATTACAACATCCGGCTGGCTCGCGGCAGCCGTGCGGCGCCACCTTCGCAGCGGCCAAAAACTTGTGCAGTTGCCACTTGCCGTCAATAGGGACATTTTCTTTTCGCACAACGGTGCTCGAAGCATCGACGTGTGTATGGTCCTAAGAGGTGCACCTGATAAGGGGCAATGGATTATTCTTGAAACTTTGCATCGATTGGTTGAACAAAACTGCTCAGTCAAAGTGCTGTGTTCAGAACGATTTCTACCCGCGCTCCGTCACGAGTCTTTCGCCCGTGTAGACATCGTTAAAATGCCGCTGGATCACTACCAAATCGCAAACGCGTTGAGGGACGCAAAAGTGTTTATCGATGCGTCACATCATGAAGGTTATGGCTTGCTTCCACTGGAGGCGGCACTTTGTGGCTGCAGAATAGTAGTTTCAGATTCCGGTGGTGTTGGAGAACTGGCGTCGTCATTAAGCACCCGGGTAATTCCCATTTCCGCCGACCCTCAACCTTTCGTCGATGCAGCGCTGAACTTGCTGAAGCAATGGACACCAGCCCCAGAGCCCGACGTGGGGTCCTCGGCAGATGCAGGGCGGGCCTGGAAAGATTACCTTCTTGCAAAGATTGCCGTAGCGCCGGCATTAAAGCCAATGGCTACGGTCGTTGAATACAAAGTCAATTCTCTGGAACATATGGTGGCGGGGCCGTTGATCTCGGGCCGCTCCTCGCGCACGAGGAGACTGGCGGGCGTCATGTATAGGAAGACGCTAATGCGAGTGCTGCCTCGCCGACTGCATTTGGCGTTGCGCGTCCTGATTTTGGGGGATGCGGCCGGCTGATCTAGACCTTCCCACCGCTAGTACCAGCCCGCAGAGGTTTTGACTCGTCGTTCGATCGCCTGCAAGCTGGTACTCGTTTTTTCTGGCGCGTGGCCGCTGAAGGCAAGACGCCGCCGGTGATTTTGCCGCTGGCGCTGGAAGCCGTCCGCCGTATTGATGCGCTGTTCGAGATTGAGTGCACGATCAACGGCAAAAGCACTGAGGAACGCCGCCGTGTCCGCCAGGACCGGAGCGCGCCGCTCGTTGCCGAACTCGAAACCTGGATTCGCGATGAGCGCGCCAAACTCTGGCGCGGCAACGACGTACGCGCGACGTGAACGGCCGGTCGTTTGCGGCTTGACGGGTGCTGGTCAGGCGGCGGCGCTATGCGCCGACGGTCGGTAAGCGCGACGTGAACCGCCGGTCATTTCCGGCTTGACGGGTTGCGGATCAGGCGGCGACGCTGTGCGTCGCCGGTCGCGCGATGGCCCACGGCAGCAGCGCCTCGATCTCAGCCAATGTTGTGGCCTTTGGCAGTTCGGTGAAGACGCGCGCGAGATAGGCGTAGGGTTCCTGCCCGCAGGCCTTTGCCGTCTCGATCAGGCTATAGAGGCGTGCGGATGCTTCCGCACCGTAAGCGCGAAGTGAACCGCATCTACTTTTAGTGCCCGGTTGCTGCAATGCTTGTCAGGCAAAGCAGCGGGGGCGGATGCAATGTCGGGGACAGGGCGTAAGGCGTCGGCGGCGGTTTCACCGGCGGTGGGCGATATCGCGATCTACATTTGTCGTGATCCGGTTGATTTCCGGATGGGTATCAAAGGTCTAAGCGTGATGGTCGAGGCGACCCTCAAGTTCGATCCGTTCAGCCGGAACCTGTTTTGCTTCGTCAACAAGCGGAAGAGCCAGATCAAGGTTCTGTACTGGCAGCGCACTGGCTTTTGCCTATGGCTGAAGCGGCTGGAAGAGGAAAGATTCAAGTGGCCGTTCCATTTGGAGGGGCCGGTTGTAGAACTCGACGAGGAGCAGTTTTTCTGGCTGCTCGATGGTCTCGACTTGAAGCACTTAAAACCGCATCGCTCGCTCGAATACCGCACGGTTTTGTAGATATTTTTGTAGAGAAATACGACGTGTTGCGCCGGGTCCACGCCCAAATCAGCTATCATCGGCGCCATGAGCAATATCGTTGAAACACCTCCGAATTTGCCCGACGGCGTCGGCGCGCTCAAGTCGATCATCAGCGTGCAGACCCTTGAGATCGAACGACTGAAAGAGGAGCTGCGGCTCGCACGGCACAAGCGCTTTGGGGCAAGTTCCGAGAAGTCCGATCCCGATCAGCTTGGACTGTTTAATGAGGCCGAAACCCTCGCGACTGTTTCAGAGACCGGCGTGACGGCGGATGAAATCACCGTGCCCAAGCACACGCGCAAGAAGGGCAGCCGCAAGCCGATTGATCCGGACTTGCCGCGCGTGCGGATCGAGCACGACATTGCCGAGGCCGACAAACTGTGCCCGTGCGGCAGCGGCCACCTGCGCCCGTGCATTGGCGAGATGGTCGCCGAGCAGGCCGACATCGTGCCCGCAAAGGTCCAGGTGCTGCAGCATGTGCGCTTTAAGTATGGGCCGTGCCGGGTGTGCGACGGTATCTTTCCTGAAGCGGCCGCAGGGGACACGGCGGCGGCGCCGGAGGAGTGCGCGATCATCGTCGCGCCGCTGCCGGCCCAGCCAATCCCCAAGAGCATCGCGTCGTCCAACACCTGCGCCTTCGTCGTCACCGCGAAATACGCCGACGGGTTGCCGCTTTATCGCCAAGAAAAGATTCTGGCCCGCTATGGCCTCAACGTCTCGCGTGGCACGCTCGCTGCCTGGATGATCCGCCTTGGCGAACTGATCGTGCCGCTCATGAACCTGATGGAGGAAACGCAGCTGAGCTACGACGTGCTGCAAATGGACGAAACGACCGTCCAGGGGCTGAAAGAGGACGGTCTCGCGGCGCAGACAAAATCGCGCATGTGGGTGCGACGCGGCGGCCCGCCCGGCAAGCCGGTGATCCTCTTCAACTACGAGCCGACGCGCTCAGGCAAAGTCACTTGGCGGCTGACCGAGGACTTCAGGGGCACTCTGCAGAGTGACGGCTATAGCGGCTACGATGCGGTTGGTCGGCGAAATGGCATCGTGCATGTGGGGTGTCTCGCGCACGCACGGCGCAAGTTTGACGAGGCGCTAAAGGCGCAGAAGCAGAATGGCCGCGGCGGGCTCGCAGCAGCTGGTCTGGCGCTGATCCAAAAGATCTATCGTGTCGAAAAACTGGCTCGCGAGTTAGGCCTGTCAGCCGATGCCCGCAAGCGACTGCGCGACGAGAAAGCCCGGCTAGTGTGGGACGAGCTTCGAGCCTGGCTCGACCGCGTGCGACGGCAGGCGCCGCCCTCGACCAAAATCGGCGAGGCGCTCGGCTATCTCGACAACCAGTGGTCGCTGCTCATCCGCGTCCTCGACGACGGTCGGATCGAGGTCGACAACAACGCCTGCGAAAATGCGATCCGCCCTTTTGTCATCGGTAGAAACGCATGGCTCTTCTCCGACACGCCGGCCGGTGCGGAAGCATCCGCACGCCTCTATAGCCTGATCGAGACGGCAAAGGCCTGCGGGCAGGAACCCTACGCCTATCTCGCGCGCGTCTTCACCGAACTGCCAAAGGCCACAACATTGGCTGAGATCGAGGCGCTGCTGCCGTGGGCCATCGCGCGACCGGCGACGCACAGCGTCGCCGCCTGATCCGCCACCCGTCAAGCCGGAAATGACCGGCGGCTCACGTCGCGCTTACGCTTCGCCGCATGGCCGTCTGCGCGCGCTGCATCCGCTCCGCCGGCCATGCTCGGTCTGGCAAAAAGGCCGCCGATCAACTAACATTCAAAGTGGAGCACTCGATGGGGGCTGAGCAGTACCAGCAGGACTCGACGTGCATCTCGTGATGGATAACTACGCGACCCACAAGACCAAACCGGTTCGCAATTTTCTCGCCAAACGTCCACACTGGCATGTTCACCTGACGCCAATGTCCGCCTCGTAGATCAATCAGGTGGAACGCTTTTTTGCGCTCCTGACTGACAAACAACTCCGCCGTGGCGTGCATCGATCAACCCGCGAACTCGAACGCGCCATCGAAGACTACATCGCGGCGACCAACGACGCGCCCAAGCCGTTCCGCTGGACCAAAACAGCCGATGATATCCTCGCCAGCATCCAAAGATTTTGCCTCAGAACCCTCGACGCCACCCAGCATTAATGCATAATCCAACGAACTTCGGAATCAGGACACTAGAAGGCGGTCACAGGGCGTCATCGGTTTGTGATAGCGTTTCGTTACGCGGGCACCTTCGCGCTTCTTCTCGGCTAATTCGAACGACGCTCGGAACACGTTCACGAACAGCCGTACACGCTCATAGAGCACGGCTAGATTTTGAGCGACCGCGATGCCTTCATATCGGCGATAACCGACCATGCGCCGTATAATCTCGCCGTTCTTCTGTTCGAGGTGCGCTTGGTCGTTTTTGTGGTAGGGCCGGCAGCGCGTCAGCTCGATCTTTTCCGTCCGGCAGTAGTCGCGGACTGTCTCGTTCATGAAGACGCTGTCGTTGTCGACGTCGAAACCCAAAAGAGGGAACGGCAGGCGTCGGCGGATTTCGCAGAGCACCTCGACCAGCAAATGCTGTTCGCGCACCAGCAAGGGCGCAAAATCGGTCCAACCCGTTCCAATGTCCGTCAGCACACGTGTCTGCACAAATGAACCACTGGCCACCGGTCCTGAATGCGAGACCAGATCGGCCTCATTATAGCCCGGCGCAGGATCGTTCCAATCCGAAAATGTCCGCACCGGAATAGACCGGCGGATTGTTGTTGCTGACGCTGATCGCCGCCGACGCTGACCGCACTGCTCACGCTGAGGCGCTAGCACTCGATCAATGGTCGCAGCACTCATCTTCAAAAGCGATCCGGCCACCTCAGTTGCAAGCGTCAAATGGCAATGCTGCTGCATTGTGGCGGTGAGCTTAGGAATGATCTCCTTAAAACGCTTGCCGCACACGCGCTCCGACGCCTCCCGCACCACGATCAGGGCTTCACGAACAGCGGCGCTTGGTCTTGCCTATAATCTGAGGAGAACAGTGGCCCATGTCACGTCAACCCCCGTCACGCTGATGCGCCATGGAAGCAACGCGGGAACCAGAAAACACAAAAAACCGGTTTGCCAAGAACGTCAGAACCATCGCTCCGGCCGTGGCTATGAAAAAACCAATTGGATAGTGCAATTTCCAAACGTCTGTCCAAATCGACAGTACGAATACATGCAGCACAGCAACCATCGCGTAAATAATCAGAAACCGCGGTAGCGTTTTCGCCATCGGGTCTGCCGACTCAAATACGAAAAACTTGCTGCCCATGTACGAGGCCGCCATCCCAAACATCGAGGCGATGCCGTTCGCCAATCCGGCAGACGAGACATGCACGCACTCGATCAATACCGTCAGGACGCTGAAGTGTAGCGTCGTGGCTGCCACTCCGTTGATTATGAAGCGCGCAAATACTAAGTTGGCTCCACCCGCTGTTATTAAATTCATCCGCACTATGATCCCAAGGCCGAGACGGGTACCCGCACAGGTGTCCTTTCAACACGATCGATAAGTGCCTCAAGTTCAGTCCGCGTGACGGGCGGAGCACTACGAATCAGCCCGGAAATCATCAACGTCACGAATGTCAGAACGCCTGCCTGCATGAGAATCAGCAGTAGAATACCGACCGCGATCGAAAACCAGCCCGGCGTCGCAAAACCGACCGTTTTCAACGTTACTGAAAGTCCGAGCAGTGCGATTGAGATAGCAGCAAGGACCACACAGAACAATCCAACTCGGACCAGCACGTCTTCAGCAAACACCATGATCGACCGAAGCCCGTGGAGCGCGAGCGAGACAAAATTCATCTGCGAACGTCCGGCATAGCGCTTGCCCCGGTCGGTGGCGACTTTGCCGACCCGCAAACGGGACACCATAAGTGACGCAGCAACGTGGACCCAAAGCTCCTGCATCGCAGCCAACCGCTTGATCGACCGCATAGACAGTGCCGTAAAGTTACCAAACCGGATAACCCGCCCCGTCATCATCTTGAAGAAGAACCGATACACGATATAAAAGGTCCGGAAACCCAAGGTTTCAGATCTCTTGCGCCGTTCCGCCACGACCGCATCGTTGGATCCCTTGCTCAGTTCCTCAAGTAGTGGAGGTATCGACTGAGGCTGATCTTCCCCGTCGGAATCCATGATGACAATCGCCTTAGCATTGAGGTTGGCCGCAACATACGCCACCCCAGCGGCGATCGCGCGTTGATGCCCCATATTGCGCGCGAGATAAATGACTTCACCCGACAGCCCTGCATCGCTGATCGCCGATATCGGCAATGGATTTCTCACTGATCCGTCTTCGACCGCGATGATGTACGGCGGGTTCGGGCACTCAGCGGCCAAATTCTTAATCAGAATGCTGGCACTTTCCTGGTCTTCGTAGACCGGCATGATAATGATCAAATCAAGTGGTTCAACCGTGCCCTTACCCGGCACGGCTGGAGACTGCGGCACTGTAAACATGGCAGTAGCCTCACGCAGTTTGTTTCAACATATTATCGAAGTAACTTATGGTACGCACCAGACCATCTCTCAATGCGATGGTTGGCTCCCAATCGAGGAGAGCCTTGGCTTTCGAAATATCGGGGCAGCGCTGTTTAGGATCGTCCTGCGGCAACGGCATGTTGATTATGTTTGAACCCGAACCCGTCAGTTCGATGACAAGCTCCGCGAGTTCGCGGATAGAAAACTCACCCGGGTTTCCTAGATTGATAGGGCCCGTCACGTCATCGGGCGATTCCATCATGTTGATGAAACCGCCGACAAGATCATCGACATAGCAGAACGAGCGCGTCTGCTTTCCCTCGCCGAAGATCGTGATGTCTTGACCCTTTAGCGCTTGAACCACGAAATTGGACACGACTCGCCCGTCGTTGGGGTGCATGCGAGGGCCATAGGTATTAAAGATGCGCACCACCTTAATCCGCAACTGGTGCTGCCGGTGATAATCAAAGAAAAGTGTCTCGGCGCAACGCTTGCCTTCGTCGTAGCAAGACCGGATGCCGATAGGGTTGACGTTACCCCAATACTCCTCGACTTGCGGATGGATTGCGGGGTCACCGTACACCTCGGAAGTCGACGCTTGAAAAATCTTGGCACCAAGACGCTTAGCCAGTCCCAGCGCATTAATTGCGCCGTGCACGCTTGTTTTCGTCGTCTGCACGGGATCATGCTGGTAGTGTACTGGAGACGCCGGGCACGCCAGATTGTAGATCTCATCTACTTCGACATACAGCGGGAACGTCACGTCGTGACGCAGGATTTCGAAATCGTGGTTATCCAACAGATGAGCAACATTGCGACGCGAACCCGTGAAATAATTATCCACACAGATGACTTCCGCACCCGTGGCCAATAGACGTTCGCAAAGATGGGAACCCAGAAAGCCAGCGCCTCCTGTAACAAGTATTCTTTTGCTCACTGCGCAATGCTCACTGTCTAGTCGCCGGTTCAAATCGATCTATGCTGCGGCAATTCAATGCCTTGCAGCCGGTCCAATACCTTCGTACCTTGACTAAGGCACGATGCCTAGAAGGATAATAGCCGCAACGCTGAACTTTTCCAACATCAAAAATCGAGATTCAACATGCTCTTGCATAGCAAGACGGCGCAGATCATCAGGATTGTCGCAACATACGGGCTGTTGATCGGAGCCGTAAATTTCCTTCATTTTCAGTTTTTTACAGTTCATGTAGTCTTTTATGACACACTGCTTGACGTAATGATTGCTGGCGGGATCTTATTGCTTGGATATTTTGCTTGGTGGCGGCAGCGTCTCTCGCTGACTCCTTCCGAGACGGTATTGTCTCTCATCGTCGGCGTTTTGTCTGGGTATATTTTTGCGATCACGGTGCCTACCGTTATTGACCGGTCATTATCAATCTATATCCTTGAAAAGATTGGCCAACGAGGCGGCGGCATCCGCCAGGACTCATTTGATCGAGTTTTCAAAGAAGAATATTTACTGGAGCATAAACTTGTTGACATCCGGCTGACAGAACAAGTCAACTCAGGCACGATTAGAATAAAAAATGGTTGTGTCAGCTTGACCGATCGAGGCCGTCAAATCATCGCGTTTACGCGCTTTTACCGAAAGAATTTACTCCCCAAACATCGCGAGGTGATGGGTCAATTGACGGACGACTTGACCGACCCCTTTCGACAGTCCAGCTCAAACAAGGGCTACGAATGCGGTGACCTGAGCCCCAAATCTCTTCCACTCATAGGGAAAGTCCCAGGGTGAAGTGAACCGCTCCCCAACGCTGGACCAGTCGGAACTAGATTTTTCCAACTATTTCGGTCAGGGCAGGCCGTTTGCCGCTGATCGGTTGATGAGCGTTATCGGCGGTTTGTTGCCGATCGCGCTATGGGGACGAACCTCATTGTAGTTTCTACGCCAAGCCTCGCATTTCTCTCTGGCATCGTCCAGGCACATAAACCAATGCGCGTTCTGGCACTCGGCCTTATGGAGCAAGCGCACCCAATCTCATAAACGTAAGCGCTACGCCGCCCCCCACCTGGTTGCGGCCCGTGAGATCGTCGATGATTGCGCCCCATGGGACGAGATCGATTTGAACGTACGTTTGACCTTATGGTTGACCACAAGGGCGATGACCTTCAGCGCATAGAGGTCATCACCGGCGTCGGCCGGAGGCGGAAGTGGCCCGATAATTTCAAGGCAAAAGTTGTCGCCGAGAGCCTTGAGCCTGGCAAGGTCATTTCTCAAGTCGCCCGGCGGCACGGCCTGACGCCGCAGCAGTTGTTCGACTGGCGCAATCAGATGCGATCAGCGGCGCCTTCAGCTGAGGCTTTATAGTTTGCACCGGTCGTGGTCGCGCCAGAAGTGGCCGTGACACCGATGAAGCCCGATGCCGGTGAGGATCGCGGTCTGATCGAGATCGTGTTGAAGACCGCCGTCATTCGAGTGCGGGTTGCCCTCACCGAAGAGACGCTCATGACCGTGCTGCGTGCGGTGAAGGCGACGTCGTGATCGTGCCGCCGACCAGCGTTTGGGTGTTCGTAGCAAACCATGGTCAGCCCCCATCGAGTGCTCCACTTTGAATGTTAGTTGATCGGCGGCCTTTTTGCCAGACCGAGCATGGCCGGCGGAGCGGATGCAGCGCGCGCAGACGGCCATGCGGCGAAGCTGGGGACGAACACTCCGGGTGCGGGCGGACGATAGCCGAGCGACTGGTGAGGTCGAACAAGATTGTAATGCCGTCGCCAACTTTCGATTATCACTTGAGCCTCCTGGAGTGAGTAGAA
>Ga0247844_1005243_pt1 | contig 16693 bp, 14 predicted proteins | sample LaCtaG_FD_192421 | JGI IMG/M metagenome (GOLD analysis project Ga0247844, IMG submission 192421) | Freshwater microbial communities from meromictic Lake La Cruz, Castile-La Mancha, Spain - LaCruzMarch201714.5m_1 | ecosystem: Environmental > Aquatic > Freshwater > Lake | place: Spain: Castile-La... | reverse complement strand
TCGACTGGAGCGGGCGAAGAGATTCGAACTCTCGACCCCAACCTTGGCAAACTCACGCCGCCCGGGGCGCAGAAAGCAAGAAAGCCCGGTCGCACGGACCGGGCTTCCTGGTTCGACTGGAGCGGGCGAAGAGATTCGAACTCTCGACCCCAACCTTGGCAAACTCACGCCGCCCGGGGCGCAGAAAGCAAGAAAGCCCGGTCGCACGGACCGGGCTTCCTGGTTCGACTGGAGCGGGCGAAGAGATTCGAACTCTCGACCCCAACCTTGGCAAGGTTGTGCTCTACCACTGAGCTACGCCCGCACTTCAGTCGGAGGCGGGCGTATAGCGGAGAGGCCGGACCTCTCGCAAGTCCCAACTCCCACAATTCCTTGCGCTCAAGCAGCGAGGCTCCGCGAGCCGAGCGTTAGCGCCCTTCCTCGCGTCAGCGAGGCGCCATTCTAATGGCTCCATCCAGTCTTATGCATTCGCCGTTGATGTAGACGTTGCGGGCCAGCTCCAGCACCAGCGACGCATAGTCCGACGGCTTGCCGAGGCGGCTGGGGAAGGGGATCTGGGCGGCCAGGGCGTCCTGGATCTTCTGGTCCATGCCGGCCATCATCGGCGTCCACATGATGCCGGGCAGGATGGTGTTCACCCGGATGCCTTCCTGGGCCAGGTCGCGGGCGATCGGCAGGGTCATGGCATAGACGCCGCCCTTGGAGGCCGAATAGGCCGCCTGGCCGACCTGTCCGTCCTGGGCCGCGACCGAGGCGGTGTTGACGATCAGGCCGCGCTCTCCGTCCTCCATCTTGTCCAGGGTGACCATGCCCAGCGCCGACTGGCTCAGCACCCGGAAGGTGCCGAACAGGTTCACACGCACGGTGCGCTCGAAACTGGCCATGTCGTGGGCGCGGATTTCGCCCGTGTCCTTCTTGCGCGACACCGTCTTCTGGCCGGTGGCGATGCCGGCGCAGTTGACCAGCAGCCGCTCCTGACCGTTCGCGGCCCGGGCCTTGTCGAAGGCGGCCGCCACCGAGGCGTCGTCGGTCACGTCCACCGCGCAGAAGACGCCACCGATCTCGGCGGCGATGGCCTCGCCCTTCTCGGCGTTCAGGTCGAACAGGGCCACCTTCGCCCCCGTCGCTGCGATCGCCCGCGCCGTGCCTTCACCCAGGCCACTGGCCCCACCGGTGACCACCGCGGCGATGCTGCTGTCGAGTTTCATGGCGTTCGTCCCTATATTCCGTTGAACTCTGGAAAGTCGGGGGGATTTAGCCGCCATGACCGCAAACGCCAAACCCGCATCGGACCCGATCTCGCCCGAAGAGGCCATCGATCCGTCCAGGGCCCTGCTGCCGGCCGTCCAGCGCGTCAATGAGGTGCGGGTCAGGGCGGGCTTCTGGCCCAAGGTCGGTCGGGTCGCCGCCCGCATCCCCTTCGCCAACCAGATGATCAGCGTCTATTACGCCGCCCGCGACCCGGAGACGCCGCTGGCCGCCAAGGGTGTGATGATGGGGGCGCTGGCCTATTTCGTCCTGCCGCTGGACGCCATTCCCGACATCCTGGCCGGGATCGGCTTCACCGACGATGCCGCCGTCATCACGGCCGTGATCGCCACCCTGGGAGCCAATATCCGCAAACGCCACCGCGAGGCTGCCGAGCGGGCCCTGGACCGGCTGCGGGAGCCATAGCCACACTCAAGCCGCGAGCGCCCGCCCGGGCGCTCAATGCGCCTCATCCCAGTTCCCCGCCGCCCGAGCCTCCACCACTAGCGGCACCGATAGCGCCACGGCCGGTTCCGCCGCCCCCTCCATGATCCGGCGGATCAGCGGAATCGCCGCCTCGACCTCGGCCTCCGGGGCCTCGAAGACCAGTTCGTCGTGGACCTGGAGCAGCATCCTCGTCTCCAGACCGGCGGCCTCCAGCGCCCCCGGCATGCGGATCATGGCGCGGCGGATGATGTCGGCGGCGGCGCCCTGGATCGGGGCGTTGATGGCGGCGCGTTCGCCGAACTGGCGCTCGGCCCCCGACTTCGAATGGATGGCCGGGATGTGGATCTTGCGGCCGAAGACGGTGGAGACAAACCCGGTGCTTCTGACCTCGGCACGGGTGGCATCCATATAGGTGCGGATGCCGGGGAAGCGTTCGAAATAGGTCTTGATATAGGCCCCGGCCTCGCCCTGATCGATGCCCAGCTGGTTGGCCAGGCCGAAGGCGCTGATGCCATAGACGATGCCGAAATTGATCGCCTTGGCGCGGCGGCGGGTCTCGGGGTCCATGTCGGCGACGGGGACGCCGAACATCTCGCTGGCCGTGGCCGTGTGGATGTCGATCCCGGCCCTGAAGGCGCGTTTCAGCTCGGGGATGTCACCGATGTGGGCCAGCAGGCGCAGCTCGATCTGGGAATAGTCGGCGCTGATCAGGACGTGGCCGTCCTTGGCGATGAAGGCCTGACGGATCTGGCGGCCGGTCTCGGTGCGGATCGGGATATTCTGCAGATTGGGGTCGGAGGAGGCGAGGCGGCCGGTGGTGGCGGCCGCTAATTGGTAGGAGGTATGGACGCGGTCGGTCTCGGGGTCCATCGCCGCCACAAGCGCGTCGGTATAGGTGCCCTTCAGCTTGGACAGCTGGCGCCAGTCCAGCAGGACGCGCGGCAGGGCGTGGGTCTCGGCCAGACCCTCCAGCGTCGCGGCACCGGTCTCCCACTGGCCGGAGGCGGTCTTCTTGCCGCCGGGCAGGTTCAGCTCCCCGAACAGGATCTCGCCGATCTGGCGGGGAGAGCCGACGTTGAACGGGCGGCCGGCGATCTCCTGGGCCTGGCTTTCCAGCTCGGCCATGCGCAGGCCGAACTCGGAGGACAGGCGGCGCAGGCGGGCGGGGTCGACGCGGATGCCAGCCAGCTCCATATCGGCCAGGACCGCGGGCATGCCGCGCTCCAGCGTCTCATAGACGGTGGTCAGGTGTTCGGCGGCGAGCCGGGGCTTGAGGATGCGCCACAGCCGCAGGGTCACGTCCGCGTCCTCGGCGGCATAGGCGGTCGCGGGTTTCAGCGCGACGTGCTTGAAAGACTTCTGGGCCTTGCCGGTGCCGGCGACCGACTTGAACGGGATGGGCTCGTGGCCCAGGTGCAGGCGGCTCAGCTCGTCCATGCCGTGGCCGTGCAGCCCGCCGTCGAGCACATAGGACATCAGCATGGTGTCGTCGATCGGAGCGACGCGGATACCCCTGCGCGCCATGACGGCCAGGTCGTATTTGCCGTTCTGGACGACCTTCAGCACGGCGGGGTCCTCCAGCAGGACCTTCAGCCGGGCCAGCACCGTGGGCTTGTCCAGCTGGTCCAGCGGCGGGCGGGCGTCGGTGTCTCCCCCGAAGTCCAGCCCCCCCGCCCCCTCCACGGGGGGATGCTCATGCGTCAGCGGCACATAGCAGGCGTCGTTGGGCCCGATGGCGAGGCTGACCCCGCACAGCCCCGCATGGGTCGCCGACAGAGCGTCGGTCTCGGTATCGAAGCCCACGACCCCCGCCTCGGTCGCGCGGGCGATGAAGGCGTCCAGATCGGCGAGGTCGCGGATGCAGGCATAGGCGTCGTGGTCGACGCCCTGTGCCTCGACGTCGGCCGACACGGCCCGGGGGGCATGGCGGGGCGAGCTGACCGGCGCTGACAGGGGCGCGGCGGGGCGCACGGGCGCGAAGGCCGAGCCGTCGTGGCCGGCCAGCTTGCCGTCGCCGACCCGGCGCTGCAGGCTCCGGAATTCCATCTGCTCCAGAAAGGCCCACAGTGTCTCCGGGTCCGGATCGCGGACCCTGAAGTCGTCGATCGGCTCGGGCGCGGGGGCGTCGCAGGTCAGGCGGACCAGCTGGCGGCTCAGCAGGATCTGGTCCCGGAAGGCGCTCAGGGTCTCGCGGCGTTTGGGCTGTTTGATCTCGTGGGCCCGCTCCAGAAGGGTGTCCAGATCGCCGTATTCGTCCAGCAACTGGGCGGCCGTCTTGGGGCCGATGCCGGGGGCGCCGGGGACGTTGTCGACGCTGTCGCCGATCAGGGCCTGCAGGTCGATCATCTTGTCCGGGGTGACGCCGAACTTCTCCATCACCGCCTCCTCGGCCAGGCGGCGATCCTTCATCGGGTCCCACATGACGACCGAGGGGCCGATCAGCTGCATCAGGTCCTTGTCGGAGGAGACGATCACGCATTCGCCGCCGGCGTCCCTGACCTTGCAGGCATAGGTGGCGATCAGGTCGTCGGCCTCGTAACCGGGCAACTCGACGCAATGCACGCCGAAGGCCTTGGTCGCATCCCGCACCAGCGGAAACTGCGGCACCAGATCCTCGGGCGGCGCCGACCGATTGGCCTTGTACTGGTCGTACAGATCGTTCCGGAATGTCTTTTCCGAATGGTCAAAGATCGCCGCCAGGTGCGTCGGCCCATCCGCGCCCTTCATGTCCTTCAGCAGCTTCCACAGCATGTTGCAGTAACCCTGCACCGCCCCGACCGGCAGGCCGTCTGACTTGCGCGTCAGGGGCGGCAGGGCGTGGTAGGCGCGGAAGATATAGGCCGAGGCGTCGATCAGCCACAGCCGGACGGCGGGCCCGTCCCGGGTCAGTGGTCGATCGGTCTGCGAGGCGTCGGCGGCGTCAGGGGCGAGGTTGGCTTCGGACATGGCGGGGAACATAGGCGGCCCGGTCCAGCCCGTCACGATGCGAAACCATCAGAGGCGGGACGCCTGACCGTCGGTCCGCAAAGGGGTGCCGGTGGCCGTCCGTCCAAGGCGCCGCCCTCGTCTTCCCCGGCGCAGTCGTCGGCCGGACCCTCCACCGCATCGCCTGCGGGCGTCGGGGCGCTACCAGGTGCCCGTGTTCGGCATCGACACCCAGGGCTCGGCCGGCGGCAGGGCCGGGCCTTCCTGTAGCAGTTCGATCGAGATGCCGTCCGGCGAGCGCACGAAGGCCATATTGCCGTCGCGGGGCGGGCGGTTGATGACCACGCCTGAATCCATCAGGCGCCGGCAGGTCGCATAGATGTCGTCGACCTTGTAGGCGAGATGGCCGAAATTCCGGCCACCCGTGTAGACCTCGGGGTCCCAGTTATAGGTCAGCTCGACCTCCGGCGACCGTTCGGCGGTCGAGCGTTCCTTGTCCTTGGGGGCGGCCAGGAAGACGAGGGTGAACCGGCCCTTCTCGTTCTCCAGACGACGAACCTCTTCCAGACCCAGCTGGGTCGTCCAGAAATGCAGGGAGGCTTCCAGGTCGGCGACGCGGACCATGGTATGCAGGTAGCGCATGGGGAAACACCCGGTGGCGAGGGGGAGGAGACGCCACCCTTCTAGTCGGAAATCGTCAGCTTCCAAAGGGGCCAGAACGGTCCTATGCATCCCGCCGTTCAATGTCCGGGTGCGAACCATCCGCGACGGCGATCGCCGATCAGGGGGGTCGGCGGACTTCCAAAGGATCGACAGCCGCCATGGGCTCTCTCACTCGGGCGAACGCCGCCCGCAGCGCCGTCAAGGGCGCAGGCGCCACCAGGCCGAACACCACCAAGGGCCAGAACGTCAGCGACGTCAGCCTGGGCGAACGACTGAAGTACGGTTTCGACAAGTCCATGGCCGGCGGCCCGGTCGCCCTGGTGGGCTGGCTCAGTCTGGTGACCCTGATCGTCATTCTGTTCGCCGCAACCATCCTGGCGATCAGTCGGATGGGACCGGACGGCGGCTTCAACTTCTTCGAGGCGGCCTGGCAGTCGCTGATGCGGACGATGGACGCCGGGACCATGGGCGGCGACTCGGGCTGGCCATTCAGGTTCCTGACCCTGTTCGTGACTCTGATGGGTATTCTGGTTTTTTCGGCCCTGATCTCGATCATCTCGGCCGGGCTGGACGCCAAGATCGAGGAGGCCCGCAAGGGGCGCTCGCGGGTGCTGGAAAGCGATCATACCATCATTCTGAACTGGTCGGCCTCGATCTTCGACATCATCTCCGAACTGGTCATCGCCAACGAGAGCCGGAAGAATCCGCGCATCGTCATCATGGCCAGCAAGGACAAGGTCGAGATGGAGGACGAGATCGCCGACAAGGTCGAGGATCTCAAGAACACCCGGATCATCTGCCGCTCGGGCGACCCGACCGACCTTTTCGACCTCTCGATCGTCAATCCCCAGGCCTGCCGCTCGATCATCGTCGTGTCGCCAGAGGGCGTCGACGATCCCGACAGCCAGGTCATCAAGACGGTCCTGGCCCTGACCAACGATCCCAGGCGCCGCGAGGAACGCTATCTGATCGCCGCCGAACTGCGCGACGCCAGGAACGCCGAGGTCGCCCGCATCGTCGGCGGCGACGAGGTCCAGCTGGTGCTCGCCGACGATCTGATCTCGCGCATCGTGGTCCAGTCCAGCCGTCAGGCCGGTCTGTCGGCCGTCTATTCCGAACTGCTCGATTTCGACGGCTGTGAAATCTACACGACCGAGCTTCAGGACCTGGTCGGAATCACCTACGGCGAAGCGGTCATGGGCTACGAGGATTCCGCCCTGATCGGCCTGCGCTATGCCGACGGCACGGTGAAGATGAACCCTCCGATGGACCTGGTCATTCCCGAGGGTGCTCGCGCCATCATCATCGCCGAGGACGATGCCTCCATCAAGCTGACCCCGCTGCCCGATGACGCCGTCGACGCCTCGGCCATTCGCCGGCCTAGGGCCGTGCGTCGCAAGGCCGAGCGCACCCTGATCATCGGCTGGAACCGGCGCGGGCCGCTGATCGCCTATGAGCTGTCCAAATACGTGCGGCCGGGCTCTGTCCTGACCGTGGCGGGCGATACGCCGGGCTTCGAGCAGGAAATTCTTGCGATGCCGCTGGGATCGAAGAACATGAAGGTCGAGGCGAAACGGATCGACACCAGCCACTCGGCCTCGATCGAGGCGCTGGACCCGGTATCCTACGACTCCATCATGGTGCTGGGTTATTCCGACACCATGGAGGCGCAGTCGGCCGACACCCGCACCCTGATCACCCTGCTGCACCTGCGGAAACTGTCCGAGCGGCTGGGCACGCACATCAGCGTGGTCTCGGAGATGATCGACATCCGTAACCGTGAACTGGCCGAGGTCACCCGCGCCGACGACTTCGTCGTGTCCAACAAACTGGTCAGCCTGATGCTGGCCCAGGCGTCGGAGAACGAATACCTGTCGTCCATCTTCGACGACCTGCTGGAAGAGGACGGCTCGGAAATCTACATGCGGCCGGTCGGCGACTATGTGGACCTGTCCGGTCCTGTCACCTTCTACACCATCGCCGAGGCGGCCCGGCAACGTGGCGAGACCGTGATCGGCTATCGCAGGAAGCGCGAGAGCGAGGGCAACGATGATCGCAACATGGGCGGCGTCGTGGTCAATCCGAACAAGTCCGGGAGCATCGAATATCTGCCCGAGGACCGCGTGATCGTCCTGGCCGAGGGCTGACGGCGCAGATCCGGGCGGCGGGGGTCGTGCGACACCAAGCCGCTTGGCATCGGCGAACCGCTCTGGCATTGAGAGCCGTTATCAAAAGGAGACGCCGATGCCCCTTCTGATGTGTCCCAACGACAATGCCCAGATGCAGACTCTGGATCGCAACGGCGTCCAGTTCGACATGTGTCCGACCTGCCGCGGGGTCTGGCTGGACCGTGGCGAGCTCGAAAAACTGATGGAGGGCGCGCCCGCTGCCGCGGCCCCCGCGCCCCAGGCCTATGCACCGCAGAGCCAGCCATGGGGCGAGACCCGGCAGCCCTATCGCGAACAGCCGCGCTATCGTGACGACGACGACCATCGCTACAAGAAGAAGAAGCGCGACAGCATCTTCGACATTTTCGACTGAGATCGGCTGAAGCCTCAGCGTTTGGGCCGGAACCGCGAGGCGGTTCCGGCTAACGCGTGAATCAGGCTCTCACCTGTCTCTGGACCCTGATTCAGGGCATCATCGGAGCCGCGAAGCAATTCCACTTCAACCGATGGGGTCCAGGGTGCCGCGCCGGGTCAGGCCGTGCGACGCGGGGCCGTCATGCCGCCAGTCCAGCCGCCTGCATCAGGGTCTTCAACGGGGCCAGGACTTCCGGCGCGGCACTCAGTGATGCGCGGGCTTCCGGCGCCCGGAACATCCTGATCGCTTCGGCCTTGGCGCGCTCGGAGGCCGGGCCGAAGGGCGCGGTTTCGCCTGCAGCCATCCTCAGCAGGGCCGCCAGCTTCTGAGGGATCGTCGCAGATGCTCGCGCCAGTTGGCTCGTCAATTTGGCTTCTGCCTCGATCACGCCGCCGAGGGCTCCGATCGCACCACCGATCTGTTCGATATCGCTCTGTGACAGGGCCGCTAACCGAACCGAGCGCTGGAGCTGGGCCAGGACCTGGAGTTTGCGGGCGGGGATCGGACCGGGTGCGCGCATCTCGGTCTCGAACCGCAGAGAGGTCACACAGGCGACCAGCCAGCGCGCGGCGGACCGCTTGTTTGCCGATCCCGTGACTTTTTCGCACAGCCGGGTCAGCTGCTCGGCCTCGCACAGGACGGTATCGCAGGACGCGACATAGGCCTGGACGAAATCGGCCGTGACCAGGCTTCTGGACCGCTCGATGAAGGCCGCATGGACATCCTCCGGCGTCAGCAGGCGACCTGCCGTCGCGGTCAGCGACATGGCAAGGGTCCGCAGGATGTCGATTTCGCCGGATGCATCGGACGGCCGCAGTCGCCGGGGTCCCTGAAGCTCGCGCAAGACCATTCGCGCCAGCGACGCCGCCAGGACGGGATACTCCCCGGCGTCCAGCCGCTGGCCAAGCCGGAGTGCCGCACCGTCCACGGCGGGCATCAACAGGTCCATGCGCGGATCCTGGGCGATCAGGGCCTCGATCTCGCGAGGCGCGACCATTCGGACAACAGCGGCCAGGCTTCCGCCCTGATCCAGCGCAGGGCCGAGGATTTCGGCCAGACTGGTTCGCGTGCCCAGCAGCTCGACCAGAATCTGCTCTATGGCGACCATGACCAGGGCGCGTGGCGCGCCGTCCATCGGTGCGCGATCCGCCAGATTCATCAGCCGGTCCAGCCGCGCCCGTGCGCCTCTGACGCCCACCAGGGCCCCCGAGATGACGCCGCCCATGATGAAGGCCCGGTCCGGCGTACCAACCAGTCTGTGGGCCACGTCGGCCAGCGACCAGTTCGTGAGGTCGGCAAAGGTGCCCTTGCGCCCCGCGGTCAGCACTCGCTCCATCGCCTGTTCGGTCAGCTGCTGATAGTGGCGGATCAGGTCGTGCGCCGGCTGGCCCGTGGTCTGGCTTTCGGGGATGGCGATCTTCTGGATAGCATGCTGGACCTCGACACCCGAAGCTTCCAGTCGCTCGACCAGGTCCGGCCGATGAAGCAGCTCGAACGGCGTGACGCCATGGCGCATCAGCCAGTCTTCCAGAACCCGGCCCAGCTGCTCGCGGGCACGGGGCGTATAGAGGTCGGCCGGTACCGTGCAACTGGGCCGGTCCGTATTTTCGACGACCATTTTCCGGGGAAGCTCGGGCTCGCCACGGGTCAGGATGGCGACGCTTTGGAACTCCTTGGTCTCGGGATCCATCGTCTCCTTGGTCACCCGAACGGCGACGGCATCCTTGGCATGCAGCATTTGCTCCGCGGTTTCGACGGCCTGCTGGCGGTCTTCGATCGCCTGAATCAAGGTCCAGGGCGAAGGCACCGTTTTGCGGATATAGAGTTCGTAGTGGACGGGTCCGGCCATGATCTCACTTCGACATTGAGCGATATCCCAACCACAAAGGGTTTAAGGTCCGGTTTCGCGAACGAAATCTGGTCAGCATCGAAGTGCGGCCGTAAAGTCACCGTGTTCGCAGGCAAACGGTTACGCTTGCCGCGCGTTCAGACGCACCCGACACCGGTCGGGCCCGTTCTGAACGGGAACTGACGAGGAGACCGATTTGGCCAACATCACCCTGGTGGACGACGACGAGAACATCGTCGCATCCGTTTCGCTGGCGCTGGAAAGCCACGGCCACAAGGTGGTCGCCTATCACGACGGGGCCACGGGACTGGAAGCGCTGGAGGCGTCGCCGCCAGACCTGGCCATCCTGGACGTCAAGATGCCTCGCATGGACGGCATGGAGGTGCTGCGCCGCCTGCGCCAGACCAGCCAGATTCCCGTCATCATGCTGACCTCCAAGGACGAAGAGATCGACGAGATTCTCGGCTTCAACCTCGGGGCCGACGACTATATGCACAAGCCGTTCAGCCAGCGGCTGCTCATCGAGCGGGTGAAGGCCCTGCTGCGCCGCTCGGGTGGCGACGGCGGCGAGCCGGAACCGTCGGCAGAGGTCTCGGGCAAGGCGATCCGTCGCGGCAAGCTGTTGATGGACCCGGCCCGTCACGAAAGCACCTGGGACGGAAAGCCGGTCAAGCTGACGGTGACGGAGTTCCTGCTGCTTCAGGCCCTGGCCCAGCGGCCCGGTTTCGTGAAGAGCCGCGACAATCTTATGGACGCCGCCTACGACGATCAGGTCTATGTCGACGACCGCACGATCGACAGCCACGTCAAGCGGATGCGCAAGAAGTTCCGGGTCGTCGATCCCGAGTTCGACGCGATCGAGACCCTGTATGGCGTCGGTTATCGCTACCGCGAAAGCTGACGGTCTGGACGGGGCCGACGAGGCCCCGCTGCGCCGACGCCTGATCCGTTTCGGCGGGTCGCGGCTCGGCGGGCTGATCCTCGCGCTCAATCTGCTCAGCCTGCTGATCCTGTTCGGGGGCGCCCTGGCCCTGAACGAGTGGAATCGGGGTCTGGTCCAGGCCCGTCAGGAAAGCCTGATGGTGCAGGCCGAGCTGCTGTCGAATGTGCTGGGCCAGCTCGGCATCACCGAAGGAGAGCCTGAGGCGACGCTGGACCCGATCCAGGCCAGTCGCTGGCTGCGCGACAACTTCATCCCCAGCGAGCAGAGGGCGCGGCTGTACGACAGTTACGGGCTGCTGGTGTCCGACAGTTTCGCGGTGTCGGACAAGATCCCCGGAGAACCCTTGCTCCCTGCCCTCCCGGCGGGATCTCCGGTTCGTGAAAAGGCCGATCCCGCGCGTGAACAGGCGACCCTGTCGCGCGCAAACACGGCCCTGGGCCGGGAGATCGAGGCCGCCCTGGCCGGCGATCCCCAGGCGACCGTGCGGCGATCGGAAAATGGCGACCGCGTGGTGTCCGTCTCCCTGCCGGTGCGTCATGTGCAGCAGGTGCTGGGCGTCCTGACGCTGGAAGCGGGAGATGTCGACCAGATTCTGGACGCGCAGCGCAAGGCACTGGTGCCGTTTGCGCTCGTGGCCCTCGCGGTGAACCTTCTGGCCAGTCTGCTGTTGCATCTGTTCGTCGCCCGGCCGGTCAAGCGGCTGTCGGCGGCGGCGGATCAGGTCCGGCTGCAGCGCGCGCGGGCCATCTCCCTGCCCGATCTTGAGGATCGTCGCGACGAGATCGGCGATCTGGCCCGTTCGCTGGAGTCCATGACCGAGACCCTGTCGGCCCGGATGGACGCGATCGAACGGTTCGCCGCCGATGTCGCGCACGAGATCAAGAATCCGCTGACCTCGATCCGTTCGGCCCTGGAAACCCTGGATCTGGTCAAGGACAAGGACCAGCGCGACCGCCTGACGGTCGTCCTGCAACAGGATGTAAAGCGACTGGATCGGCTGATCACCGATATCTCCAACGCCTCGCGACTGGATGCCGAGCTGTCGCGGGACCGCCCGCGCCCGGTCGACCTCGCGGGCCTGCTGACCGATATCGTGGGCGTCTACGAGACCACCGGAAAGCCGGGCGAGGCCCCCGTGCGTCTGGACATCGCGCCGGACGGTCCCGCCCGCGTCCTGGGACGGGATGGTCCGCTGGGACAGGTGTTCCGCAATCTGATCGACAATGCCCGGTCCTTCAGCCCGCCCGGCCGCGCGGTCCGGGTGACGATGCGCCGCGACGACGCCGATCCGGACCGCCTTCTGGCCATCCGTGTCGAGGACGACGGCCCGGGCATCCCGACCGAGAACCTGGAGACGGTGTTCGAACGGTTCTATACGTCGCGGCCGCGCGGCACGGCCTTCGGGTCCAACTCGGGCCTCGGCCTGTCGATCGTGCGCCAGATCGTCGAGGCCCACGGCGGGCGCGTGGTCGCCAGCAACCGTGCCGGCCCGGACGGCACGAGCCAGGGGGCCATCTTCGAGGTCACCCTGCCGGCGGCGGGTCGCCGGGGGTGACGCCATCCGGCCTCCCCCCACCCCTTCATGCCACGGCGATCACGACCTTCGTCGGGGGCCGATGGCGGGGGGCGTTGCTCACCGGGGGCTCGGGCAGCGGCAAGAGTGACCTGGCGCTGCGTCTGGTGGCCCGTGGCTGGCGACTGGTCGGAGATGATTATGTTCACGTCTGGGCCTCCGGGGGGCGGCTTTTCGCCGCGCCGGTCGAAACCATCGCCGGACAGATCGAGGCGCGCGGACTTGGCATCCTGGCCCTGCCGCATCGCCCCGCGAGCCGGATTTCCCTGTGCGTGGATTGCGCCCGGGAGACCGTGGAACGCTTTCCCGTGCCGCAGACGAAGGCCATCGCAGGCGTGACCGTCGCGCATATGCCACTCGACATACGGCCGGCCTCGGCGGTCGAAACCCTGGCCCTCGCCATCCGTCGGCTTTGACCCGACGCGGGTTTCCTTTATCTAGGCCCGCTTGCGGATCGGACCGGGGGGCCGCCGATGCAGTGTGAACGGGATGTTTCGCAGTTGAACGCCTTCAGGATGGGGTCGGCATGATCGGCCTGGTGATCGTTACGCACGGCGGACTGGCGTCGGAATTCCTGTCTGCGATGGAACACGTCGTCGGCCCGCAGCGCGGGGTCGCGGCCATCTGCATCGGGCCGGAAGACGACATGGAGCGCCGCCGCCGCGACATCGTCGACGCCGCGGCTGCCGTGGACGACGGCTCCGGCGTCATCCTGTTGACCGACATGTTCGGCGGCACACCGTCGAACCTGGCCATCTCGGTGATGGAGCAGACCCATGCCGAGGTCATCGCCGGTCTGAACCTGCCCATGCTGATCAAGCTGGCCAGCGTGCGCACGCGCGAGAGTCTGGAGACCTGCGTCGCCCATGCCCAGGACGCGGGCCGCAAATACATCTCCGTGGCCTCCTGGGTCCTGGCGGGCGAGAAATAGCCGTGAGCCAGACCGTTCCGACCGCGCGGACCACCGCCAACATCTGCAACACCCGGGGCCTGCATGCGCGGGCGTCGGCCAAGTTCGTCAAGTTGGCCTCAAGCTTTGAATCGGACATCCGGGTGGCGCGCGACGGCACGACCGTGGACGCCCGCTCCATCATGGGCCTTCTGATGCTGGGGGCCGGGAACGGCTGTTCGATCGAGGTGACCGCCGAAGGCCCGGATGCCGAGGCGGCCATCGAGGCTCTGGGCGATCTGGTCGCCCGCCGCTTCGACGAGGAAATCTAGACCCTCTGGCGGCTATCGGTCGGCACGCGGCCGGTCGGGGACGGCCCGTCTGGTGCCGATGTGGGCCTGACCCCGTTCTGCGGCGAGACGGACCTGCCGGTCCCGCTCCAGAGCGCCCGTCCGCCGTTCCTCGGTCCGGCTATCGTGACAGCGGTCGCAGCAGACACCCTCCACGAACCTCGGCGACGCCCGCCCAGCCTCACTGACCGGCCTGCGACAGCCCCGGCACAGGCTGTGCGTCCCCGGCTCCAGCCCATGGCCGACCGCGACCCGCTCGTCGAAGACGAAGCACTCGCCACGCCACAGGCTTTCGCTTTCGGGCACCATCTCCAGATAGCGCAGGATTCCGCCCTGCAGGTGGTGCACGTCCGCGACCCCTTGTGCCTTCAACCAGGCGGTCGCCTTCTCGCAGCGGATTCCACCCGTGCAGTACATGGCGACCCTGGGCGGAACGGGTCGGTCCAGCAAGGCGCGACCCTCGCGCTCGAACCAGTCAGGAAAGTCGCGGAACGTGCGCGTATTAGGCTGCACCGCGCCGACGAAGGCCCCGACATCGGCCTCATAGTCGTTTCGGGTGTCGATGACGACCGTATCCGGATCCGCGATCAGGGTATTCCAGTCCTCGGCCGCGACATAGGTCCCGGCGTCCAGCACGGGGTCGATGCCCGGCTGGCCCAGGGTGACGATCTCGGGCTTCACCCGGACCTTCAGACGGTGAAAGGGCGGGGTCGAAGCGTGACTGTACTTGACCTCCAGATCGGCAAACCCCGGCCTGGCGCGCAGTCCCTGGACGACGCGATCAACCGCGTTCGCCGGTCCGGCGATGGTTCCGTTGACGCCCTCGTGCGCGACGAGCAGCGTGCCGCGCACCTGGTCGCCGCAGAGGGTCTCCAGCCAGCCACGCAAGGCTTCGGGATCGGCCACGGACGCGAACCGGTAGAGGGCGGCCACGCGGATCGACTGTTCTGTCATCGCAGCCCCTTCCTGCCTGCCCTTCGAAGCGCACCGGCGAGAGGCAGGGTGGTTTGGATGCCTTTCCTGCGATTGCCCGAAAGGCCCTTCGGGTCGTCCAGTATGACGGAACCAGCAAGGGCAAGACGCTGCGAACTCAAGAGGGTGTTCGAGGCTACGCCGCTGGTTTCACGGGGATGCTCAAATTCATCGACGACCTTCTTCCGATAGAAGAACGGATCGAAAATGGCCTTCGGTCAAGCTATCGTGCCTATCCCCAGATCGCCATTCGGGAGTTGATAGCCAACGCGCTTGTCCACCAAGACATGACGATCAGCGGGACGAGTCCAATCGTAGAAATTTACGCCGACAGAATCGAAATTTCTAATCCCGGCGTTCCCGTGAACGAGATGATCCGAAAGCTTTTCGGTGCCCCTCCGCGATCCCGAAACGAACATCTTGCTCGTCTCATGCGGCGGATGGGCATGTGCGAGGAGTTAGGCTCTGGATTGGTCAAGGTAGTGGAGGCCACAGAGCAGAATCGCCTTCCTGCTCCAAATTTTGAGAAATTAGACGGAACGACACGGGTGACCCTGCTGGGGCCGAAATCGTTTGTCGAACTGGATCGGCACCAGCGAGTTGATATTTGCTACCAGCACTCGTGCCTACGACGGCATGAGCGCAAGCGGATGACGAACGCCAGCTTGCGCGAACGCTTTGGAATCGAGGATCAAAACGCTGCTCAGGTATCCCGAGTTATCCGTGAGGCGATGGATGAGGGACTGATACGACCTGCTGATAGTGATCGACCAAAGAGTGGGTATGTGCCGTGGTGGGATTGAGCGTGCGTTGACGGCTAACGCGACATTTGACTGTGATTTGATTCTTTTGGCCCAATTGGGGCTTCACAAAGAGGTTGACGCTGATTCGACAAGGCTTTCGTGGCCGTTTGGAGTTTCGTGTTTGTTGCGATCAATTTGATTCAAACAAGGATGTTTGGCCTCTCCAAGCCCAACGGAGCGTCTGTCAAGCCCGGTCATAAATCAGGTGTGATAGGTCCAAACCCCCGTATCCAATCCCACTGATTGCGTCATACAGCGTCTGCGCGCGATAGCCTCGGCCATACGCGGCGGCTGTCTCACCACCCTCGCTTCCGTTTCCTGACGACCATCCTCCGAGGGCAAGCGCGACTTCGTGCTCAAGCCGGGCCTCACGCAAGGCATCTCGATAGCAGTGTCGAAAGGAGTGGAAGCACGTCTTCGGTCGATCCGCTCCGGCTCGCTGGAGGAAGCGTCGAAACCACTTGGAGAATGGATCGCTGTAATAGCCAGTGCTGGACTTCTGGAGTTCGCCGAATAAACGCACGGCTCCCGCCGCGCGGCGTTCCGCCACGAAGGTCATGAACCCAATCTCGATCAGCGTGGGGTGGACTGGGATTACACGCTCACTGGCGGCTGTTTTCAGGCGTTTGCCGCTATCGCTATCTGATGGTCCTTCCGTGACGAAGAAGCAGTCCACCTCGTCCAGACAATGGATATCCGCCACATGAAGCTGGCAAATCTCGTTCATCCGCATCCCCGAGAACAAGGCAATGAGCGGCACCCAGAACCGCCCACGGCGCGGTCGCGTAGGACCGGGCGTGGAGTATCCAGCCCAGTCATCAACGCAGCCCCGGTAGATGGGTGCGTCGAAGATCAACCGTAGTTGCTCAACCGAGAAGGGAAGCCGCTTATCGCGCCGCCGCACCCGGTCGATGACCTGAAGTCCCTTGGCAGGATTGCGGTCGATCCACCCCTCGTTGGCCGCAAAATTCATGACGGCCCTGAACTTAGTCATGTAGCCGTTCACCGTCGCTGGCGAGAGCGTGCCCGGCAACGCTTTTGCCTTTGCCATCGCCGAAGCTTGGACGGGCGATAGCTTCGGAAACCTCTTTTCAGCGTTCGTCGGCAACCAGATCAGGGTGTCGAGAAGCTCACGGCACGTCTCTCGGTCAATGGATCGGATGGTCCGCCGCTCGCCCCAGAGGCCAACAGTCAGTTCGATGAGGTTGAGATAGTGTAGGTCCGTCTTTCGGCACCGCTGCTTCGCAGGATCAGACCTGAACAGTTCGAACGCTTGGCGCATCGTCTTTTCCAACGTTGCCGTCGCTGACTCTGACGAAGGTGTGGATCGGCGTGGAAAAGGGACCCCGTTAGCGGGGTGATCGGCGTCGAATAAGGACCCCTCATTCCTGATGTCTAACGGTGCCGGCTTGGCGGATGTCAGGCGGCGGGTTCGGGATGTTGGTGTT
>Ga0247844_1005239_pt1 | contig 16699 bp, 30 predicted proteins | sample LaCtaG_FD_192421 | JGI IMG/M metagenome (GOLD analysis project Ga0247844, IMG submission 192421) | Freshwater microbial communities from meromictic Lake La Cruz, Castile-La Mancha, Spain - LaCruzMarch201714.5m_1 | ecosystem: Environmental > Aquatic > Freshwater > Lake | place: Spain: Castile-La... | reverse complement strand
GATCCTCTATGAGTGCCTTAAAGCTGGGATGAAATGCGAAATCTGGATTACCAGCAAGCATAGGCTTCAAATAATCTTGGATATAGTGCCAAGTATCCGATTTTGTGATGTCCGCTCTATTCCCTGTTGCTAATACTCCATTGTGCATAAGCCACAAATCCAGCCCATGCTCGGAGCGATTAAGGATCTCGTAAGGATGACAGTTTAAGAGATCGATATCCCCATGAGTACGCATCCTTAAATGAAATGCACAATCCCGACCAGCGATATTCTCCCGATAAAAATCGATAAATTCCTGAGCAGTATTGGGGATTATTTTCTTAATGATTAGCTCTCCATGATGAGCAAACATAACCCCGACACCATCTTGATTGTAGGAGTAGAAATCCGAGAGCCACGCATCCGAGAGGATCGGGGAAGATTTTGATTGAGTAAGTAATAGACACATAATTAAGCCCTTTTTTTGAATAGATGGATATTAGACTCGGGCATTGAAAAGCCCTTAGATTTTAGAAAAGCTCTGAGAAATTTCGTATCCTTACGATTCTCATTAGCACAGATGAACTTCAGGAAACAATCGATTGTCAGGTTTTTAGTGCTGGCTTCCCGACAAAAGAACCATGTCGCATAGGTGAACTCCAGACACGCCATGATCGTCTCGTATTTGAGTGAACCCTTAAATAATCTGAATTCGACTGTCCGATCATTCTGAAAATTAAGAGCTTCGTATCGATCCCGATTTAATCTCCTAAGCTGGGATCGTTTCCCATTCACTTCGAGAGACTCTTTTAACCAACTTTTATCATCGGATTTATTTTTGATTGACCCATAAGAGCTATCTCTTCGGGCAATCGCTTTAATCAGTCTCTCATTCGCTTGATCGTTAATGAAGAGGATCATTTTTGCACCCTGTAAAGTAGTCATGTCAGACTTGCAGATATGCACATGAAGCCCACAAGTAGAAGTGTCATGAGACTTAGCACCCTTTAGGGGTTTATAAAGATCATCCTTAAAAAACGACAACTGCTCCTGATGAACATCCAGCCCTGTATATGCCGTGACCATTTCAAAACCATGATCCAGACTCGCATCACCTTCACATAGAGCGTATGTCTCACCCTGATACTCTCCAAGCCCATTCAAGAGCTTTTGAGCAGTCTCCGAGCGATCATCATCAACTTCTATCTCCAGCTCCAGCCCTAACAAGACTCTGGGCTTACGATCATCATAGCTCGAGGGAATATGCCCCAAGATCTGTCTGGAAGAGTGATACTCCCCGATAATCCCGTTGTCAGTCAAATCCTCTTCTCTTACCCAAGTATCTTGATGCTCATCAAACTCGTAATTATCTCGGCACGATTCACACACCAAATAATCGTTATAACAACGAGCCGAATTGTCTCTATGCTCGATGATGTCGCAATCATTACAACGAAAAATTTCACCCTGATAGTTGGGAAAATGCTCATCGATAAAATCAATCCAATCATGCCGAACTCTTACCGAGTCATTAGCCAGCTCGAGGATCTCCGAAATATCCTCGTTTCTGATCGCTTCACCGACAGACAACCCGAAATTTTTATAAGTTTTGCGGATAGCCCGAATGTTGCTGAGATCAAGATACGAATAACGATCCCGCCCTTGACGAGCAAGATTATGTTCGATCTGATTGTGAACCGCTCTCCTACGATAATCGGAGCGATGTGAACGCCAAGTTTCTAGTAGTTTCATATATATAAATTCCCTATTAATTAATATATTGCAAAGGGCAATATCGCCCTATTGCATTAGACCATATAAAGCAAACCGCCAGACAATACCTTAGTAATTTATAGGGTTATTACATCAAATAGAAATAAGCTCTATAAACGATCATTTATAGGAGCTTAAAAATACCATACCAATTTAGTCAACAATTTACTTTTATCAATGCAATATGGCACAATTCAAAATGTATTGCGTTTGGGTCAGGCTTTAAGGCCCAAGTAGTGGGTAGGGCTTGTAGTTGGGTCAGGCTTGTAGTTGGGTCAGGCTTAGGAGGGTCAGGCTTGTGGAGAGTCAGGCTTATGTTTAATTTAATTTGGATCTTGAAATGAAAAATACAAATGATTTATGGTGCGATACCGCAAAAAAAATGCTTCTCAATCGAAAGATTGTAGGAGTCCGCTATCTAATGGATGAAGAGATGGAATCGCTCGGATGGGAAGAGCGTTGCGTAGTCTTAATCCTAGACGATGGAAATATGCTTTATCCCAGCTCAGATGATGAGGGCAATCGAGCTGGTGCTTTGTTTACAACCGACCCTAAAAACCCTGTCTTACCTGTTCTATGGAGCTAATGATGAACTTATCTGAAAACTTATCGCAGTTTAGAGGGACTGAAAATTATTACAAAACCTTCTTATTTAATCCAAGGTTAAAACACACCGATGGAGTGCAATACTTTGCCAATACGGCTGGGGCTTTCTGGTTTCTGGATATCATTTCCACCGAGATTTATAAGCTCACATCCAAGCATGAATTTATTGCGATTACCCTTGATGTGGATAACGGGAAAGCCAAGATCACGGCTACCGATGGAGACGATCATCGGATATTCCAAAAGAATATTTCCTATACCGACTGCCCCAATGGCTCTTATAGCTTTTGGATCTCTGGCGATGTCCTAATGCTTCCTTCGGAGTATTGATATGAAACTAATTGAACCATTGGTTAAGGCTTTTAGCCTATTAGAAGCTCATCAGGATAAAAAAGATATTCGGGATGCAATGACCTATATCGATGAAGCTTTGCGTATTTTAGAGAACAGTTGCCAGCCTGATTCCCCCAAACAGTTTGAATGCTTTTGGGGTGATAACTATCGGGCTGATTCTGAGAAGTCTATTTTGGAATATCACACGATTGAATTTTTTACCGAGGAACAGGGCTACGAATATGAGCATAGCAAGTCAATCAATGCCCTTGAAATTGGTCAACAAATCGAGCTGGGCGATCCCTTCTCGACACATTGGGTTAGGAGAATTAAATGAAAACTTATCGAGTAGTTTTTGCAACTTATTGCACCGAATTAGTGGAAGCCGAAAACGAGCAAGACGCCATTGATTTGGCTAATGCTCAGTTTAGCCCTGATTACGAATGGCAAATAGCCGATGTCAGTATTGACCAATCTTTTAACGAAATGGAGAAGCAAAATGCCTAATTGGTGCTATAACAGAATGACGATTGATACCACGACTGAGGGTGGTAAGAAGCTGGCGAAAGCTTTTGAGCCGAAGTATGAGGACGAAGAATCTAAGTTTCTTCATGCCAAACCCTTTCAGGACTTATTGCCATGCCCTCAAGAATTGCTAGATACTCCAGCCACATTTAGCTCAGAGAAGATGCCCGATCACGAAGTCAAGAATGTTGAAAAGTATGGTCATGCTAATTGGTATTCGTGGCGAGTGGCTAATTGGGGAACTAAATGGGATGCCCGAGTCGAGGACTTTGACGATAGCGATCCTAATCAAGCTTATGTTTACTTTGAAACGGCTTGGAGTCCGCCTGTTGAATTTATGAAGTGGTTTGTGAGCCAGCATCCAGATGCCTATTTCCGCAACGAATATGACGAAGAGGGTATGCACTTTGAGGGCGTTACCGAGAACAGTAAAAAGGATGGTTTTGTGGACGAATGTTTTGACAAGGAAGAAGAAAATGATTGATATTGAAAATATGAGTTTTACCGATAATCACATGGCTATCCAAAATCCCACAGTTAGCGATTGTGGGCGATGGACTGTTTCACCAAAGGATTACGGCTTCAGGATAGATGGGACGGGTGGTGGATGCACTGCATGGGTTAAGAAGTGCGAGAACGGCATTGTAGTCCTCACCAATGGGCATTTAAGCCACACGCTGGGGGAGTCTGGAAGTCCCTTTGTAATGTGCTTTTATGATGGCTCAGAGGAGGGCGATACCGATACATGGGGTAATCGTCTTGCTTGCACCGATCTCTTCGTAGGAGTCTTACCAACCGATCTAAAAACCAATGATGGCTGGGTGGTGGATTACAAAACTGCCGTGCAGATCATTAACGAGGTATATAACAAAACCGATATCTTTATCGATACGGATCAGGCTTTAGCGTTGGTGGATATATTCAAAAAAATTGATTTAGCAAACACATAAGGAGAAGAACATGGGATTAGATATGTATTTAACCGCCAAGCGGTATTTATTCAAGGTTAGGGCTGGGGATAAAGCGATTGCCGAAGCTATTGGCAAGCTTGATCTAAATCACAATGGAATGAGGGTTAAGGAAATTGCCTGCGAAGCTATCTATTGGCGAAAAGCGAATGCCATCCATAATTGGTTTGTCCAAAATGTGCAATCAGGAGTCGATGATTGTCGGGAATATTATGTAGCTCGCTCCCAACTTCAAAGCTTATTATCGTTGTGCCAAGAGGTTCTAGACGAACCATCCAAAGCGGAGGATTTACTTCCACCGATGGCTGGCTTTTTCTTTGGATCAGCCGAAGTAAGTGAGTGGTATTGGGACGATCTCAAATCTACGATTGGCGGATTAAATAGCATCCTTGAGGACTCGGTATCTCAAGAGTGGGAATTCTATTACGCTTCTTCGTGGTGATGCCATGAGATTTAGCCGAGAGAAAACACGGCTTAAACACATCAACGAAGCCATTGAAAATATGGAATCAATGATGCTGATCGCCCCAAAAGCGATCCAAGCCGTGTTACAAAAAAATATTGACCGATCACGAAAAGAAGCCAAAAATATCCTAAATCAGATGATTTTGGATGGCTACACAGGAGAAAACCATGGACGACCTTAAAGCAGAAGATATTATTTGCACCTTTTTATTTGGACTTTGCATTATTGCGTTTTGTTTTGTATAAGGCTGGATAACGATTCCCCAGCCGTTTCCGCTCCAACCCGAAGCTCGTAGTCGTTGAAGTCCTCCCCCTCATTGGGCGATACCCAATAGGGGCGGGATGATTGTTTGGCTACTCTGATACCAATAATGTCATGGTCAGCCACTATGAGCGAGTCAGGGTAAGCCTTTGCCATTTCGGATAGGTTAGATGCTGAGAAGCACACTACGATCTTGTAGCGTGTTTTAATCGTTTTCAAAGCCCTACGGATCGATAAAGCCGTGGCGTATCCTTCACACAAAATAACCTGTCCTTTGTTATCAAAGATCGCAGAGGCGTTCTTGGTTTTCTGTCCGCTTAAAAACTTCTTATTACCCTCTGGATCGATCAATTGACATCCAACCAAATCTCCATTGATCCGCATTGGGATTATCAAAAGCTCTCCCCAAACCCAGCCCTTTTCCTCTGGGAAACCCTTCTTTACCAAGTAAGGATGTGGCTTCTTGACGGCATTATTCAGGATAAATGCTGCCTTACCGCTTGCCCTGGAATTGTTCTTGGCAACATCGATAGTAATTTTTGGCTTTCTGATTACTTGTGAAGGGTCATGCTTGCCACGAAAGCTAATAGGTTTCTCATGGGTTGCCCAATTCTGCACCGCACCAGTAATCCCATCGAATATATAAGAACCATTCTTTTTATTTGGCTTGTCAACCGTCCGACACCGTGTCCATTTGTCGTGAACCAAGTGATCAATGATTAGTCCGTGTTTCTCTGCAAACGACTCAAAGTTCATTTTTCTTTGCCTTTTCGTGTGTTTCTTTAACAGCCTTCATAAATCCTTTAGCAACCTCTGGATACATCACACGCAAACGAATAAAAACCTCTCCTACTACATCTTCAAATTTTTCATTTTCAAATGCTGGACGAAGAACGTTATCTACCAATTCTTTTCTTGTAACTTGTTGTTGTAATTTTTTCACTTTCATAGCAATCCTTTCTCTACCATTTCAATATTCATGACTTTTCCTTTAATTCCAACGTGCATTTATCTCCAGAAGCTTTACGCTCAACGCTAACTTCACACAAACCCTTAATATTCTTTAATTTTTTTGCTATAAATAAACAAAGATTTTCAAGGGTAGGGATTCCCAAATCAGGGATTTCATTTAAAAACTGATGGTCTAAAAGCAAATGAATTTCATCAGTTATGTTTTTAATATGACCAAAATCTTTTACCATCCCATCGGCATCTGGGTTTCCCTCTATCGAAATGCTTACATGATAAGTATGCCCATGGATATTTTGAGATCGCAGTTGGTCATATACATTTACATTTCTATTTAATGTATGAGCTGCATCAAAATAAAAAGTTTGAGTTAGTTTCAAAATAATTCTTCCTGTTCTATTTGTATAAAGTTCCATGCAACTGGAGCATTATGGGATTCAATTCTTGAACGCATAATGTATGCCCTTGATTCTTTTGTTGGCGGTAAATAATTGCCACTCTTCCAATTTTTATCAATATTGACATTGCGACCGATGTTTGTGCTATCGGTAGAACTAAAAGGAATCTTGGTAAAAATAGCTGGGTCAAGCATTCTTAAACCGTGCAACTTGCACATAGGTCTACCCATGTCATCACAAAGAATCCTCATTGCAGCGCCAATTCTTGCCCACCATGCTTTTGTTCCAATGGTTGCATATTCGCCAGAGCTGCCAATGCAAACCCGCACATAAGTATTGGCTAATTGCTCAAGCCGTTCTAACGATTCGTGCATATGCCATACAGGACTACCAAACCAGTAAGGCAAAGGGCAATCTTTTAACAAAGCGTCATTATCTGCTTCCGTGCCATCAATCACATCGGGGATAACAGCAAAATCGCATGAAGGCACTTTTTTTAAATTCAATGCCCAATCATAAAATTCAGTCCAATTTTTAATTGGTTTGCCTTGTTTCCAAGCACTAAACGCACCGTTATCTAAAGCAAAAGACTGTGATACTTCTAAAGCAATACCAATTTGGTCAGGGTGTGCAAAAGATACAAACGCATGACCAGCTTGAACTGCATATGTAGCCACAGTATTTGGGGTAATTGGTAAACCGTGATAGTGAATCACAATAATCCCTTTTCTACCATTTCAATACGATTACCAATCCATTTCATACATGGGACTGCCATCGAGTTACCCATCGCTTTATACCGAAGACTGTCTGGAGATTCGGGCTTGCCTCTCCAAGGAATGTTCGTATAGTCATCAGGGAATCCTTGTAGTCTTTCGCACTCGACTGGGGTGAGCCTACGCACTGCCATTTTTTGAGCGATAAAAGTCTGAGCATGATGACTTTGTACAGAGGGTCGGAGTGCCTGAAGAGCTGGAGTTACCGCCAAGGGTGTGGCACTAAAGTTACCCGCTATTGCATCTTCACGAATGGAATACGCCACTCCTTGGGTGGCTGCTGCATCAAGGGTATAACTCACTCCCTCATCATTCCAACCACGCCCATTCTGGGCCTTATCTCTACCCGATATATCTTGTAACGCAATCGGCACATTACCCCCACCTGTCCCCCAGCGAGAGGTAACAGTCTGGCAAACATCTCCCATCTCTCTAACTCTGGAATCTGCTGGGTGAGTCTCATACACACAAGGAATTAATCGTCCGCTGTAAGCGTCTTGTCCGCTGTATGCTCCAGGGTGGGTGTCTGCACAGAGTGTTCCAACTGTTCTTTGGATGCCGTTGCCGTCAAAGCGTTCTTGAGAAGTAGGGGCAGTTTTTTCCCTCGATTTTCTGCTCTCCTCAATATCCCTTGACAAGCAATCTGGCTCAAAAAGAACCTTTGATGCAGAGACCCAGTCTCCAAGACATCCGACAACAAAGACTCTTCTGCGTCTTTGGGGGACTCCGAAATACTGAGCGTCAAGCACTCGGTATGAGAACCCATACCCGAGTTCTGCCACCGCCCCGAGGAAGGAACCAAAATCCCGTCCACCACTTGAACTGAGGACACCTGGGACGTTTTCCCAAACAAACCATTTGGGTTTGAATCGATCAAGAATTCCAGTATAGACAAGGGTGAGGTTTCCTCTTGGATCCTCAAGTCCTTTTCTAAGTCCTGCGACTGAGAAAGCTTGGCATGGCGTTCCTCCGACCAAAAGTTCAACTGTTCCATTTGTGTTCCACTCCTTATATTTTGTGATGTCCCCAAAATTTGGGACGTTTGGGTAATGATGACTTAAAACTGCAGATGGGAAGGTCTCGATCTCAGCATAGCCAATCGGATCCCAGCCCAAGGGATGCCAAGCAACTGTGGCTGCCTCCACCCCCGAACAAACTGATAGGTATTTCATCGTATTTTCCTTATTTTTTGTTTTATTAGTTCTACATCCTCTTCTGCGTTTAGCTGGTCAATAATATTTTTCCAGCCTCTTCTTCTGCCTGCTCCTAAATACCAATTAGCCAAGTAAGTAATCCGCTCCTCTGGTGTGTTTAGTCTGCACTTTGCCCATGGATCTTTCTTCATGCCTGAACCCTCGCTTTAGACTTACTGTAAGCAATGATTCGGCTCTTGATCCATTGCATGGTTGGAGCAGATGTAGGAGATGGATCTACTCGTATACCATTGGGATACACAGCAAACTTCTCTTTGTATTTCATGGCTGCCCAGCCGTCCTTGTAGCCCTTGAGCTTGCCGTAATACATAAGTTCCGCATAGAACTGGCGGTTGTCAATCTGAAGCTTACGATTGGATTCTGCGAGTTCTTGTAGTTCGCCTGGTATGGTTAGGACTTGCTTCAACGGACGCTCGTAACCGCACTCGCCACAGATATTGCTTTTGAATGTCCATAACGCTTTGCACTTCTGGCAGACTGCTTCTTTCTTTTCTCGCTCGGTCGGCTCTTTCTTGGCCTTCTCTTCGGAGCTATCTAAAGTCTTAACTCCTTCGGTATACAGATTGTCCCAATCGCTTCTAAACCGCAAGAAGTTACCCGAGTGATCAAGCCAAAGACCAAACTCTTTACCTTCGTGGACTCGCATAACTCGCCCCATCTGTTGCACATGGGATGAAAAAGACTTAGAAAATGGTCTGGCAGATACTCCAATCATCACATCGGTTACATCAAATCCTCTAGTCAGAATGTCAGTCGCAATCAATCCATGAATTTCTGTGTCTGGTTTAGAGAACTCCTCGATGGTTAAACGCTTGTAGTCATCGTCTTCCTTGTAGGATATGGACTCAAACCGATAGCCAGCTTCGGCAAACCCTTTGACTAGGTCTCTGCCATGATCCACGCCCGAACAGAATACGATTGTCTTTCGTGGGCCGCCAAATATTTCATGCGTCTTTTTAATCCATTCATTGACAACATCGCCTGTAATTGCCATGCCTCGCTTGGAAACCTCAGCCTCTTTCCATTCGCCAAATGAATTCTTCTCAGCCCCCGTCATGTCAATCTCTTTGGCTACAAATACTTTCAAGGGGACTAACCAACCTTTCTCTACCAAGTCTCCAGTCGGAGTAGCCCCTACCACATGGGTATAGATATCTCCTAAGCCTTTAGTAAATGGTGTGGCGGTTAATCCAATAGCACGAATGTGTGGATTGCGATTGAGGAACTCAACTGTTTTCTTACGGACGATATGACACTCATCCAAAATAATTAGGTCGATATCTGGGAATGAATCCCTTCTCTCAAGGGTCTGTGCGGAGCAAACTTGGATTCGTTCTTCAGGACGGAACCGCCAATGACCAGCTTGCATAACTCCATGCTCGATGCCGTACTTAGACAGTCTGGCACTCGTCTGATCGACTAGGACTATCCGATCCACAATCATGGCGGCTTTCTTGTACCCTTCGGATACTCGCCTCATGATCTCCATCGCTACCTCGGTCTTACCGAAGCCTGTGGATGCGTACAGTAGTTGTCTTATGTGTCCCTGTTTGAAGCCTTGCTTTATTTGCTCCACCACTTCTTGTTGGTGTGGTCTTAACTCTAACAACTTTATCTCCTTTACTATCAGGAAACCGCCTGATGTCGGTACAAAATAATGGGCGGGGGTGGCTGGTGTTGATCTCCAGCTTCTGCAAAATGCTTTGTATGCTAACCACCATCCGAGTGTGGAAAATAAGGTAAAACCACACTACTTTTTTAAACGCAAACAAAACACCCTCGTATCAACCTACGAACTTCACCCCCATAAGTATGGTGAGGTACTTACGCTCCGTACGTGAAGCGGAAAATCGTGCGTTTTCCCTCATTACTTTATGCAGCTTTTGGGACTTGCTTCTTCCAGTAATTCACTTGCTTTAGTAGTTCTGCATTCTTCTGTTGATACGCATCTCGAGACGCAGTTAAGCCTTTGATCTGTGCTTCTTGGCTCTTGATGATGGCTCGGAGTTCATCAATTAATTCTTGAGCTGAGTGCTTATCTTCTTCCGAAACATCCATGCTTTTAACTGCTAACTTTGCTTTGAGTGATTCGTTCTCCTCCGCTATGGATTGGAACTCAGTAGCCATTTCTTCAATCTTTTGTTCTTTCTCATCAATGACTGGATCTGGATCTGGCTCTTTCTTAGACTTCTTGCCCATCTTAGAAGTATCCATATCGTATTCAACGCCATCACGAGAAACCTTGCGAGTTGCTGGTGTTGGGGTGTTTGTTTCTTTACGGATCTTATCTACAAATGTCGCTGATACACCGCAAACTTCTGCAATCTTGGTGTTGTTCCACTCGCTCCACTCAAAATCTTCCAAAAGAACAAGAACAGATCTGCGTTTGTCGGCATTGGTTCTGCGTAGTCCGTGTTTATCGTTGGCACTGAGAGCAAATAGGATCGCATCTCTGCGTGTGCCGTCATGAATTTCAGCTTCAATTTCTGGAAAAGCGGCTTGTTTGTGGGCAAAGAACCGATGCCATCCGTCAGCGAGATGATATGACTTACCATCAAAGAAAACTGTTACTGGTGGCATCTTACCACCGCCACGGATTACGTCCGCATATTCTCGAACCGCAGCCTCGTTGATCTTGTCTCTGACTTGTAAATCGCCATCTACTTTGATCTTTTCTAACCTTATTTTTTCTAGTTTCATTGTTTCCTCTTTTAGTTATTACTACTCTTATATGACACCCGTTCCTCTTTTGGTGGACGCACCTCGCCTACCCAGTGCGTCCTTCAACTGCTTCCTCCATTGGAGCCACAGCACCCGACAGTCGTTCGTAGAGTCGGCACTATCTTCGCCACCGACCTTGCACTATTACATCTACTTACCCCCAGTAGTGCTTGTATTTATCCCGCTGGTGTACTCAAAGCCGTCCAGGATAAACCTACAAAAGAAAAACCCCTTGGGGTTGTTCTAAGGTGAAGTTGCTTAATAAATGGATCTCGATCATTTACTAAACACTCAGAACAACCCGAAGGGGTCTGGTCGAAATCAACTTACCACACGGACTTCACTCCGCCATAAAACTTTAACACAAAAGAGCCAAACAAAATGTGTAATTTACGCTTGGCTCTAACTATCTTTATCCGATAACGATGGAAGGTAGTTGAAATAAATATAACACAGAAATAAAAAAAGTGGGCGGCACGTGAAAGGAGAATAGACCGCCCATAAGAAAAACCAAGGAAATACCAATGAAACTACCTTATTATACTGTATAAATTAACAGTAATGGTCGCCTATTTTTTAAGCACATCCTCCAACGTTTGGGGATAGATAAGTGTTTACCCTAATACTATCTTTACCATTCCACCAGTCTCGTCTGCCCGTTCTACCGTGATCTTTTTAAAGCATCGGTCATTGACCCCCAAGGCTAGAGACATCCCGTCCAGCCCCGCTTTCATGCTGGCTAGGAGGTTATCAAGGTCATAGTGTCGTTTACTCGGGGGATAAAAGATGAGATGTAGTTCCGAGTACTCCTTGGTCGGGATCTTTTGTTCCTTTGTTAAATAGAAACACATTTCCTTATATTCCTTAGTGGCTTTAGCCTTAGTAGCCCAGTGGGTTTTGACATTGGGCTTTAGTGGGGCTGGCGGCCAAGGGAAGGTAAGCATTCGGGTTTTCCTTATTAAAAAATATTTTGCAATACTTGAGAGACAATGTGTACAATCTATTGTATATTAATAAAAAACGAGGAACTCAATGCAGCAAATACTAATTCTATTATGCACCCCTAGGATACACAAATGATTATTACCAATAAATATGGACTACCACAGACATTCTTGAATGTCGTAGAGCGTCCTACGTATACCAAAGGCAAAGCCCATATGTCGGTTACAGAGCTGTTAAATAGCCCACAGATCGTCCAGTTAAAGGCTAAATACTCCGAGCAGATTGAGGTCGATGTGACGGATATGATTTGGGCTGTATTTGGTACGGCGGTCCACCATGTCTTAGAACAGGGCAAAGACCCTAACCATATCGTAGAGCAAAGACTTCATTCCGAAATAGACGGCTGGCATATCTCTGGGGCTATTGACCTTCAGATCGTCCACGAGGATGGCATCGAGGTCAATGACTACAAGACTGTCGGAGCATGGGCGGTCATGAACGAAAAGAAGGAATGGGAGCAACAGCTCAATATCTATGCGTGGCTCGTTGAGACTGTCAAAAAGACACCCGTCAATAAGCTCAAGATTATTGCCATCATCAGGGACTGGAGTGCCAGAGATGCTGAGAATCGGGAAGGATACCCTGAGAAACAGGTAGCCACTTTGGACATCAAGCTCTGGTCAATGGAAGAGCGGGAAGCCTTTATTAAGGAGCGTATCCACCTCCATAGCGAAGCTCTGTTTGCAACGGACACTAATGAAGACCTACCACCCTGTACCCCCGAGGAGTGTTGGGAAAAACCAACAACTTATGCGGTTAAGAAAGAGGGTGGAGTTCGCGCGAAGTCTGTCCATACCACAAAAGAGGAAGCGGAATCGGCATTAGAAAGTACTGGTAAGGGATATTTTTTAGAAGTCCGTGCTGGTGAAAGAACTCGCTGTGCCAAGTTCTGTCAGGTTTCTCCTTGGTGCAAGCAGTACAAAGACTATTTAGAGGAGCAAGCAAAATGATTGATGCTAAGTACTATAACAACGGCAAGATCAAGATTGGATCTGAGCATTACCTTAACCCGCTTAAAAAAAAATACATTGAAGAAGATCACGATATGTTGGAAATACAGAAGTATTTAATCTGCGATCCAGCCATTCTTAATCGTCAGTATTGGACTCAAAAAATTTTATTGATTATTAGTTGTTTTGTTTTATTAGTTGTCTGTTTGAAGGGAATGAAATGAGTGCAAACGATATACAGGTTGGTGGTAGTCATTACACCAAGCAAGGCATTCAGACTTGGGACTATATTGCGGCCAACCAAATTGGGTACTTTGAAGGTAATGTGATTAAGTATGTATCACGGTGGAAGCAAAAAGGTGGGATAGAGGATCTACGGAAAGCACAGCACTACCTCAGTAAATTAATTGAATTAAATATAAAGGAATAGCATGGAAACATCACAGGAATTAACTTTGAAGTTTATGGTGGCATTGGCATCAAACCCATCATATGCTAACACTCAGAGAGACATCTCTGAAGAGGCTATAAAAATTTACACAATGGCACAAACATTAACTCACCTCTATTTAGGGAAGGTAGCATGAGCGTATATAAAAAATTACAACAAGCTAGGATAGCTTTACAAGGAAAGAAACTAACCAAGTCGGGTAAGAACAAGTTTGCTGGCTACGAATACTTTGAGCTGGGAGACTTTCTGCCTACGATCCAAACAATTTGTAACGATGTTGGGCTATGTGGTGTGGTGTCCTTTAATCATGAAATGGCTTTCTTACAGATCAACGACATAGGTGATGGCACATCCATCATGTTTACTTCGCCTATGAGTTCAGCAGCCCTCAAAGGTTGCCATGATGTGCAGAACCTAGGTGCGGTTCAGAGTTATTTGCGTAGATACCTATGGGTCAATGCCTTTGAGATTGTAGAGCATGATGCCTTAGACGCTACCTTGGGAAAAGATGAGCCAGCCAAAAAGGTAGAAGCCAAGGTTGAAAAGCTTGAGCCAAAGGTTGAGAAACCAAAGCCAACCAATGGCCCATGGCAGATCTCCTTGGCAGACAACGAGGATATCAGTGCATGGATGGATACCCTTGGAGCTGGGTGCGATGCTCTTCTGTCTTTAACTACCAGCGTGGACGATGTGGCAACGATCTTTAAGACCAATCGATCTGTCTTTGACAAGGCAAAGGCTCTGGATGAGGTCGCCTATTCAAAGCTCATGGAGAAGTTTTCAGCAACCAAAAAATCATTAACAAAGGCATAACATGGAATATTTAAATACTGGTGGTTTATTTGTATCAACAATTCGTACAACAGAAAAGTCTCCCGATTACTTTGGCAGTATCAAAGTGGATCGTTCTTATCTCAAGTTTCTTATGGAACAGCACGATGAGGATGGCGTTGAAATTAAACTAGGTGGCTGGAAAAAGCAATCTCCCAAAACAGGCACTAAGTTTATTTCCCTATCAGTTGATACCTATGTCAAGAAAGACGAAGCCAAGCCAGTCTCAAACGATAAGGACGAGTGGGAAATCTAATGGAAACCAGTCAATTTGAAGCTAAGAAAATAGCCTTGAAGCAGACAAAGGATGGTCATGTGTTGAATCTGGCCATCCATCCAGACGAGATCCCTGATGAGATCCTTCGAGACTTTGTGGGGGCTAGATATATGGTGGTGATGGTGCGCCTAGCCGATACCGAAGTTCCCATGGTTCGGTCTGAGGAATACGCTGGTGCCAGGCTAGTCAAGCACGCTGGAATGATTTGCAGGGATCAGAAGTTTTGGGATTTTTTACACGACCAAGGATATATATTTGATCGTAAAGAAGAAGTGGCAGTAGATTGGCTATGTAGTTACTTAAATATTGCGTCCAGAGCTGAACTTAAGACAAATGAAAAGGCGCAATATCTTTTTGAACAAATAAATGCAGAGTATAAAAAATGGAAAAACTAGTCCCCTATTCACTTTACCTCCCAGAGGCACACATTAAAAAGCTGAAGTCTATGGCAAAGAGCCGTAAGGCATCTAGTTTTATTCGGGATGCCTTGATTATGGCTTTGGATAAGACCAATGAGTATTCCAGTGGTTATAACAAGGGTCTCAAAGATGCCTGTGAAATCATCAAAGACAATCCCGAGGCTGGTTTAATTGCCGTCCGTGGGAGGACTTTGAATGACATCCTTGTTAAACAGATTGAGATACTAAGGCACGAACCAAAATGCCAAAAATGAATCAAGAAACCGTCCTTGATTTGGTACGGGAGATAGAAAAAGTTATGGTCGAGGAACAGGCTGAGTATGTGAATTCCTTTGCTGCTGCCTTATATGTAGCGTGTGTATCAGCCAACAGTCTAGGAATGACTAAAGAAACCTTCTTGGCTAACTGTGAAACCTTATTCGACCATGATAAAAAAGAACAAATGAAGGAACTTCAATGAACGACCAAGATAAAGAATATCTGGAGGCGTTATACGCTGGCTTCGCTATGATTGGCTTCATTATCAACGGAGACTATTCTGCAGAAGAAATACCAAATCGTTCTAAAGCCATAGCCAAACAGATGCTTCAAGAACCATTAGAAGAGGGGATTGTAGCTATTAAAAGGAAAACTAGGAAATGAAAGAACCGATTCCATTTGCAGGATATGTTGATATTGGAGAGGACACAAAGAAATATTGTTCGTCTTGCATGAACTATAAGTCTTTTGAGATGGGCAAGATTGTCCAGACCGCCAATAGAAACATTAAACGCTTTAAGTGTTTTGATTGTTTGGCAAAAGCCAGTGTTCGCAGATACGCAAAGGAGAGTAAATGAACCCTACCTACATTAGTAAGTCGATGGATGGCATGATGGCTAAGGCTAATGAGTGCTTTCCCATCGGACCTAAAGCCTCTACTAAAAAAGCATGGATAGAAGATAAAGAACTATACCTTGGCGATATCAGCGGCATAGAGCGCATCCTTACCCCAGTCATTATTGATATCGATATGCACAGAAATGTGTATCTTATGGATGCAATTACTGGGACGCTTTATAAGCCTAAAGGGGGCAAGTGCCTAACTTCCGACCAGCTCCACCTAAAGCGGTTTTCTAAACCTGACAACCTAGCTGATAGGCTAATGAAGGTTACAGGTGAAACAATTAGCGGAGACGAATAATGAGAGAGCCAACACAACGATTCTGGGACGCAATGATTATTAAAGCATGGCAAGACTTTAAAAATTGTGGACATTTATATCATTGGAGCATTGCAGAGTTTGGCAAACCTCCTGTAGAGCTTGAATTAAAACGAACTAAAAATATGTGGAGCAAGGAAGGGGTTCGTGTCTGGGTTGCAAAATATATGCCGATGCTAAGTGCTAAATTATTTGCACTTCCAAAAGAACGCCACATTGAACTTTTAGATTGGCTGTCTAATAGTAAACAAGATTCATTGACTACCAAAGGTTCTAGAAATAATAGATATTACAACGAAGCTAGAAGTGCGAATAAAATTTCAGAACGCAGAGCAACACAAAAAACTTGGTCGGACAATTTAGAGAAGACTATTAACCGTAATAATCAATGGACAGTTGTTAAATGAGCGGCGAAATGAGAAAAGTGAGCATACGAACAGTTGAAAATACTATTGGGCTGGCACGTAGTGTTGCTGATGGAACAACCAAATTTCCTTTTATGGGCTATTGCGCAGACCTGATGGAAAAAATGCTTGAAGAAATTAAAGAACTAAGAAAGGCACAAGAGAAATGCGATTA
>Ga0247844_1005238_pt1 | contig 16703 bp, 13 predicted proteins | sample LaCtaG_FD_192421 | JGI IMG/M metagenome (GOLD analysis project Ga0247844, IMG submission 192421) | Freshwater microbial communities from meromictic Lake La Cruz, Castile-La Mancha, Spain - LaCruzMarch201714.5m_1 | ecosystem: Environmental > Aquatic > Freshwater > Lake | place: Spain: Castile-La... | reverse complement strand
CGAAAAAGGACCTGCTGTATCATAAACAGCAATAGGAGCATTTTCTTCTATTTCACCATTTTTTGTTTTTGTATTGGAAAGTTGAATTTCGCGCATACCAACTTTGATATTATGCAACTTGCCTTCAACGTATATTTTTTTAGAATTTGGAAATTGTTTTCCAAAGATATCATTCTGTTCTGTATTCATTTGTGGGTGGGGTAGGAGGTAATTATGAGGAGAATAGTAGTGAAAATATATGGGGCGAAATCAACCGCCACTGCAAGCCTTAATAACCAAAACCTTGTCGTTTGCCTGCAAAATGGTTGTATCCCAGTCGTGTTTAGGCGCAATGGTATCATTTATAGCAATGGCCATTCCATTGGTTTCCATTTTTAAAACAGAGGAAACCAAATGGCTGATATTGGTAGATTCGGAAATTTCTTGTGGGAGATTGTTGATGAAAATTTGCATATCAAATAAAAAATTAGAGGTGATTTTTTTATTTGAAATTAAAGGATGGGCAGCATCGGCATCGAAAGCCTTTTTCCCTTATCAGCATTACCTGATCAGGTTCAATGGGTATAATCTCAGCCTTTTGGTTAGGCACCCCTTTATTTCGGATACAAAGTTACAATTATATTTTAATTGTATATCATTTCTGTGAATTGATGATTGTTAATTGTTATCAATAATGTTGTAGGTGGTATCTACCATCCTCTTTAATTTGTCAAATTGATTTGTAATTTCTATCCAAACTTATTTTTCTTGCAATCATTTTTTATGTACTAGAGTTTATATTGATTATAAGCTTAATGTGTTAAAATGTGTAAACTTAAGATTAACCACAAAGGCTCTCACAATTTACACTAAGAATTTCCTGATAATGAAGAGCACTCTAAAAAAAACATAAATGTTTTTTTTAGAGGTCAATATATTTTTAAATCATTGTGATATAAACTCATCTTAAAACACATAATAAACTAATCTATATAAAGTCTATTGACTGAAATTTATACTACAAATTACTTCGTAATTCCTCAATCTTTTTTTCTGATAAGCCTGTCAATAATTGGATAGTTGAATTTTCCATTCCAACTTTTATTGCATTTAATGCAACATTTGTTTTTTCTCTTTCTAAGCCGATTTTTTCGCCTTCTTGTCGGCCTACTTCTTTTCCTTTTTCCATTCCTTTTTCCATTCCTTCATCAAAGGCAGTATCTACAACGCCTTTTAGATCGCGATAGATTTTTAAGCTGCCTTCATAACGGGTGATATCGGTTGTAGACATTGCTGCTAATTCAGCTTTTTGGAAAGCGGTGATAAAAACAGTGTCAGCAAAAATTTGTGGTATTTGTTGCAAATCTTCTAAGTTATTGATGAAGTATAACCATTGATCCAAACGGGAATTTAATTCATTTTCCTTTTTCTTGAAATTTGGCATTTCAAGATAGATATATGTTAGCTTTTCGTAAAAAACTGCGCCGTGTTGGTTCTTGAGTTTTACCACATGTAGCACGTCTGTGTTTTTTTCATTTACTTGATAATCGTCAAATTTAAAATCCAGAATTCCAATACAATATACTGCTTTTAGGTCGTAATTCCAATTTCCTTTTTCGGCCTGTTGGCTGATAGGAAATGTGGAATAATATATGGTTCGTTCCTTGAAAAAATTTTGTTTGGCTTTTTGTAGCTCCACAATAAATTTTTCGCCACGCTCGTTTTGACAATAGATATCGTAGATTGCTCTGCGGTCGGAATCAGTGCTCGGAAGTAGTTCGGTGTTGTTGAAAGTAAGTTCTGCAATAATATGTTCGGGTGGCAAAAGTGAGTTCAAAAAATCCATCAGTAAAGGTTTACTTGCCTCTTCACCAAAGATTTTCTTGAAGCCAAAATCGGTAAACGGATTGATATATTTAGCTTTCATTTTACTTGTTTTTGAATTTAGATGCAAATATAAGGTAAAATGTTGATAATCGGTATTGGAAGTTCTGGATTTGAGTTTGCTATTAAACACAAATAAGGCACAAATTTCTTTGTGCCTTATTTGTAAATCCAACAGGTTTCTATATGTGTTTTTTACTGCTTACTGTTTTTTTAGAAATTTACTTGCGCTTGAATTCTTAGTAAATTTCCACTTTGAGTTTCCGCACCAGCTATAGTTTTAGAATCTATGGCTGTTTTTTGTGCCATGGTGTAGTTCACCACCAATTCAAAGTTTTTGTTCAATTGCCACTCCGCACCAAATTCTAATTCTTTTACAACATAGCTTCTTGCGTCTTTTTCATGTTTTTTACCACCATCGTAATATTGGTAACGTACAAATGGGATCAATACTTGGCTTTTAATTTTTGTTAAGTAACTTGCCGTTACGTATCCCCCGTGCAAAGTACTTACCTCAATAGTTTTTGTGTCTTTATTATATTCCGGGCCTTTACCTATGTTGTATTCAGCTTGGATTCCAAATGGTTTTGGGTATAAAATAAACGATGCAGCTGCTCGTTGGTCTAAATAATTGGTTGTCGCTATTTTGGTTACTACCTTTGGAACTGTATATTCTACACCTTTGGAATCTGTGTATTTTTTTGTGGTTACAGCACCTGTTTCAGTTTCACTTGAAATGCCAAATTTACCAGTGTAGCCTTGTAAACTTAATTCTACTATTTGGTTTTTTACCTCAAATGGGTAGGTGATGCGTGATACAATATGGGGTTCGTTGTTCAATTCTAAGCTGTTGGCAGTTTGACCATTATAAACACCGAGTGCAAAAATACCATAATCGCCACTTCCTTTTAATCCATCATTTACAAGGCTGGACATTAATTTGCGTTTTTCTTTTGGTGCCCAATAAAAGAAAACACCCAAATCGCGCTCGTTGGAAACTGCACTGTTCAATGCATCATTTCTGTCCAACGGAATTCTATTTTGGCTCGATTGCATGTTTTCAAATCCGTAAGGCACTTTACTTTGTCCTATTCTGAATCGATATTCGTTGTCATGGTCAATTCCCAAATCAAAATAAGCATCTCTAAGTTGCGCAAAATTCATTTTGTCTGTAGCGGGACTACTGGCAAAATCTGGCTGAACATATACGTAAACATTTTTATTTATTTGACCGTAGAAAATCAATCGCATACGTCTGATAAAAAAACCGCCTGTTCCGCCCATTGATTTATCACCTTGTTCGCTCATTAGTTTGTCATTTGTTTCCAAAAGTCTATTGTATCTTATTTGAGAATAACCTCTTATGGAAATGTTGTCATACCATTTTTTAGTTTCGGTGGTTACTTTTTTTGGAACCGAATCTACTTGTGAGAAAGCAAAAATTGGGAAAAGAAGGAACAAAAACAAAATTTTTTTCATGCGTTTAATGTCTTGAAATGTTAGTTGTAAAAATTTGATGTTGCAAAATTATTACAAATAGATAACATACGAAACTTAATTGCATTACAAAGCTGTTACAAAACGATTACAAGAATATTTCAACCATAGCATATTGTGGCTGTAGTTAAGAAAAGCGTTGTAAAATTTTTCATATCGATAAGAAAAACTGAAAGTTTTTCACTTTGTGACCTTAAATATCTTTTTGATTAAAATGCAACTTGAGATTAGTTGTCAATTTTAATGTAAATTTACCCATTTTTCTTTGAGATTTTTGTGTAAACTTTGAGGCTTTTGTGTGATAGCTATAGCACAAAATACGCAAAGTTTACACAAAATACACAAAGTTAATGCAGACTAAAATATGTAATTCGTTTAGGAATATGAATATTTAGAAAGAAGACAAAGAGAAAAACTTTCAGTTTTTCTTCAAATTATAAAACTGTAAACAAATTTCAGGACGACACAGTTTTGTCGTTAGATAAATATCCTCGGCTTAGTTTATTCTAAAGGTCGAGAATACTCTCCCAGTTGGTAAATTCCAAAAATGGAAAGTGCGGAATTTCTGTTTCAATCATTATTGTTTTGTTTTCCCAAAATGCTTTTTGATTTTGTGGTGGGAAAATGGCATCTTGTAAACCAATAATTGCTTTGTCCCATTTAATTGATCCAGCATTTAGGTTTTCAAAGTCAATGTTTAGTATTATCTCAAGTTCTTTTTTTTGATTTTCGATACTTCGCTTTGGTGCAAATTCAGAGAAATGAATGAGTGCATTTTTACTCCCAAGCATTCGTCGCTGAAATTTTTGCATATTGTTTTCATTCAAATTGTCATACGTTCCTTGAAAAATACTTCGTTGTATTCCAAACTCATCGTGCACAGTAATTGGCGTTCCGTTTATTGCAATGGATTTATTTATTGGTAAATTCATTGTTCCAATAACTTGTTCGGCTGCCCATACACCTGTAGACCATGCTATTAATATCACTTCGTCATACTTTTGCCAACGCAATATCTCTTTTGTTTCTAATTTAGCATAATCAAAACAGACGCAGATATCATAATCTGCTGTCTGTAAATGATTTGTTGGGTTTTCGTCCATTGCCCAACCTGTAAAAAATAGGATGAGTTTGTTGCAGTTGTTTATTTTCCAAATTGTGCGCATAGCTCTATTAACTTGTAAATTTGTTGTTCCGAAATGGCTGCGTTCAATGAAATGCGTAGTCGTTCTGTCCCTTTTGGCACAGTAGGGTGGCGTATAGGCAGTACAAAAAAACCATTTTCGCAAAGGTATTCCGATAGAGCAATGGTTTTGTGTAAATCCCTGATAATGATGGGTACAATGTGACTTTCACCTGCTGTTTCAAAACCTAGCTTCACAAGATTATTGCGTAAAATATCTGATATTTTTGCTAAATGTTGACGTTCATCTGTCATTTTTGCTAGGTGCTTTACCACAAAGTGCGTCCATTTTACCGACCATGGTGGAAGCCCCGTAGTATATATAAATGGGTGCATGGTGTTGATTAAATAATCTTTAATAGTTTGACTGCAAAGTAAATACGCCCCTTGTGATGCCATGGATTTGCCAAACGTACCCACCAATAAATCTATTTTCCCGAGCAATCCATTCTCCTCAATACATCCCAAGCCTGTATCTCCCTTTGCACCAAAAGAATGCGCCTCGTCAATATACAAAAATGCATTGTGCTTGTTTTTTATTTCCACAAGTTGCTTCATGTCAGACGCATCGCCATCCATGCTGTAAATAGATTCTGCTACCACAAAAACATTTTCGTAATTGGCACGCTCTTTCTCTAATATTGCCTCTAAACGCCCCATGTCATTGTGCGGAAACCGTATTAGTTTAGCAGACGATAATTTGAAACCATCAATTAAACTGGCATGTACCAATTTATCCGCCACTATTAAATCGTTGGCAGTGGCAAGTGCTGGAATTACCCCCAAATTGGCATTAAAGCCAGTGCAAACTATTAGGCAAGCTTCATAATGGAAAAGCTTGGCAAGTGTATGTTCCAATTCGTCATACGCCTGATGATTACCAGTTTGCAAACGGGACGAACATGCGCTTCCAGGAAAAGTGCCGCTGGCATCCAATACATTGGTGGCAAGAAATGCCTCCCAAAGTGCAGCTGTAGTTCCAACTCCCAAATAGTCGTTGGAGGATAAATTCACCATTTTACGCCCATTGTGAATTACGTATTCTCGCTGGTGTGTCACGGTTTTCATGTCGCGTAAATTGCCACTTTCCGCCAGTTCCGCCAGTTTGGTTTTGTATCTTTGTTCTTTGTTCATAATTTATAATAAGCCCCCTAGCCCCCGAAGGGGGAAAAGAACCTTTTTTAATTTTAAAATTTGTAAAAAGCAAGTAAATCTTTAGTTTGTATATGATTGTTTTATTTGATATATTTTAATATCCAAATGAATTTTACAACCAATTTAAATAATTCGTAGTCACCCTCTTCAAGTTCCCCTTCGGGGGATCTAGGAGGCTTTTCACTTATTTTATCACTTCCAACATTCCTTTTGTTAGTTTACTTAATTCTTCATTTTTAATAATATAGGGTGGCATGATGTACACCAATTTTCCAAAAGGGCGCACCCAAATTCCTTTTTTTACAAACTTGGCTTGCAATACAGCCATATTTACAGGCTCTTTCATTTCAATAACACCTATGGCGCCTAGTACTCGCACATCTTGCACATTTTCATATTTTACTGCTGGTGCCAATTCTCTTTTCATTTGAATTTCTAGGCTCTTGATTTTTTCTTGCCAATTGCTTTTCATCAAAATATCAAACGATGCTACAGCTGCAGCACATGCCAACGGATTGCCCATAAAAGTAGGCCCGTGCATAAATACCCCAGGATGCCCTTTGGAAATTGTCATGGCTACCTGCTCGCTTGCCAAAGTTGCTGCAAAACTTACATATCCACTTGTAATTGCTTTGCCTATTGTCATGATATCAGGCTCAATGCCAGCATGTTCACAGGCGAACATTTTTCCGGTTCGTCCAAAGCCAGTAGCTATTTCATCTAAAATTAATAAAATGTCTAGCTCAGTGCATAACTTTCGCAATTCCACCAAATACTGAGGGTGATAAAAGCGCATTCCACCCGCACCTTGTACAATGGGTTCTACAATTACAGCTGCAATTTCGCCACTGTTTTGTTCCAATAATTCTTTCATTGGTACAAAATCTTGCGGTTGCCACTCCTCGCCAAAAGCACATTGAGGTGCTGGTGCAAAAAACTGACAAGCCAAAGCACCAGCAAAAATGTTGTGCATACCAGTTACAGGATCGCAGACTGACATGGCTTGCCAAGTGTCGCCATGATAGCCCGAACGGATGGTTGCAAATTTGTTTTTTTTGGAATTGCCTTTGGAAAATTGGTACTGAACAGCCATTTTCATTGCTACTTCTACCGATACCGATCCAGAATCGCTGTAAAAAACATGTTGCAAATTTTGCGGTACAATACTTAATAGTCTTTCTGTTAGTTCAATAACTGGTTGGTGAGTTAAACCGCCAAACATGATGTGCGACATTTTTTCAACCTGCGCAGTAATGGCAGCGTTCATTTCGGGGTGACTGTATCCGTGGATGCAGCACCACCACGACGACATGCCGTCAATCAGTTTCCGACCATCTTCCAATTCAATATATACTCCTTTTGCCGACTTTACTGGGTAAACTGGCAGTGGATTTATCATGGATGTGTAGGGATGCCAAATGTGATTTTTGTCTATTTGGAGCGATTGTTCTAGGGTTTTTTCTTTCATGATATTTGTCTATTGTCAATAGTCAATAGTCTATAGACTGTCGACTATTGACCCAAGTCCTTTTTAAAATTCAAATCCTGCCTCTCTAAAATTCACTACATCTTCGGCCATATTTGTACCAATGGTGGTAAGTAAATCGCCAATAAGAGCTGCATTCATTCCAGCTTTTAATGCCCTGTTTTGTATGTGTTGAATCATGATTCTACCTGCGCCAAACCGAATGGTTGCCTTGGGGTTGGTGAAACGAAACATGGCAAATGTGGTTAAAATATCCTCGTCAGATACTGGTTTTGCATTTTGCAAGTCCGTTCCAGCTATGGCAGTAAGTATGTTCAATGGAATGGATTCAACCTCCAATTCTTGCAATACCATGGCCATTTCTACTCGTTGAGCCATGGTTTCGCCAAGGCCAATTATGCCGCCAGAGCAGAGTGACATTCCTTTGGAACGTGCAAGCTTTAATGTTTTTATTTTTTCGTCGGTGGTGTGTGTTGAGCAGAGTTTTGAAAAGTAGGAGGGAGCTGTTTCAATATTGCAACCAATCATTTTAACACCCACATCTGCTAATTTGTCCAACTTTTCGGTATCTAGTAGACCCATAGAAGCGCACAGATGAATGTCATTACTTTTGGCAATGTCTTTATATACAGCGCAAAGTTTGTCTAAATTTTGGTGGGTGATGTCATGACCGCTGGTCACTAGGGAGAATTTGTGTGCACCAGCATTTTTATTGATCTGGGCTTGTTTTACAGCTTGGTTATGGTCTATTAGTTCGTAGACTTTCACGTCTGTTTTGTGGTAGGAAGATTGAGAACACCATTTACAGTCCTCGGTACATTTGCCAGAGCGGGCATTCATGATGGTGCAAAGGTCTATTTTGTTGCCGCAATAGTGCAGTCGTATGCGATTGGCTGCGGCGTAAAGTGCTTCTTTGTCGGCAAACTGAGTGAGCCACAAGGCTTCCTCAGTAGTAATGCGTTCGCCTACAAGCACTTTCTCTTCTAATTGAGAAATTGTAGTTGTCATATTTGTTATTTGTTTGTTTTTTGGGAGCAGTCCCGCAGTGATGGATGTGGAACAAGTAGATATCACCACCTCGTTGTGGCGCGACACAAAAACGGCATATCCCTTGCGCGACCAGCGACGGAAGTACAAGGGCTTTTTACGTTCAAAGGTGAATTGTTTGTGCATTTATCTTTCTTGTTTTAGGATGACAAAGGTAGTTATTTGGGTGCAAATGATTGAAAAGTGTATGTTAAAAATGCTTGTTGGGCTGAAAGTGTATAGGTCTTCGTAATTTGAAATTTTGAGTTGTGATGGCAATTTTATGAATTTTCATTGTTTTTGTGGTGGTGTTTTTATGTGAAAACTGCATTTTTGTGGTGGGTTTTTTATGTTAAGTGTATTTCTTTGCCAAATAAATAATAAAAGGGATGATTACTAATATGAAACAATACTTTATGAGAGTGGTTGATAAGGAGCTAAGAAGAGCAATGCTTCAAATGAAAAACCTTTATTGGAAGTAATTCACCGAAAATTAGTAGATCAATTGCGAACCTTTTTGTTAGTAGGAGGTATGCCTGAAAGTGTAAAGACTTGGGTCGAAAAATCTGATTATCTTGCCTGTCGTAATGTGCAAAATGATATACTAGAAGCCTTTATAGATGGTTTCGCAAAATATAAAAAAATGAATTTCACCTTTGGTTTTGCATCAAACACTTCGTTCGGTAGCATTACAATCTGGTTCTTAGTTTGTTTATTCACAAGTGTCTACTGATTTGGAATCAGCTAAAGTCAAGGAAACGTTGGAGTTACTCACTAAGGCAGGAATTGTTTTGCTTGTTACCCATACATCGGCAAATGGTATCCCATTAGGTGCCGAAATAAATCCGAAATTCCGTTAATATCTATTTATGGATACTGGTTTGCTGCAAAGACTATTAAATCTTGATATGGACAATGTACTCCTTACTTCTGATGTTAATTTGGTAAATAAGGGTCCATTAGCAGAGGTTTTGTCGGATTGGAATTGTTGAAAAATAATGGTTGTTATCAACGTCAAGATTTGTATTATTGGCTAAGACTAGACAAAGGTGCTCAAGCTGAAGTTGATTATGTAATTTCAAAAAATAATGACATAGTTCCAATTGAGGTCAAGGCTGGTACTAAAGGATTTATGCAAAGTTTGTATAGTTTTATGCAAATCAAAAAATCAAAATTTGGAATCCGTACCTCATTAGAAAATTTTGGACAGATTGGTGATATTTATATTTGTCCTTTATACGCTATCGGTAATTTTTCATCAAGTCAGTAATGTCTTGATTTAAGTCAACTATTAGTTGGCTTGTGTTGTCCAAATTACTTTTATTAAAAATACTATACTTCTTGTAAATTAAATAGTAAAATTAAACTCTAACAAAAGAAAATTGTATATTTGTGGTGAATAAGTATGGTTTTCTTAAAAAGTTTAATACTAGTGTGCTCAGTTGTCCTTTGCACTCAAAGAAATAGTACAGCGTAGTTCCGAAATTTCAGTTTGAAGATAATAGAAATAGATTTTTTTTTGATGTTTAGCTGAAGAAATGTTTATACATTAATAAAGCTTTAGCCGTGTGTGTTTGTGATAATTTATTGTGATTTAATACCTTATATCTTAATATATTTAATAGTTATGAAAGACGTAATTTTTGAAGGCAGCAAAATTTTAAAAACAATTGATATCGATCTTAAATATCCAGAGTTAGACATTTGGGTAGACTGTCTTCATGCATATGCATTTAAGCCCAATGAAAGTTTTGCATTTCATGCTCATCCAAATTTTGAGTTACATTATATTGTAGAAGGAGAAGGAGAAATTGCTTTTATTGACAGCGAAATTGAGACATTGGATATTTATAAAATGCCTGCTAAGGTAAAAAGTAAAAACGACTCGTCTTTGGTGGAATATCAGTTCAAAGAAAATGATATAACTATTTCAGAAAACAGTATAAAATATTTCAAAGTTAAGGAGGGTTTTGCATTCATTAACCCACCTGGACAGTTTTGTTGGCACAAAGCATCTCACGACAGGCCTATGGTGGAATACATGATTCGGTTTTCGTTTAATATCAAAAAGTGTGATAACCCTATTAATACTCATTTTGTAAAAGAATATAAGTTAATACATCAATTGCTTTCACAGAATATTATTCAGACTTTTCAAGATGTACATGAGATAAAGGCAATTTTTGAATCTATATTTGAAGAAGCATATTTCAAAAAGCCAGCTTTTTTGGTAAAGATTAAAAACGAGATGATAAACCTTATTATTGCTTTCTCGCGACTGACCTGGGATCATCAAAAAACAAATTATTTTATTCCAGAAATTGAAACAACGCAACGGCGATTGGACATGATAAATAGTTATATTTTATCCAATTTGGAACAAAATATAACAATTGATAAGTTGTCGGTATTTGTAAACATGAGCGAAAGAAATCTTTGTCGTTTTGTAAAGGAGCGCAAAGGAATATCCATTCATCAATACATTATGCAGCAAAGAATTAACAAAGCAATCGAATTTATAAAAATGAAAAAATATACGCTTAGTGATGTCGCATTTATGACTGGATTTTCTTCTACTTCCCATTTATGCAAAAGTTTTAAAAAACACATTGGCAAAACTCCATCTGAAATTTAACTTTATAAATTCTCGCAAACTCACCAATTTGATATGAACAACAAGCTTGACATGATAATTGTATTTATTTACTTTGCCATTGTATTGTTTTTTGGAGGAAAAATAAGTCGTAAACATAAAAAAGATAGTGCAGAAGAATATCTAACTGGGGGCAAACAGATGAATTGGTTCCGAACATCCATGACGCTTATTGCAACTTCCATTAATGTAGGTATAATTGGATTTGTAGGTATTGGTTTTGTGTGGGGAATGGCAATACAACCCAATGCGGTGAATTTATGGTTTGCTGCACCATTTACAGCTCTTTTTTTTCTACCAATTTATTGGCGTACTAAAATTGTAACCACCCCTCAACTACTTGAAAAAAGATTTAATGTTTCAAGTAGAACACTGTTTTCCCTATTAATGACCTTTTTGAATGTTGTTAATTTAGGAACCTCTCTATATCTGGGAGGTTATATGTTTGAATACTTTTTTGGGTGGAATTTATATCTTTCCTGTTTGGTAATTGTTTTGATTGTTGCATTTTTGAACCTCACCGGCGGTATGAAAGCCATACTTGCCATTGATTTTTACCAAGGAATTTTTATATCTGTTACATTTTTAATCATTGGTGCTATTACATTGTACCGTATAGGGGGTATAACTGATTTTTTACACATTAAGATATTAAGTGAAGCACAAACACCTCTACCCTCATTACTTCTACCTTTTGATTTGTCACCGTCCTCACTTAAATGGTATGCAATGCCAATTGGTTTGATTTGGGCAATACTGGCTGGAACGAGTTGGATGGCATGTAATTTTAATATGGTACAACGATTACTTGCCGCTAGAAATGAAAAACAGGCACAAAAAGCTGTAATTTTCACTGCTTTTGGGAACGTACTTGCCTGTTTCATTGCCTATTTTATTGGTATAAGTGTTCGTGCACTTTATCCAGAATTGGTACATCCAGATCAAGCATATTTGGTAGCAATTATGAACTTTTTACCAGTGGGTTTCCGTGGATTAATAATTGTTGGGATGACTGCAGCTTTGGTCTCATCGATAAATGGGATGACCACTTCTACAACTTCACTTTTTGTAGAAGATATTTATCTTAGGTTTATCAAGCCTACTTCGAACTCAAAATCAACAAAACAGGCGGCACGATTTGCACAAGTTACTGTGCTCATTTTGTCTGTACTTTTAATTCCACTTGCTGCCAAAGAAAAAACCATTACTCGTTTAATACAAGATTTGGTTTCAATGCCTCTTGGAATAATGATTTCGCTATTTGGCTTGGGAGTGTTTTCTACAAAGATAACACCTAAAGCGGCTCTTTTGGGAGCAGTTATAGGTATACTCGTTTCGTTGGTATTATTCTTTTTCTACCCTACTATCAATTTCTGGAATCGTGGTGTAATAGGAAGTGCTACAGTGATTATTGTTGCAATTCTACTTAGTTTTTTTGAGAAAAAACAGACGATTGATCAATTGGAAAATCTTACAATCTTCACTGTTAAAGGTGCAAACACTCCTTTTATAGGTACTTTAGCTTGGAAAAATATACTTTGGTGGATAGGGGGAATTCAAATTTTGTGGGTTGTTTTTACCATTGCATGGGAAATGCTCATACTATGAACCAACATAGCTAATAATCTGATATTTGAATTACGAGAATAAGTAAAATGAATAAAAAGGAAAATAAAAAAACTGCGTCAATATCAATAATTCGCTCTTCTTCGGCAGAGTATTTAACGTTTATTGCATCTACAGGCGAAAGCGGTGTAGATGCTATTTATGAAGATGAAAATATTTGGTTGACCCAGAAAATGATGGGTGCACTTTATAACGTAGAAACTCACACTGTTAATTATCATTTAAAAAAAATATTTACAGACAACGAATTAGATGAAAATACAGTTATTCGAAATTTTCGAATAACTGCTTTAGATGGTAAAAATTATAACACCAATCATTATAATCTTTCCGCAATAATTGCCGTAGGATATAAAGTGAATTCTGAGCGGGCTGTTCAATTCAGAAAATGGGCAACACAGGTGGTGCAAGAATTTACCATCAAAGGATTTACAATGGACGATGAGCGTCTTAAAAATGACGGTTCAATTCTCGGTAAAAAATATTTTGAAGAACAACTCCAACGGATAAGAGAAATCCGTTTGAGCGAGCGTAAATTCTATCAAAAAATAACAGATATTTTTGCAACATCCATTGATTATGATGTAACAGCTCAAGCGACTAAACGATTTTTTGCTACCGTTCAAAATAAATTGCATTGGGCTATTCACGGTCAAACAGCAGCTGAAATAATAGTAAATAGAGCCGACCACCAAAAGGAAAATATGGGATTATCCACTTGGAAAGATGCTCCAAAGGGTAAAATCCAAAATTTTGATGTAAGTATTGCTAAAAACTATTTGTCTGAATTGGAGATGCAACAATTACAACGTATCGTTTCTGCCTATTTGGATATTGCAGAAGATATGGCGTTAAGGCAAATTCCTATGACAATGGAAGATTGGGAAAGCCGATTAAATAAATTTATAGAGGCTACCGATAGAAAAATATTGCAAAATGCTGGTAAAGTAACTGCTGAAATAGCCAAAGCTCATGCAGAAAGTGAATTTGAGAAGTATAGAATAATTCAAGACCAACTATTTGAAAGTGATTTTGATAGAATAGTCAAAAATCAACTTCCACTTAAAAAAGATTAAGATCTGCCAAATTAGTAGTAGATAATAAGTCAATCGTTTCAATCTAATTTTTCAGAACAAAAAATATCCAACAGAAATGATGGATATTTTTTTTATCCTTAAATTCAAAAATGATTGGCAAGATTATACAATAATAAATCTAAAAACTGTCTTATTTTTGTAACATAATACAAACACAAAAATTATCAAACCTTAAATATATATTCAAATGAACAAAATTCGACTTTTGGAGAACATTAAAGTAATGTTGATGACATTATTGGTGTTAATGAGCACGAGTTCCATTTTTGCGCAAATGCAAGTCATCAAGGGTAATGTGTTATCAGATACCGATAATGCTGGAATTATTGGTGCAACAATACGTGTAAAAGGATCTTCTAATGGAACAATATCAGATGTTAATGGAAACTTTAGTTTGTCTGTTGGTGATACTTGTTCACTGCTGGTGAGTTTTATTGGCTATCTACCCCAAACAGTTAAAGTTGATGGGAAGAGAAGTTTTTATAAAATTATCTTAGAAGATAATGCAAAAAACCTCGATGAGGTTGTAGTAATAGGATACGGCACTCAAAAGAAAAAAGAAGTGACTGGAGCTGTTGTACAGTTAAGCTCAGAACTTCTAACAAGATCATCTTCTAACGATTTAGGTGCAGCTATTCAAGGACAAATTGCGGGGGTAGATGTGCAGTCCAGTAGTGGTCGCCCTGGAGAAGGATCCAATATACAAATTAGAGGATTAAATACGGTAATGGGAAAAAATGAACCGCTTTTCGTAGTGGATGGTATCCCTTATGAAAGTAACCCGATGTTAAGTACAAATGAAATTGAGAATATTGATGTGTTGAAGGATGCTGCCTCTGCTGCTATATACGGTACTCGTGGTGCGGGAGGTGTAATTCTCATCACCACTAAAAAGGGAAAATCCGGCACCATGAAGGTAAGTGCCAATAGTTATTATGGAACTCAGGATATTAAATCATATTTGCCCTTGATGAATACTGAGCAATATTTATACGAATATTTTACGGCAGCTCAAAATGTAAACCCAGCTCAAAACATGTCCAATACCATGTCCAAATTGGAGCAAGCAAAATCTGGTTTTAATAATAATACCAATATGGTGCAAGCCTTACTCAAGGACAACGCACCCATACAAAATCACAGTGTAACCATTTCCGGAGGGAAAGATGAGCTTACTTTTAATCTTACAGCCAATTATTTTAATCAGGAGGGTGTAATTATTAATTCAAGTTCTGATAGGTTTAATTTGCGCGCCAATACAGAATACAAAAAAGGACCTTGGAAAATAAATACAGGTTTAGGCTTTATTTTGGATAACAAACAAAAGGAAGCTGACGGCATACTGCTGAGTGCTTACAGTTATTTGCCATACTTGAGTCCTATAAATGTAAATGCTTTAACATTGCAAAATGCAGGCAATGGCGATGCTAATGATGGTTCTGCTATTGTAGGTCTTTTTGGACAAATAAAACAAACTGACAATTCAAAAACTGGGGGCTTTAATGGAAATTTTCAAGCTGTATATTCAATTAACCCATATTTGTCTTATACAGCAAGAGTTGGTGGTAGTTATTCGGATGTGTTAGGTATTGTGGTTAATCCCATTGTGAATGTCTATAATAATGGAGTTCTAATACCTCCATCAACACGGTCTGGAGTTCGTAATACATTTAGTAGATCTACAAGTCTTACAATTGAAAATTCACTTAATTACAATAGGAAATTTGGCAATCACCAAATTAACTTATTGGGGTTATTCTCAACCGAACGTTATACTTTTTCATACTTTTGGGCACAAAGATATGATTTACTTTCCAATGATATCACTGTTTTAAATGGAGCACAATCTGATCCTGATGCAGGTTCGGGTAAAGGGTATTTACAAGATCGAAATAATTCTCTAGTAGGTATTTTAGGTAGATTTCAGTATAATTACAAAGGTAGATATATGTTGAGTGTCAGTGCAAGAAGGGATGCATCCTCACGTTTTGCTCCAGGAAATAGATGGAATACTTTTCCTTCGACCTCAATTGGGTGGAATGTCTCTGACGAAAAATTTTGGGTGCCAATGTCAGATTTTGTAAATAGTTTCAAGATAAGGGCAAGTCTAGGAACTACAGGAAATCAAAACTTTAGTGACTATGCAAATTCACCAGGCATTGTTATCGGAAAAAATGCTATTTTTGGAGCTGAGGGTAGTGATAAATTGCTATTGGGTGCCACCCAAATAGCATTTGCCAATCCAGACGTGAAATGGGAGACCAATGTACAAGAAAACATTGGTTTAGATTTATCTTTTTTAAAAAATAGTCTAACCTTGACCGGAGACGTATATTATTCCAACAAGAAAGATATGCTTTTCCCCCTTCTATTACCACTTTCAACTGGTGCAGGTCAAAATTCTACAGTAGTTTTAAATGTAGGTGACATGACTAATACTGGTATAGAGTTATCAACCAAATACCGTCATAAAGGCACATTCTCTTGGGATATCGGTGGTACATTTTCAAAAAACATCAACCTCGTTACCAAAATGAGTGATACCAATAAAATCAGTTATTTTAGTGCTGGGACAGTGGCTACTGGTGTGACAAATGCGGATCGTGTAACCGTTTTAAAAGAGGGATATGAGGCGGGTGCATTTTTTATGATGCCAACAAATGGTATTGTTAAAAATGCTACAGAATTAACAGAGTATCAAAAACTGGTTCCAACCGCCAAATTAGGAGATTTAAGGTATGTAGATACAGACCATAATAATATTTTAAACAACGATGATAGGGTATATTCAGGTAGTGGTATTCCTCAGTTTACTCTGGGATTAAATTTATCTTGCAATTACTCAAATTTTGATTTGTCTATGCAATGGTATGGTTCTTTTGGCAACAAAGTAATCAATGGCACAAAGATAATGGCTTATATGAAAGAAACATCCAGGGACTTGGTTTATCAGTGGTCTACCACAAATCCGGATTCTCCCATCCCGGCAAATAGAGGTGCAGATCATGCAAATTATCGGGGATATGCAGATGTTTGGGTGGAGGATGGAACCTTTATACGACTAAAAAACATAGCCTTGGGATATTCAATACCAAAAAAAGTTGTGAATAGTATGGG
>Ga0247844_1005236_pt1 | contig 16706 bp, 10 predicted proteins | sample LaCtaG_FD_192421 | JGI IMG/M metagenome (GOLD analysis project Ga0247844, IMG submission 192421) | Freshwater microbial communities from meromictic Lake La Cruz, Castile-La Mancha, Spain - LaCruzMarch201714.5m_1 | ecosystem: Environmental > Aquatic > Freshwater > Lake | place: Spain: Castile-La... | reverse complement strand
GCACGGCCTGGTCGATCATGCGGACCGGCTCGACGACGCGCCCGAACCAGCCCTGTCGATCGGCGCCGCGCGCGCGGAGCGCGGTCTTCGCCTGGCCGAGATCAAGGCTCCCTGGACCGGCTGGGTCGATGCGTTGCAGACCTTGCTCGATGATGCGGTTGCCGCGAAACGGGTGAATGGACGCAAATTACAGGCCCGCTTCTACGCTCCCTGGCTGCTGGCGCTGCGTGACTGGGCTGCAGATCCGCGGGCCGTTCGGCCGACGCTGGACGCGAACAGCGCTGCCTGGACACGCTTGACCCAGCCCGGTCTTCAAGAGGCCTGGAAGCAGGGTGAACCGCCTGCCCATCCGGCCCTGACGGCGATGCTGACGCTCCGCGACGCACTCAACGCGCTACCCGATGCGCGGGTCGCGATCCTGTGCCATGCCGCGCGCTGGGTCGCGGGGCGCTTCGCCGCCGAACAGGACCGTCGCGCCCAAATGGGCTTCAACGATCTCCTGACCCGGCTCGCCATCGCCCTGGACGGCCCGAATGGCGCGCGCCTGGCCGAGATCATCCGACGCCAATTTCCGGTCGCGCTGATTGACGAGTTTCAGGACACGGACCCGGTGCAGTACTGCATCTTCGATGCGGTGTATCGGATTGAGAGCGACGACCCCACGACCGCGCTCGTCCTGATCGGCGATCCCAAGCAGGCGATCTATGCCTTCCGGGGGGCGGATATCTTCACCTATCTCAAAGCACGCCGAGCCTGCACCGGCCGGCTCTATACCCTGAAGAAGAACTACCGCTCCACCGCGGCCATGGTCAGCGCCGTCAACCGGTGCTTCCAGGCCGCCGAGGACCGGGCGACCGGACACGGGGCCTTTCTCTTCCGCGGTGCGTCGGAGAACCCGGTCCCCTTTATTGCTGCAGACGCTCAAGGTCGCGCCGAAACTCTGTCCGCGGGGGGCCGGACCGTGCCCGCGCTCACCGCCTGGTGGCTACCCGCGCCGGACGGGGGCAAGCCGCTCGGCAAAGAGGCGTACCGCGCTCAGATCGCCGACGCCTGCGCGAGCGAGATCGTGCGTCTGCTCAACCTGGGTCAGGAGGGGCAAGCCGGGTTCGTCGCTGCTGAGGGTTCGGCGACACTCCGGCAACTGCGCCCGGCGGACCTGGCGGTGCTGGTCAACAAACGCACGGAGGCGGACAGCATCCGCGGCGCGCTGGCCCGGCGCGGCGTGCGCAGCGTCTATCTCTCCGACCAGGATTCGGTGTTCCAGAGCCTCCAGGCCGGCGAGATCCAGCATTGGCTTGCCGCCTGCGCCGAGCCCGACGACCCGCGTCTCCTGCGCACGGCCCTGGCGACCGCGACGCTCGGATTGCGCTGGGCCGAACTGGAGCAGCTCAATCAGAACGAGCTGGCCTGGGAGGCGCGTGTCCTCCAGTTTCGCGACTATCGCGACCGCTGGCGCAGTCGGGGCGTGCTGCCCATGCTGCGACGCCTGCTCAATGATTTCAACGTCCCGGTCCGACTGATCGGCGCGCGTCCGGAAACGCAGGCCGGGGTCGCACCGCTGGAAGGTGAGCGTATCCTCACCGATCTTCTGCACCTCGCCGAGTTGTTGCAACAGGCGAGTTCCCGGCTTGACGGCGAGCATGCGCTCATCCGCTATCTGGCCGAGCAGTGTCGGGATGCGTCACGCGGTGCCAAGGGCGACGCGCGCCAGATCCGCCTGGAGAGCGACGCCGACCTGGTGCAGGTGGTGACTGTTCACAAGTCCAAGGGACTTGAATACCCGTTGGTCTTTTTGCCCTTCGCCGCGGACCATCGGCCGGCCAAACTCACAGACCTGCCGCTCAAATGGCATGATGATGCGGGCCAACCGCAGCTTGCCCTCGCCGGCGACGCGCAGATCCTGGCGTTGGCCGACCGCGAGCGTCTGGGTGAGGACTTGCGCAAGCTCTATGTTGCGCTGACCCGGGCCCGCTATGCCACCTGGGTTGGACTGGCGCCGCTCGACAAACTGGAGAACAGTGCTTTCGGCTATCTGCTGGGCGGCGGGGAACCCCTGACGCCGGAGGGCTTGGCGCCCGCGCTGGCGGCTCTGTGTGGGGACAGCGCCGATCGCGTCGTCGTCCCGGCCCCCGCGCCGACCTCCGAGCACTTTTCGGCGGCGGACGCGGCGGTGACCCTGGGGGGCGCGCGCGCGTCACGTCGGGTGGTCCGCGAACCCTGGTGGATTGCCAGCTACTCCGCCTTGCGGACGGTCGCGGGTGATGCCGTTCCTGTTACTGAGCACATGCAGATCGACCCGGGACGACCTGACCCCACCCCCGAGACCCCGGCCGAGGACCGGTTCCAGGAGCTGCAGGCCGCACCGATGGCGGTGCCGACGGCCACCCGCCTGATCCCCGTCCCGCACACGCCGCATGCGTTCCCCCGCGGGTCCGAGGCGGGCTCCTTCCTCCACGATCTGCTCGAATGGGCCGCCACCCAGGGCTTTGCGGCGGTCGCGGCCGATCGCGAACGACTGCGCGAAACCGTTGCACGACGGTGTCGGCTGCGCGGTTGGGACACCTGGGTCGAACCCCTGACCGACTGGCTGCTCCGGCTGATCACCACGCCGTTGCGACTACCGCTCCGGGAGGCGGTGTCGCCCACCCCGTTCAAGCTCGCCGACTTGACCACTGCGGTCCCTGAGATGGAGTTCTGGCTGGCCGCGAGCCGCGTCGATACACTGGACATCGATCGGCTGGTCAGCGCCCACACCCTGGGGGCCGCGCCGCGCCCGGCGCTGGCGGCCGCCACGCTCAATGGGATGCTCAAGGGCTTCATGGATCTGGTCTTTGAGCATCAGGGCCGCTATTACGTCGCCGACTATAAGTCCAACTGGCTCGGTCCCGACGCCGCCGCCTACACCGCCGAGGCCATGCGCGCCGAGATTCTGCATGCCCGCTATGAGCTGCAGTACGTTCTTTATCTCTTCGCCCTGCACCGGTTGCTCAAGGCGCGACTGACTGACTATGACTACGACCGCCATGTCGGCGGCGCTGTCTATCTTTTTTTGCGCGGTATTGATGCACCGAGCCAGGGCCTGCATGTCGAATGTCCACCCCGCATCCTGATCGAGTCGCTCGACGCATGCTTTGCCGATGCGGCCGCGGAGGCCATGGTATGAGCGCCAATCGCAGGACAGGTACCGCGGTGCTCGGGGGTGCCAACGACGGCACTCGGTTACGAACCATCCTCGCGCGCTGGGCGGAGTGCGACTGGTTACGTCCACTCGATTTCGCCTTCGCCGAATTCCTTTGGCGCGAGGTCCCGGATGCGCCCCCTTTGCTGATTCTCGCGGCCGCGCTGGCGAGCCATCAACTTGGGCGCGGCCATGCCTGTCTCGACCTGCAAGCGACGCTCAAGGACCCGAGCTTTGCCCTCTCGCTGCCCCCCGAGGGGATGACGACGCCGGATAGCGAGCCGCCCCCGCGTCCCGCTGACGTGCTGAAGGGGCTGACCCTGCCCGACTGGCTGGCGGCAGTCACCCATCCTGAGCTGGTCGGCTCCGGTGCGGGTGCAACGCCGCTGGTCCTGATTGGCCCGCGCCTCTACCTGCGTCGCTATTGGGCCTATGAACAGGCCGTGCGCCATGGTATCCAGGCCCGGCTGGACGGGTCGGCGGGGCTCCAGGCGACCCTGCCGATGGAGGCGATCTGCTTGATCCTGAATCGTCTATTCCCTGACCAGTCGGCCACTCCAACCAATTGGCAGAAGCTCGCCTGCGCGTTGGCCGCCCGCAGTGCCTTCAGCATCATCACCGGGGGGCCCGGTACCGGCAAGACGACCACGGTGGTGCGGCTCCTCGCCTTGCTGCAGGCCCTGGCCCTCGCCGAACCGCCTGCCGGCAAGGTGCCCAGGCCGCTGCGTATCCGCCTGGCGGCCCCCACCGGTAAAGCGGCCGCGCGCCTGAACGCATCCATCGCCGGCACGGTCGCCGGCTTGCCGCTGGACGGGCTTGCCAACGCCGCGGCAGTGCGGGCCGCCATCCCGGTCACCGTCACCACGCTGCACCGCCTGCTCGGGAGTCGTTCCGATACCCGTCGTTTACGTCACCACGCCGATAATCCCCTGGCGCTTGACGTGCTGGTGATCGACGAGGCATCAATGATCGATCTGGAACTGATGGCCGCCGTCCTCGACGCGCTGCCGCCCAGGGCGCGCCTCATTCTGCTCGGCGACAAGGACCAACTCGCCTCGGTGGAGGCGGGGGCGGTCCTCGGTGAACTCTGCCGACGTGCGGGGGAGGGGCATTATCATCCTGCGACCCGTGACTGGCTTGCGACCGCGACCGGGGAGACGCTCGACCCGGCTCTGATCGATCCGGCCGGCACGGCTCTCGACCAAGCCATCGTTATGCTGCGCCACAGTCACCGCTTCGCTGCTGCCGGCGGTATTGGTCAACTCGCCGCGGCGGTCAACGCCGGCGACACCGCCGCCGCGCTGCGCATCTGGAACGGCCGCGCTGCCGACCTGGGCTTGGTCGAACTCGCTGACCAGGACGAGGGCGCCTTCCGCTCATTGGTCATCGACGGCAAGGTCGCTGGTCACGGCGCAGCGTCTGCCGCGTCGGCGCGCCCCTGCGCAACCTCGAACACGACGACCGATGGGTACCGTCATTACCTGGAGATGCTGCGTAACAGCCAACCGACCGGCACTGCCGACCCGAGCAGGTTCGACATCTGGGCTCGCGCCGTGCTCGAGGCCCACGGTCAATTCCAGGTGCTCTGCGCGTTGCGCCGCGGTCCCTGGGGTGTGGATGGACTCAACCAGCGCATCGCTGGCCTGCTCCACGCGGCGGGCCTGATTCCGGGCAGCGCCGGCTGGTATCTCGGCCGTCCGGTGCTGGTCACCCGCAACGATTACGGGCTGGGCCTGATGAATGGCGACATCGGCATCACGCTGGTCCGCCCCGACGGTGTCGCGGATCGGTTGCCGCTGCGGGTCGCCTTTCCCGCTGCTGACGGCAACAACGGTATCACCTGGGTCCTGCCGAGTCGTCTTCAGGCCGTGGAGACCGTTTATGCACTCACCGTGCACAAGTCCCAGGGTTCGGAATTCACCCACGCCGCGCTCGTGATGCCGGAGCAACCGAGCCCGGTGCTGACCCGCGAGCTCATCTATACCGGGATTACCCGCGCCCGCGTCCAGTTGACCCTGATCCGTCCCGGTGACGACCAAGTGCTGGCCGCAGCGATCGAGCGGCGCGTGTTACGAGCGAGCGGGCTGATGGGGGAGGATTGAGATCAGTTGGGTCATCCACTGATCGCCTAAGGCTTCAGGTTCCTCAGGCCCCCGTCTCCGGCGCCATTTGCGGCGTGAACCAGCCAGTGATCCGCGCCTGGGCCGATTCATGCAGCGAGAGCAATGCCGGCGTGAAAATGAGTACCAGCACGGTGGCAAAGGTGATGCCGAAGGCGAGCGAGACCGCCATCGGAATGAGAAACTGCGCCTGGAGGCTGGTCTCGAAGATCAGCGGACCCAGGCCGACGACGGTGGTGGCGGAGGTCAAGAGCATGGCGCGCAGGCGCGAGCAGGCGGCTTCTTCCAGGGCGCGGTCGACGTCCAGACCGGTGGTGCGCAGTTCCTGGTACATGCTGACCAGGATAATGGCGTTGTTCACCACGATGCCCGCCAGGCCGAAGAGGCCGAACATCGACAGCAGGGTCAGGTCGATCCCCAGAATCCAGTGACCGAAGATGGCGCCGATCAGGCCCAGCGGGATGGCGGTCATCACCACCAGCGGCCAGCCCCAGGAGGAGAAGACCGCGGCCAGGATGAGATAAATGAGCCCGAGGCCGATATAGAGTCCCAGTTTCATGTCCCCCAGGGTCTCGCGCTGATCGGCGGCGCGGCCCTCGAAGCTGTAGCTGATCCCGTAACGTTCCACCAGATCCGGCAGCAGGTCGCGCTCCAGCGCCTGATTGACCCCATCAGGGGTGTTGAGTGCGCGGTTGATGTCGGCCGAGACCTCGACCGCCAGGCGGCCATTGGCATGGCGCAGGGCCTCGAAGCCGCGTCGGCTCTCCCAGTCGGCCACCGTGTCCAGCGGCACGAAGGCGCCGCTCGGCACGCGGATGTTCAATTGCTCCAGCGCGTCGAGGCGGGTGCGCTCATGCCGCGGCAGCAGCACCCGCACTTCCAATTCGTCCTGACCGACCTGCACCAGTTGCGCGAGATAGCCGTCGAAGGCGGCGCGCAATTGCCGGCCCAGCAGTTCCGTGGTGACACCCAGTGACTGACCGGCGGGGGAGACCCGGTAGATCAGTTGCTCGCGGCCAAATGGCATGTCATCCACCATGTCCGATACGCCGGGGACGGTTTCCAGCCCTTGGGCCAGGTCCAGGGCGGCGGACTTGAGGCGGTGGGCGTCGTCGCCGATGAGCCGCACCGTGAGGTCCCGGCCGGGTGGGCCGGAGCGGCGCGACGAAATAACCAGGCTTTCGATGCCGGCCGGCACCTTGAGTTGCGCACGCCACGCGGCGAGCAGGGTCTCGTTGCGCACCGTGCGGTCCTCGGACGGGACCAGTTGCACCAGAAGCGAGGCGAGCTGATCGCCGCGTGCCCCGGCGCCCACATCCACCGCCACGGTGGCGCCCAGGCGTGCGACCGCCGCCTCGACCAAGCCGCCGCCCAATTCGCGCTCGGCCGCGCGCAGTCCATCCTCCATCTCACGCAGGAACGCAGCGCTCTGTTCACGTGGGGTCCCGGCGACAAAGGTGGCATTGGCGAAGACGATCTGCGCTTCCGGCGTGGGGAAGAAGACGAAGGCGATGCGCCCGCCCGCCAGCAGTCCGACCGACAGGATCATCAGCACCGCCACCGCGCTGACCGTGGTCCAGCGCCAGCGTAGCGAGGCCACCACCACCGGTCGGTACAGGCGGTCGCGGAAATAATCGAACCCGGCATCGACGCGCTTGCGCCAGTGCGGCGTCACCTGCTGCACCTGGTGGCTGAAGGCCGAGCGCAGATGCGCCGGCATGATCAAAAAGACCTCCATCAGCGAGGCCATCAGCACCATGATGGCAACGAACGGGATGTCCCCCAGGATATTGCCCATGATCCCGCCGACCAACATCAGCGGCAGGAAAGCGGCAATGGTGGTCAGGGCCGAGCCGACCACCGGCCAGAACATCCGTTTGGCACCGGCGATGGCGGCCTCCGCCGGGGGCAGGCCCATGCGGAAGCGCGACTCGGCGTATTCGCCGATGACGATGGCATCGTCGTCAATCACGCCCAGGGTGAGCAGCAGCGCGAACAGGCTCATCATGTTGATGGTGCCGCCGAAAGCCCACAGCAGGGTCAGCGCCAGCAGATACGCCGTGGGGATGCCCATCGCCACCCAGAGTGCGACGCGGCCGGGCAGGAAGATGAACAGCAGAATCAGTACCAGAGTGAAGCCCTGGAGTCCATTGTCGACGAGGAGGTCGATGCGGTCGCGGATGAGCTGCCAGGACTCGTCGAACACCGTGAGCTGAATCGACGGCGGCAGCGTCGGACGGGTGTCCGCGAGCCAGGCATTGAAGCGTTCGGCGGCGCGCAGCGAGTGGCCGGATTCAGCGCGCTGGATCAGCAGTTCCACCGTGACCGCACCATGGGAGCGGGCGCGTTCGGTCTCCACCTCGGTGAGGGTCAGGGCCGCGGGGCGGGCTTCGCGCACGATGGTCGCGACATCGCCCAGGCGTACCAGACCGCGGTCGTCGCTGGCGATATTGAGATCCTCGAAGGCCAGCGGGTCGCGGCGCTGCTCCAGACCGCGCAGTTCGCGCGCCCCGTCCGCCTCGCCGGCGAGGCCGGAGGGCAGATCCTGGGCGAGGCGGCCGACTTGCTGGCCGATGCCGTCTAGCGACAGCCCCAGCGTCTCGAGCGTGCGGCCGGGGACCTCGATGGCGATGCGTTCTTCCGGCAGCCCGGAGATGTCGACCCGGTCGATGCCGCGCGCCAGGAGTTCGCGCTCGAACTGGCGAACCCAGGGACGCACGTCGGCCAGGCTGGGCCCGGAGACCAGGACGCGCGCCACTGGTTCATAGCGCGAAACGCGGCTGACCTGCGGGGTCTCGGCGTCCTTCGGCAGGTTGCGGAATTCGTCCACCCGCTGGCGCACCTGATCCAGGGCGAGCAGGGCGTCGGTGTTCTCCTTGAGTTCCAGGGACAGGTTGGCGATGCCCTGGGTCGCAGTCGAGGTCATCTTCTTCAGCCCATCGACCGTCTTCAGACGTTCCTCGAACGGGATGATGATGCCGTTCTCGACATCCTCGGCGGAGGCTCCGCTCCACACCACCCGCACCGAAATGATGTCCAGTGCGAAGTTCGGGAAGAATTGGATGTTCATCCGTGTCAGGGCGATCGCGCCCAGCGCGAACACCAATACGGTCAGCAGGTTGGCGAGCAGTTTGTGGCGCGCGAAGACGGTGATCAGACCGCGCTTCATGGCATCTGCTCCGCGCGTTCGGCAGTCGCGCTACCGGGCTGGGGATGAGCGGCGGCGGTCTTGCGCTCCGGCACTTCCTGAACTTTGAGTCCGTCCACCGCGTTCGGCAGGTGGGTGACCATCACCCTGGTGCCGGGACCCAGACCCGTGGCGCGCACCAGGACTTCGCTGGCCCCGTGCTCCATGACTTCACCGACCCGCTCGACCGTGATCCCCTGCAGCCGTCCCTCGTTGACCGCGAAGACCCGCGCCCCGCCGTTGAGCGCGGCGAAGGGCAGGGCGATGGTATCCGGCATGGCCGGGCGCTGGAGGACCAGGTCGACGAAGGCCCCGAGCGGCAGGTCGGAACCGGGTTCCACTTTCAGCAGGGCATCCACCCCACGGGCGTCGGCCTCGCCGGCGAGGCGCGCCAAGACCGCCGAGAAGGGCCGACCCGCGTGGTTGGCGCGGGCGGTCAGGCGCTGCCCGGCTGCCAGCGCGGCGCGCAGTTCCTCGCCGCGGCTGCCCGGAATCTTGGCGCGCAGATACAAGCCATCCACCGGATAGAGCGTGAGGATGGTCTGGTTGGGTTGCAGTTGATCCCCGGCGCCCGCCTCGACGGTGCCGATGCGAGCGTCGAACGGCGCCTTGATCTGCGCCCGGGCGGCGTCGCGTTCGGCCTCGGCCAGCTTGGCCCCGAGCGAGGCCAGGCGCGCCGGGTGCTCGGCGATCGCCTGCTCCCGTAAGGTCACCGCCAGCCGGGTGCGCGCGAGCTGCTCGCGTGCCAGATCCACGTCGCTGGCGGTGCCGAGCTTCTGGGACTGAACCTTTTCCGACCGTCCCAAAGCCGCCTCGGCCAGGGCCAGCAGGGCGCGTTCCTGCTCCAGTGCCTGGCGGTCGTGGGTGAGCCGCAGTTGCTCTCTGGTCAGCTCGGCGCGTGCCTGGGCCAGTCGCGGCTCTAAATCCGCCGGGTCCAGCCGGGCGAGGAGGTCGCCCTGGGCGACCAGATCGCCGTCGCGCACCCGCACCTCAAGCAAACGGCCTGCTACCGGGGCCGCCGCCCGCACGCGGTCAGGCGCTTCCACCCGACCGAACAGATTGAGCACCGGACTGTGCACGGCGGGGGTCACGGTCACCGTCTCCACCCGCCAGACGCGCTCCTGGGGCACCACCGGATCGGGCTTGGGACGGGTCGCCTTCAGGGCGACAAAACCGCCAATGCCTAAGGCCAGAATCAGGAGAGGGAGGAGTTTTCGCAGCATGACGGGGATGAGGTTCCGGGAAGATAGCCGCAAGGTGGGGGGCGCGCGGCGGAGCGCAACCCGCGCGGCCCAGGATCGCCGTAGTCAGGTGCGCTCACTGTCACAGAAAATGAATAAAATTGGTATATGATGATATAATAATATCGCGTGTCGTAACCTAACGAGGAGCAGGCTGATGAACGAGATTGACGACTTTAGTTGTCTGCGCAAGTCGCCCTTGAGCGAAGGATTGACCGACGTGCAGTTGCGTGCCCTGACCGGGATCACCTGCTGTCGCCGTCTGAAAGACCACGAGGTTCTGATCGAGGAAGGAAAGGTCGACAACAAGCTGCACGTCATCACCGAGGGCGCGGTGGCCGTGACGCGGGATCTCGGCAAGGGCGAGTACATCACCATCCACGTCCTGCACACAGGGGATATGGCCGGGGAAATGGGGTTCGTCAGCGGTCGACCGCACTCCGCGACGTTGCGCTCATTGGGCCAGACGCAGGTGTGCAGTTTCGAACGTGCGGCCTTCGAGGACTTGCTGCCGGAGCACCCGTGGATGGTCTATCGGGTGATGCAGAACATCGTCGAGGTCGGACATGACATCCTGCGGCGGATGAACGCTCAGTACGTTGAGCTTACCAAGTACGTGACCCGCTCGCACGGTTACTGAGCCGCGGTGCTGATGACGCGCCGTCGGCCCGCCGCAGGCAGTGGATGGTGACCTCCGGTGGGCAATTGAAGCGCGCCGGGACGATGCTGCTCCCGGCCCCTGGCGAGGTGTAGCCGCGCAGTTGGCGCCACCGCCAGGGGCCATTGCGCAGGAAGCGGGGAACCTTCGTGTGCGAGATCAGTGCGAACCCGCCGGGCAGACAGATCTGGCCGCCGTGGGTATGGCCGCACAGCATCAGGTCGAAGCCCAGGCTGGCCGCGGCGCCATACGGCTCCGGGGAGTGCGCCAGCAGAATCGAGGGAGCGTCCGGCGGTACCTGCGCCGCGGCTGCCTCCAGGTTATGGGTGGCGTAGCGGTTGGGGTCATCGACGCCGGCCAGGTGCAGGTGTTGGCCGCCCCGCTCGATGATCAGGGACTCGTTCATCAGGACGCGGATTCCCAGTGACTCGATTCCGGGGACCATCGCGATCAAGTCATGGTTGCCGAGCGTCGCATAGACGGGTCCGCGCAGGTGGCGGCGCAGTTGCGCGAGGGCGGATAACGCCGGCTCGCAGGGTCCGACCGCCCAGGCCCGATAGTCCCCGGTGAGGACGCACAGGTCGTACTCCAGGGGACGGACACACGCGATGATGGCCGCGAGGATGGCCGCGTCCAAATCCAGATGCAGGTCGGTGAGGTGCAGCAGGCGCAGCCCCTCGAAGGGCGCCGGCAGTCCGGCAATCGGCACCTCATGCTCGACCCGACGCATCCTGGTCGCGTTGCGGAGTCCGCGGGCACGCATGCCGCTGCCGCGCAGGCTGAGTTCGATGGCGATGTGGGTCCGGCGGTAACGCTCGATTCCGAGCATACGGAAGCGGCGCTCGCCGATGTTGTCCAGATAATCCTGCTCCAGACCCCGGCGCATCCGCAGCAGGGCCGACCCGACGCGTCCGACCAGCGTATCGGCCGGCGCGGCGTCGCGCGGTACCGACGCGCCGTCGGCGGCGGTTTCGTCGGGAGAGCTTCTTACCATCACGTCAATCCACGCACTCCGCCGCGTCAGGGGTCGGCCACCGCGGTTCGGTCTGGATCTGCCGGGGCACAGCCCAAGGGCGTAAACCTGTCGCGTTTCGGTTCACTTTACAGCGCGATCGGGGAAGCAGTCCATGCGTAAGCACCCTTTTCGTCATCCGAATCTGCGGGTAGGTTGCGATCGTCGATCAAGCCGAGGACCCGGCCCCGCGACATCCGGGGCCGCTGCCAACACCGCGCACCTCCTCTTCGCGAGCGTCGCCGAGGTTTGCGCGACCCCTGCACCGCGTTACTATCCCCAGCCAGACACCGCGAGCCTGACCGCGAGGGGCCTTCATAACGGTCCAGCGACGCTGCTGTTGCGTGAAGAGGCGGACTCCGACTTGGTCCGAGAGGCGACGGGGGCAGCCTCAAGTCCGGAAAGATGCAGGACCGGGAGCTGGTCAATCGCTTCTGCTCCTTCGACCTGCTGCCGTTGGAGACCTATCGCGGCGACATGGACGAATGGCTCGCGGCCAGTCTGAAGCGGCTCAATCCGCCGCGCGTGGTGGTGCTCGGCGGCCCCGGCACGGGCAAGAGCGTCGCGCTGCGCCTCATCGCCCGCGACGCCTGGGATCTGCCCCGCCGCGAACCGATCGGGACCGGCCGTGGCGGCTGGGTGCCGGTGCGCTTCAGCTTCGCGGATCTGCGCGATGTCGGCTTCGATCTCCCCGCGGCAGTGACCGCGGGGTTCGACCGCGGCGGGTTAACGCTGCCGGTCCAACCCTCGGTCCCAGCCGGGCTGGCGGCTGCTGGCCCACTCGCGGCCTGGGCGAGGACCTCGCTGGCGGAGGGCCGTCTGCTGGTGCTGCTCGACGGACTCGACGAGCTCGACCGGGACGCCCGCGCCAAGGCCGCCCGCGCGGTGAATCAGGCCATCGCCGCCTGGCCGTACAGCGCCTTCGTCGTCAGTTGTCGCACTGCCGCCTGGCACGACCAGCTCGAAACCCCGCATCGTGCCGTACTGCACATGGCCCCACTGCACGCGGCGGCGGTGCGCCAATTCGTGCGCCGCTGGCGGTTCGACGCGCCGAAGTCGGCCGAGAAACTGCGGGGCGTCATCAACCGCCAGCCCCCGTCGCCGCTCTGGCCGTCAACCCGTTGATGCTCAACATCATCTGCTTCCTGTACGGCCAGCCCAAGTAACGGCTGCCGGACAACCGTGCCCAGTTCTATGAGGTCTGCGCGCGGGCGCTGCTCGAAGAATGGGACCAGGCGCAGACACTGACTCATCCCGCCGTGCCAAGCGAGGCAACTCGCAAACTCGTCGGATCGCTGCACGACTTCAGGCAAGATTCGCCGCGCGGGCCTTGATTATCGTTCCGGCCAGTGCCCTGGCCTCGCGCACTGGAGGTCGAGGCTTTAGCCGGACCAGGGCCGCGCAGACGCGATGTCGACCGGCTAAAGCCTCGACCTCCAGTTTTCTTGATGTCGACCGGCTTCGGACGGCGCGGCGACGGAACTCAAGCCCCCGCCCGTCGCGATGCCGGAGCTGGACCTGATGCGCGAGATGTTGCCGCAGCGCCGCGGAACCGATCCGGTTTGTCATGGTGGGTAGTCTTTGTTACTCTGCGTGCCGAGCGCGGGGTGACCCGCAGGCTCGATCCGACTCGGCGGTCCGCGCGCTTGATCAATGGTGGTCGGCGTCGGTCCCCCCGCGACGCAAAACCGTGAACCCGGTCAGGCCTGGAAGGGAGCAGCCGCAGCGGTGGAAGCGGGCGCCGGGGTGTGGCTGGCGCAGGCCGCCGCCCCTCATTTGGGCTCGGCCATTCGCCGATCCCGGTGGATCATTGCCGGATACTGGATCACCGTCCTCGCGGTACGCGCCGGTCACGCATCGGTTAAACTGCGCCCCAATCACTGCTCAATCCGGCTTTGTCCCCACCGCGCATGACCTATCAGGTGCTCGCCCGTAAATGGCGCCCCAAGTCGTTCGCCGACATGGTGGGGCAGCAGCATGTGGTGCGCGCGCTCAGCAACGCACTGGATCGGGATCAACTCCACCACGCCTATTTGTTCACCGGCACCCGCGGGGTCGGCAAGACCACCCTGGCGCGGATTCTTTCCAAGGCGCTCAACTGCGAACAGGGTGTGAGTTCCACTCCCTGCGGGGTCTGCGCGTCCTGCAGGGAAGTCGATGAAGGGCGTTTCGTCGACTTGCTGGAGGTGGATGCGGCGTCCCGTACCAAGGTGGATCAAACCCGCGAACTGCTGGAGAATGTTCCTTACGCGCCGGCCTGTGGCCGCTACAAGGTGTATCTCATCGACGAGGTGCACATGTTCTCCAACAGCAGTTTCAACGCGCTGTTGAAGACTCTGGAGGAGCCGCCGCCCCATGTGAAGTTCCTCCTCGCCACCACTGACCCGCAGAAAGTACCTGCCACGGTGCTGTCGCGCTGTCTCCAGTTCAATTTGCGGCGGCTGCTGCCCGAGGAAATTCGCGCCCGTCTTCAGTTCGTGTTGGAGACCGAGGGTCTCGCGTTCGAGACCGGCTCACTCGCGCTTTTGGCACGGGCCGCGGACGGCAGTATGCGCGATGGCTTGAGTCTGCTCGATCAGGCGATTGCCTACGGCGGCGGCCAGGTGATCGAGACCGAGGTGCGCGCCATGCTCGGGAGCGTGGGTGGCGATTTGGCCTTCGACTTGCTGGAGGCCCTGGCCGACGCCGACGGGGAGCGCGTGCTGGCGGAGGTGGAGCGGTTCAGCGCCCTGACCCCCGATTTCAGCGAGGTGCTGCGGGAGTTGATCGGCCTGCTGCACCGCCTGGCTCTGTTTCAGCAGGTACCGGCGACGGTTCCGGCGGATGATCCGGAGCGGGCGCGCATCGCGGACCTGGCCGAGCGTCTCGCGCCGGCCGACTTGCAGCTCTACTACCAGGTCGCACTGACCGGTCAGCCGGATCTGGCCTTGGCTCCGGATCCGCGCGCGGGGCTGGAGATGGTCTTGCTGCGGGCTCTGGCGTTCCGGCCCGCCGAGGGCGCGGTGCAGCCGTCGGCCGCCGGGGCCGACCGTTCCGCGGCGGTGCGTGCGGCGCCGACACGTCCGACCGGATCGTCCGCCGGGCTGGCCCGTGGCCCTGAATCCGGCGGATCGCCGGTGGCCGGTGCTGACCCTGCCGCCGGTGCGCCCGCGGTGCCGCCGGTGCGCGATCGGAGCGGTGCGCAACCGACCGGTCCGCGCCCGGCGCAGCCGCTGAATTCCACCCTGAGACCGGGTCCGGCGCCGCTCCTGACCGGCACGGCCGACTGGCACGCGCTGGTGGATCGACTGGGGGTCGGCGGTATCGCCAGCCAGCTTGCCCATCACTGCGGATTCATCGGGTTGGGTGAGGGTCGGCTGACCCTGACCCTGGACCCGACCGCCGAGCAACTGCGCTCCCCGGGAACCGAGGAGCGCTTGCGCGCCGCGCTGGAGTCCGTCCTGGGCGCTCCGCTCCGACTGGAGATTCAGGTCGTCAGGCCCAATGACGAAACTCCGGCGCAGCGGCGCACGCGCGAACAGGACGAACGCGTGCAGTCAGCCCAGGCGGCGCTGGCCGCCGACCCGGCAGCGACGCGTCTGCGTGATCAATTCGACGGCCAGTGGGTGCCGGGCTCGATCGAGCCCCTTGACTGACTGGTCTTTTTTGCGTCAACCCGGCGATCCGGCCGCAGGGCTGCCACCGCCACTGCTGAGAGGTACGATTGTGAAGATGGGACTCGGCGATCTCATGAAGAAGGCCCAGAAGATGCAGGAGGACATGAAGCAGGCCCAGGAGCGGCTGGCACAGGAGGAGGTGGTTGGTGAGTCCGGCGCCGGCATGGTCAAGATCACGCTGAACGGCAAGTACGAGGTCAGGCGGGTGGAGATCGACCCGTCACTGATGAGTGACGACAAGGAAATGCTGGAGGACCTGATCGCCGCCGCCTTCAATGGTGCGGGTCAGCGGGTCGCTGAGAAAGCAAAGGAAAACATGGCTGAATTGACCGCCGGCTTGCCGTTGCCCCCAGGCTTCAAGCTGCCGTTCTAGGTGCCGGCGCGTGATTCCAGCCGATTCACCCAACCTGATCTGATCACCGGGCACGACCATGGCCGAGCGTACCCTGCTCAATCAACTGATCGACGCCCTGCGCTGTCAGCCGGGGGTCGGCCCCAAGTCAGCCCAACGCATCGCGTTTCACCTGTTGGAGCGCGACCGGGAGGGCGGGAGCCGGCTGGCGCGGATCATGGCGGAGGCCATGACCCGCATCCAGCGCTGCGGTCGCTGCCGGACCTTGAGCGAGCACGCGTTATGCGGGCTCTGTGCCAACCCGAACCGCGATCCCGGCGTGTTGTGCGTGGTCGAGCAGCCCGCGGAGATCGTCGCCATCGAGCAGGCCACCGATTACCGCGGTCTCTACTATGTGCTTGGTGGTCGGCTCTCCCCGCTGAGCGGGATCGGCCCTGAGGAACTGGGGCTGGATGACCTGGAGGCGCGGTTGCGCGAGGGCGAGATCAAAGAAGTGATCCTGGCCATCAGCCCCACGGTGGAAGGCAGTGTCACCGCTCAGTATATTGCCGAATCCGCCCGCGGGATCGACGTCAAGGTGACGCGGATCGCACACGGGGTTCCCTTGGGCGGCGAGTTGGAGCACGTGGACGGCGGCACCCTGGCACTGGCGTTCTCCGGACGGCGCGGGCTGTGAGCGGCGCGGCCAGTCAAGATTAACCGAATCTCACTCACACGGAGATCACCTGATCAATGACCGACACCATCTTCGGCAAAATTGCCCGGGGTGAGATCCCCGCCGACCTGATCTACGAGGATGAGGACTGCGTGGCTTTCCGCGACATCAGCCCGCAGGCACCGGTCCATATCCTCATCATCCCGCGCAAGTCGATTCCGACGCTCGATCATGCGCAACCGCAAGACGCTGAGTTGATCGGCAAGCTGTTCCTGGCCGCCGCCGCGGTGGCGCGACAGGTCGGGATCGCCGACAGCGGCTACCGTACGGTTGTCAACTGTAACGCGGCGGGGGGGCAGACCGTTTTTCATCTCCATGTGCACCTCTTGGGCGGACGGTCTCTGGGGTGGCCGCCCGGATGAAGCGAAGAATCTTTGCCGTTGTAAGCGCATCGGCACTATCCCGTTGCCGGCTAAGCGGTTAGCATTGCGAGCCTACCGGCGCCGTCGCTTCGGCCGCCGCCAGGTCCCAAGTGCGGCCAGCCTAGCAAAGACCGGACCTTAACCGACGCCGACAAGAACAGGAGAGCGAGGGGGTCATCGACCTCCGTGCCCAGATCCATGGCAGTGAATTCCAGATCGTCAGGG
>Ga0247844_1005232_pt1 | contig 16708 bp, 16 predicted proteins | sample LaCtaG_FD_192421 | JGI IMG/M metagenome (GOLD analysis project Ga0247844, IMG submission 192421) | Freshwater microbial communities from meromictic Lake La Cruz, Castile-La Mancha, Spain - LaCruzMarch201714.5m_1 | ecosystem: Environmental > Aquatic > Freshwater > Lake | place: Spain: Castile-La... | reverse complement strand
ACCGCGCCCGGCTTGTGCTCGCTGAACCCCTCCGGCAGGAAAAGATAAATTTTCGCATGCAGGTTTCTGGTCGGGTGCGCCTTGATTTCCAGGCGTCCGTTCAGGACATCCTCCACGAACTGCCGGATGCCTTCCTCGATCTGACGCGAATACCCGGCCTGGGCGATGTCGTCGGAGAGAGCCTTTCGGAACTTTTCAATCGCCGCCCCGGCGTCTGCCAGAAAAAGATGCCCCTTGCGATGGTAGCTCTCGACGATCTCATCCACGTTGATCCCGACAAGGATCCTGATTTTTGGCACATTTTCCAGATGTGGGCCAACCGAGAAATACCCGGACGACCGAAGGTAGCCGACGAGCGCGTCAAAGTGGGCGATGTCCTTGTTCGCTGCGAATACCCCCGCGAACTTGTTCAGAAGGGAATTGGTTCCTTCGTTGGTGAAAAATTTTGAAGACACGCTCGTTTTTGTTCCGGGAACCAGCGATATCAGCGGATTCTAAGCCATTTCTCAAGAACAGAGCTTCGTGCCTTCAAATGCGCGACGCAGTGTCCGGATCGCCATCACGATGATCTATTTTGCATAAAACAAACTCGGCTTTGAGTGATGAGGGTCACTATTTGCTGCTATGAATACATCGGAGGATGTGGCAGAACCTGTGAGGACTTGTTCTGACAAGTGTTCTGAAAATGCTTTTCATTGAACCTGACATATGCGCAACTCGTTGATTCTCAACGATTGGCTGCCCCGCATGGACTCGAACCATGAATAACGGCTCCAAAGGCCGCTGTGTTACCATTACACCACAGGGCAGTATAATCTGCTTATCTTAAATTGCTTACACTCTCATTTAACATGGCTTCGACGGAATTTTCCTGTCGGTCTGGATGCCATCTCTTTTCGAGTCGTCCAATTACCCTGACAGGTCTTGAGCGCGCTGGCAAGTCGCGCTTTTCCCGCTGCCGCCGAATGGGCGCATCTCCGATCAGTGCAAAGTGAACAGGTGCCGACCCGTTTTGTCCGCCGCAGGCGGACTTTGGAGTGCGCTGCGTCCTCGCGGCGCTTTGGCCCTCTCATGGGCTTGCGCGAGGGTAAAAAGCCACGATTCCCTCTGCTCTCAAAGCGGTGCGGGGACGCGCCGCACTCCAAAAGATCCTCCGGATCGAAATTCGCAGGGCGCACTTTGCACTCAGAGATGCGCCCCCGCCCACCTGCAAGGTGCGGTCGGGCCCCGGGAGCCGGATGGGGGAGGATCGGTGTGGCGTTGGGGCCGGAGCTGGTGTATCGGGTGGGAATGGAATTTACAAAGATGAACGGGGCCGGGAACGATTTTGTCGTCGTGGATAATCGCCGCGGGGAGGTTCGGTTGAGCGCGGGGCAGATCGCGTGGCTTTGCGACCGGCACCGCGGGGTGGGGGCCGACGGGCTTTTAGCCGTCGAACCATCGGGCAGCGGAGCCGATTTCCGCATGAGGTATTACAACGCGGACGGCGGGGAGGCGGACATGTGCGGGAACGGGGCCCGGTGCTTCGCGCGGTTTGCGGCCCGGCTTCTCCCGCAGGCGCCCGCATCGCTGACCTTCGACACGCCGGCCGGCCGGATCCATGCCGTGTTTTCCGGCGCGCTTGTGACGATCACAATGAGCGCCCCGCACGGCCTGAGGCCTCCCTCGGAGCTGGACCTCGCGGGGGAGCGTGCCACCGTGCACTTCCTGAATACCGGCGTGCCGCATGCGGTGGTCTTCGTGGAGGATGCCGGGGCCGTCGATATCGCGCGCCTCGGCTCGGCCTTGCGTTGGCACGAGGCGTTTGCCCCCAAGGGCACGAACGCGAATTTTGCCCAGGCCCTGTCGCCGGGCAACCTCGTGCTGCGCACTTTCGAGCGCGGCGTCGAGGGCGAGACCCTCGCCTGCGGGACCGGCGTCTGCGCTGCCGCCCTCCTCCACCACCTCGCGGCCGGCGCCCCCTCTCCGGTTTCCGTTCAGGTCCGCGGTGGAGAAACGCTGGCGGTTGGATTCAAAAAGGATCCCGACGGGGGGTTCTGCGACGTCACCCTCACCGGCCCCGCGGATTTTGTTTTTGAGGGAACGCTCTCCGAAATTCCCGGTTGACGCACCGGTGGGACCGCCGATAGGGTTCCCGACTGCCCAAGACCGGCCCGCCACGTCTTTGGCGGACCGAACCTTTCATGGCAGAAGAACTCTCCTACGTCCTCATCACCCCGTATTCGCTGCGCAAGTCGCGGACCGGGGGAATCATCTCGCGCCTTCTGGCGCGGACGGGGCTCGAGCTGGTTGGGGGGCGCCTGTTTGTTCCGTCGCCGGCGCTGGTTGAGGCCTACGCGGAGATCGCCACCGGACCCCGCGATCCCCGGCATGAGGCCACCCAGGAGCTCATCCGCACCTACATCCGGAAAAATTTCCTGCCGGCGGCGGACGGCACCCCGGCGCGGGTTCTGCTCCTGGTTTTACGCGGGGAAGACGCGGTTCTCAAGACCCGGAATGTGACTGGCACGATCGTCTCCGACAGGCCGAAGGGCGAGACCATCCGGGACACCTACGGGGACTACATCGCCGGGGACGGGCGGGTGGTCTATTTCGAGCCTGCCGTGCTGGCGGCGCCGGACGCAGCGACCGCCCGCGAGCACCTGAGCCTTTGGGGGCGCTACTCGGATGCCGATGCGGGCGTGCTGGAGGACAGCGTGATTTTTCCTGCCGGCGAGAACATCGAGACCACCCTGGTGCTGATCAAGCCCGACAACTTCCGGTTTGCCAACGTGCGGCCGGGAGGCGTGATCGACATCTTCTCGCGGAGCGGGCTGGCGATCATCGGATTCAAAGTCCACCACATGAGCGTGGACGAGGCCTCGGAATTTTACGGGCCGGTGCGGGACGTCCTCCTCGACAAAATGCGGGAGCCCAGCGGCAAGCGGGCCCGCCTGGCCGTGGAAGAGGAACTCGGGATCCCGCTGGGCGAGGCGGCCGAGGCCGGCCTCGGCGCCCTCCTCGGCCCGCTGGCCGCCGGCGCCCACTGGGAGACGCTCGTCCAATTCATGTCCGGCACGCGCCCCTCGCAGTGCCCCGCCGACCGGCGAGGAGCCCCCGGCACTGAGAAGTGCGTCGCCATCGCCTACCGCGGCCTCAACGCGGTCGCAAAAATCCGCGAGGTTCTCGGCCCCACCGATCCCGCCAAGGCCCCCCCGGGGTCGATCCGCAAAGAATTTGGCCAGACCGTCATGATCAACGCGGCGCACGCCTCGGACTCGGCGGAAAATGCGCAGCGCGAGATGCGGATCATCCGCATGGAGGAAAACAATCTGAAACCGTTGCTTGAAGCGCACGGTTTGTCCGTCTAAAACCAACAGCAGTCAAAATCTATGGAAATTGCGTCCCGACTCAGCGAACTCACCCCGTCCCTCACCCTGGCCATCGACAGCAAAGCCAAAGCCCTCAGGGCCGAAGGCGTTGACGTCTGCGGATTCGGAGCGGGCGAGCCCGACATGGACACCCCCGAGCACATCAAGGCGGCTGCGGCGGCTGCCCTTGCCGGCGGCCACACGAAATACACGCCGAGCTCGGGCATCCCGGAGCTGCGGCAGGCGATCTCCAAGAAGTTTGCGGCGGACAACGGGCTGGAATACAAGCCCAGCCAGATCATCGTGAGCAACGGCGCCAAGCAGTCCTGCTTCAACGCGATTGCCGCAGTCGTCAACCCCGGCGACGAAGTGGTGATCCCCGCCCCCTTCTGGCTGAGCTATCCCGAGATGGTCCGCATCGCCGGCGGCGTTCCGGTCATCGTCCAGACAAAAGAGGAGAACGGGTGGAGGATGACCGCAGAGGAGTTTGAAAATGCGATGACCCCCTGCACGAAGATGGTGATCATCAACTCCCCCGGCAACCCGACGGGATCGATCTACAGCAAGGACGAGCTGCGCGCGATCACCGAGGTGGCCGCCGAGGAGGACATCTACATCCTCTCCGATGAAATCTACGAGAAGCTGACCTACGACGGCGCGGAGCACGTGAGCATCGCCTCCCTGACCCCGGAGGCCTACGACCTGACGATCACGGTCAACGGGTTCAGCAAGGCCTACGCGATGACCGGATGGCGCCTGGGCTACCTCGCCGCTCCCGAGCCCCTGGCCAAGGCCATCGACTCGATGCAGAGCCACATGACCTCAAACCCCTGCTCGTTTGCCCAGTATGGCGGCCTTGCGGCCCTCACGGGTGACCAGCAGTGCGTCGTCGACATGCGCGAGGAGTTTGATATCCGGCGCCAATACATGTTCGAGCGCCTCAGCTCGATCCCCGGCATCTCCGCCGTCAAGCCGCTCGGCGCATTTTACATCCTCGCAAACGTCAGCTCGCTCGGGCTCAAATCGCAGAATTTTGCGGACCGCCTGCTCAGCAAATCGAACGTGGCCGTTGTCCCCGGCATCGCCTTCGGCGACGACCGCACGGTCCGCCTGAGCTACGCGACCAGCCTGGACGTCATCAAGACCGGCCTCGACCGCATCGAAGAATTCTGCAAATCCCTCTAAGCGCGTGTCCGTCCTCATCGTCGGTTCGATCGCGCTGGATGACATCAAGACCCCGGCGGCGGAGCACCCCAACCTCCTCGGCGGCTCGGCCTCCTACGGGGCCGTCGCAGCCTCCTACTTCAGCCCCGTCAACCTCGTCGGGATCGTCGGCGAGGATTTTCCTGACGAGCACATCGAGCTGCTCCGGGGACGCCGGATCGATCTCGGCGGACTGCAGGTCGTGCCCGGGCAGACGTTCCGCTGGTCCGGCGAATACATGGAGGACATGAACACGCGCGAAACCCGCTCGGTGGCGCTCAACGTGTTCGAGCACTTCTCTCCGGATCTCCCTGACACCTACAAATCCACGCCGGTGGTCCTGCTGGCGAACATCGCGCCCGACCTCCAGCACCACGTGCTCGACCAGGTGGACAAACCCCGCTTCGTCATCGCCGATACGATGGACCTCTGGATCAACATCGCGAAGGACTCGCTCATCCGCCTGCTCGGCCGCGTGGATATGCTGATCCTCAACGACGGGGAGGCGCGCCAGCTCACCGGCGAGTCGAACCTTGTGAAGGCCGCGAAGGCGATCATGGCCATGGGCCCGAAGTTTGTGGCCATCAAGAAGGGCGAGCACGGATGCCTGCTCTTCAGCGCCGCCGGGGAGTTCTTCAGCTGCCCGGCCTTTCCGCTCGAGGAGATCCATGATCCGACGGGCGCCGGAGACACATTTGCCGGCGGCCTGGCCGGCATGCTGGCCCGCGAGAGCGATTCCGGTCCGGTGGATTTTGGATCGCTGCGCCGGGGCGTTGTCTTCGGCACGGTGCTGGCCAGCTTCAATGTCGAGGCTTTCAGCCTCGAGCGGCTCAAGACCGTCGATGCCGCCCAGATCGAGGACCGGTGCCGGCGCCTCCACCACCTGAGCCAGTTCGACGCCGCCTGAGAAGCCCCGGGGCCGGCCAAGCCCATCGGGCAGCTGCCGGAAACGCCCGCTTCAGAGCGGGATCGCCCGCCCGGGTTCGGGGACGATCACCTCGGTTTCGGGGAGCTCCTTGAAGAGGGCAAGCTGGAACCAGTCGATGGCCGGCTTATCGCCATGGACGAGGACCACACGCTTCGGCTTGAGGAGCAGGGCATAGTTGCGGAGGGTCTCGCGGGACGAGTGCGCGCTGAATTGAAACTCCTCGATGTGGCAGCGCAGCACGGTGGGCGGCGCCCCCTCCTCCAGAGAGACCTCGGAACCCGCCTCCGCCCGCCGGATCTTTCCCGCAGGGGACTCCGGATCCGAATACCCCACAAAAAACAGGCTCTGGTTCGCGTCGCCAAGGATCCGGCGGCAAAAAATGTTGGAGAGCGTGTGCTCGGTCATCATCCCGCTCGAGAGGGCGAAGATGCATTTCTTGCGCGGAGAAATCGTTTGGACCTCATTCCCGGAGAGGACGTAGGGCGCCATCTCCTGGAGGAGGAGGAGCTCGGGGTGGCTGCGGACGGAGTCGGCGGCGGTGGCATCGTAAAGGCCGGTGACCTTTGTGCTGAGCCCGCCAATGTAGATCGGGACGTGCGCGAGCAGCCCCCGGAGGCGCATCTTCCACAGCATGGCGAGAAGCTCCTGGGTCTTGCCCAGGGCGAACACCGGGATCGTGACGCTGCCGCCGGCATCGAAGGCCCGGCGGATCCCGCGGGCCAGGCGGTCCTCCTCGTTGGCGCGGGTGAATCCGGTCGGGACCGGGGAGTCGCCGCGCGTGGTCTCCATGATGAGCACGTCCACCCCCTCCTCCGGGAAATTTGCCCCGCACATCAGGGTCTGCGGCTCAAAATTCACATCCCCCGTGTAGAACACCGAGCGCCCCTTGTGGCGGATCATGACCCCCGCAGATCCCAGAATGTGCCCGGCATCGTAGAGCTCGAAGGTGACCTCCCCGTCGCTCTCCGACGGGTCGCCCCGGAGGTCGAACCGCTTGCGCAGGGGGCGCGGATGCCAGGAGCGCGAAGAAAATTCCACGCCTCGGTGCGTGAAGAGCGGGTATTCCGTGATGCCGTCATCCTCCCGCTGGCGGAGCATGACATTCACGGAGTTGTGGAGCATCACGTCGGCCACGCGGGCGGTCGGCTCGGTCATGAACACCCTTGCCTGCGGCTCGCGGCGCGTGAGGACCGGCAGGGCCCCCACGTGGTCCTGATGCGCGTGGGTGAGGATGATGGCGTCCACCGTGCCCTCGGGCACCAGCGGGAAATCCGGCATCGCGGCGCGCCCCTCCAGCTTGGGGTGAAGGCCCGCATCAAGGATCAGGTTTTTTCCGCCGATTTTCAGCCAGTAGGAATTCGATCCGATCTCCGTGCGGCGGGTGAGGTTGACCAGTTCCATCTGCCGCCAAGGTGTCCGACCCGGCCCGTTTGCTCAATGAAAATCCCGCGGATTTGACAAGCTGCTGGATTTTCCCCGGCATCCCCCTAGTATCGCGCGGCATGAAGTATATTTTTGTGACGGGCGGGGTGGTGAGTTCTTTGGGCAAAGGGCTTGCGGCGGCATCCCTTGGCACGCTCCTGGAGCGACGGGGGCTCAAGGTGGTCCTCCAAAAACTGGACCCCTACCTGAATGTCGATCCGGGCACGATGAACCCCTTCCAGCACGGGGAGGTCTATGTGCTGGCCGACGGCGCGGAGACCGACCTGGACCTCGGGCACTACGAGCGGTTTACCGACTGCGTCCTCACGCGGGCCAACAACCTGACCAGCGGCCAAGTCTACGAGACCGTCCTGGCCAAGGAGCGGCGCGGCGATTACCTCGGCAAGACGGTTCAGGTGATCCCCCACATCACCGACGAGATCAAGGGCCGCATCCGGCAGCTCGGTGAGACCTCCGGCGGCGACATCGTGATCACCGAGATCGGGGGCACGACCGGAGACATCGAAGGCCTCCCGTTTCTGGAGGCGATCCGGCAGTTCATCCTCGAGGTCGGCCAGGAGAACGCGATCATCATGCACGTCACGCTGGTGCCGTTCATCAAAGCGGCGGGCGAGCTCAAGACAAAGCCCACCCAACAGAGCGTCGCGAAGCTCCGCGAGATCGGCCTCCAGCCCCAGGTTCTCATCTGCCGCACCGAGATGCCGCTGGACGCCGACGTGCGCCAGAAACTTTCCCTCTACTGTAACGTCCCGCTCAGCGCCGTCATCGAGGCCGGGGATGTCGAGCACACGATCTACGAATCCCCCCTCAACCTGCAGGCCGAGGGCCTGGACGACATCATCTGCAAGATCCTCCGCCTCGAGCTCCCCCAGCCGGATATGACCGACTGGAAGAAGTTCGTGCACCGCGTGATCTCGCCGAAAAAGCGCGTGCGCATCGCCATCGTCGGCAAATACATCGAGCTTCAGGACGCCTACAAAAGCATCTACGAATCGCTCACCCACGCCGGGGCCTCCCACGACTGCGGGATTGACCTCGTGCTCGTGGACGCGGAGGACATCGAGGCCGAGGGGGCCGACAAATACCTCCGCGGCGTGGCGGGCGTCCTTGTCCCGGGTGGCTTTGGCGACCGCGGCGTCGAGGGGAAAATTGAGGCCGTTCGCTACTCGAGGGAGTCCCGAACCCCATTCCTCGGGCTCTGCCTGGGCATGCAGGTGGCGACGATCGAGTTCGCGCGCAACGTCTGCGGGCTCGAGGGCGCCAACAGCACGGAGTTCGACCCGGCCACCCCGCACCCGGTCATCCATATTCTTGAGGACCAGAAGGACGTGATGGAGAAGGGGGCCTCGATGCGCCTGGGAACCTGCCCGACCCTCCTCGCCAAGAGCAGCCTGGCCCACCAGGTTTACGGCCGCACAGAAATCATGGAGCGGCACCGCCACCGGTATGAGTTCAACATGGCCTACCGGGAGGCGATGGAGAAGCGCGGGTTCGTGATCGCGGGGACCTCCCCCGAGGGCGATCTCGTGGAGATCATCGAGATCTCAAACCACCCCTGGTTTATCGCCTGCCAATACCATCCCGAGTTCCAGTCCAAACCCAACGCCTCTCACCCCCTCTTCAAAGGGTTCACCGCAGCGGCGCTGGCCCACGAAGATTGACCTCCATGAACAAGAACCTCTCATTCAACGACGTCGAGCGGACGATCGAATTCGAGTTTGTCCGCGCCACCGAGAACGCCGCGCTGAACTCGATCCACTGGATGGGACGCGGCGACAAGGAGGCTGCCGATGCGGCCGCCTGCGACGCCATCTACGGGGTCTTTGACCTGGTGGACATCTGCGGAGAGGTCGTGATCGGCGAGGGGATCAAGGACAACGCGCCCGGGATTTTTCTCGGGGACAAGCTGGGGACATGGAAGGAGGGGTCCGCGCGCTTCGATATCGCGCTCGACCCGATCGACGGAACCAGCAACATCGCCAAAGGACTCCCCAACTCGATCTCCGTCCTGGCCTCGGCCTGGGTGCCGGAGGCAAAGGCCGCCGGCATGGTCAACATCCCCAGCTTCTACGTCGAAAAGATCGCCTACGGCCCCGAGGTCGCCCGCGCAATCAGCAAAAATGACCTGGCCCCGATCCGGCTGGAGTCCCCGTTTTCCCGCACCCTCGTCATTGCGGCCACCGCGCTGAAAAAGCGGATCAGCGACCTCGTGGTGGTCGTTCTCGACCGGCCCCGCAACCAGTCCTACATCGATGCCGTCCGCAAGGCGGGCGCCTCGCTGCGCCTGATCTCGGATGGCGACATCGCGGCCGCCGTGGCCCCGTCGCTTCCGGATTCCGGCGTGGACCTCTACGCGGGGATCGGCGGCGCGCCCGAGGGAATCCTCACCGCGGCCGCGCTCAAGGCCCTTGGCGGTGAGATCCAGCTCCGGATGTGGCCGAGGGACGACGCCGAGCGCGACGAGCTGCTCAAAAATTGCTCCGCCATGGACCTGAGCCGGGTCTATTACCGGGATGACCTTGTCGGCGGAGACAGCGCCATTTTCTGCGCCACGGGCATCAGCGACAGCGCGCTGCTCCCCGGGGTGAAGCTTGTCGGCAACACGGCCGTGACCCACTCGATCCTCATGCGCTCGCGCAGCAAAACCGTCCGCTACATCCGCGCGGTCCACAACCTTTCCCAAAAAACCATCCACCTCCGCAGCGCCTCGGCCGAGATGAAGATCTGAGGACCTCACGCACCCGGTGATTCATGCAGAAAGCAGCTTTGAGGCAGGGTGATCAAGATTGACAGGTCTGACAGGAGGAGACTCGTCAAGATGCGGGGAAAATCCTTTGTCCTCCGGTAAACCCTCCAGAATTCCTTCCTGATCATCCTGAAATCCTGTCAGAAGGTTTTTCAATCGCTGTTTTCGGGTTTGTGCGCCCGAAAGGAAGGCCTGAGGAAGTGTTCCGTGCTCCGTTTTCAGAGCGAAGGTGTCAGTTCTTCCATGTTTACATGAAGACGAAGAGGAAAGCGGAAGGCGTAGCCGATGGCGGATGAATGATGGCGGAGGTCTTAATAGGGTATCCGAATCATCGGGTGATCTTTATCGAAGTCCTTCGTGTTTCGTGTGACGAGGATGCAGCCTTCGCTATCTGCTGTGGCCCAGATAACGGCGTCGGGAAGTTTGAGCCGTTGCTTTCTTCGCGCCTCGACAGCAAGATGAGCGACTCGCGAGGAGAGTTCCACGATTCGCATGGACTCAAGAAGCCCCTTCGCGGCTGCTTTTTCGGACTCCGTGTCTGCTCCACACATAATTTCCATCCACGAGATCACCGAATAGCGGAGATCGTCGTAGCGTTCGATCTCCTCCGCAGCCCTCGCGTCCCCTTGGAGAAAATCAATCAGCACATCGCTGTCCAGGACCGCTTTCATTCATCCCATTCGGCACGAACTGACTCGACATATTGCCTGCCGTTTATCTTCTTGCCGACCCAAGCTCCAAAAGCATCCGCACGGGGGCTGGAATTCCGGGCGGAAAGAGCGTCACGAACAGCGCGCCGAACTGCCTCGGTCCGCGAAATCCGTTCCCGTTGACACCACAAGTCAAGACCGCGCACTTGCTCCTCCGGCAAATCAACAATTGTTCTCATGATGCCGTTATCATATATCAGACAATGTGGTTGTCAAATAGATTGCGCCTTCAATTTCCGCAGCATGCTGCGCAGGGGTCCATGTTGACGTGGGGCGGGAGGAAAAAGCGGAAGGCGTAGCCAATAGCGGATGGCGAAGAGCGGAAAGCGGAAGTGTGAAGCGTGAAGCTTGAAGGCTGAAATCAGTCGAGGGGCGAGGGGCGTGAGTGGAGGTGATATTGTGATTCTCCGTCCCGAAGGAGTCGATTCCTTGTTCCTCGGTTATAGTCTGAACACACCTTCAATCAGCCGGCAGAAAGCGAGCCGAGGCCAAGGCGATGCAGTGGTTCACATCGGATCGTCCTCACTTGCTGACATCACACTGAATCTTCCACCCCTCTCCGAACAAACCGCCATCGCCGAGGTGCTGACGGAGATGGACGCGGAGCTGGCTGCCCTGGAGCAACGACGGGAAAAGACCCGCGCCCTCAAGCTGGCCGTGATGCAGGAACTTCTAACCGGGAGGACGCGACTGGCATGACGGGTCCAATTACACCAACTTTGAGTGTGACGCAGATGGCTGATTTGACCTGCCGAATCATCAGCGTCCGGGAGCTGCTTGTGGACTCGGCATTGGCCATTCCTCAGTATCAGCGCCCCTACAAGTGGACTGGCCGGAACATCAACCAACTGTTCTCTGATGTCGCGATCCACAAGGACAAGTCATCCTACCGCTTCGGCACGATTGTCTTGCACGAGCACAATGGGAGGAAAGACATCGTTGATGGGCAGCAGCGCACCATCAGCCTGCTGCTGGCGGCCCAGTTCGCGGCGGATGGGAGGCGAGTCGTGTGCGAATCGTGCCATTGTGCTGATTTTCGAGGGCGTGGGCAGCGAAGCCGTTGCCTTCAATCGATCATACCGGAAATACCGAGGTTTCTGGGTAGGGGGGGTGTCAGCGCGAAGAAATCCGTCACCCCGGCCGATTTTCACGAGAAAACTTGGTATAATCCATTGGAAGCGTGCTTTTCACCTCTTCCGTCAACCGGCGGGGAGGTTTTTCCCCGTCACCGTGCAATCTCAACTGTTGAGGGGGGGTGATGAATCATGAAACCAGACCAAATCGCTGCCCAGAAAACCCTGTATTTATCAGCATCCCAGAGTAAAAAGAGGTTTGGGTTGGGTGGGACTCGAACCCACAACCAACGCCTTAAAAGGGCGCTGCTCTACCATTGAGCTACCAACCCGTCAGGGGAAAAACAGTAAAGCCCCGGGCGGAGGACGCAATCCAGAATCTCAAAAAATCTTTTTCCGGGGTTTGATGCAAAGCGGGTGAGGCCGCCGTTGCGCCGAGGGTGTGATGCCAGCCAAGCCCGGGGTAGAGCGGCCGCTCTACCCCGGCAGGGGTCAGGGAAAAGGGCCCGTGCGCGAACTGGACTTTCTGGCGCAGGCGAAAGCGTTGGGGGGAGACCAACCGGTCGGCAAGGCGGTGAGCGAGTTGGTGTCCGAAGGGAGAAGGCAAGCCGTGCTGTATCTCGACACCGGCGGCTTGGTGAAACTCTATTACCCCGAGCCGGAGAGTGCGGCTGTTGCAAAAATTATGGCGGGGAAGGCGATTCCACCGCTTCTCTGAAGGCGCCTCCGTCCCCTCGAATACCGTTGATGCGCGGGGAGGGAAAGACCCGTCGCCATCGCGGATTCCCGTGGAGGCGTCAGGGCGGGGGAGCTACGGCTTTCTTCCGTCCTGGGGAACCGGGGCGAGCCTGGCGGCATCGACGCCGCTGCGCTGGAGCACGGCGACGGCGGCGTCGTGGTCCGCGCGGGGGAGGGTGGGCGTGCGGGAAAAGATCCAGGCAAGCTTGGCGTCCGGGGTCGCCACGACAGCCCAGCGGCCGTCCTCGGAGACGGCGAGGATGACGAGCTGGATTTTGATCAGGCCGCCGAGGAAGGAGGCGGTCCAACGGGCGTTGGTGCCGGGGTCGTTGACCGTGGCCACGTTACCTGCCTTGAGGAGCTTGCCGTCAAACCCGCCCTTGCGGGCTTTGAAGACCGTGTCCACTTTTCCCTCCGGGGTGAGCCGGTAGGTCTCCACCGAGTTGTAGCAGCCCTTCTCGGCGAAATACGGGATGTTGGCGATCACGTGCCAGTCGCCCATGTAGCGCGGCAGGTCGACTTTTTCGGCCGGCACGACCGCCGTGCGCGGGGTTGAGGCGCAGCCGCCCACGAAGAGGCCGAAGATTCCGGCGAGAAGGGGTTTGATCATAGCCGCTACCATTAGCCCGGTTTGGCGGTGGTTGCAAACGCGGAGGGGCGGGGCAGGAAAGAGCGCGGTGAGGTGGTCGGAATCGCGCGGCCTCCCAGTTTTTTGGCGGCCCAATTTGGGATTGAACGTGCGGGCTGGCGAAGTGTCTGAAAACCCGTATTCTTTGCACTATGATGACATGGATTTTATTAATTGGTGTTCCGATGCTGATCGGCCTTTGGGCGCAGTCGCGGGTCTCCAGCGCGTTTGGCAAGTGGAAGCAGGTGCGTGCGGCGTCGAACCTGACGGGGGCCGAGGCGGCGCAGAGGATCCTTGCGGCGGCGGGGATTCGCGATGTGGAGGTGGTGGCGATCCGGGACGCGCTGGGCGACCACTACGACCCCGCGCACAAGCGGCTCTGCCTGTCGCCGGAGGTCTACAGCACCCCTTCGGTGGCGGCGCTGGGGATTGCGGCGCATGAGTGCGGGCATGCGATCCAGCATGCGAAAGCCTACGGGCCGCTGAAGTGGCGGATGCTGGCGGTTCCGGCCACCCAGTTCGCCTCGCAGATCCTTCCCATCATCTTCATTGCCGGTTTCTTTTTCCATGCCTTCCACCTCATCATCGCGGCCATCGTCTGCTTTGCGGTGCTGGTTCTTTTCAACCTGATCACCCTGCCGGTCGAGTTCGATGCCTCGCGGCGGGCCAAAGTAATTTTGCAGCAGATGGGTATGGTGCAGTCGGGTGAGGAGGCCGGGGGCGTGAGCGCGGTGCTCGATGCCGCGGCCCTCACCTACGTGGCAGCCTTCGTGGCGGCGTTGGGACAGCTCCTGTTTTTCCTTCTGCAGGCCACGCGCTCGCGCTGATGCGTCCCCCGGTCGTCCTCACCGTCGCCGGCTCGGATAACTCGTGCGGGGCCGGCTTGCAGGCGGATCTGAAGACCATCTCGGCGCTGGGCGGGTATGCGCAAACGGCCGCGACCTGCGTCGTGGCGGAGGTCCCGGGGAGGGTGAGCGCGATCCAGCCGGTCCGGCCCGGGATCGTTGCGGGGCAGATCCGGCTGAGCCTCGAGGCCTTTCCGGTGCGCGCGGCGAAGACGGGCATGCTGTTTTCCACGGCGATCATCCGGGCGGTGGCGGCCGCCTTCGATGAGCGCCCCTGCTGGCCGCTCGTTGTCGTGGATCCCGTGATGGTGGCCTCGAGTGGCGATCCGCTGCTCAAGCGGGGCGCGACGGAGGCCTACCGGCGCCTCCTCTTTCCCAAGGCGGCGCTGGTCACCCCGAACCTCGACGAGCTGCGGATGCTCACCGGGCGGCCCTGCGGGAGCCTCGGCCAGATGCGGTCGGCCGGACAGCACCTCGTGGAGGAGTTCGGCGTTCCCTTCCTCCTCAAGGGAGGGCATCTCAAAGGAAAATCAGCGGTCGACCTGCTCGTCGGCCCGGAGGGGTGCGAGGAATTCGAGGCGCCTTTTGTGCGGGGTGCCGAGACGCACGGGACGGGCTGCACGTATTCTGCGGCCATTGCCACCGGGCTGGCCTGCGGGCTTTCGCTCCGCGAGGCCGTCGCGCAGGGGAAGAGCTACATCACCGCAGCGATCCGGAACCGGCACCGCTGGGGAAGGACCTCCGCGCTGAACCACCGCCTGGAGCCCGCTTAATCGCAAAAAGCCGGGCCGCCGGGGTTGACCCGGCGACCGCGGCTTCCTTGCGGTTTCCGGCGCGGCATTCGCGCCGGAGTGAGTTAGCTGACGTGAGCCGAGACGAGCTTCGTCATCTCGAACATGCTGACCTGCTTCTTGCCGCCGAAGACGACTTTCAGCGCGTCGTCCGCGTTGATCATGGTCTTTTTTGCGGGGTCCTGAAGCCCGTTCTTCTTGATGTAGTCCCAGAGCTTCTTGGTCATTTCGCTCCGGGGAAGGGGCTTCGAGCCGACGATGGCGGCAAGGGCCGCATCAGGCTGGACGGGTTTCATGAGTGCAGGGTTGGCTTTGCGTTTTGTAGTAGGCATAGTTTGTATGGATTGTGGGTCTGCCGGGGGAAGACTTGAGTGCGTCTATACAGGGGTCTGCAGCGGGAGTAAAGCAATCTATCCGCCTGATTTTGCAATCCATGTGAACGTGCCGTCGGGGTTGAGGGCCTCGATGAGCTCACCCTGGAACGAGCGCTTCTGCCAGAGGGCCGCCTGATCGGCCTGGATGGCCTCGAGGCTGCGCCGCTCCTTTTCGGCAATCGCCTTCATCAGCGAGACGCGGTCCGCGTTCTCCTCCGCAACCGTTTTCCTCAAATAATCCCCCGCGTCGCCCTCCGTCTCCACGCGGATCGAAAGGAGCCCGTCGCGGCCCTCCCCGACCAGGCGCGAGTTTTTAAAATTCTGGATGTCGGCCATGCGGTTGCGGCGGCGGACCTCGGCCGTCTCGTCCGGGCCCCGCGAGGGCGCTGTCTTCAGCCCGCCATCTTTCGTATGCTGGTAAACGTCGAGCCGCATCGCGATGTCCACCTTGATGGGGTCGGAGGTCGTGAGGTTGACCGTGGGGGCCGCGCATCCGGCCAGCAGCACGGCTGCGGCAGCAGGGAATAGTTTCATGGTGGATCAGCCCATCGGGCGGGTTCGGAATCGTTCGTGTGCAGCACGATGTCGAACTTGCGCGATCCGAGCGGACCTTGCAACTGCAGACCCAGCACGCCCTGGCCCTCCGCAAACCAGAATTGGCCCTCCGCGGTGTCGTAGTCGAAATCGCGGAGCGCCTCCAATGCGATGCGGGTGCTGCTTTTTTTCAGGAGGTTCCATGTGTCGGGGATGTTCGCCAGGAAGTCGTCGATCTTGCCGACCGTCATCCGGCCCGGCCTGGTCGGGCGGAAGCTGCCCTTGACGCGCTGGATGTCGCGGCCGAACGCGTCCATCTGGACCTTGAAATCCAGCGGGCCCGTGAGCCGGAAATTTTGCGGGGAGAGGACGTCGGTGAGCTGGCGGAGGCTGATCCTCTCGCCGGAGATCCAGCCGATCCAGGGGGCCCCCTCCTCAAACAAAAAGCTGAACCCCCCTGAAATGTATCCGCGGTAGAGGCGCCCGCCGAACGCCCCGTTGATCCCCGAGCTGTCGAACGTGGCCGAGACCCAGGCATCCGAGGACTCGAACTGCCGCCAGCGCAGCTCGTCGAAAAAGACTTTGCCCACGAGGTTGTTCTCATTTTTTTCCGGGGGGTAGGCGAACTGGAGGTCGCCCTTGCGGGTGGCGAGGGCGAGCTGGTAGTCGGGGAACTCGTATTGCTGCTTGGGAATTTCGAACGAGGTCTGGAGGTTCAGGGAGGCGAGGTTGTCGAGCGAGATGTCGGAGGCCCGGGCTCGGAAGTTGAGGGGCAGGCCGTATTTGGCCCGGCCCCCGCTGCCGACGAGGAGGCGGCCGTAGTCCACGCTGAAGGAGGCGATTTTCCAGTTGCGGCCCGCTGCGGGCGGCGCGGCGCCGGGCGCTGCGCTCCCCGCCAGGCGCTGCTGGGCATCGTCCATATACCAGAAGAGGTCCTGCCCGATATAAACCGAAGGGTTGAGGACGGCGACCTCGGCAAGCTCTTTGCGGAGCAGGCCGCCCAGCGTGAAGCGCACAAAAACCCGGCGCATGGTCAGCACCTTGATGAACGGGTCGTAGGGCGAGAGGACCTCGAGGTCCGCAATTTCGACGGTTTGCAGCTCCCCGCCAATCGCGCTGGCCAGCTCGTCCGGCGAGAGGTTCGTCAGGCTGGTGTTGATGAGGAACGAGATGTCGGAGGCGGTCTCGCGGGCGTCCTCCAGACGGGCGCGCACCCCGGTGATTTTTACGTCCCCGATCCTCCACGCGGCGGAGGCGGACGGGGCGGGCGCCGGCGGCTGGCTGGCGAGTTTGATGAGCGCCTCACCGAGGAGGAGTTGGCCGCCGGAGACGGACAGCGAAGTCA
>Ga0247844_1005228_pt1 | contig 16716 bp, 13 predicted proteins | sample LaCtaG_FD_192421 | JGI IMG/M metagenome (GOLD analysis project Ga0247844, IMG submission 192421) | Freshwater microbial communities from meromictic Lake La Cruz, Castile-La Mancha, Spain - LaCruzMarch201714.5m_1 | ecosystem: Environmental > Aquatic > Freshwater > Lake | place: Spain: Castile-La... | reverse complement strand
TCGACCGCTGAGTTTATCGCCCCGCCTACGCCGCCCAATCCGCTTTCATAATCGCGCAATTCCAGCGTGTGGTCGTCGCCAAATTCAGCGGCCAGCCGTGCGAGTGTGAATGCGAGCAGGGGAAGAGCATCCGCCTGGTTGAGATCTGCAATCAGGCGGTCGGTAAGTGCAGGTTCGATTTTCAGGGGTGGGCTGGCAAGGCGGGCAGGCCCTTCGATGACTTCTTTGAAGGCCGAGGGCTGAAGAGCGGGCAGACTGAACAGCTCAATTAAACTGCCGATACGTGGATCGTTCTGCAGGCCGCTCAGCGAGTCGGTTCGTATGGTAGCAGCCAAGATAAGGTCCGACTTGGCTGCCAGCGTTTCTGCCAACAAAGTAATGGCAGCGGCTGCGGTGGTATTGTCCACCGAGAACAGCTCCTCAGCCTGATCAAGCGGCAGCACGATTGTTGGCGGCGGGCGGTCTGCGGGTTCTCCGGCGCCTTCAGCGAAGGCTTTCAGCCGGTTGACAGTATGGGCCTGCTTTACTTCAAGGGCGGCTTTTGCACTTTGGGCGTCTGCGGCGCCGAGTGCGTTGACAAGACCGGTTGCGCCACTGAGCGCGTCGCGCCCCGGCCGCCAGATCGGCAGTATGAGGAAGTTCTCTTCGTCACGCCGTAACCGGGCCAGCAACCCCGCTTTGAGAAAGCTCGACTTGCCCGCACCGGAGGCTGCCGCAATCGTCAGAATGCGTTTTGGCTTGCCGCCGCGCATCTGGCGCAGAACATCGAGGCCCGCCGTGATCTGCGCATCACGGCCAAAGAAAACTGCAGCGTCGGCCTCTTCGAGGGACTGAAGGCCCCGATAAGGCGAACGGCCTTCCGGTAGCGTGAAGTGTTTGGGATCAAGCCCCGCGCGCTGAAGGCCAATACGCAACCGATTGAGCCCGTCGTCGCGGCTTTCTGCAACAGAAATGTCCGCCAATTGAAACTGCGAGGTAAGCTCCTGGGGTATGTCGCCCCAGGGCGTCGGTCGTATCAGGACCGGGAAGACTTTCTTGCCGAGGGCTTTTGCGAACTTGAACTCGTGAAAGCACCACTTGGATTCGCACCAGTCCGGCGAAATCAAAACGACTACGGCCGCACAGCGCTCGCCTGCTTTCTGCAGTTCCTCTTCCCAGCGCTGGCCCGGAGCTAGACCGTGTTCAGGGTCGAGGTCGAGGAAGGTTTCGGCATAGCCTTCACCCCTCAGCCAGTCGCGCACCGCGACGGCTTCGTCACCGTTCCGGCTCGAATGGCTGATGAATATCACGCCCACCGGCGACGCCCCCATTTGAGACGCAAAGATCATCGCAAAAGTTGGCCGCTGGCAAGCGGGGAGGCGCATCGGAGAATGCTCCGATCAACGAGTCTGGTAGCGCAGCAGCCAATTGAAATGCTGTCGAAGCTGCTTCAATTGCTAAACTTGAGGAGTAACCCTTCGGTGCCGATTTGCATCCACGCTGGCGTTCAAGCATCGCGTCCTGTTCGCAAGACAAGTCGCTGAAGTCCGAGGAATCAACAACGGGGCGGCTTGGCTACGGGCTTAGCTTTCCGGGACGCCTCAGAGCGGACGGGAGGGTGACAAACGCTTGAAGCAAACATTTGCGGAGCAACCCATGCCAACCGCCGAAGGCGCTTGGATATTGGTCAAAGAAGCGAACGGGTGCCTCAGCCTTGTCAGTCAAAAGGCCCCTCGCTCCGCCAAACATCGATCAACATGGAGAACTTCCAAACCGTAGAAATCATAACCCACACCTCTAACCAGAACGGTGTTGGGTCCAGTTCAACTATCAAAAAAATCCACAAACCGATCCATGCCAGCAAAAAAGCAGAGACCCCTATCTTCTCCAGCAAGCTAAACACACTGCGCGCGATCTCCTTTGTTCCCATATGCGGCAATGCGGCCCGATTGGGCGGTGGGCGGAAGCCGCGCCATACCCAGCGGATTGTGCCCCACGCGCTCGCCACAAGGATCGGCCCCAGGAACCACAGCAAATGTCGAATGGATTGCGGAGATGCATCGCTGAGTGGGAGTGGCAATTCTAGGGGGGGCGTGGAAAGCGCCACATCAAAGGAGCCAGCTAGCCACGACAGGACGGTCAAGACTATCCAGAGCCGCACCCAGCCTGAAAGGCGGGCCTTTGGCTTGGTCTTCGTCGTCAACCGTCCAGTCCTCCCAAAGACATGCTCTTGCCACCCCTTCAGTTTATATGGTTGCCGGAAGGCCGCAATAGTTGCTCACGGCGGGATGGAGCCATTGAGTTTAGAGGTGGCTCGGGAAATCTGAACAGGGTGGTTAGGTGAGATTTCTGCCTGCAGATCGGCTATTTTGCCGAGCACAGGAGACGACCATGCCCAAACGACCCCGCCGGAATCACAGTCCGGCTTTCAAAGCGAAGGTGGCTCTCGCCGCCGTTCGCGGTGAACAGACCCTCACCGAACTTGCCCAGCAGTTCGATGTTCATCCCAACCAGATCAAGCAGTGGAAAGACCAGCTTCTCGAAGGCGCGACAGGCGTCTTCGGCGACCCGCCGAAAGAAGAGGCCCCAGCCGTCGATCTGAAGGAGCTTCATGCCAAGATCGGCCAGCTGGCACTGGAGAACGATTTTTTGTCCGGAGCGCTCGGGAAGGCAGGTCTGTTGCCGGGCGCAAAGAAATGATCAACCGGGATCACAAGCTTTCGGTGAAGCGTCAGGCCGCGCTGCTCGGCATCAGCCGGGGCAGTGTCTACTATCTTCCGCGCGAGGTGCCTGAGACGGACCTGGCGCTGATGCTGCGGATCGACCAGTTGCACCTCGACTATCCGTTTGCCGGCAGCCGGATGCTGCGGGACTTGCTGGCTGGGGAGGGCATGCACGTGGGGCGGCTTCACGTCTCTACACTGATGAAGCGGATGGGCATCGAGGCGCTCTACCGCAAGCCCAACACGTCAAAACCTGAGCCAGGCCACAAGATTTATCCCTACCTCCTGCGCAATCTGGCGGTGACCCGGCCGAACCAGGTCTGGGCGATCGACATCACGTACGTGCCCATGGCCAAGGGCTTTGTATACCTCGTCGCCGTCGTCGACTGGTTCAGTCGCCGGGTGCTTGCCTGGCGGCTGTCCATCACGATGGAGATGGGCTTTTGTATCGAGGCCGTCGAAGAAGCCATCGGCCGATACGGCTGCCCTGAGATCTTCAACTCCGATCAGGGAAGCCAGTTCACATCGACCGCGTTCACGCAGCTCCTGAAAGATCGAAACATCGAGATCAGCATGGACGGCCGCGGCGCCTGGAAGGACAATGTCTTTGTCGAGCGTCTGTGGCGGTCAATCAAATACGAAGAAATCTACCTCCGGGCCTATGCCAGCGTGCCTGATGCCCGCGCCGGGATCGGCCGGTATCTTTCCTTTTATAACGCCAAGAGGCCTCACTCATCGCTTGACCGGCAGACGCCGGATCAGGCCTACTTCAACGCGCTGCAGCCAATCCCGGTTGCGGCATAACCCGAAGGGCAGATATCCACTTATAGAGCGACCGGGATCTGTTCAGACAAACCGAGCCACCTCAGCCACCTAATCCGCCTGTGATCGTTCCGAATTATTGGACCTTCACGACGTTCGCGTTCAACCGTAGCCAAGCCTTTCCGTCCAATGCGGAATTTCGCAACGTCTTCGCCAATGATATTCAAGTTTTTGATATCAATGGCGATGGGCATCTAGACGTTGTTCAGATCTACTCGTTTATCCCCAACCAGAATCTACCGGGCATTCCGATTCGCATTTTGCTTGGGGACGGCCTTGGTGGTTTCTCTGATGGCACGACGGCGCTATTCGGTTCGAACGTGCCGCTCGGTGACGCAGCCACAGGCGTGAGTGTCGCTGATTTTAACGGCGATCAGCGGCCCGATCTTTTCATCAGCCAGCACGGTTATGATCAGCCGCCTTTCCCCGGCGCACAGAATCGCCTGATCTTGTCCTCGGGCGCGTCTGGGGTCGTCGACGCGACGTCCCAAATCCCACAAGTTGCGGTTTTCACCCATTGGTCAACTGTCGGCGATATCGACGGCGACAACGACGTGGACATCTATGTCGACAACCTCGGCGACAGCATCGGGGATCCGAACGTCGACAGATCCTCGTTCTTCCTCGTCAATGACGGGCTTGGGAACTTCACTCGATCCGATACGCGTCTCCCCCCCGCCTTTGAAAGCGGCCTCCGAGCTTACACCAGCGCATTGTTGTTCGATGCTGATCGTGACGGCGACCAGGATCTGTTGTTGGGCATGTGGGGCCCGCAGGCGGTGGTCTTGGGCAGCGGCGCGTTTGCATCCGTGGTTTTGTTTAACGACGGGTCGGGACATTTCACGGAAACCGCCCGCAGCGCGCTTCCTTCGCCGATTTTTGACGTGACGAGGGCCGAAGTGCTTGGCCTCGAGGCTCTTGATCTCAATGGCGATTCCTACCTCGACCTCTTCTTGTTGACCCACAATCAAACCAGCCGCTACATCCAGGTGCTGATAAACAACGGCGACGGCAGCTTCAGGGACGAAACGTCCATGCGGCTCGACGCGTTTGAAGCGCTGCCGCAAAATACTGGCCGATACTTCCATCTTGTTGATGTTAACGCGGACGGCGCCAACGATCTCGTGCTGCAAACCGGTGGCAAGCATCGCTTCTATTTGAACGATGGCACCGGACACTTCGTGGCGTTGCCTGCCGATTTCTTGTTCACCAATGAAGGCAGTTACGCCTTCGTGCCCGGCGATTTCAACGAAGACGGGCGGCTGGATTTCTTTGTTAGAATGTTTGTGAATTCCACGGAGGATCCTAACAACATCACTGAATTCTATGGGATAGCAACGTGGACACAGCCGGCAAGCACGACGCTGAACGGCGATAGCGGCGCGAACGCGGTGCTTGGCGATGCCGATAGCGAAACGTTATCTGGTCTTGGCGGCGACGATGTGATCTTCGGTGCTGCGGGCGCGGACTCGCTTAATGGCGGCGATGGCGACGACTATCTCAATGGCGGCATTGGCGAAGACAACCTCCACGGCGGGGCTGATGCGGACACGCTGAACGGCGGTGCGGACAACGACAACCTTTACGGCGACGCGCTGGATACCTTCATCGGCGGGGATGGCTATGACACGATCTGGATGACGGACGTCGACACAGCGGGCATCGCGGTCAACCTGGGCACGGCCGGCATCGAGCGCATCTACGCGACCAACCGTGCCGACAACCTTGATGGTTCGGGCACGACGGTCGGCATCGTGCTGTACGGCTTTGCCGGCGCGGACACGCTGATCGGCGGGTCGGGCTCGGATTACATCTATGCGGGGTATGAGGCGGTTCAGACCGGTCTCGTGCGCGGCGGCGCGGGATACGACTACCTGGTCCACGACTCCTCGTCTCTGTACACCGGCACGCTGACGCTCAACATGGCGACGCTGCAGGTCGAGGGCGTGTTCGGCTCCGCCCGGGCCGAGGTGATCAACGCAGCCGGCCTGTCGACCTTTGCCACCATCTATACCGGCGGCGGGGCGGACACCGTGACCGGGTCTGCCAACAACGACACGATCTTCATGGACAACGCGGCCGCCAGCGTGAACGCCGGTGCCGGGTTCGACTATGTCGTCTACAACCTGTTCGACGGCTCGGGCGCCAACTTCAACCTCGCCGCCATGAGCGCCGAAGGCGCCGTAGGGCGCGAGGGCAACGATGTGCTGGACGCCTCGGGCGTTACCACCAGCTTCGTCACCCTGTATGGTTATGGCGGCGCCGACACGCTGCGCGGCGGTACCGGCAACGACTATATCTACATGGACGCCGCCGACCTTGCCGGCGGCGCCGTGCAGGCCGGTGCGGGCTATGACTACCTGATCAACCAGGGCGGCACTGCCCTCTCCATCACGCTCGTGAACCACGGCGCCGAAGGCTTCTTCGGATCCTCTGCCGCCGAGACGATCAGCGCCGCCGGCCTGGCTACGTTCGCCACGATCTTCTCAGGCGGCGGCGCCGATACGATCACCGGCTCAGCCCAGGGCGACTCGATCTACATCACCAACGCCGTCGCCAGCGTCAACGCCGGCGCCGGCTATGACTATCTCGTCTACGAACTGTTCGACGGTTCGGGCGCCAACTTCAACCTCACCGCCATGAACGCAGAAGGCGCCATCGGCCGGGACGGCAATGACGTGTTCAATGCCAGCGGCAACACCACGTTCGCCACCCTCTACGGCTATGGCGGCAATGACACGATGATAGGCGGTTCCGGCAATGACGCGTTCTATGGCGGCGCCGGAAACGACACCATGACCGGCAATGCCGGCAATGACAGTTACGTGCTCGAAACCGGCTGGGGCAGCGACACCATCACCGACTTCACCGTCGGTGCAGACCGGATCCTATTCCGGGCCGCAGGCCTCACAAGTTTCGCCCAACTCGCAGTCACCCAGTCCGGCGCCGACACGCTGGTCAGCTTCTCCGGGCAATCCGTCCGGCTGTCGAACATCAGCGCCGCCACGATCCAGGCATCCAGTTTCCAGTTCCTGACCTCCGCCGAGCCCCCTGATACTGAGGTCACACCCGCAGAGGCCCTGCCAGATACGTTCGACTTCAGTCAGCTCGCAGGCCCCACTGTCAGGCCCGAGCTCGGCGATGCGCAACCACGCCTTACGCACGCAGGAAGCTCCGCCCCGCCCGTCGCCTACATTGTCGAACCGATCTTCACTGATCCAGGATCCGACATGTTCGACCTTGTGGAGCGCCATACCGACGCACAGGACTGGCACTTCGTCTGAGGGGCGAGCGGTCAGGTAAATTCCACCCGCTCCTGGGAGAAGTAGAACAGCGAGCGGGTTTCATCGTCGAGTTCGCCGGACCGGTTGTCCAGCAGCGTCCGCATCGCATTCTTGCGGTCCTGCAGGGCGTGGGCAAAATCCATCTCGATGAGTTCGTCCACTCCCGTACGCTTCATCGCGTCGCGCACATTCATGTAGAGCGGCAGCGACCCGCCGAGGAACATCGACTCGTAGGCAATCTTGCTGGCGATCTTGTCGTGGATGTCAGTATAGCGGAACTGCCGCTCCATCTTGGCGCGTGACTTCACGATGAAGTCGATCTCGTGCCGGTGCTTCGGGTGACGTAGGTAAAAGTTCTTTAGCTCGGTCATGTCATCTTCGATTCCCTTCACGACCTCGGCGCTCAGATCCTGATAGATAACTATAATGTCGATATCCGATCCCTTGACCATTTCCCCGATGCCCGCATGTTCGCGCGGCTCGTTATGGGCGAGGAAATAGGCAAGGTCGCCCGCGATGAAGGCGCAGAGATTGGCACGGATCTCGCGCGGCATCTGGGTGAGAAGGTTGCTCATCACATCCTGGGCGACAGCAATCTTCTGCTTGCTAACTTCCCGGTGATAGTTCGACAGCGAGCCCTGCCGCTCGATCATCGCTTCGCGCTGGCCCGGCAGGCCGAACAGTGTGAACGAGAGAAAGTCGCGCAGGATCGAAGGGCTGAGCCGCACCTGGTCCCCGCGCGTGATATCGAAGCGCAAGTAATAGCTCGCAAAATGCGAGATATGCAGCTGCCGGCTCGTATAGCAGGCCTGCCAGAGCGCGAGGCCCGCAACGTCCGGAAGGTCCAGAGCCAGCTCCTTGCCGATGCGCGGCCCCTTCTCCTGGATCGTCTGAATAACCCGCTGCTCGATGTCTTCGATCCCGGACGCGGCCATGTTCCCCTATCCTCCCGGCTTTGCGGCGGACATGTCTTCAAGTCCGGCGACCAGCACCTGCACACTCTTCTGCAACCCGGCATTCCAGTCCGGCAGCCGCAGCCCGAAGGTCCGCAACGCCTTGGTCGAAGCAAGCCGCGCATTCAGTGGCCGCTTCGCCGGCGTCCGATATTCCGCCGTCGCAACACCGATCACCTGCGCCGACGGGCCGCCAGCATGACGGCTCGCAGCATAGACCGCCTCCGCCATGCTCGCACGGTCCATCTCGTCCAGCCCGGCAAGATGATAAGTGCCCCAGCCCGCAAAGCCGGGTTCGAGGGCGGCGTCCGCCATCTTCAGGAGACCTGCGGCAAGATCAGGGCAATAGGTCGGATAGCCCACCTGGTCGTCCACCACCGTCACCTCGCCGCGCGTCTGCGCCAGCGTCAGCATGGTACGCACAAAGTTGTGCGCATATTCTGAAAACACCCAGGACACCCGCACGATCAGATGCTGCGGGCACGCCTCGGCCACCGCAAGCTCGCCCTCCCATTTGGATTGTCCGTATACGCCGAGGGGCGCCGGCGAATCGTCCGGTTCATAAGGCCCTGCCTTCTCGCCATCGAACACGCAATCGGTCGAGACATGGATCAGCACGATGCCGCGCGCCGCGCATAGCCGCGCCAGTTCTGCCGGCCCGTCACGGTTGATAGCGAACGCCGCTACCGCGTCGCTCTCGGCCTTGTCCACAAACGTATAGGCCGCCGCATTGATCACCGCATCCGGCCTTGCCGCATCCAGCACCGTCGCCAGCGAGCCAGGCATCGTCAAATCCACGTCCGGCCGGCCAACGCAAACCAGATCCCTCCGGTTCACCGAAGCGAGGCTGCGCGCCAGCTGCCCTTGCTTTCCGATGACCAGGACCGTCATGCCCCCGCCTCCGCAAACTCGAAATGGCGCGGCGCCTCGTCCAGGCGCGGATGCTTGCGGTCACGCGCCGAAAGCGTCAGCTCCTCCAGCGGATACGGCCAGGCGAGTCCAAGGGCCGGATCATCGAAGGCAATCCCGAAATCATGTTCCGGAGCGTAGTAGGCGGTCACCTTGTACATGACCTCGCTGCCCGCCTCGAGCGTGCAGAAGCCATGCGCGAACCCTTCCGGCACGAACAGCTGCAACCCGTCCGCCTCCGTCAAGGTCACCCGCGTCGCCTTGCCAAATCGCGGCGAGCCGGCACGGATATCCACGACCACATCCAGCAGGCGCCCGCGCGTGCACCGCACCAGTTTCGCCTGCGCCGCTGGCGGCGCCTGGTAATGCAAGCCCCGCAGTGTCCCTGCTTCGGCAGACCGCGAGTGATTGTCCTGCACAAACGGCGCGCTGATCCCGGCAGCGCGGAAGGCCGCTTCATTGTAGGTTTCGCTGAACCAGCCCCGCGCATCCCCGTGCCGGGCCGCACGCACATGCAGCACTTCCGGCAGAACCGGGTCGGGCATCACTATCAAAATCATACCGCGGCTATAGCATGCCCCCCGGAGGCTTCAATCCGCGACTACTCGACCGTTACAGACTTCGCGAGGTTCCTCGGCTGGTCGACATCCGTGCCTTTGACCAGCGCCACGTGATAGGCCAGCAGCTGCAGCGGAATGGCGGCCAGGATCGGCAGCGAGATGGCATCCCCGTGCGGCAGGCGGATCACATGGTCGGCGCGTCTGCCGGCCGCCTTGATGCCGGCGTCATCCGAAATCAGGATCACCTCGGCGCCGCGCGCGCGCACTTCCTCGACATTCGAGATCGTCTTCTCAAAGAGCTCGTCAAAGGGAGCGACGACCACCACCGGCAGGCCCTTCTCGATCAGCGCAATCGGCCCATGCTTCAGCTCGCCGGCCGCGTAGCCTTCGGCGTGGATGTAGGAGACTTCCTTCAGCTTCAGCGCGCCTTCCAGCGCCAGCGGGTAATACCGCCCGCGCCCGAGGAACAGGACGTCGCGCTTGCCCGCGAGAACCCTGGCGATCTCCCTGACGTGCGCCTGCGATTCCAGCGCCTCGGTCACCTTGCGCGGCAGGGCCAGCAGGCTTTTCACGTATTTCAGCTCGTCTCCCGGCAGCAGGTGCCCGCGCGCCTTGGCCGCCGACAGCGCCAGTACCGCCAGCACTGACAATTGCGCCGTGAACGCCTTGGTCGAGGCGACGCCGATCTCGGGCCCGGCATGCGTTGGCACAACGGCGCCCGCTTCGCGCGCAATCGAGCTTTCCGGCACGTTGACCACCGCAATCGCGGGCTTGCCGTTCTGGCGGCAATAGCGCAGCGCCGCCAGCGTATCAGCCGTCTCGCCCGACTGGCTGACGAACATCGAGAAGCCGGTCGCCGGCAGCACCGGCTGGCGATACCGGAACTCGGAAGCAATATCCGGCTCGAAGGCAAGCTTCGCGATCTGCTCGAACCAGTATTTGGCCGTGAACGCCGCATAGTATGCCGTGCCGCAGGCGACCGCGACGGCCCGGTCGGCCTTGACGAAGATGTCCGAGGCCACCTGGCTCACTTCAATCGTCTGCGATTTCTGATCGATATACGGCAGGATCGACCGCGCCAGCGATTCTGGCTGCTCGTGGATTTCCTTCAGCATGAAATGGTCATACTCGCCGCGCTCGATCAGCGCGTCATTTACCGCCGAGGTCACACGCGGCCGGTTCACCCGCTCGCCGCGCACATTGCGGATGTCGAAACTGTTGCTTGTCAGGATGACCCAGTCGCCCTCTTCCAGATAGGTTACATCCCGCGTCAGCGGCGCCAGCGCGATGGCGTCGGAGCCGAGATACATCTCGCCCTCGCCGTAGCCCAGCACCAGCGGCGAGCCCTTGCGCGCCCCGATCACCATGTCCGGCTTGCGGGCAAAGATCGCGGCGATGGCAAACGCGCCGGTAAAGTGCGTCAGCGCATCGGCAAATGCGTCGACCTCGTCCATGCCCTCGGTGATGTTCTGGGCGACCAGGTGGGCGATCACCTCGGTATCGGTCTCGGACTCGAACACCCGGCCCTTGGCTTCCAGGCCTTCGCGCAGCTCGCGGTAATTCTCGATGATGCCGTTGTGAACGACGGCCACCCCGTCCGCCATATGCGGGTGTGCGTTCGTCTCGTTCGGCGCCCCGTGCGTCGCCCAGCGGGTGTGCGCAATGCCGGTGAAGCCCTCGACCGGGTCATCGCTCAGTCGCGCCTGCAGGTTGTGGATCTTGCCCTTTGCGCGGCGCCGCTCAATGCCCTCATGCCAGGCGACCGCGATGCCCGCGCTGTCATAGCCGCGGTATTCCAGTCGCTTCAGCCCGTCCACCAGCCGTGTCGCGACCTGACCCTTGCCGGCAATTGCCACGATACCGCACATCTGACCTACTCCCACACATCGCCGACCCAGCAATTGAGTGATCCATTAGACGCCGCCAGTTTGGCTGCACAATGACGATTTATGTTCATTTATGACACGTAATGCGGACCTTGCGGCGCGCTGGCGCAACCCGGGATGCTTTAGTTTTCCTGAAGCGTGTGTGCCGCGCCGCCGGGCCGCCTTTCCTAAACGGTAAAGGAGGGCTAACGGACGCCATCGCACTCTCCCAAAGGAAACCCTGCCTTGCCGGCGCTGACCCACCTTGACCGCCTCGAAGCCGAAAGCCTGCACATCCTGCGCGAGGTTGCCGCCGAATGCGAAAAGCCGGTGATGCTCTATTCCATCGGCAAGGATTCGGCGGTGATGCTGCATCTGGCGCTCAAGGCCTTCTACCCCTCGCGCCCGCCTTTCCCGCTGCTACATGTCGATACCGGCTGGAAATTCCGCGAGATGATCGCCTTCCGCGACCGCAAGATGAAGGAACTCGGCCTCGAACTTCTCGTCCACACCAACCCGGAAGGCGCGGCCGAAGGCGTCGGCCCCTTCACCCATGGCTCGGCCTACCACACCGACGTGATGAAAACCGTCGCGCTCAAACAGGCGCTCGACAAGTACGGCTTCGATGCGGCCTTCGGCGGCGCCCGGCGCGACGAGGAGAAGTCCCGCGCCAAAGAGCGCATTATCTCGGTACGGACCGCCGGTCACCGCTGGGACCCGAAGCGCCAGCGCCCGGAACTCTGGAACCTCTATAACACCCGCCTCCAGAAAGGCGAAAGCCTTCGCGCCTTCCCGATCTCGAACTGGACGGAGCTCGACATCTGGCAATACATCCGCCGGGAACGAATCGAACTCGTCCCGCTCTACTTCGCCGCCCCCCGCCCCGTCGTGGACTGGAACGGCGCGATGATCATGCTGGACGATGACCGCGTCCCGCCCGAGATCGCGAAGAAGGCGGCCACGAAATCCGTCCGCTTCCGAACACTCGGCTGCTATCCGCTCACCGGCGCTGTCGAGAGCAAGGCCACGACACTGGACGAAGTCATCCAGGAAATCCTGCTCACCACGACGTCCGAGCGCCAGGGCCGCGCCATCGACAAGGACCAGGCCGCCTCGATGGAGAAGAAGAAGCAGGAGGGCTATTTCTGATGCGCCTGCACGACGATCTCATCGCCGAAGACATCGGCGCCTACCTCGAAGCCCACGAGCAGAAATCCCTGCTGCGCTTCATCACCTGCGGCTCCGTCGATGACGGCAAGTCCACGCTGATCGGCCGCCTCCTCTACGATTCGAAGATGATCTTCGAAGACCAGCTCGCGGCCCTCGAAGCCGATTCCAAGCGCGACGGCACGCAGGGCGACGCCATCGACTTCGCCCTCCTTGTCGACGGCCTCGCCGCCGAGCGCGAGCAGGGCATCACCATCGACGTCGCCTACCGCTTCTTCGCGACCCGGAAACGCAAGTTCATCGTCGCCGACACGCCTGGCCACGAACAATACACCCGCAACATGGCGACCGGCGCCTCGACCGCCGACTGCGCCATCCTGATGATCGACGCCCGCAAGGGCATCCTCACCCAGACGCGCCGCCACTCGATCATCGCCACGCTGCTCGGCATCCGGCATCTCGTCCTCGCCATCAACAAGATGGACCTCGTCGGCTACAAACAGTCTGTGTACGACCAGATCGTGGCCGACTACAAAGTCTTCGCCGAGGCCCTTCCGGGAAATCTCCAGATCACGCCGATCCCTATCTCCGCCCTCGCCGGTACCAACATGACAGAGCGCTCTCCCGAGACGCCCTGGTATTCCGGCCCGAGCCTGATCGACTATCTCGAAACCGTCGAAATCGCCCGCGAGGCCGAAACCCTCCCGCTGCGGATGCCGGTCCAGTGGGTCAACCGGCCGAACCTCGATTTCCGCGGCTTCTCCGGCCAGATCGCCTCTGGCCGCGTGCGTTCCGGCGACAAGATCCGCTCGCTCCCCTCGGGCCGCGAAACCACCGTCACCCGAATTGTCACGCAAGGCGGCGACCTCGACGAGGCCGTCGCGGGCCAGTCCGTCACGCTGACCTTCGCCGACGAGATCGACACCTCGCGCGGCGACATCATCGCCGCCGCCGCGCAGCCGCCCGAAGTCTCCGACCAGTTTCAGGTCAAGCTGCTCTGGATGAGCGAAAACCCGCTCCTCCCCGGCCGGCGCTATTTCCTCAAGTCCGGCACCAAGACCGTCTCCGCCACCATCAACGCGCCCAAGCACGGCATCGACGTCAACACGATGGCCGAGACCGCCGCCCGCACGCTGGAACTCAACCAGATCGGCGTCACCACCCTTGCCCTGGACCAGGCGATTCCGTTTGATCCGTATACGGCGAACCGCCTGACCGGCAGCTTCATCCTGATCGACCGCCAGACCAACGACACGGTCGCGCTCGGCCTGATCGACTTCTCGCTCCGCCGCGCCGCCAACATTCACTGGCAGGCGATCGACGTCACCCGCGAGGCCCTCGCCGAACAAAAAGCCCAGCAGGCCTCCGTCCTCTGGTTCACCGGCCTCTCCGGCTCCGGCAAGTCGACCATCGCCAACGCGCTGCAGAAGCGTCTCTACCAGATGGGCCGCCACACCTTCATCCTGGACGGCGACAATGTCCGCCACGGCCTCAACCGCGACCTCGGCTTCACCGACGCCGACCGCGTCGAGAACATCCGCCGTGTCTCCAACGTCGCCCGCCTGATGACGGACGCCGGCCTCATCGTGCTCGTCTCCTTCATCTCGCCCTTCCGCGCTGAACGCCAGATGGCGCGCAGCCTGATGGCCGAAGGCGAGTTCATCGAGATCCACGTCGACACGCCGCTGGACGTTGCCGAACAGCGCGACGTCAAGGGCCTCTACAAGAAGGCCCGCGCCGGCGAGATCCGCAACTTCACCGGCATCGACAGCCCGTACGAGCCCCCACTCGACCCGGAACTGCGCCTCGACACAGTCGGGCGCACCCCCGAAGAAGCCGCCGAGGAAATCCTCCGCTTCCTCACCTTCCGCGGCACATTCGAAATCTAGCGCAGGTTCTTGCCCTTGCGCCTCCGCTGCGACAGGACAGCGAAAAACGCTCCGGCGAAAGCCCGGGCTGCACATTACAGACACGTCATGATCGTTATTCATCACAACCCGGACTGCGGAACCTCCCGCAATGTGCTCGCCATCATTGAGGCGAGCGGCACATTGTCCTTGAATATCTCAAGGACGGCTGGGCGCAGCCGCAGCTTCTGGGCCTCTTTGCCGCCGCCGGCCTGACACCGCGCACGGCGCTGCGCGACACCAAATCTCCGGCAAAGGAACTCGGCCTTTCGGAGCCTGGCGTCAGCGAGGAGGCCATTCTGGCTGAAATGCTGGAACACCCTGTTCTGGTGAACCGCCCCATCGTCTGCTCCCCTCAAGGCGTGCGCCTGTGCCGGCCAAGCGAAGCTGTGCTGGACCTTCTGTACCGGATGCCTCCGGGGCCTATCTTCAAGGAAGATGGCGAAATGATCATTGATGAAACGGGACAGCGCGTTGGTTGAGTCCGAAGACACCTTCCCTGCGCTGGATGAAACATGCTTTCGGGAGGCAGAACACGGCGCGCTCTTTGAGCCGGATCCTGTCACTCATCGCCCGCGTATCCTGCTGCTGCGCGGCTCGTTGCGGGAGCGATCCTTTTCCCGGCTCGCAAATGAGGAAGCAGCGCGCATACTGCGCCGCTTTGGCTGTGAGACCAAAGTCTTCGATCCTGCCGGACTCCCGCTTGCCGATGGCGCGCCCGAGGATCACCCGAAAGTCCGGGAACTGAGGGATCTCGTTATCTGGTCGGAAGGCATGGTCTGGTGCTCGCCCGAACGCCATGGCGCAATGACCGGCATCATGAAGACGCAGATCGACTGGATACCGCTTGCGCTCGGGGGTGTTCGCCCGACCCGGGGCAAGATACTGGCTGTCATGCAGGTCTGCGGCGGATCGCAAAGCTTCAACGCCGTCAATCAGCTTCGTATTCTCGGACGCTGGATGCGCCTGATCACCATTCCGAACCAATCCTCGGTCGCCAGGGCTTTCCTCGAATTCGATGAGGCCGGACGAATGAAACCGTCCCCCTGTTATGACCGGATCGTTGACGTCATGGAGGAGCTCGTGAAGTTCACCCTGCTAACCCGGGCGCGGGCCGGCTACCTCGTCGACCGCTATTTCGAGCGCCAGGAAAGCGCCGCAGAACTTTCCGCCTGGGTCAACCTGAAGAGTATTTAAGACAAAATCGCGAAGTGCCTCAATACTCCCGCCCTGCAGCGGCGGTCGATCTATCAACCGCGTTTACAAAGCGCTTTCGATATCGGTCCGGGAAAAGTCTTCGCCGACATAAAGCAGCGGACAGGCATTCTCCTTCGCCACTTCATAGGCAGAGCAATCGCCAAAATTCAGCCCTGCCGGATGAAGGCCCCGACCCCAGGTTTCGTAGGCAAGCGCAATCCGCCGGGCCGCCGCGGGCGTAACATTGGCGATTTCAAACCCCAAGCCGTCGATCAGCATCGCCATTTCAACGCCGAGATTCCGGCGGGCAGCGACAATCAGGGCTTCCGCCAGCGTGCCGGAAGAGATCAGCAAACTGCCTGCAGACTCCAGCACAGACGCGCATTCATCAGCCTGCGCTTCGCCGAGCAGAACCGCCATGAGCGCAGACGTATCGACCGCTATCACTCCGGCAGTCCGCTTTCGTCATAGAGAAAGTCCTGGCTGCGCGCCGCGCTTGGGCCGTTCGTTACCTTTGCAGCCGCGCCGGCGCGCGCCGCCTTTATCAAGGCACGCCGGCCTTCAACGTTTGCAACCGGTTTGATTGGCACAAGCCTGACGGCAGGGTGTCCGTGACGGGTCAAAACCACGTCATCGCCGGCTTCCGCGCGGCGGATGAGCTCCGTCAGCAATCCTTTGGCTTCCGTCACAGAAATTCGCATTGCACATCCATCCAGGCAGGACCATTCCCGCTTTTTTGGAAAATGGACCAATTAATGGTCCATTTCAAGTCCTGCGTGAATTCGATTGCCTCAATCCCGGTCCGGCGCCCCAAGCGGAAAGAAGTGCCGGAATCGCCGCGCCTCATCCACTGCCCGCGCATACGAAGGCCGCTCCAGCCGCCGCGCGCGGTAGACGCACACAACCGCAAAGCGCTCCGGAATCCGGTACGTCCAGTCCGCATAGAACAGCGCCGTCGACGCTGCGCAGTCGGCCATCGAGTCATCCTTCCCCGCCGCCCAGGTCTGCGTGCCGAGATAGCCGTCCAGCCAGGCATACGCCCGCTCCAGCCGCTGCGTCGCCAGCGCCAGTCCGGCCTCCGGCGTCATCGCCGCCCGCCCCAGCGCCGCCGCCGGATCCTCCGGGATCAGCCGCACCCGCCCCGGATGGTTCATCTGCAGGTACTCGATGTTGATGCTCGCCTCGGCGACGCTGCGCGCCCCGTCCACCAGCACCGGAAACTGGCCCGCCTGCAAGCGCGGCTGCACCTGCGCGACATGCTCGGGCGTCTCCGGTCCCGGCTCGCGAAACCCGAACGGCACGGCGTTCTCGTAGGATGCAATCAGCGCCTTCTGCGTGTAGGAGGAGAAC